>SKEG01001329.1_pt1 | contig 19900 bp, 21 predicted proteins | sample 4826631 | NCBI WGS metagenome assembly SKEG01 (sample SAMN11008815, study PRJNA524170) | human gut metagenome | biome: Human fecal sample; material: Feces; isolation source: fecal sample from pouch patient p26, p34, p50 | host: Homo sapiens | place: Israel: Tel-Aviv | collected 2016-11-02
CAGATGAAGAGTACACTGGGAATCATCTCTATCGGTTTAGTGCTAGTGTATATCCTGCAACAGGTGCTGGCTTACGCTCAGGATTATCTTTTCTTAGTACTAGGTCAGAGGCTCTCTATTGATGTCATCCTCTCTTACATCAAGCACGTCTTTAACTTGCCCATGTCTTTCTTTGCGACACGGCGGACAGGGGAGATCGTGTCGCGTTTTACGGATGCTAATAGTATTATTGATGCTATTGCAAGTACCATATTGTCTATATTTCTAGATGTTTCGACAGTTCTCATCATCTCGGTGGTGCTCTTCTCGCAAAACATCAACCTCTTTTTTATTAGTCTTTTGGCACTGCCTATCTACGCTGTCATCATCTTTGCCTTTATGAAACCTTTTGAGCGGATGAATCGCGATACCATGGAGGCAAATGCGACTCTGTCCTCTTCTATCATCGAGGATATCAATGGAATTGAGACCATCAAGTCTCTGACTAGCGAACACTCTCGTTACCAAAAGATTGATAAAGAATTTGTCGCTTATCTCAAAAAATCCTTTACTTACAGTCGTGCGGAGAGCCAGCAGAAAGCTCTGAAAAAGGTTGCCCATCTTCTCTTAAACGTCTCTATCCTTTGGATGGGGGCGGCTCTGGTCATGGATAATCAGATGACGCTGGGGCAACTCATTACTTATAATACTCTCTTGGTCTATTTCACAAATCCTTTGGAAAATATCATCAACCTCCAAACTAAGCTCCAGACCGCTCAGGTAGCCAATAACCGCTTGAATGAAGTTTACCTGGTCGAGTCTGAATTTGCGGAAAATAAAACCGTTCAGGATATGAGTCTGATTAAAGGCGACATGACCTTCTCAAATGTCAGCTACCAGTACGGTTATGGGAAAAATGTCCTGACAGACATCAATCTAACCATCAAAGAAGGTTCTAAAGTGGCTTTCGTGGGGATTTCTGGTTCAGGTAAGACCACTCTTGCTAAGATGATGGTCAATTTTTACGATCCTAGCCAAGGGGAAATTAGCTTGGGCGGTGTCAATCTTAACCAGATTGACAAGCATGCCCTGCGTCGTTATATCAACTACCTCCCCCAGCAGCCCTATGTCTTTAATGGCACCATCATGGACAACTTGCTTTTGGGAGCTAGAGAAGGTACGACACAAGAGCAGTTTCTGCGTGCAGTAGAGCTGGCAGAAATTCGCTCAGACATCGAGAAAATGCCTCTCAATTACCAGACCGAGCTAACCACAGATGGGGCTGGCATTTCTGGTGGGCAACGCCAGCGTATTGCTCTAGCACGGGCTCTCCTGACAGATGCCCCTATTCTTATCCTTGATGAGGCTACAAGTAGTCTCGATATTCTCACTGAGAAGAAAATCGTGGACAATCTAATGGCTCTGGACAAGACCCTTATCTTCATCGCTCACCGATTGACCATCGCAGAGCGGACAGAGCACGTGGTCGTGCTGAAGCAGGGACGCATCATCGAGCAGGGGACACATCAAGATTTGCTGGATCAAGGCGGTTTTTACGCCCACTTGGTCAAGAGTTAGAAAGGAGAGGACATGAACTACGAATTTTTAGAAAGTGCCGAGTTTTACAACCGTCGCTACCATAACTTTTCCAGCCGTATCATTATCCCAACTACGGTGCTCCTTGTCTTTATTATCCTCTTTGCCCTCTTTGCGACCAAAGAAATCACCGTTGCGACTAGAGCGACTATCGAACCTAACCGTATCATTACCAATATCCAGTCAACCAGTAATAATGCCATTATTACAAATAACTTGGTAGAAAATAAGGCTGTCAAGAAAGGCGACCTCCTCGTCCAGTATCAGAGTGGAGCAGAGATTGTGCAGGAGGCAACCTATGCTAGTACGCTCACAATGTTAGAAGAACAGAAACAGCAACTGGAGTATTTGAAAACTAGTATCGAAACAGAGGACAATCAGTTCCCTGCTCCAGATAACTTTGGGTACTATCAGTCCTTCCAAGACTATCTGAACCAAGTAGGAACTATCCGTGCCAACACTGACCAGCAGAACGCCACCATTGCCTCGCAAAATGTAGCTTCTGCTAACTCGCAAGCCGAGATGGGCAATCTTATGGCAGAAATCAAAGATAAAATCTCGGACTACCAAACAGCGAAGTCTGCCATTCAAAATGGAACGAGCCTTGCCAGCACCAATCCAGCCTACTCTCTCTACCAAGTCTATCAGGCTCAGGCAGAAGCAGACAGCACAGGGATAGTTAAAAAACAGACTATCGCACAAGTCGATGCCCAGATTGCTCAGCTAGAAAGCACTTTGTCAAGCTACCGTGTCCAGTATGCGGGGGCAGGTGCCCAGCAGGCTTATTCGGGGAGTCTGGGTAGCCAGCTGGAATCCCTCAAAGCTCAGCAGCTGACTCGTGTCGGACAGGAACTTACCATCCTTGAGCAGAAAATTCTTGATGCCAAGGCTGGTAAGGAAGTCCAAGGTAGTGTCGCACAAAAAGGCTCCATTATAGCCAGTGAGGACGGCGTTCTCCATCTCAATCCCGAGACAACAAGTTCTAAACTTGTCCCTGAAGGAACCCTCCTTGCTCAACTCTATCCACTCCTGATAAACGAAAAGAGGGTCAAGATAACAGCTTACATTTCTTCTAAAGACATTGCCAGTCTAAAAGTAGGCGATGCTATTCGTTTTACCACATTGGATGATCTAAATAAACAACAAAAGCTGACTTCTACAATCTCTAGTATCGACACTACTGCCACCAAGACCGAGCAGGGGAACTTCTTTAAACTAGAAGCAGAGACCAAGCTATCAGATAAACAATCTCAAAACCTTCGCTATGGATTGGAGGGACGAGCTGTTATGATTACAGGCAAGAAAACATACTTCCAGTATTACGTAGACCAGTTTTTGAATAAAAAATAAATAGGATGAAGTGGAGGCTAACACCTCCACTTTTTGTACCCTTAAGTTTTGTATAGATGCCCCGATTTTTGTTTTAATCATGCAAAAAATGAGTTTATTTGGTGCTGAGACGATGATTCTGGGGGCTTTTCAGACTTTTTTGTGTATCATCTATCATCAAAAAAACCTAGAGCGCCAAGGGTTTTGGGCGTTTTTTGTATACTTTCTTTAAAGCAAGTATTTTTCCGAAAAATTGATCTTTTTCGGAAAGTTTGATTAAGGGTTCCTCGTAAGTCCTTGGGGCTAAAATCCCGCAAATCGAAGTCGATTATACAAAAAATAGACCTCATTGAGGTCTATTTTGTTAACTCTTCATACATCTAAAATAATCTTGCTACTGTTTCACTTTCTGTTAACCAAGTTTTCTTTTCCTACCCTACAATATCCGTACAAGTTTTATAGGTTTCATAGAAATTTATACCTTGCTAAATTCAACAAACTGAAGCTTGTTTGTCTCATTTAGCTTTCTTGGTTTTCTTTTCTGGCAGTTCCGCATACATACCTTTCAGTAGTTCAGTAATCAAATCCATATCCTCAAATCTGTCGAATGCATACATCAATGTCTTTGAATCCTCATACGGATAACGCAATTCTGAGTCTGCAAGAAGTTTGTCCGATGTCGGCGTTCTCTTTAAAAATAGTTCATTATCGCAAATGTCACCTATCAGCTTACCGTTAAAATATATGAGGTAGCCGCCCATCATGGATCTTATGACAATATCACCTGCTGCAGAAAAAATCTCACGAACAAATTCATTAAATTCATTCACTATGATTACCTCCTTCAAAATCAAATATTCCTTTAATAAACGCCTGGGCATTTTTCTTTTGTTCTTTTAAATTTTGCAAAACGAAAACCTTACTTCCAGAACTTCCACCATCTCTTTGTCTTCTGCTCAATCAGCAACTGATTATCTTTCTGAGTTGCTAGAATAATTGTGTGTAGCTGCTCAATTTGTTTTTTGTAATCATCTATTTGACTTTTCAGGTCTGAGATCCGCTCATCTTTCTCCTGTATTACAACCGTATTATCATTGTAGTCGCCTGTATTATCAGGGTGAAAGAGCATTTTTCTAGCATAAGAGCTGATAGATTCTCCATTTTGTGTTGCTATTTCCTTTAGTTTTTCTTTCTCCTTTGTACTCATTCTAATATTGAGTACAGTCATTTTTTCAGTCAATTCTTTTACCCCCTCTATGTAATACAAGTATAACACATAGTATTATTAAATAACACACTGTAACACAGGGATAGTAGCCACTCCCAGGAATTGATAGTGATGAAGTTTTTAGAAATATATTGAGATAAAGTTCTTTGGCTATTTTATAACTCATGAATCTAGTAACTAAAGTAAGAAATATCAATTTATGTCTTGAAAAATGTTTAAACTTAGTTTATACTATTAATTAGACATGAAGGAACACGTGTCAAATAAATAAAAAATTGGAGTAATTTCGCAAGGAGAAATAGATATGATTAGCGTAGAAGTACCTAAAATAGTGGAAACACGGACGGTCCAAAAATGGGGTAACGGTCTAGGGATCCTACTGCCTAAATCAATGATAGATTCATTTGGACTTGCCAAAGGAGACATCCTTAATTTTGCTGTGGAAGGACAGCAAGTCACAATAAAGAATAATAAAGAAAATTTATTTATTCCAGAATATAAACTGGAAGATTTGTTGGCTGGTTTTGAGGAATATCAAAATCATTTTGAATGGGAAGAAATCCCTTTAGTTGGGGAAGAATTGTAAAAGAGATACAAAAATTTGTATCTCTTTTTGTATCTATTGACAAATGTTTAAACTTCGTTTATACTATTAAGTGAGCTAGAATACTAGCTATTAGATAACCGATAAGAAAGGATATAAAGCATGAAAATTTCATTTGAAAAAGGTAAACTAGGAAAACTATCACAAGGAGATTTGGTTTGGTTAGATCCTAATCCTGTACAAGGACACGAGCAGGGGAATTATCGACCATACGTAGTTATATCTCGAGAGGAAACTAACCGTTCCAACGTGGTCACATTGTTACCACTTACTAAAACTGAACGAAAGTTACCTTTTAGATATCCCGTTGAATTTTCTAAATACAGAGGTTGGGTAGTTATTGATCAGCCTAGAGCTTTTGATTTACGAGATCGATTTTATCAATTTGATGATGAAGAATTTTTATCAAAAGCAGAACTAGGGGATATCCTTGGGAGGTTCAAAGCTATCTTCTTTTAGATTAATTAGCCTAGTGAAGCTAGGTTTTTTATTTTTCAAATATTTTTCCGAGAATAGGTCATTTTGACTAAAAAATGGGTAAAATAAAAATATAAAATAAAAATGGAGGTAACTTTATGAAAATTATTAATAAACTTAATAAGATTTATGAATATAGAAAAACATTAGTTTCTATTACAGTAGTTTACAACTTAGTTTCTGCAGTGATTAAACTATTATTAATTCTATAGAGTGGAATAAAAAGCATTGCGTTAGTTTGTGATGCTTTTTATTTTATCATTGCACGGTTTGAAGAATGTGGAGGGCTGGGGCGCACTTCGGTGCGCTGGGCGAAGACCAATTTTGACGAAAAATGTCGGGCAACTCCCGACACTTTTTTTGATCAAAATATGGGCGAGACTTTTCTGACCGTTTCGACGGTCAGGCGTCCGAGGTTCGGGCGCACGGGGTGAATTTTGGTCGCAGAGACCAAAAGAGGGCTCTCCCTTGCTCCATGCAATGGCGCTTTCTTTTTTGGCACCGCCAAAAAAGGAGAAAGCGTTACTTTTGTAAAAGTAACAAAACACCTCCCCTAGTGAGTGCTAGGAACCATAAAAAATGCTCTGGTTTGAGGAGGTGGAAAATGAGGCGAGAATAGCCTTGGCGCTCGCCTGACCGCTTCGGCGGTCGGTCGGCTGCAAGACGACAATAGCTGGCGATAGCCCTTTTTAAATCGAGTTCAAGGCGTTGGGCTAGATTTAATGGGATTTAGTGTGTGCCATGATTTAATGGCTCTATGGTCTTTATATAGTGCCACAAATTGCCGAAAAAGTGGGAAATATACTGTCCCACTTTTTCGGTTTTTTATGGACTTCTTACAAATCCATATTTTAGCTTTTTATGGGCATGTAATATTGCCATAAATCATCAAAAAATGGACAAGTTATATACCATAATTTCAGCAAAACATGGACTTATAAGCTAGCCATAAAATCTAAAATTATGGGCAACTATAGTTGACTACTTTTAAGGATTTCATGGACATATAATCGCTCCACTTTTTATCTAAAAATGGACAATATATAATGCCCCAAAATCTCAAAAAGATGGACAACTATAGTAATCCATAAAATGCAGAAAAATGGATATATACATTTCAAAAATTTCCGAAAAAGATGGACATTATATGTTGTCCATCTTTTTCGGTTTTTATGGACAATTGTATAAATCCATTGATAAATCAAGCTTTTTAGAAACTTTCAAAAAGTGCTATACTAACATTTTTTATTTTTCGTAAAATATGGCATAATATAACTATATGAATATTTCTATAGAAAAGAGGTGTATTTTATGCAAAATATCTCCTTATCTGTAACCCATAGTGACAACAAGATAAATATCAAGCACAACAACCGAGATTTTGAGGGGAAAGAGTGGGGGCATACTACAAATAGCCATATAAACCGAGACTTGAGCAAGTACAATACGACTTTCGTCAAACAGGACATCAAAGAGGCATATGAAGAAGCTTTCGGCGAGGCTTTAGCAGAGTACAACGAAAAACAAAAGCGAAAATACCTTAAAATCCCCGACTATTACGAATACATAAAAGGACTAAACGACCAACATAAAACGAAAAAGAGCAAGGGCGGAAAAGCAACTACTAAGTACAATCTTCAAGATGAAATTATCATTACAATCGGCAATAAAGCGTACTGGGACGAAATGCACTCTCGCATTTTTGGCTCTATCAATGATAAGACGGAGGCTGAAAAAGTCTTTATCGAGTACAAAAAGAAGCAATCAGACGCGATTTTTCGTGAGTTTTTAAAGGACTTTCAGGCGAAGCATAAACATCTGCACGTTTTTAACGCCGTGGCGCACTATGACGAGGCAGGAGCGCCCCACATGCACTTAACCTTTTTCGGAAAGGCTGAGGGGCTAAAAAAAGGCTTGCGCTTGCAACCAAGAACCACAAGAGCGGTGGCGCAGGATTTAGACGGCGATTTTTACGCCAAAATGTTAGAGTCGGATCAAAAAAAGTACGATTTAGCAAAAGAGAACCTAGAACGCAAAAAACAAGGGCTGAAACCTTTACAGGGTGACAGGAAAGGCGATATGTCCGCAAGCGCCAATGTCTACAAGCAATTTCTAATGGAAACTAAGCAGATTTTGATTGATAAGGCACGAGAACTTGGCTTAGAGTATCAAGCTACAGGCACGCATGACTACGGCAAAGACATGGACGAATTTAAAGAAACCATGAAAAAGCGTGAAGAGGCAATCGATAAAGAGGTAGACAAGTACAAGCAACAGAAACAAGCTGAAATCAAGCAACTAGACGCAGAAATCAGTAATAAAAAGACGCAGGCGCAGGAAGCTGACAAAACCGCAGAGCAGGCTCAAGAGACGGCAAAACAAGCGCAGAAAGAAGCTGAAAAGGCGCTACAATCCAAAGACGAGGCGACACGAGAAGAGCGTATCGCAAAGCAAAATGCAGAGGAAGCGCAAGCGCAAGCGGATAGCTTCAGGAAAGCGCTAGAAAAGCTAAAAAGCGAGAAACAAGCGGAGCTGGACGAGCTTACCGAAAAAGTCGTTGATCAAAATCTTGAGCTAGAAGAAGCGAAGGAAGAAAAAGCATTACTCGAAGCTGATAAAGATTTTCTTAGGGAGCAAGTACAGGGGAATTTAGCAAAAATCAGCGAGCAGAGCGCAGAAATCAAAGAGCAAGAAAGTAAAATCAGCAAACAAGAAGCCAAAATAAGCAAAAATGAAGCGTTCATGGAGCAACAAACCAAAAAACACGAAGAACAGATTGACTTTTTAGCACGGCGCACAAAGGCACTACAAGAGATTGAGCAGGTCAGCAAAGTAAGTTATAGCGACAAGAACGTTGTCAAAGCTTTTGGAACTGTAACCATAGGACAAGACCACTATGAGAACCTGAAAAAGAAAGCAGGGCTTTTCCAGAGTATCAAGCGTTTTGCTCAAGACCTCGTTTCTACAATCAAAGAAACTAGCGTGTATAAAGAGATGAAAGCGAAGCTACAAGCTGAAATTGACAAATGGAAAGGACTTTTTGAAGAAGAGAAAGCAAAAAATGCTGATTTAGAGAAAGAAAAGAGCGTTTTAAATGCTGACAATGATAAACTACGGCATGATTTAGAGGAAATGGCTTATCAGAGGGCTACAGGGAAATCTCTAGGGTGGCAAATCAAAGAGTATTTTTCAGAAGAAGAGCAAAAAGAGATTGAAAAAGAGATTGGGCGACGTGCTAGGGAACGAGAAGAAGAAGACAAAAGGTTGGAACGAGACGATTTTAGCTACGACTACGAGCGATAAGACTAAAAAAGAGGACTTTAGCCCTCTTTTTTGTTCATTTTATCATATTGCAAATCTAAATAGTGATCTAGGATTTTTATTTGTTGTTTCAGCTCTATCAACTGATTTTCAAGCTCTGTGAAGCTTGATTCTGAATCAAGGGAGATGGCTTTTCTTTTTATATTTAAAATCATATCTTTCATAAGATAGATTCTATCATGGATATCATGGATTTTTTGTATTGTTCCTGTTATGTCGTTTTTTGCTCCTGTACTGACTAAAACAAAGGATGGTTAATTTGTAGCTATATTGTTAAATTCAAACAAGAATGTTATAATTAACCGAACACAGGAATGTGTACTAGGCGACCCCTAGAACTACTTCCTCTTTGGCGAGGGAGGACATGTCCATTGTTCGAATTCGCTATGACATTGGCCGAGGGAGTATGATTTCTGGCCACGGAGCGGAAAAGATGAAAGTTACCTTTTCTAAAACACCTGAGAGCTTGTCTTTCAGCGTTGAAGTGAGTGCAACCTTAATTAGCCTACTTGCTTCATTCATCGGCTTCTAGTAAGCCATTAAAACTCCCTATTCCCCAAATAGGGAGTTTGCTTTATATAAAGTCATAACCACCCGTTAGAAAGGTGGTTTATTTATCTAGCTCCGTTAGGCGAGAGACGGACTAATAGTCACATAAATAAATAAATAAATAAATAAAAAAAGCGTTTCCCCAAACGCTTTTTTTTATGTCCATAAGTATACGTGAAGTATACGTGGTTTTCCTCCTTTGAATGAATTTAAAACCTATGAAAGTTTAAAATCCCGAGGGCTTCATTCATCGCAAAGAGCGAAAGATGAAAGTTTAAAACCTTAATTAGCTACTTATGTTATAACATAGTTTTGTTTGTTAGTCAATCAATAAATTTGATTTTTCTTTTATTTGTAACTGTTTTTATCTAGAACTACACTGATTTTGTTGAAATTCTAAAAAGAAAGTGATTAAAACCCTTTAGTTTCTAGTGTATCATATACATAAAAATTGGCATAATTCGTGTGAGAAACGTACCGATTTTCGCTAATCGTCCTGTCTTCTAACTGAAAAAACGCATAGTGTCGAGTTTGCAACATCTAACATTATGCGTTCTCTGATTTTAAAAATTTTGTCCCCAAATTTCTTAGTACATATTTATATTTTATTAAGAGTGATTATCTTTTTTTGTATTGCTCATGATTTCTGTAAATACTTCTTTATACTTATGTTTCAGATATTTTTCGTGTAAAAACAGTAAAGAACTATAAGTAATCATAAAAATAGTAAACATATAAAATAACTCAAATGAATCATGGGCATAGTACGTAGCAGATTGATAAGAACCTATAACTGTTAAACATATCCAAGGGATATACTTGTAATAATTTTTTGCCATGATAATTTACCTCATGTAATTCAATGAGAATATCTAAAGCTAAAGTCCATACCCGTACTAGTCGGATTGTAGGGATCTAAAGTTATTAATAAATCAATTCCCCAACCTCTATCTGCTGCGTATTCATAATCTTCGGCACTTAAAACGTATAGTTTTTCAATCCAAGAACCATATTTAGGAATCAAGCTTGCTAAACTACCAATAGTCCTGAGCGTTTTTGCACATTCTCTGACTTCTGATGGACTTAAATGTCTATAAACATTAGTTATACGGCTTCTAAACATAGTTTGAGACTGTGCTTCAAAAATTTCTTTTTGGATTTCTGCAATGATATTTTTAGATAATTGTTCTTTATCATAGGCTGTTAGAGAAGTTCTATCTAGTAATTCTTGTAATGTGTAATGTTTACCTTCTTCAAGTCTAGCTCCGGATAATTCTTTTTGCAAAATTTCAGTAGGAGAAGAAGATAATTCTTTTGCTAGTACAGTACCTACTACTGGATTAAAAGATGAGAGTGCCAACAAAAGAGCGCAGCTACCTGTAACAATTGTTTTGTAGTATTTCATAAATATCACCTTCATTTGTTTCTTTCTATTTTCTAAGGAAATATAAGCAATCACACTATCAAGTGTAACAATTGTAAAAACACTAAACAATCTATAGATTCTCTCATTAAGATTTTATTTTCATTAACACATTATCTAATTAGAATCATATAGAAATTAGACTAAAAACATGGGAATCTCCTCCTAACAATCAATTTATTCTTAATATAATTATAACATAACTATATTAAAGGATGCAAGCGCTAACATAATAAATAAGTAAGAAGATGGATAGAATCTTATGAAAGGAAAAGCTATGGTATGAAATGGATTGAAAAGCATTTTGACGATAATGAGAAATAGCGTCACTTTTCACGAACAAAAAAGCACCCTCCCTGATATTGCTGAGTTTTTAGGGATTAAAGAAGTTAATAAAATATTTTAGATATTATTTGAAGTATGTATTTTAAAGGAGTACAATGAAAGGGAAGAAAACTTATTTATAGCTAGAAAGGTAAAAAATACGGGAACTATATTGCTAAAATAAGTTATATCGGTTTAAATTTTGCACATTATGGATTAGAAGAAAAAATGAAGTATGTAACTTTGTTTCTTGTTTTATTTATGATGTTTATGCCTGGTATTTACTCTAGCAATGCAGGAGGATGTGTCCATGATTAAGAAAAGAAAAAACATGACATTGTTTTTAAGTATTGTAATTAGTGCTGTTCTGTTAAAACTTTTATTCCCGGGTTTAAGTTATTGGTTTGCTGATTTTTTCAAAAATCTGTTTTGACTAAAAAGTTTTTAGAGAAAAAATATTTTCTATAGGTTCTTTTAGAACTTTAGATAATTTTAAAGCTATTTCTACGGATGGTATTGTTTTATTATTTTCGATTAAACCGATCATTTGCCTTGAAATATTTATTTTCTTAGCTAATTCTTCCTGTGTCAACCCCTCTCTAACTCTAAATTGCTTTATATTATTTTGATAATTATTTTTGTCTAACATAATTATCACCTCTTTTTACACAAATTTTTCTTCGATTACTCATAGTATACCATGATTTAATTAAATAAATGGTATACTATGGGTAGCAAAGTCTTATATATCCATAAAATGGAGGTTCCCAATGACCCAAGAAAAAGAAAAAATCTTTTTGGAGTTGCAGGAAGAAATCAAAGCAGGAATAGAGGCGTATGAGAGAGGGGAGGGTATCCCCCTAGAAAAAGTGAAGGAATTGTTAAATAGATAAGAAAAAGCCCGTAATATAGGGCTTTTTAACTTGTCATTTCCTCGTTGATTTTACTAGATTCGTGGGCATATGGTGGTAGTTTTGGCTTTTTAGTGAGTGGATGATCCGGGGAAAGCAGCAAGCTAGATGTAGGCTCCAGAGGCGTCAGAATGGCTTCTGTGGCGTTTTAAGTGGCAGGGGGTATATTTATATGGTATTTTGTTTGAGGTGGCAAAATGGGGTTAAATTCGGCTCCTAGAGGCCTATTTATGTAGAATGCAAAAATAGGGCTAATTTCATAAGCTATTTCTTTAGAAAATGAAGTTGTTTTGTAAAGGTGGTATTATATATCGATTTTATATTGAAGTTCTGATTTGATTGATTTGAATAAGGAAATTGAGGGCCAAAATCGATTGTAATGTTTGAAGCAGGTCTAGTAGTGGGCAAAGAGGGCTTTTCGTTCTAGTATTTGTATTGTTTGTATGAGAGATAAGTCATAAAGAGAAGGAGAGAAAGGCGTAGCCTTGTTAGCCAATCGTGGGAAAGTCTATTGATTTAGATAGAGTAGGTGGCGTAGCTAGTATAGGTTAGTAGACTGACTTTTTTAATTAGTGAATCTATATTGGATAGATTCCTCCCTAAACAGACATTTCATATTAGGGAGATCCCTTCTTCCTCCTCTTCTATAAGTATGTAATAGGTAATAGGTAATAGGTATACGTAGTAGCGCAACAAAACCACCCTTTCGCTTACTGCCCCAAGGGTTCATGGGTATTTTTTGAATTCTAACTATTACCAAATACACACTTTATTATTACCATTTCCACACTTTATTATTACCATTTCCACACTTTATTATTACCATTTCCACACTCAACTATTACTTTTTCTAAAAATAGTTGTAATTAAAAAATGAAAGTGATATAATCGATGTGTAGAATGAAGAAAGGAGCGGTAAATGAACGAATTAGTTAAGAAAGACGATAATTCTTTGGTCTCTAACATTGAAACAGGCCAGTTAGTGAAAAGTAAAAATTTCCTTTTCACCAATCTATCTCAAAGAATGAGTTTTAGTCAGAATGTTTTGTTTTCTCTAGCTTTACTACATAATGATATTGACGAAGATGGCTATGCCACCTCAACTTTTACTAAAAAAGACGTTGAGCGTTATTTGGATATTGTAGATTTTAAAAAAGGGCGGTCGACTCGTGTTATTGAAGATATAGAGCAGGTTGGAACTAATAGCATTGTAATGTTTGATGAACAAATGGTGACTGATCCTAAAAATGGTAAGTTGAAAGGGGTGCTTATTTTTGCCCAATACACTTACAACCAAGGGGTTTATCACTTTGTTTTTAATACAACTAAAATCAAATATAAGGATCAGTACATTACCCCCATCCTTGATATTTTGCGACGAAATGAAGTAAATCCAGTTGTCTATAACTTGGACATTTTTGCAAAACTGAACGCAAGCGGACAAGTCTTGTATGAGCAAATTTTACTAGCTACAAACGCAGGAAAGCGTGAACTGGTCTTTAATTTGGAGGGTTTGCGAAGCCTATTTGGGCTTGTTGGTGCTTCCATGCAGACTTTTGGTAATATCAAGCTAAAACATTTAGTGCCAGCAGTCGAAAAAATCAATAAGTTTGCAGGCGTTGGAGTTGTTTATAAACCTATCAAAGAGGGGCGGAAAATTACTGGAGTTAAAATCTACTGGACACTAGAAAAGGTTAAAATTCCAGCAACAGAAGCGCAAATTAAACTTGCTCATGAGCTTTACGCCGAGCTTACTTTAATGAATGCTAAAAACGTTGAGGCTCTAAAACTACAAGATATTGAACGTTGCACCAAAAACGACGCCCAAACCATTATTGATACGGCTATTAAGGCTAAAAAAGAGCTTGTCAAAAAGGCTCTTGAAAAAGATAAAGAAGCAGTAAAATTGGCTTCTATTGACGAATCAAAAGAGTTTGATGTACTTGAACTACCTGAACTTGAAACTATTGAGAATATCAACGAAGCTAAAGAAGAGGAAGTTGAAGAGTTTAGTCATTTGGATTTATTCTTTAATAGATACCCAAGTATGAGCATTAAAAATAGAGAAGCATTTATAGAGCTTTCTAAAACCTTTGATAGAGATGAAGCTTTAAAAGTTCTTGAACTTGCTGATGAAATTAAGAAAGCTAAAAAAGCTAGATCTTTCAACTACACTCTAAAGATTTTGAGAGAGTGGGCAGACAATGGTGTTAAAACAGTAAGCCAAGCTGAATCTTTCTATAAAGTCAATTACAATGACATACAAGAAAACTCAAGCACTGCTAAAACAAAATCAAGCACAAAACAAACCACAAGTAAAAGCAACGTTCCAAAGTGGAGCAATCCCGATTATGTGAATAAGCTTGACCCAAAAATTATAGATATGTTAGAAGAGTTTCACAAGTCGCAAGGAACTTTTGAAACTCCTGAGGCGCAAGCAGAAATCGCCCAAAGACGTGCAGAAATTGAGCAAGGACGGGCTAACCTTGAAGCCCAAAAGCAAGAACTGCTTGCACGTCTTGATAAGAAGCGTATCGATAAATAAATTTTAGAGGTGGTGGTAAATATCTAACCACCACTTGTTAGTTAATTTCATGATATAATATTGGTAAATAAGAGGTTTAGGAGTTTAATATGACTATTGAGGATAAAGATGCCGAACTAAAATTGAAAATTGGCAATAACATTCGAATGGCTCGTCTTAATAAAAACTTGACTCAAGCAGATGTTTGTGGGGATGAATCTGAACTAACTATTCGTCAACTCGCTCGTATTGAAAATGGTCAAGTATTAGTATCTCTGTCTAAATTATTGTTTTTATCCAAGGTATTAAATTTTCCCGTTAAAGATATAGTAGATATTGAAAAAATAGAAACACCCAAACGGTATCTGGAATTAAAAAATAAATTAATACGATCCCATACTTACGGGGATGAAAAACGTATTGGAATTTTAGAAGAAATGTTTGATGAAATATATGAAAATTTTTATGATCATCTACCAGAAGAAGAGCAACTACTAGTTGAAGTTTTACAAGTTCAATTAGATGTTTTTAGTAGTCGAGATGTTACTTATGGTTTGACTTTGTTAGAGGAATATTTTCATCAAATTTTAAAGAAAAAAAAGTATAGCTATAATGACCTTCTAATAATCAATTTGTATTTTCTTTGTTGTGCTATTGGACTAGAAGATAAAACTTATTTTGAAGAGTTATCTAAAAAAGTTTTATTGTATATTGATTATAGTGATAATGAACGTGTCTATATACTTGAAAGAATATTGATAGGGATTTTAATACAAGTAAAAATAGAAGATTACTTAATTTATACAAAAGTTTTACGTGAGATAACTGAGAGTACAAATAATTTTCAACACAAACCAGTTATCTATGCTTTTGAAGCTAAATATTATTTAAAAGTAGAAAAAGATTATAAAAAAGCAGAGCAGTCATATAATAAAGCAATTGAATTTGCTAATATGCTTAATGATAAAGTTTTAGCTAACAATTTGATTAAAGAGAAAGAACTTGATTTAATTGAGATTTCATCAACTTAAAGAGAACGAGAGAAGTTGTATACTCCTCTCGTTCTCTTTATTTTTCTATTAACTAGGCAAAAATAAAAGAACTTATTAGTAACCTGACTTATATGTCATGTTCTTTTTATTTGTTTTGAAATACAATAGAACCATAAAGAAAGGGGTTACATCCCAAGGAAGGAGAATTTTATGTTACTTGCTACTACTTTACTATCAACTCTTATTTGGATGTTCTATTAATGATTAAGTATTTAAAATGTGAAGTATCTTCTCAATTTGTTGAACAAAAAATGATTACCATTAAAAATTACTCAGAAATGAGTAGTTTGTGCAAAATAGTGGTAAATCATAAATTATTTAAAATTCTGGTGTTATCCCCTGGTGAAGAAGAAACAATGATATATGAAAGTGATGAAGATATTGAAATAATTGAAATTACTGATTTAACAGAAAGCGAGGAAGAGTGATGAACTCAATTGTTGTTTCAAAGAATATCGTAAAAACATTTGGTACGAAAAATGCCTTAAATAAAATTAATTTTGAGATTAAAGAAGGAGAAATTTTTGGATTTTTAGGTCCTTCTGGATCTGGGAAAACAACTATGATAAACATTCTTACTGGTCAACTATTACAAGATGGTGGAAATTCCCAATTATTGGGAAAGGATTCTTATAGTCTGAATTCTACAGATCTAGAAAAAATCGGAATTGTTAGCGATAAGAGTGGTTTCTATGAAAAATTATCACTAGAAAAAAATCTACTATTATACGCAAAGCTTTATGGTGTTAATTTGAATAGAGTGGACGAGTTGCTTAATAAAGTGGGGCTGCTAGAGAGCAAAAGTGTATTGGCAGAGCAATTATCTACAGGAATGAAGCAACGGATGTTACTCGCTCGTGCTTTAATTAATCAACCTAAAATTCTATTTTTGGATGAACCAACAAGTGGTTTGGATCCAACAACTTCAAAATCAATTCATGAGTTGTTAGTCGATTTAAAAGAAAATGGCACAACAATCTTTTTAACTACTCATGATATGAATGAAGCTACTTTATTATGTGATAATTTGGCGTTGTTAAACAAAGGAAAACTCATTGAACAAGGTAATCCAGCAGATATCATTCAAAAATATAACACAAATAAAAGGATAAAAATTATTTATAAAAATCGTGAAGAAAGAATCTTTGATTTTTCAGAATTAACAAAATTGAACATCGATGATATTATTTCTATTCATTCGTGTGAACCAACTTTGGAAGAAATTTTTATAGAATTAACGGGGGAAAAATTAAATGTTTAATCGACTTAAAGCATTGGTATGGTTAAGAAACCAAACTATTATTGCAAATAAAAATTTATTGGTCCAAATGTTGATGCCTTATGGTTTGTTATTTATCTATAAGAATTTTATGAACTTAGGAGATGACAAGGGGCTTTATTTAATGTTCCTATGTTTATCAACGGCTATTGCTATGTCTGTAGGCAGTACAGTTTCTACCATCATTGCTGAAGAAAAGGAAAAAAATAATCTTAAAACACTTTTACTAAGTGGTGTACGGCCATACGAATATATTATTTCGGTTTTAGTACATCCAGTTGCAGTTACTATTTTAAATATGATTTTGTTCCCTATTATTGCAGGCGCAGATATTTCTAAAATTTATTTAGAGTATGGTTTAGTAGTCATGTTGACAGCTATGGCTGTTATTCTCATTAATCTATGTATTGCTGCGATTTCTTCGACACAATCAAAAGCACAAATTAATGGTTTACCTATTATGTTGATTATTGCACTGGGACCAAGCTTATCTCAAATGAATACTGATATCGCTAATTTTATTAATTATACTTTTCTTGGAGCTTATACTGAATTATTCACAAAAACAGATTTTAGTTTAACTAGTCTTTCTTTTCAAGTATTAGTAGCTTGGATTATTGGTTTGTTAATTCTTACATCATTATCACTTAAGTTTAATAGGAATCCAAAAGCTAAAAAAAAGTTATTTAAAAAACAGGTAATAGAAATCAAAAAAAATGAGTATGCTTAATAGAACATTAAAATACCTGTTTTATGTAATTATTAATATATGTTGATTTGTCGCAAGTCATGTAATTAGTTAAAAGAATATAGCAAAGGAGAAATTTTATGGTTAAAAAATTTATTATTGGTGTTGCAGTCGGTATATTCCTTTATTGTGAATTGAATTCATTGTTATAGCTTATTGAAAGAAAGGAAAAATCTCATGATTTTATTAGGAGCTATTGCGGGATTTACGTAGCAATTGTTAATTGTTGTAGACCAGTTTACTTTATTCCGGGTAAATTTAAGAAAAAATTTAAAAATTAGGAAGTTAAACTATAAATTAGTATGAAAGGAGGGCGATTCAATGATTCTATTTCTTGCAGGTTTTGTTGGAGGAGCCGCTGTGGTGTATTTCACACGCCGTTAAATTACAAGTTAGTTAGTGTGTTTTGATAATAAAAAATTAAATGAATTAGTACGAAAGGAGAAAGGCAGTATGTTAAGTTGGTTTATTATTCCTGTTCCTATGATTCTACCTCGTTTATTCATCCGATAGATTTTGCAAAGATTATTGAACGAATTATTTAAACAATTACTATGAAAGGAGGTCAATTCAATGATTGGAGTAGTCATTTTCAGTGTAGCTGTTGGAATTTATTTGTATTGTAAATAGACTTATAGAGTTCTCGTTTAATAAAAAAGAAAGGAGAGTTACCATGCTAGTATTGGTTGCTGAAGTGTGTGTCGGTGTAGCTGTTGGAATTTATTTGATTTTTAAATAGAATTATAAAGTTATCATTTGATTAAAAAGAAAAGAAGGTGAATATGGCAATATTTGCCTCCGGAGTTATTGTAGGTTTTGTAGGTGCTTGGGCATTAAAGCATTAAAATTGTACAAGTTATTTGATTTAAAATGATAAGGAGGATATAATGAAACAATACTTGGTTTTAAATCAGAGAGAATTGAAAAATATCAGTGGCGGTATGATGATTGTGCCATCACTTGCAGGAATTGAAATCGGTCTATGGATAGCTAAACAGTTTAGAAAATAGAAAAAGGAGAAAAGGATATGACTAAATTTGATGAAATGGAACAAAATTTTGTAGCACTGACTGAGGAAGAGTTGATGGAGACTGAGGGTGGTTTTGTAATCACTCTGACAACAGGAGCTATTATTGGTATCGGTTTAGCTGTTGCTGGAGGTGCTGCAGGTTATTATTTTGGAAGTAGGTAGATATATCAAGGAGAATTTAAATGAAAAGTGTTTTTGATTTTGTATTTTGGTTGAATATATTAGTCCAAATTATCTTTATTTCATATATGCTAATTTCACATGGAACTATCGAGAACACCTATCTCGTTATAGCTTTTAGTTCTCTTATTAGTACTACTTTGATTAAACTTTCATTAAAAAATAATCAGGAGAATAAAAATGTTACTAAAGAGTAAACATGTTGAATTAACAGAACAAGAATTGAAAGATACAGAAGGTGGCTTCGTGTTGACTGTATCAGGAGCTATTATTGGTGGTATTATCGCTGTAGGAGGATTAGCTACAGGATACTATTTTGGAAGTAAATAATATAAATAAGGAGAACAAACATGACAAAATATACAGAATTGACTCAAAATGAATTGAAAGAAATTGAAGGTGGATTCATTATTACAGGAACGATGATAGGCATTGGTGTAGGTATCTTTGCAAGCTCTTTTGCTGTTGGGTATGCAATCGGTCAAAGTAATAGACGCTAATGTAAAACTCTCTATTTGAGAGTTTTTTGATTTTGTTCAACTATTCTTCAAAAAAATTGAATTATTTCCTAAAAATACCTATAATAGTATTTATACTATCAAAAAACGTAAAGGAGAACTGTATGAAATTTCACAGACGGCACTATCGTCCGCAGGTGGATCAGATGGACTGTGGTGTGGCCTCTCTGGCCATGGTCTTTGGAGTTTACGGCTCTTACTACTCGCTGGCCCATCTGCGTGAGTTGGCAAAAACCACCATGGAGGGGACAACTGCCTTTGGTCTGGTGCGAGTGGCGGAGGAGCTAGGTTTTGAGACCCGAGCTATTCGAGCGGACATGTCACTCTTTGATATGGAAGATATCTCTTATCCTTTCATTACCCATGTCCTCAAGGACGGGAAGCTCATGCACTACTATGTGGTTACAGGACAGGATAAGAACGCTATCCACATTGCTGACCCAGACCCGACGGTCAAAATGACCAAGATGCCACGTGAACGTTTCGAGTCTGAATGGACAGGAGTTACTATCTTTTTAGCTCCGACCCCTGACTACAAGCCTCATAAAGACGCTAAAAATGGACTTTTCTCCTTTCTCCCTATCCTGACTAAGCAAAAGGGTTTGATTGCCAACATCATCTTAGCGACCCTTCTGGTCACAATCATCAATATCATTGGCTCCTACTATCTCCAGTCTATCATCGATACCTATGTACCTGACCAGATGAAGAGTACACTGGGAATCATCTCTATCGGTTTAGTGCTAGTGTATATCCTGCAACAGGTGCTGGCTTACGCTCAGGATTATCTTTTCTTAGTACTAGGTCAGAGGCTCTCTATTGATGTCA
>SKEG01001181.1_pt2 | contig 19856 bp, 20 predicted proteins | sample 4826631 | NCBI WGS metagenome assembly SKEG01 (sample SAMN11008815, study PRJNA524170) | human gut metagenome | biome: Human fecal sample; material: Feces; isolation source: fecal sample from pouch patient p26, p34, p50 | host: Homo sapiens | place: Israel: Tel-Aviv | collected 2016-11-02
CAAGATTATCAAGGACAAAAATATATCATTATAAATGATCTACGTCCAAGTGATTATAATTACGGAAGTTTATTAACAATGTTGGATCCTTACGAACTCGATAAATCAGCTAGTTCACGCTATTTTGACAAACCTATAAACGCTTTAATTATTATAATAACAACGCCTTACAGCCCTCAAGCTTTTTATAATAATGCTCAAATTAATGATACTATTGTCGATTCTTTTGATCAGTTGAAACGACGAATACAAGCAATCTTAGTTACTAAAGACAATTATGAACAAGTGAAACAAGCCATTTTATATTATGATGCATTAGAAACTGCAATTATTGAGACAAAAAGAAAAATCAAGCATACCCGCCAAGATAATGCCTGATTTTCGAAAAAATATTTATAAGTTAATTTTAAGTACAATTGAGTGCTTAAGCAAGAAAGGAAAAGAAAACAGTATGAATTTCTTAGTTAAAAAAGGTCTTAAAGTTGATTTTAAGCAGGTTGGTCCAATGGTACGTAACTACATTACTAAAGGCGTGCAATTACCAGATGTAAATCTGGTGAAAACAGATAGAGGCTTCGAGCTCCAAACTGTACGAGATCTTAGTATCCTAACCGCTTATAAGGTTTGTAATATCCCTCCATTTTATGTTGTGAGTCCCGAAGAATGAGCTTAATTCTAAACGGTAAGGAACTTCGGCAAGCATTAGGAATTAGTACAACCACTTTTTATAAGTTTAAAAAGGCTGGTATGCCTTATCATCAATTACCAGCAAGTAGAGCATATTTCATTCTAAATGAAGTGGAAAGCTGGTTAAGTAAAGCAGGCTATCATCAAGAAAAAACTTGGACGAAGTAGAGGACTGAGGGTAAAATGTAAGGGTAACCTTATGTTTTACCCTTTTTTATTAAAGAGGGAAAATATATGATTAAAAAAATTCAAAAAGGCAAGTATGCTGGACAATGGCAAGTAAGAATTCAACCAATTGATAAACAAACTGGGAAGCGTATTTCCTGGCCTGTTCAGTATGCTGATACTAAAAAAGAAGCTATTAGTATTGAGAGAAAAATGTGGTTTGACTTTGAAAATGATTTGCAGCCTAGCAAACTTAATGTTTCTTTTAGTCAAGCATTTAGAAAATTTGTTGATCAAAAGAAAGACACAATTTCTCCTGTAACTTTGCGAGCTTGGGATGGTTCTGCTAAATCATTTGAAATCTTCTTTAAAGATATGAAGATTAAAGATATAACCACTGCGGTTGTTAATCGATATGCACATAAATATATCAAACTACATCATGCTACTGTAAGTAATAATGCGGTTATTGCTACTAGATTAACTCATATGCGTAGCTTTTTTGAATCCATGGGTAGTGCAATTAAGGAAAATCCAGTTCCAGAGCATGCATTAACTAAGTTTTTTAGGAAAAGTGATTTTTCAGTTAATTTAGAACAATATCTATTTACCAATTCTGAATTAAATGCGATAAAAGATAAGGTAAAGCAAGATTTGAAGAATTGTGCTATTTATAATGCAAATGGTAAATTAGCTATTTGGATTGAAGCTGAAACTGGTATGCGTCCTGCTGAAGTTCAAGCATTGAAGTTTTCAAATTTAGTTAAGGAAGATGGATTTTGGACTTTTAGGATTTCTGATAGTTGGTCTGATTATACTCATAGCTTTAACGGTGCGTTAAAATCTAGGCCTCATGGTTATTCCAGAGTAGTTTTACCAATTTCTAAAGAATTAGTTGCTTATATCAGGAAGTTTAAAAAAGAACAAGGAGAATACCTTAAGAAACATGGCATAAAGAATAAAAATGACCTTGTGCTTTTGAATCTTCGAGATTATCGCTTTGCAAGGACTAACAAGCCACTATCTCAAAGTGGTATGAATGATATGTTGCGTAAAATATGTAAGGAATTAAACATAGATTCCGGAGAAGCAAGGCTTTCTTTATATAGTTTCCGTCATACTATTTGTACTAAGTTAGCTAATAAAGCTGGTATTTCTTATCCATGGGCGGCTGAAAGAATGGGACACTCTTTAACTACTTTTATGAAGGTCTATGTTGGTGTGACTAAAGATGTTAATAAGGAAATGATGAAAGCGTGGGTTAGTTAATGCACATTCAATGCACACGCTGATAAAATTAGAGCCTGCAACCATTAACGGTAAAGGGGTTGAGAAGATACCCTTAAACCTGGGAAGCGGCTTAGTTGTTGTTTTTGGCAAGAAAGGAAAAATTTTATGAAGCATGAACTTACAATGAATGAAATTGCTAAATTTCAAAAAGAATATGAGCAAAAACCACAAAATCGGGTTGCGGAATTGGCTGTTGTTAATAATGGTGTGGCTAAGGCTAGTTTGGATTCAGAAAAGGTTAGGAAATTGAACCGCACTTTTTCAATTGAAATCCCAACTGATAATGTTACTGATCAAAAGCAATCGGGTCGCTGCTGGCTATTTGCGGCCTTGAATACATTGCGTCATGGTTTTGCTAAGAAGTATAATGCTAAAAACTTTACTTTTTCACAAAATTATTTATTCTTCTGGGATCGAATTGAACGAGCAAATATTTTCTTTGATAATATTTTGAATACCGCAGATCGTCCACTTAGTGACAGAACAGTGCATACTTATATGCAGGGACCTGATACTGATGGTGGCCAATGGGCTATGGCTGTTTCTTTGATTAGGAAGTACGGCTTAGTGCCAACCTATGCTCAAGATGAAAGTTTCACTGCCAACAATACTGCTTTCTTCAATCGTATTTTGAATAATAAGTTGCGAGAAGATGGACTTGTGTTGCGTAAGTTAGCTCAAGCAGGTAAAAATGATGAAATTGAAGTTAAACGTCAAGAATTTTTGAGTGAGGTTTACCGTATGGCAGTAATTGCTTTCGGTCAACCAGTACAAAAATTTGACCTTGAGTTTAAGGATGATGAAGGTAAGTATCATTTTGATGGTGATCTTACTCCACTTGATTTCTTTCACGACTACTTTACTGATGACTTGGATGACTATATTGTTTTGTTCAATGCACCAGATCATGAATTTGATAAGCTGTATGCTTTGCCATTTGAAGACAATGTAGAGGGCGGAAGTCCAGTTCATTTCTTAAACACTAAAATTGAAAATCTTAAAGAAGCTGCGATTAAGCAACTTGAAGCAGGCGAAACTTTTTGGTTTGGTTGTGATGTAGGTAAAGATAGCGATCGTCAAAAGGGAATTTTAGCTCATAACCTCTATCAAACTGATACTATTTTTAATATTGAAACTAAGTTAAGCAAAAAAGAGAGACTGGAAACTGGTGCTTCGGGTTCAACTCATGCCATGACGATGGTTGGTGTGGATGTTGTTAATGGAAAGCCACGTCAATGGAAAATTGAAAACTCATGGGGAAACAAGGTCGGTGAAAAAGGCTACTTTGTGATGGATGATAACTGGTTTGATGAATATCTCTTCAAAGTAGTTGTTAAAAAACAATATGTACCGGAAAAACTGGTTAAGATTTGGGAAGGCAAAGCAACGCCGGTAAAAGCATGGGACTCAATGGCATAATGGAAATTAAACAAGTTATCGATTTTACTCAAACACACTTAAAGAATGAAAAAACGGGTCATGATTTTTATCATGGCGAACGTGTAGCTAATTTGGCTAGTCAAATGTATTTAGTAGATCATGCTGATGCTCATGAAGATAGCCGGGTAGTTGCTATTATTAAAACAGCAGGTTATTTGCATGACACGATTGATGAAAAAATCTGTGCTGACCCACAAAAGGTGATTGATGAAATTGAAGAGTTATTGCCGCAAGTAGGGTTTAATGAACTAGAGGCATGGGATATTTTATTCACCATTCAACACATGTCATTTTCAGCTAATATTGAGCATCACTATCATTTGCCTTTATCTGGACAATATGTGCAAGATGCTGATCGTCTAGAAAGTTTGGGTGCGATTGGAATTGCCCGTGCCTTTACGTATGGTGGTAAACATGGCAATAAGATTTACGATCCAGAGATTAAGCCAGCCGTTTTAACTAGTCATGATCAATATCGTAACCATGTCGAAACCACAATCAACCACTTTTATGAGAAACTTTTTCATTTAGAAGATTTAATGAATACTCCTGCTGCCAAAAAAGAAGCGGAAAGACGAACTGCATACATGCGCGACTTTGTACGTGAATTTATGCAAGAATGGAATGTTTAGAATAATTTAATTTTGAATAAGCCTTGATACATCAGTATTGAGGCTTGTTTTTTAAATAAATTAAAAATAATATTAAAAAAAACTTGCAAAGCAAAAAATATTTAGCTATACTTATAAACAACTTAAAGAGTTCTATTATTTTTCTCATAAACGAGAGGAGCAATGTGTATGAAGTTTACCAAATTATTTGCTGCAGGAGCAACCGTTTTAATTGCCGGTTCAACGCTGGCAGCATGTGGTAGTAATTCTAATTCGTCAAGTTCATCAGCTAAGAAAACAATTAATTGGATGGATTCGGCTGAAATTCCAACGATGGACATTTCTAAGGCAACAGACGCTACCAGTTTTAACCAATTGGGTAACGTTGAAGAAGGTTTATACCGTTTAGGTAAGAATTCTAAAGTTGAGAATGCTTTGGCAACAGATACCAAGGTTTCAAAAGATGGTAAGACCTGGACTTTCACCTTGCGTGATTCTAAGTGGTCTAATGGTGATAAGTTAACGGCTAAAGACTTTGTTTACTCATGGCGCAGAACCGTTAATCCAAAGACGGCTTCACAATATGCTTACCTCTTCGAAGGAATTCATAATGCCACTCAGATTTCTGCAGGTAAGGCACCAGTTAATAGTTTGGGAGTAAAAGCCGAAGGCGATAATAAATTAGTTGTTACTTTGGACAAACGAATTCCATACTTTAAATTATTGATGGGATTTCCATTGTTCTTCCCACAAAACCAAAAGGTAGTTGAAGCTAATGGCTCTAAGTATGGTACTTCATCTAAGACTACAGCCTTCAACGGACCTTTTGTACAAAAGGGCTGGACTGGTTCTAACCTTTCTTGGAAGCTTGTGAAAAACAAGAATTACTGGGACAAGAAGAATGTTAAGCTTGATGCCATTAATTACAGCGTGCAAAAGACACCATCAACAGCTTACAACTTGTACCAGTCAAATAAGCTTGATGCTACTATTTTAGATTCACAACAAACTAAGAACTTAAAACATCAAAAGGGTTACACTTTGCGTGATACTGCAGCAACCTTCTATTTGCAATTTAACCAAAAGAAGAAGATTTTCCAAAATGCTGACTTGCGTAGAGCAATCTCAATGTCAATCAATAGAAAGGCACTGGGAAGTGCTTTAGGTGGTGCTAATACCCCAGCAACCAGTTTAACTTCAAAGGGTGTAGTTAACCATGATGGTAAGGACTGGTCAGAAGTTGTTGGTGATAAGAAGAACGCCGCATATAACCCAACTGAAGCTAAGAAACTTTACAAGAAGGCTTTGAAGGAATTAGGCGTTAAGAACGTTTCATTTACAATCCTGTCTGATGATACTGATTCAGGTCAAAAGACGACTGAAACACTTCAAAGTCAATTAGAAGAAAACTTGAAGGGCATGAAGGTTTCAGTAGCTAACGTACCATTCAAGACTCGTTTGAACCGTTCAACTAGTGGTAACTTCGATGTTGTTGTTTCAGGTTGGTCAGCTGACTTTGCCGATCCAATTTCATTCGTTGACTTGTTTACTAGCAAGAATGCACAAAATAACGGTAAGTGGAGTAACTCCCAATACGACAAGTTGATCGCTGATTCTAAGACTACAGCAGATACAACTAAGCGTTGGGATGACCTTGAAAAAGCAGAAAAGATCTTGCTTAGCGATGAAGGAATCGCCCCACTTTACTACAAGACTGAAGCTTGGTTAGTTCGTCCAGACATTAAGGGCATTGTCTACAATGGCGCTGGCTTAAACTACAACTTCAAGAATACTTATGTAGCAAATTAATTAAAAAATCAGGAGGACATAGTAATGATTATTATTTCAGCAATTATTATTTTACAAACAAGACATAAAAATAATCTCTCTTCACTTGTAATTGCGTAATAATAGTCTAGCTATGATTTGATGAATAGATAGAAGGAGCAACCATGTGAAGGTTGCTCCTTTTTTGTAATAAAAAAGAATGAGGATCAAAATGAAAAAGTGGAAAAAGTATTTTAGTGCAAGTTTATTAACCGTCGTATCAGCTGCAACTTTGGCAGCCTGTTCAAATAAAAGTTCGTCATCTGGTACCAAGCAAACCTTGAATTGGATGACTAAATCAGAATTACAAACTTTAGATTTGTCCAAGGTGACTGATGCAACTAGTTTAGATCAAATTAATAATTCGATGGAAGGACTCTATCGTTTAGGTAAAAATTCTAAGGTGGAAAATGCTTTAGCAACCAAGAATGAAGTTTCAAAAGATGGTAAAGTGTGGCATTTTACTTTGAGAAAGAATGCCAAATGGTCTAACGGTGATCCAGTTACTGCTAAAGATTTCGTCTATTCATGGCGTAGGACTGTTGATCCAAAGACTGCCTCACAATATGCTTATCTTTTCTCAGGAGTAAAGAATGCAGATGATGTTGTGGCAGGAAAGAAGAAGGTTGAAACACTCGGTGTTAAAGCAGATGATAACCAACATTTAACCGTTACTTTGGATAGAAGAATTCCATACTTTAAGTTATTGATGGGCTTCGGAGTTTTCTTCCCACAAAATGAACATGCCGTTGAAAAATATGGCAAAAACTATGGTACCTCATCTAAAACAATGGTTTATAACGGACCATTTGTCTCAAAAGGCTGGACCGGTTCAAACTTGTCTTGGAAGCTAGTTAAGAATAAGGACTACTGGGACAAGAGCAAGGTAAAACTAAGCAAGATTAATTACAGCGTGCAAAAGACACCATCAACCGACTACAACTTGTATCAATCTGGAAAATTAGATGTAGCATTATTGGCACCACAAGCTACAAAACAATTGAAGAACCAGAGTGGTTATACAATTAGACCAGCTTCTTCAACACAATATTTACAATTAAACGAAAAGAACAAGCTTTTCCAAAATACTGACTTCCGCCGTGCACTTTCATTATCAGTTAATCGTAAAGCATTAGCTTCAGCTGTAGGTGGTGCTAACAAGCCAGTCACTACCTTTTCGCCAAATAGTATGACTGAAGTAAATGGCAAAGATTATACTGAATTAGTCAAAACTGCTGAAACTGATAAGTTAATGACATATAACCCTACTTTAGCTAAGAGTTATTGGAAAAAGGCACAAAAGGCTTTAGGACAGAGCAAAGTTAACTTCACTTTGCTAACCTATGACGATGATGATGCCAAAAAAGCGGGTGAATACTTGCAAAGTACTATTGAGTCAAACTTGAAAGGCGTTAATGTCAGAGTAAATAGTTTACCTAAAAAGACTGCCTTAGTTCGTGGTCAAAATGGTAACTTTGATGCTTTATTGATGGGTTGGCAAGCTGACTTTACTGATCCAATCTCATTCCTTGACTTGAACACCTCAAATGCTTCATACAACTGGGGCAAGTGGGCTAATAAGGAATATGATAAGTATGTAGCAGCTTCTAAAACTACTGGAAACGAAAATACTCGTTTTGAAGATTTAGCTAAGGCTGAACGTGTATTGTTAACTGAGCAAGGTGTAGTACCACTTTACCAGCCAGCAGAAGCTTGGATGGTTCGTCCAACTGTCAAGGGCGTTGTATATAATGGTGCTGGAGCTAACTATAACTTCAAATATGCTTATGTTGAAAAGTAGACTAAAATCCTAAATATCTAAATAATAGAACTTATAACAATAAACAACTCCTCTATGTAATCAAAAAGTAGACCGAAAAAATCGGTCTGCTTTTTGATTTTCGCTTGAAAAAAGCAAGTTAGGCTAGTAAAGTAAAACTAATATTTTTTTGAATGAGAAAAGGAGAGCTTAAATGTCAAATTGGGATACAAAATTCGCTAAAAAAGGTTTAACGTTTGATGATGTTTTATTAATTCCAGCAGAAAGTCATGTTTTGCCAAACGAAGTTGATTTGAGTACGACTTTGGCGGACAACATTAAATTAAATATTCCATTGATCAGTGCAGGGATGGATACTGTAACTGAAGGTGCAATGGCAATTGCAATGGCTCTCCAAGGTGGGATAGGCGTTGTGCACAAGAATATGTCAATTCAAGCGCAAGCTGGTGAAGTAGCCAACGTAAAGAGCGTAGTTGTGCCAACTAGTGCTGCAAAGGCCGCAACTGATGATCAAAACCATCTGCTCTGTGCTGCAGCAGTTGGTGTAACCAGTGATACTTTTGAAAGAGCAGAAGCATTGCTTGAAGCTGGTGCTGATGCGATCGTTATCGATACTGCTCATGGTCACTCAGCTGGGGTATTGCGCAAGATCAAAGAAATCCGCGATCATTTTCCAGAAGCAACTTTGATTGCTGGTAATGTTGCGACTGGGGATGCAACTAGAGCACTGTTTGATGCTGGTGTTGATGTCGTCAAAGTTGGTATTGGCCCTGGATCAATTTGTACTACGAGAGTTGTTGCTGGTGTTGGTGTGCCACAAATCACGGCTATTTATGATGCTGCTACAGCTGCACGTGAATATCACAAGCCAATCATTGCAGATGGTGGAATTAAATATTCAGGTGATGTTGTTAAAGCTTTAGCAGCGGGTGGCAATGCTGTCATGCTTGGCTCAATGCTATCAGGTACTACTGAAGCACCTGGCGAAATTTTTGAAGATAATGGCAAGAAGTATAAGCGCTATCGCGGAATGGGGTCTGTTGGTGCGATGGCCCAAGCACATGGTTCAAGTGACCGTTACTTCCAAGGTGGCGTAAACGAAGCTAATAAACTTGTTCCAGAAGGTGTTGAAGCTCGAGTAGAATATAAGGGCGATGTTTCTGATGTAGTTTTTCAAATTGATGGCGGATTACGTTCAGGTATGGGCTATTGTGGTGCTGCAAATATTCCGGAATTAATTGATAAAGCTCAATTTGTTCAAATTACTAATGCAGGTTTACGTGAGTCACATCCACATGATGTTCAAATGACCAAAGCTGCTCCAAACTATAAGTAAAGCAAAATAGATATAATAAAAGTTAAAAATAAGAGAGAAAGCAAAATTTCTCTCTTATTTTTTTAATTTTTTGGACATTTTCACTAGATATATTTATTTCTTTTGGTATAATTAAAACAACATTAAAAAGCAAATGAAAGCATAAAATAAAATGAGGGAGCAATTAATATGGCTAGATACCTATTAAAACGTATATTTTATATGATCCTCACTTTGCTTATCGTGGCTACGGTAACTTTTTTCTTAATGAAATTGATGCCGGGTTCACCTTATGCTAATGAAGCAAAGATGACGCTAACTCAGCGGCAAATTATGGATCAACAGTATGGTTTAAATAAACCTATCTGGCAACAATATTTGATTTATATTGCGGGGATGCTTCACGGTGATTTTGGGACATCCTTCCAATATAGTAACCAACCGGTAGCTTCATTAATTGGGGCGCGTTTGGGTGCGTCAGTACAATTAGGTTTACAAGCATTAATTTTGGGAGTTGTCCTTGGTGTAATCGCTGGGGCAATTGCTGCTATGAGACAGGGTACTTGGGTTGACTCAACTGCTACTGTAATTTCTATTTTGGGTAAATCAGTTCCTAACTTTGTTTTAGCAGTGCTTTTGCAATACTACATCGGTTTAAAGCTAGGTTGGTTCCCAATTGCTGGTTGGGGGCAATTTTCTCAAACGATTATGCCAACGATTGCTTTGGCAGTTGGACCATTTGCGGAAACAGCTCGGTTTATCCGAACCAGTATGGTTGATACCTTAAGTAGTGACTATATTGAGTTAGGTAAGGCCAAGGGATTGAGCAGAATGGAAGTTATTAGAAAACACGCAATGCGTAATTCAATGATTCCATTAGTAACTCTGATTGGTCCTTATGCTGTAGCCTTGATGACTGGTTCAATGGTTATTGAAAATATCTTTAACGTTCCTGGGATTGGTGAACAATTTGTTAAGTCGATTTTGACTAACGACTATCCAACAATCATGGGAATTACGATGGTTTACTGTATTGGATTAGTAGTAATTCTGTTGATTACTGATATTGTTTATGGATTAATTGATCCAAGAATTAGATTAGATGAAAGCGAGGCCTAGAAGACAATATGACTGAAGAAAAATTAAACCTTCCTGCAGATGCCTTTGAACCCTTACCAAAAGATGAAGCACAGGATAACGAAAACATTGCAGGTCCATCTTTATCGTTTGCACAAAATGTTTGGCTTCGCTTCAAGCAGAGAAAAGCAGCTATTATTTCTGCAATTATTGTTATTTTGATGATTGTAGTAGCTTTTGGTTCAACCCCATTCATCAATAAATCTACTTTAGTTAAATCGCACCCACAATATGCTAACTTACCTGCTAAAGTGCCAGGAATGAGCGCAATTAATGGTTTGAACGGTAAGATTAAACAAAATGGCAAGTGGGTTGATGCTTATGCCCAGAATGGCGTGCCTAAAGATAAGTATTTTATCGCAGGTACCGATTATTTAGGCAGATCTTTGGGGCAGAGAATCATCTATGGTACTAAAATTTCATTAATTGTTGCTTTAGTTGCAGCTTTCTTTGATTTAACTATTGGGGTCGCGTACGGAATAGTGTCCGGATGGAAAGGCGGGGGAGTCGATAACGTGATGCAGCGGATAATTGAAATTATCTCCTCCGTACCCAATTTGATCATTGTAGTTTTGATGTTGGTAGTATTAAAACCAGGTATTAAATCAATTATCTTGGCGATTGCTATTTCAAGTTGGACAACAATGGCACGGCAAGTTAGAGCAGAAACTCTGAGTTTGAAGAATGAAGAATATGTTTTGGCCGCTAGATCATTAGGTGAATCACCTTGGAAAATTGCTTGGAAACACTTAGTGCCAAACCTTTCAAGCATCATCATTATTCAAACAATGTACACTATTCCAACTGCCATCTTCTTCGAAGCCTTCTTAAGTTTCATCGGAATCGGTATTTCAGCCCCAGAAACTTCACTAGGTGTACTTTTGAACGAAGGACAAAAGAATTTTCAATTCTTGCCATATCAGATGTGGTATCCAGCAATCGTATTGTGTGTGTTGATGATTGCCTTTAACTTATTAGGTGATGGTTTGCGTGATGCCTTCGATCCACGGGGACAAAGATAGAAAGGATTAACCTAAATGCCAGAAGAAAGAGTTTTAGATGTTAAAAATTTAAAAATTGATTTCCACACTTATGCTGGTGAGGTTAAAGCTATTCGTAACGTTTCCTTTCACCTAAATAAGGGAGAGACGCTCGCAATTGTAGGAGAATCAGGTTCAGGTAAGTCGGTTACTACCAGAAGTATTATCGGTCTGTTAGCACGAAATGCTCAGATTGAGGGCGGCGAGATTGATTTCCACGGCAAAAATCTGCTAGAGTTATCAGAAAAAGAAATGCAAAAAATTCGTGGGAATGAAATTTCAATGATTTTCCAAGATCCTATGACTTCGCTTGACCCAACTATGAAGATTGGGCAGCAAATTGCGGAGCCATTAATCAAACATAAGGGTGCCTCTAAGAAAGAAGCTTGGGCTAAAGCCTTGGAAATGATGAAGGCCGTGGGAATCCCAAATGCAGAAGAACGAATTAATCAATATCCTCACCAGTTTTCAGGTGGGATGAGACAAAGAATCGTAATTGCGATTGCTTTAATTTGTGAGCCAGAGATTTTGCTGGCTGATGAACCAACTACAGCTCTAGACGTGACTGTCCAAGCTGAAATCTTGGACTTGATGAAAGACTTGCAAAAGCGGGTTAAGACCTCAATTATTTTCATTACGCACGACTTGGGCGTGGTGGCCGGTATGGCAGATAGAGTAGCTGTAATGTACGCTGGTGAATTCTTAGAATTCGGTGGTGTTGATGAAATTTTTTATGATCCACAGCATCCATATACTTGGGGCTTAATCAATTCAATGCCTACTTTAAACAGTGATACTTTGGAGTCGATTCCAGGTACGCCTCCTAACTTGCTTGATCCGCCCAAGGGTGATCCTTTTGCACCAAGAAATAAGTATGCCATGAAGATTGATGTGGAAAGAAAGCCACCATTTTTCAAGGTAACTGATACTCACTATGCTGCAACCTGGCTTTTAGCACCAGGTGCACCTAAAGTGGAACCACCAGCTGAAATTACACGTCGCTGGAAAAAATATAACTTGATGAAACAAGAAGATAAACTGCCAGAGGTTAACTAGTCGCGGTAAAGGAGATTTTTATGCCAGAAAAAAAGAAAATTTTGGAAGTAAAACATCTAAAACAATACTTTAAAAATGGTCGTAATGTCACCAAGGCTGTTGACGATGTAAGCTTTAATATCTATGAAGGTGAAACTTTCGGCTTGGTAGGTGAATCTGGTTCTGGTAAGACAACTACTGGGCGCTCAATTTTGCAATTGTATAAGCCAACTAGTGGCGAAGTGATTTTTGAAGGCAAAAATGTAGCAGATTTAAAAAGTCGTGCAGACAAACTAGCTTTTACACGGGATGCACAAATGATCTTTCAAGATCCTTATGCTTCACTTAATCCTAGAATGACTGTTGAGGACATTATTGCTGAAGGATTAGATATTCACCATTTGGTTAAAAATAAAGATGAACGAACTGAGAGAGTAGAGGAATTATTGGAAACTGTTGGCTTAAATGCAAGTCATGCTAGCCGTTTTCCACATGAATTCTCAGGTGGTCAGCGTCAAAGAATCGGGATTGCTCGCGCCTTAGCCGTAGAGCCCAAATTTATTGTTGCAGACGAACCTATTTCAGCTCTAGACGTATCAATTCAAGCTCAAGTAGTTAACTTGATGATTGAATTACAGAAAAAGCGTGGTTTAACTTACTTGTTCATTGCCCACGATTTATCAATGGTTAAGTTTATTTCTGACCGAATTGGTGTAATGCACTACGGTAAACTACTGGAAGTAGGTCCAGCCGATGACGTCTATGATCGACCACTTCATGATTACACGAAGAGTTTGATTTCTGCAGTGCCAATTCCTGATCCAGAAGTTGAGCGGAGCCGGACAAGGATTCCTTATGACGCTCAAAAAGAAGAAATGGACGGAAAACAACGCTCAATGCATGAAATTCGTCCAGGACACTTCGTACGCTGCTCTGACGATGAAGTCAAGCATTACGAAGAAGTAGCGGCAAGCTACGAAAATTAGATACCAAATCTAATGCAACTCTCTCTATATTAATATTATATTTATGCTAAAAAGGCGATCCGATATGGATCGCCTTTTTATATGATCATTGCTCGTTAAGCTAATGAATCCCATGCTGGTAGGTCAGTGATTGGACCTTCAGCGAGCTTCTTTTGGTTTTCAGTTAAGTACTTCTTGTGGACTACAACTTCGTAAACATAGTCCTTAAACCATTCATTATTCATGACGTAGAAGCCTTTAACACCAGATTTATCGCCCCATGAGTTCTCAACTTTCCATTGACGAACTTCGCCGTTGTCTTCATCAACACCAACTAAAGTCATGGCATGTGACACTTGACCGACGCCGGTCTTTAATCTGTCTGCTTTAGACATTTTAAGGTCAACGCCGAATAAGTCATCTAACTTGTACAAATTAGTGTCAAGGTAACCAGTTTTACGGTCCATTTGACGTAAAACATCGTTACCAAACCAAACAGCTTCGCCGTCTTTTAATTGAGCGATAGCAGCGCTGGACAAGTATTCCATTGGTACATTCAAAAGCTTGATTCTCAGTGAGCCTTCAATGTTGTCTTCAGCTGGTAGACCATAAAGCTTGTTATAGTCATGGTCTGGAGCATTGGTTAAAACAACATAGTCATCAAAATCAACGTCGCCCATGTACTTGTGTAAAAACTCAAGTGGAGTTAGGTTCTTTTCTAAATGATATTTCTTGTCGTCATCACGATATTCAAGATCGAAAGTCTTAGGTGGTTCACCTACTGCGATAGCAGTCATTTGGTAAACTTCGCTTAAAAATTTTTCGCGAACCTTTTTAATTTCATCATCTTTGCCGTATTGCTTCAAGTGGCGCAATACTAAAGCATCCTTCTTTAACTTATCGCCTAAAGCAGTCGCAAAACCAGTAGTATCATTGGTGTTAAAAGTTTCTGGCATTGCATATGAAGGAACAACACCATATTTTTCAACTAAAGCGGCAGCCATTTGGAATTGTCCACCATCACTACCAGCAAAGTCTAAGTCAGCCTTAACTTGACGTGAATCAAGTGGCATATCAGCACTGTCTAAGATTCTGTTGTAGAACATGTTGGCACGTTCAATCTTGTCCCAGAAAAAGTTGTAAGCTTGTGAGAAAGTGAAATCTTTAGCCTTGTATTTTTTACCAAAAGCATGACGTAAAACGTTCAAAGTTGCGAACAACCAGCAACGACCTGAATGTTTTTGGTTAGTGACATTATTTGTATCAAGTTCAGTTGAAAAGACGCGGGTTAATTGTCCTTGAACACGATCATTATAAGATGCTTCAAGTACACCACTGCGTTGAGCTGCACGAGCAACGACTTTATTTTCAGGTTTTTTATTAAATTCGGCAGAGAACTTTTCTAGTTCCTGCACAGTTAATTCATGAGCCATAAAAAATCTCCTTTTCATTTTATAATTTTTTTCTCAATTTAATTCTATTTTAAAGCAAAACAAAAGCGGGTTCAATCAGAACTCGCTTGAGAGAATTATTAATCCGTTAACTTATTAGACCTCTTGCATAAACCTAATAAATTAATCAATTTTTATAGAATTGCCATCATCGCCGGCAGTTTCCTTTGGCAAAGTGATGGTCAATACACCATTATCATACTTTGCATGAATCTCACTTGCAACTACATTTGGCAATCTGTAGCTTCTAGAAATACTGCCCTCACTTCTTTCCTTATGAATGATATTTCTATTTTTATCGCTAGTGTCCTTAAATGATTTTCTTGTGCCGCTGACATTTAACGTACCGTCATTATAGTTAACGTTGATATCCTGCTTATCCATGCCAGGCATGTCAATCTTAACTAGATAGTCCTTATCAGTTTCTGCAACATCAGATTGCATAATGTTTTCAATTTCATTATCGTCAAAGAAGTTTCTTGGAAAACCAAACCAATCATTCATTGCATCCATCATGTCGTTGCGCCGATTCATCATATCGTTTGCCATAAATAAAACTTCCTTTCATTTTTGTATTTGCTTAATTAGAATATAAGGAAAAGATCAACTCATTTCTTGATCTCTTTTCTCCTTACACTGTTTATTGTAGTCGCTTTTTATAGAAATGACACAAATTAGCACTCAAAAATGCATAGTGCTAATTTTAGACTGATAACGCTGCTACAATAACATTCTGAGATTGTAGATAATTATTACGTATAGAAAAATAAAGAAAGTTTGTGAAATAGAAATGGTATATTTTCAGAAAATGACTCCAGAAGGCTATCAACAAATTGAGGATGAAATTGCTCGATTAAAAAAAGATCGGCCACGTAGAATTAAAATTTTGCAGGCTGCACGAGCTTTAGGTGATCTTTCGGAAAATACTGAATATACTGAAGCAAAACGTGATCTAGGTCACTTACAAAGTCGTCTGCGTTACCTAGGCAAACAATTAAAGTATGCCGAAATTGTTAAAGCTGAAGATGATGGTAAGGTTGATCTAGGAAAGACCGTTGTGCTTAAGTTTGATGACGATGATGAAACAGAAGAATACAAAGTAGTTGGGCGAATGGAAGCGGATCTTGCTGCTGGCAAGGTTTCTTTTGATTCTCCATTGGGTCAAGCAATCATGAAAAAGGAGGCTGGTACAACAGCAACGGTGGCGGCACCAGCAGGTGAATATCAAGTAACGATTGTGGAAGTTAAATAAGTTGAGAACTATAATAAACTGTCTTTTTCTGGTATAATATGGGTTTTGTAGGATACAATTCAGAGTAGGAGTGAAGAATTTGAATACGCCACAATCAAGAGAGGGTAATGTGATCCGCTATGCCGTTTATTTAGCTGGCTATGTCGCTGTGTTTGCAGTAGTAAAGCTAGTTACTAGAAAATCTCCGGTTCATATTTGGGATTTGATTTTATTCGGCTTAGTTGCAGCCATGATTCTGTTGTTTTATGTTTATCGTTTCAATCGAGAGCAACGCTTTTTTGCCCGTGATTTTAAACTTCCATGGTTGGGCAGTTTGTCAACTGTTGTTCTATTAACATTAGTGATTACAGTTACACAGATTTCGATTTCATACTTACAATCATATGGCAGGATTAGTCATTATGATTTCCAATTGATATATGCCAAAAGTGAATCAGTTAACATGTTTTGGTTTTTAATCGTTGTCCAAGGAATTGTATTACCAATCCTACAAGAATTTTTGGCGACTGGCTTTTTGTTCAATTATGCTTTTCGGCGAAATACTAAGCAAGTTGCAATTATGGGGATCATTGTTTCAGGTCTGATTTATAGCTTACTGAACTTTCAAAATTCAGTAGTACTCTTTATTATTGATGCAATTTATGGCATGGTGTTTGCTTGGAGCTATATGTACACACAAACATTATTGATGCCAATTTACTTAGCTGTAGTTAGTGGCGTACTTACAGTGATTATGATTTAAAAACAAAAGGATGAGAAAAATTCTCATCCTTATTTTTGTATAAAAAAAGCGGATAGCGTGAATCGAACCCGCATCTACAGCTTGGGAAGCTGTCGTTCTACCATTTAACTATACCCGCAATATGTTTTTATTTTAGCATTTTTTCTATTTGAAGATCAACACTTTTACGATCAATTAAGCTGGTAAAATTTTGAAAAAGCCAGCGGCGTAGTTCGTTGGGCATAACAACTAGAGGCATTCTATTATGGATTGGCGCCATATCTTTGTTAGGCGCGGTAGTAACCATTGAAAAATAATCCTGATCATAAATACCTGCAATTAAGGTAAGTGGTTGATTAGTGCGGAAGGCGTAGCGATCATGGTATTTACGACCGTTTTCAGCAATATGGGTAGTTTTAGCGTATTCAAAGAATTTTTCGGTTAAGATTAAGCAACGTTGCTTGGCAAAGGATTTGTCCCACATTGAAGGCGCTGAATCATAAAATCGCTCAATTCTAGCATTAAATAATGGCTTTTTTGGATCAACGGGACTTGGATAGCCCCATTTTTTGTTGCTTAATTGCAATTGACCATTTTGATAAAGCAAAACAGGTGCTACTTGGTTAGGAAAAATATCTTGTGCTTGAATGTCAAAATTTGGTGTAACTAAGGGCAGGTCAAGATCGCTTTTGAGATATTGTTGAATTTGTTTTAAATTAGGTAAACGAAACTGGTTGCACATACGCATTTCCTTTCTTTAGGGCTAGTTTAATCATAGCCTATTTTTTGTTAAAATTAGGTAATTAAACAATTAATATTAATAAAAAAATAAACTTAAAAATTAGAAAAGAGCAAAAAGATGGCGAAAGAAATTTTATTAACTGGTGACCGTCCTACTGGTAAGCTGCACATTGGTCACTATATCGGTTCATTAAAGAATAGAGTAAAATTACAAAATTCAGGTAAATATGATCCATATATTATGATTGCGGATACACAGGCTTTGACCGACAATGCTCGTAATCCGGAAAAAATTCGCAATAGTTTGATCCAAGTAGCTTTAGATTACTTAGCTGTTGGTATTGATCCAGCTAAATCAACTATTTATGTTCAATCACAAATTCCTGCTCTATTTGAATTGACTGCTTACTACATGGATTTAGTAACTGTGGCTCGGCTTGAAAGAAATCCAACTGTTAAGACAGAAATTAAGCAAAAAGATTTCAAAGACTCTATTCCAATTGGCTTTTTAAACTATCCAGTTTCTCAAGCTGCTGATATCACCGCTTTTAAAGCAACCGTTATTCCTGTTGGAGATGACCAGGAACCAATGTTGGAACAAACACGTGAAATCGTTAGGACTTTTAACCGTGTTTATAATTGTGATGTTTTGGTTGAACCTAAAGGTTATTTCCCACCTAAAGGTCAAGGACGTTTGCCAGGACTTGATGGTAATGCGAAGATGTCGAAGTCACTTGGCAATGCGATTTATCTTGCTGATGATACAAAGACAGTTCAAAAGAAAGTTATGTCAATGTACACGGATCCTAACCATATTCACGTTGAAGACCCTGGTAAGGTTGAAGGTAACACTGTCTTTACATATCTTGATGTCTTCGATCCAGATAAGGACAAGGTGGCAGAACTTAAGGCAGAATACCAAAAGGGTGGCTTAGGTGACGTTAAGATTAAGCGTTACTTAAACAAGGTCCTTGAAGCAGAGCTTGCACCAATTCGTGAACGTCGCGAAAAGTTTGCTCAAGATGAAGATGCGGTTTATGAAATGCTTCTGGAAGGTTCAAAAAAGGCTAATAAAGTGGCTAATGCAACACTTGAACAAGTCCGTGACGCAATTGGTTTGAACTATTTCAAGAATAGATAAGGCTGAGGTAAAGTTATGCACGATCGAATTCCTTGGAAACAATATTTTATGATGCAGGCGCTAGTAATTGCGCAACGCTCTACTTGTAATCGCGCATTAGTTGGTAGCGTCTTAGTAAAAGATAATCGGATTATTGGCACTGGTTATAATGGTTCTGTTTCAGGGCAACCACACTGTGATGATGTGGGTCATCAAATGGTTGATGGTCACTGCGTTAGAACTATTCATTCAGAAATGAATGCGATCATTCAGTGTGCTAAGTTTGGTGTTTCTACAGAAAATACTGAGATTTATGTGACACATTTTCCTTGCTATAATTGCTGCAAATCCTTGTTGCAGGCAGGCGTGAAAAAAATTAACTATTATTTTGACTATCGCGATAATCCATTGGCGATGCAACTACTTCATGATAGCGAGGTGCCTTATGAACAGATTAAGATTAATCGCAAATACGTGGAAAGCTTGGCCCATAAACTTGAAGAAGACGAGAATTAATTTAATTTGGTTAATGGGACTAGTAACTGTATTTTTAATAACGACAGGATTTGTCCAGCCAAATATTGAAGATCATGCTCATATTTTAGATAAAGAAACTCGCACTTTGGTTACGGAAAAAAATAATCGCTATTTTCAGACTAAAGAACAACCGCAAATTGTCGTTATAACGGTTAAAAGGCTGAATAAGTTAACACCTAAGATGCTAGATCATTCTAAGCGAACGGTCTTTATTGTGGTAGGACAGAAAGGTAAAAAGCGTAATGTGCAAATTTATTCAACTAAAGATTTGCATAGTGCCTTCACCGAGGTCGCTCGAGGCAATATCTTGCGTGCTGAAGTAGATAAATTGCGTAGTCAAAATAATGCAACTTTTAACAAGGGAATTCGCTTCGTCTTTCGGGCATGTGCGACTAGAGTTGATCAACAATATCAATATGCACTTGATAAATATGATTTGACGCAAGCAGAACAAAATAAAGTCGCGCGTCCACATAGTGTAGCTTTACCAATCGCACTGGCACTGGCATTTTTAATTACGGGAATTACTTATTTCTTGCGTAGATTTAGTCATCGTGATCCAATTTCTAAGAAATAGTCGGCTTGACTTATTTGCATTTTGTCCTTACACTTTTTGTAGACATAATTAGCGAAAAACTGTTAGGTGAGACTCCTACGTGAACACACGCTATCGCCCAGAAACATCCAGAGATGCCAACGGGTTAAATAGGTGTCGTCGACTTAAGGCGAGATCCAGATAGCT
>SKEG01001334.1_pt1 | contig 19851 bp, 12 predicted proteins | sample 4826631 | NCBI WGS metagenome assembly SKEG01 (sample SAMN11008815, study PRJNA524170) | human gut metagenome | biome: Human fecal sample; material: Feces; isolation source: fecal sample from pouch patient p26, p34, p50 | host: Homo sapiens | place: Israel: Tel-Aviv | collected 2016-11-02
GGTGTATATAAGCTGGTCCAGCGTCAGAAAGAGGAACTGCCTTATAAAATAGGAGCTAATCTTTCCATTAAAAAAGTTTTAGTGCGCGATAAAAATAAGAAAAGAGAAGGAATTGATTCTTCACTTTTAACAGACCGTTGGGAAGATATTATCCTGGATGATGAAATTGAAATTGTGATCGAAGTTATGGGAGGAATCGAACCAGCCCGTACTTATATTATGGAAGCATTAAATGCAGGGAAAAATGTTGTAACAGCCAATAAAGATTTGATTGCGACTCATGGAAAAGAACTTCTGGATGCAGCAGAAGAAAATGGATGTGACTTGTTATTTGAAGCATCCGTTGCTGGAGGAATCCCAATCATTCGTCCGCTGAAACAGTGTTTGGCAGGAAATCATCTGACAGAGGTTACGGGAATCGTTAATGGTACAACGAACTTTATTTTAACAAAAATGAGTGAAGAAGGTATGGAATTTGATGAAGCTCTTGCTCTTGCGACAGAACTTGGATATGCAGAGGCAGATCCAACGGCTGATATTGAGGGATATGATGCCGGACGTAAAGTTGCAATCATGGCTTCGATTGCATTTAATTCCAGAGTAACATTTGATGATGTATATACGGAAGGAATTACTCATATTTCTTCCAGAGATATTCAGTATGCAAAAGCTATGGGATGTGAGATCAAACTTCTTGGAGTTGCAAGAAATACAGATACAGGAATTGAGGTTCGTGTACATCCAATGTTAATTCCATTAAATCATCCATTGGCAGGAGTTAAGGATTCTTTTAATGCTGTTTTTGTTCATGGAGATGCTGTAGACGATGCAATGTTCTACGGAAGAGGAGCTGGAGAACTCCCAACAGCGAGTGCAGTTATAGGAGATATTATTGATGTTGCAAGAGATATCCAGTATCATTGCTGTGGAAGAATTCACTGTACTTGTTATAAAAATCTTCCAATCAAGAAGATTACAGAAATTGAAAGCAAATATTTCCTGAGAATGCTTGTCGCAGATAAGCCTGGAGTTCTGGCAAGAATTGCAGATAAGCTTGGTAAAAATAATGTAAGTATCGCTCAGGTGATTCAGAAAAATAAAATTAATGATCACGCGGAACTTGTTGTTATTACAGATTCTGTATTAGAACAAAATTTTGCAGATGCTCTTGTAAGTATCCGGGAAATGGATACAACAAAAGAAATCTCAACGGTGATTCGTGTTTACTAAAAAACATATATAATAGAAGAAACGCATAGATGCATGGTCGTCTATGCGTTTCTTTGTTTAGAAGTCTTTGTTTTTATGAAAATTCTTCAATTTCATGATGGTTTCTTCTTGATGCGAGATAGGCGTGTCCGATTTTATGTTTTACGGCAATCCAGTTTTCTTGAACTTTTAACAAAAAAAATGCCGTGCATAATGGAATGATACAGAGGAAAGTTCCGTGCTGATCAAATGTTTGGCAAGATAAATAGGAAAAAATAACACCAATATGGAAGGAAAGAAGAACCTTTCCAAAAAACTTTCCTTTGCGGAGAGCCTCTTTGTCTTTGGTGCATAAATATTCGGTCATAGACGTTGTAAATTGGCGTAAATTATTCGTAGAAAAAATGCTGGAACAGGTAAATCCATCTGCCCCTTTAAAAGAACACCATTGAATCGCCATTGCGACATATAATGGGTAAAGGGCAATAAAGTCATTGATGTGAGCGGGAAGTAGTCCAACAATGATGATTGCCAGAGCATCGATCAGGAGACTAACTTGTTTTAAAGGGAATCTTGAATACTTTGGCAAAATAACGGTTAAAGCCATGGCTACCATATAAAGAAAAACACCGAATAATCGTACGAGTAAATTTTGATCGGGATGCCCAGCGAGATCTGAAAAAATAGAGATCAGATTTGAAGTCTGAGCAGAACCAAATAATTCATGGTGATTTAAAATAGCAAATCCACCAAGAAATCCGCCGATCATTGCCATGTTTAAATGGATCCATCGGTCTAGACGTTTTTTTGACATGAAACTAACCAACTTTCTTAAAAAAATTATTCTGTCGCTATTATACCGCTGAAAATCTTTTTTGTAAAATTTATATTTTATTTATGAATAAAAAAAGCAACAGCCACAGAGGTTTTAAGTCTGTGGCTGTTGCTTGTTTCTATAGAGTTTTTTATTTAGTTAGCATTTCCATAATTTCATTGCTTCGTGCAACGAATTTTGTCATTTCTTCTGGCGCAAGTGGTTTATGACTTAACATTGCAAGATCATAAAGCTGTTCGCAAATAATTTTTGCATTGTCAGCATCTCCATGCTCAAACAGATATTTTACAAGGTTATTATTTGCATTTAAAGTCAAGGTTTCAGCTGGTGCGCCGAACATGTTTGGATCCATTCCAGGCATTGCATACATTTTCATCATATCCTGCATACGTCTGCTTTCTTCGGATAATGTAATAATAGAAGAAATCTTTTCGTCTTTTAATTTTTCTACATGGACATCCAGATTTTCTTTTCCGAGAGTTTTGCGGAATAAATCAGTTAATGCTTTTTTAATATCTTCCAAATCTTTTTCATCAACATTTTCTTTTAATGCTTCTTCTACATCAGCATCGATTCGTTTGAATTTAATATGTTTATTCTGCTGTTCGATTTGTGTGATGAAAGCGGAATCAATGTTATGATTTAAGATGACAGCATCCATATTTTGTTCTTTGAACATATTAATATACTGGCTTTGCTGTACTTCATCTGTAATATAATACAGGGTTGTTACATCATCATCATTTGCAGGTGCAGGAACAAGATCGCTTAATGTAACATAGTTGTGTTTCATGTTTTTAAAGAGAATATAATCTTTAATCTTATCTGCAAATTTCTGATCACGGATGAATCCAAACTTAATGAATGGGCTAATATCATCCCAGTATTTTTCATAGGATTCACGGTCTGTTTTGCACATACCGGTTAGTTTGTCTGCAACTTTCTTTGTAATATAGTCAGAAATTTTCTTCACAAATCCATCATTTTGAAGAGCACTTCTTGATACATTTAATGGAAGGTCTGGACAATCAATGACACCTTTTAAGAGCATCAGGAATTCAGGAATGACTTCCTTAATATTATCTGCAATAAATACCTGGTTATTATATAATTTGATGGTTCCTTCGATGGAATCATATTCGGTATTGATCTGAGGGAAGTAAAGAATTCCTTTTAAGTTAAATGGATAATCCATATTTAAATGAATCCAGAATAAAGGCTCTTTAAAGTCATGGAAAACTTTGTGATAAAATTCCTTATATTCTTCATCACTGCACTCATTTGGACGTTTTAACCAAAGTGGATGAGTGTCACTTAAAGAAACCGGACGTTTATGAATCTTTACAAGATCTTTGGCAGGAGAAACTTCTACCGTTTCTTTTGTTCCGTCTTCTTTTTCTTTTTCCTCTGTTTTGGCATCTTCATGAATATGTTCAACGACAATGTCATCTTCTTTTAAATCTGCTTCTGGGATAGTTTCATACTCTTGTTCTTTGCCTTCTACAGATAGGAAGATTTCCGTTGGCATGAAGGAACAATATTTTTCGATGATTTCTCTAGCACGGAATTCATTTGTAAATTCAGTACTGTCATCATTTAAGAATAAAGTGATTTCTGTACCAACACCTTCTTTTGTACCAGTTGTCATTGTATATTCTGTACCGCCATCACATTCCCAGTGTACTGGCTCAGCGTCTTTCTTATAAGAAAGAGTATCGATGGTAACTTCATCTGCAACCATAAATGCAGAGTAGAAACCAAGACCAAAATGCCCGATGATCTGGTCACCTTCGGTTTTGTCTTTATATTTCTCAAGAAATTCAGTTGCTCCAGAAAATGCAATCTGGGAAATATATTCTTCAACTTCATCTGCAGTCATACCAAGACCGGTATCAATAAATTTTAAAGTTTTCTTTTCAGGATCCAGGATGACATCTACTTTGTTTTTATGTCCTTCTGGGAAAGTGTATTCTCCCATCATATCCAGTTTTTTCAGTTTTGTGATCGCGTCACATCCGTTGGAAATCAGTTCACGGAAGAAAATATCGTGATCGGAATAAAGCCATTTTTTAATAATAGGGAAAATGTTATCGCTGTTAATGGAAAGCGTTCCTTTTTTATCTGCCATAATGTCATGCTCCTTTATTTTTATGATTTTATCTTCTAAATTTTTTGTTCTATTTCTAATAGAACTTTCTATAAAAAGTATTTTAGAACTAAAATTGATAAAAGTCAAGAAAAAATTAGCACTCATTTTAAAAGAGTGCTAATAATATATTATGCATGGATAAATCAATTTAACGATAATTTAACGAAGGCATGACGAGAAGATGATTTTCTTTTCCTATAATATGAAAAGATGAAAAAAGAAGAGAGGAGAATCTATGGCGTTTACAGCAGAGTGGATTCCAGGGCAAAATCTCTGGGAAACAAGAAACTATGGAAAGTATGATGGAGTTAATTATGTAAGAGTTTTCCTTGGACATGAACAAGTTTATGTTCAGATTGAAGATGTTCTTGTATTTGAGACTGCACCGGGATATTACAGACAAAATCCATTTATGAAACAGGCAATGGATGGAATTGCTTATAATCAGGTCAAAATCATTGCTTATGGAACAGGAAGTTTTGGTACAAAAAAAGTTTACGAAAAAATCTTAAAACAATGTGGCTATTCTTATATTGAAACCATCGTTTTGGCAGATGATTTTCATAAAAAAAGCTGCAATTTTTTCTTTTGTCAAGATATGATTAGAAAATATAATCCAAAAAATAAAAAATATGGGATGATTGCGGATCATTTATTGCCATTTGCAAAATTAAAACATTTAGATTTTTTATTATATACTTCTCCACGTTATTATGCATCCCGTTATTATTTTGGGAAACAGCTTTCTCAAGATGAGCAATTTTTTGAAAATTTTGTCAATGAGCAATTATTTAACGGACTTTGGAAAGAGTCTAGGGGATATCATTTTGGATATGCATTTGAAGGATTTTTCCTTTATACTTTTTGCCATTTTTTAAAACAGGAAGTAATTCGATATGAGAAGACATCGGTTTGCTTTACAGCAGAAGCGGAAGTTGTGAGGCAGGCTTATGAAATTCTTTATCCAAAGGATGATACAGAAATGTTATATGGGTGGAAAGATACAAAAAGAGATGATAATTTTCGTGAATATATTCATAAAACAGTAAAAAATGAGACATTGCTTGTTGACTTTTCAATGAATTTAGCATGGAAGGAATATTTGCAGGAGGAGACAAAAGGAAAGGCAGAAGTCAGAAATTTATGTGATTTTTTTGGAAAAAGGGATGAAAAAACACAAAATTTTATAAAAAAGGCAATTGCCATGACAAGAGAAACAGGATTTTTTATTGAACAATATGAAGGAGAACTTGCTATTTGGAAACAAAGAGAGGCATCAATTCGAAACCTTAGGAATGGACAAGAAGTACATAGAGGAATTATGGATTTTATTCGTCAGTTTGATCAGGCAGTTAGACAGAGTATTTATAATAGAAACAACTTTGCAAAAAAAAGTGCTGGATTTCTTTGCGAGGCGTTGGAATATGCATTTGATGAAGAAAAACGAAGCAAACTTCATATGCAACCAATGCAAGCTGTCTTAAAATCAAAAGCAGGAAAAAAAGCAATAAACTTTGCAAAAAAAGTATATCGGGGGATGAAAAAGAAATGATTTTATATGTTGGAGCGTCTCTTTATCATATTTTATGCTTTTGTATTCATAAGATTTTGAATCACGCTGAGGAAGATGCAGTTCTTGTAATTGGTGACAACATTTTTTCCAAAAGTGGTATGAAAGAATTGAAGGAGGATCTTGATCAATCAAAAATTTTTCAAAGAACAATTATTTTAAATTTTATTGAGGGAGCTTATCGAAATCCATATACGTTAAATGAAGAATCAGATGAAGAACAGGTAGATCGTTACATTGCTTACAATGAGCAATGGGTAGAACAGTGGATGGAAAAAAAGAAACTGTCTTTATCAGGAGTGACAGAATATAATTTGGCCATCGATCATCGGCATCTTGGGATGTATATTCTCTCAAAAAAAATTCCATATCAGTATTTTGAAGATGGAAGTGGTCTTTTATCAAGAGAAAACGTACAGGTAGAGTTTCATAAAAAATCTCAATATGCCTCATATGCAGTTACGAAGCGGCTGCATGCACTTGGAATGAGTGAGATTGTTACAAAAAAATATGCCAATGCATCAGCACAGCTTCCTGGATTTTATGATGATAAGATGGAAGATTTTCATGTGATCCGTTTATTTCAAAGGCTTTCAAAAGAAGATCAGCAGAGAGTACTTTCTTTATTTCATGCGCGAAAAATTGTTCTTTCGGACACAGAAAAAAAGCCAGTTTTATATTTGACAAGATATGTGCGTTATTTGCAGAAACCAACGATGGAACATCATCATTATATTTCTGCATTAGTTCTTGATTTATTTGCGCAGGGACATCCGGTTGTAATTAAACCGCATCCAAGAGATTTTTCTGGAAGATATAAGGATTTGTTTCCAGATGCGATTGTGTTAAAAAAACAGTTTCCTTCAGAATTACTTCCATTTTTATATGATGGGAAATTTGACAAGATCATTACGATAGGTTCTACAGCAATTGATGCCTTAAAAGATGATACCGAGGAAGTGGTAAAACTTGATGTTGATTTTGAAAATAAGGTTGATCGAATTTATCCATATATTGCATCAATTTATCTCACAAAGTATTTGTATCCGCAGATAGGGGAAGAGGAAATGGCAGTCAGTGGATGCTTGATGGAATTTTTAACACCACTTTGTATGGAAATTCTTGGATTTGCGCCTAAAGAAGCTGAAGATGGGAAAGTTTATAAAATGCTTGTGATGGATGAGATTGTGGAAAATGAGTGGAAAACAGAAACAAGCTGTTATTTAAACACTAACCAGGATTATGCTTTTGCGGATTACAGGCAAAAACATTTTGAAGATATTTCTTTGTTAGATGTTTCAGTGGAAACAGAGGAAGAAAGTCTTGGAAAAAAACAGGATGCTTTTTTGTACATTGGAACAAATGATCAGAAAGTACGCCAACGAGTAGAATATTTTTCAATGGAAAAAGAATTTCCGCGAACAAAAATCAAGATATTTCTTGGAAAAGAGACAAAACAACAGAAAGAATATGAAAAAATTATGGCAGAAATTTTATGGATGTGCTACAAAGGGAAACATCTGCAAGAGGAAGAGGTTCCATTTCTTCTGCCACAAAAAAAGAAAAAAGTATCAGAAAATGATTTGAATGCTGTTCGCCAGCTTTGTATAGCGATAAGAGCAAAAAAGGAGAATTATGAAAACAGTAGCATTTGTACCTATGAAACTAAATAATGAACGTCTCCCAGGGAAAAATACGAAACCATTTACGAATGGAAAGCCATTGTGCCATTATATTTTAAATACATTGTTAAAAGTAAAAGGAATTGATGAGATTTATGTTTATTGCTCAGATCCTTCTATTTTGTTACATATTCCTCGTGGAATTAAATTTTTAAAAAGAGACGCCGCTTTGGATGGAAGTCATGTAAAAATTAATGAAGTTTTAAAAGCCTTTGCAAGGGATGTAGCTGCTGATGTTTACGTTTTAGCACATGCAACGGCACCTTTTATTAAGGCCAAGACAATTGAAGAAGGGGTAGATGGAGTGTGTAATGGAGCTTATGATTCGGCTTTAACGGTGATTCGGCAGCAGGACTTTTTCTGGATGGATAAAAAACCATGGAATTATGATCCAAAAGAAATTCCAAGGACTCAGGATTTAAAACCATTATATCGCGAAACGACAGGACTGTATATTTATGAACGGCATTTAATTGAAAAAGAAAATAGAAGAACTGGAGAGCATCCACTTCTTCTTGAAGCAGACTGGAAAGAAGCTGTAGACATCAATCAGCCAGAAGATTTTGTGATTGCAGATGCTTTATATAATTATAGTCTGCAAAAAGGAGAAAAAATTTATGAATAAAATATCAGTTCTTGATTGTACTCTTCGGGATGGCGGTTATGTCAATGATTTTGATTTTTCAGCGCCAACGATCCGGACAATAATTTCTAAACTTGGGAAAGCACACATGGATATTATTGAATGTGGATTTTTAAAAGATGTAGACTATGATGAGAATAAAACAGTTTTTCGTCAAGTAGAACAAATAACACCGTTTATCACGCCTAAGAAAAAGCATTCGATGTATGTAGCGATGATTGTGACAGGAACAATTTCTGCGTCTAAAATTGCACCAAGAACAAAGGACTCTATTGATGGAATTCGTATTACTTTCCATAAAAAAGAAGTTGATGAGGCATTTACCCTTGGTTATGCATTGATGGATAAAGGGTATAAAGTTTTTATGCAGCCAGTTGGAACAACAACTTATAACGATATTGAACTGTTGGCACTTTTAGAAAAAGTGAATGAGATGAAACCGTATGCCTTTTATTTAGTGGATACGCTTGGAAAACTTTATGCAAAACAACTTCTAAAATTATTCTATCTTGTAGATGATAACTTAGATGAAGATATAACGATCGGATATCATTCTCATAACAATCTGCAATTATCTTTTTCTAACGCCCAGGAATTAATTCAGAGTTGTGGGAAACGAAATCTAATCATTGATGCTTCCGTGCTTGGCATGGGACGTGGAGCAGGAAATCTTTGTAGTGAAATTTTGACTCAGTATATCAATGAAAACATAGAATACCGTTATCATACGGAACTTCTGATTGAATTAGTTGATGAGTATATCAGCCCGATTTCCTATATTCATCCATGGGGATACAGTGCCGGATATTTTCTTGCGGCAACCAATAATTGCCATCCCAATTATGTAGGATTTTTGTTGAATAAACAAACATTAAATATGAAACAAATCTATCAAATCTTAAAGAAAATACCCGAAGAAGAAAGAGCTCTATATAATGAAAAATTAATTGATTCGCTTTATCTGAAATTCCAGGAAAATGAAGTTGATGATAAGGAAGCTATGAAAAAATTAAGAAAGATCATGAATGGAAAGGATATTGTAGTTGTAGCCCCAGGAAAAAGTGTAGTGGATGAAAAAGAAAAGATTCATGAATTTTTAGAACGAGAAACAGAGCATTTTATTATTTCGGTGAATAATATCCCGGATGAGATTTTGCCGGATGCTCTTTTTATTAGCAACCAGAAACGTTTTCATCAAATTAAAAAGATGCATGGACTGAAAGATCTTTCATTTCCGGTTATCATAACATCCAATATTGATACAGGAAAAGAAATAGAATATGTCGTTAATTATTCCAATCTTGTGATGTCAGATACGATGATTTCAGATAATGCTTGTTTAATGTTATTTCATCTTTTGATAGATCTTGGAATTGATGAGATCTTTGTGATTGGATTTGACGGATATCATACAAATGTGGAACGTAATTACTATGCGAAACAGTTAATTAATAGTTCCGATCGGGAAAAATTGAGTAAGATGAACAAGCATATGAAAAAATATATGAAAAAAATCGAATCGCACCTGGATGTACATTATGTCACCGATTCCATGTATGACCCAAAGAAGGAAAAGGAGAATTAAAGAAAAATGGTATTATTTCGATGTGATTCGGTATATCAGTTAATGAATGCAATTCAGATAAAACTTTCTTTATTACCAGAAGAAGATGCAGATCTTTTGTTAAGCGATCATACCGATTTTGGGGAAATCGTTGATTGTGTGGAACAGAGTGGTATTTTTTCTTCGGTAAAGAGGTTGTATTCAAGAAAGAAAGCAGATCAGTATTGGTCTTTTACAAAGGAAGAACAAAAAGAGATTAGCCATCATCCGGAAGATTATGTAGATATCAAGCTTTTGGAAAAGAAATATACCGATTTTTATTTAAGCTTTGAAACGGCTTATGCAAAATTAATGTATTATGCGATGATAAGAAAAGGAAATACACTAAAAGTGCATTTATTTGAAGATGGGATGGCGACCTATGTATGTGATGTAGAAAAAAGATGCCGAGAAGATGGAATGGATCATGAATTTTATAAAGATCAGAAATTTCTTAATAATATCAAGAGGCTTCTTGTCTACGAACCGACGTTATTTACAGGACCATCCGCTTTACCGTTTGATATCGAAAAAATTCCTGCAATTCAAGCAAAGAATGAGAAAATACGACAGATCTTTTTTCAAGTTTTTGGAAGAGGAGAAATGCCAAAGGAACCATTTATTTTTTTGGAAGAAGCATTTCTTGATGATAAGGTGCCATCGAATGACTTAGAACTATTTTTGGAAACAGCTAAAATAGTTGGAAAGGAAAATATCGTTGTCAAATTGCATCCAAGAAATAAGGAAAATCGTTTTGAAAAATATGGAATACATACAATGAAACATACATCGGTTCCATGGGAATTATTTCTTATGGAACATGATATTACACAAAAAGTTTTATTTACGGTTTCTTCTAATGCCTCTCTTACTTCAAAACTAATTTTTGGAAAAAATATGAATGCGATCATGTTGTATCCTATGTTTATTGGAAAAACCTGGTTGATGAGCAATCCAAATTTTAAAGAATATCATGAAAAAGCAGTAAAAAAATTTAATGAGGATAGAAAAAATATTTATTGTCCACATTCTTTTGAAGAAATTAGAGAAATTTTAAAATATATAGGAGGATTGCAGAGAATTGAGCAGACAAGATGAAAAAAAACCGGAAGTATCGATTATTATTCCAGTTTATAATGCTCAGAAATATATAAGACAAACGATGCATTATCTGTTGCATCAGACACTGGAATCGATGGAGCTAATTTTTGTTGATGATCAATCTACAGATCAGTCACGAGAAATTATCATGGAATATAAAAAGCAATATCCACAGAAGATTTTTTTATATGACAGTCAACATGGGGGACCCGGAGAGGCTAGAAATATAGGAATCAAACATGCAAGAGCAGATTATATTGGATTTGCAGATGCAGATGATTATATGGAATATGATATGTATGAAAAAATGTTTGAGGAAACAAAAAAGCAGCCATGTGATTTAGTCTATACTCCTTACTATTTAATTCGAGATTGTAAGAAAAAAGTGATGGGACGGCTTTCGATTCCGCTTGATATTTCTCAGCTGATCTTTCAGGGAGAAGTTTCTTTTTGGACGAAATTGATTCATAAAGATTTATTAAAAAAGGTTGGGGAAATTCCAGCGATATGGTTTGAAGATACTGCCTATATGCCTGTGTTATTTTCTTATGCGCAAAATATTGTTTATCTGGATGAACCTCTTTATTATTATATGAAGCGAGAAGGTTCTATCACAAATCGTATGGAAGATCGTAAAACATTAGATACGATTAGGGCAGAAAATTATGCGCTTGAACATTGCAATCCAAAATATCTTTCAGCTGTTGCGGCGCGTGTTGCTGATCGTATTCTATTCAATATCCGTACAAGGTGGTATTATTCAGGTGAATTTATGAAACACTTAAAGGAACATAAAGATCTTTTTTTGGAAAATCCAATCTTAAAGCAATATCCGATGCGTTATCAGAAGATTTTACATTATATAGAGTATCCGGGAGAAAAAATACCAGAAATTTTATATGTGACAGCTTTTGGAAAAGAAAAGGAACAACATAAAAGACAAGCATTGCAGTATGCAAAAGAGGTTTTTGAAATCGAAGCAAAGCTTGTGATTTTGGATGAAGAAACATGTGATGTTTTTGAGACAGATCAGGTAAGCAAAGCATATGAGGACGGAAATTATGAATATGTTGGTCATTATTTTGCTATAAAACATCTTTTTGAGAATGGAGGAATCTATCTTGGAGAAGAAATTGAATTGCATCAGTCTTTTGAATACCTTCGTAGTTTTTCTTCCTTTTTTGGATTCCTTGATGAGAATACTTTTACCGATCGTGTGATAGGATGCTGTAAAGGGGATAAAGTAATCAAAGAATTATGGAAAACATACAAATATCCCCCATTTTATAAAGATCCAATGGAGCCATTGAAAAATAGAATTCGTAATATTTTAGTTGCTTTTGCTGGAGTTCGACTGGATAATCAGACTCATTTTTATGATTATCCATGTGCAGTGTTTGATTCTTCTGTTTTTGTAATTCAAGGAAATCATGCGATGCATGTATGTAGTCATAATTTTGAAAAATACTATAAGGATCAGGCCTATACAGTTTTGCCAACTTCAACCGTGGTATCACTTGCCGGGAAGAGTAGTGAGGATGTAAAAGATTTAAGACAAGAGTTAAATAGGGTAACCGCTTTAAAAAATAAATTACTTGGTCAAAGAAAAGAACTTCGACAGGAAAATCGAAAATTGAAACGAAAAGTAGAAGCGTATGAAAATTCCACTTCTTGGAGATGGACCGCTGTTTTCCGAAAAGGTGGAAGACTTCTTCGAAAATTGTAACAATTAAAAAGGACGATGATTCAGATATCATCGTCCTTCTAACATTCTGTTTATAATCGGGGCGACAGGATTTGAACCTGCGACCTCGTAGTCCCGAACCACGCGCTCTACCAAGCTGAGCCACGCCCCGTGCATTTGCTATTATAGCTCTTTTTTTATGTAATTGTAAAGACCAAATTTAAAAAATATAAAAATCGTGTTACAATAAAAAAAAGAAGAAAAAAGAAAGAAGAAAGCAATGAATAAAATCAATTATCAAAAGAAATTGGACCAGATCTTGGAAGGGTTTGATGGAAGGAAGCCAACACTTTTGCTGCATAGTTGTTGTGCACCATGCAGTAGTTATGTGCTGGAATATTTGTCACAATATTTTCACATTACGATTGATTATTACAATCCAAATATTGATTCCAAGGAAGAGTATGAAAAAAGAGTGAAAGAGCAAAAGCGTCTTGTAAAAGAAATGAATCTCAATATCGAAGTATTCGATGGAGGCTATCATCCGGAGATTTTTTATAAAACTGTTCGTGGATATGAAAAAGAACCGGAAGGAGGAAAACGCTGTTATCGCTGTTATGGTTTACGCTTGAGACAGGCGGCAAAGTTAGCGGCACAAAACCATTTTGATTATTTCACAACAACTTTAACAATCAGTCCTCTAAAAAATGCTGCATGGCTTAATGAACTCGGACAACAAGCAGGAGAAGAAGAAGGGGTAACATTTTTACCTTCTGATTTTAAGAAAAAAGGTGGATATCAGCGATCGATTCAATTATCCAAAGAGTATGATCTTTATCGCCAAAATTTTTGTGGATGTATCTTTTCAAAAAAAGAAAGTGAGGAAAAACGGGGTATTTCATTGAAGAATGGCGAAGATATGAAAAAAATATAATAAAATGTAAAAAAAGCCTTGCATGATCCTTTGATATATGATAAAATTTTTACAATTTGTAGAGAAATATTTCTAAAATAAAGACGCGAGAGAGTATTAGAAAAATGATTTTTTCTAATACTTGGGTTAGTGATTTTTATTTTGGATTTATTTCTCTTTTTTTTGCCCGAAAGGGTTTGGGGAAAGTAACTATTTGTATGACGTTCATTTAGGAGGAAATTTACATGAATGCATTTTTGATATTGGAAGACGGGCACGTTTTTAAAGGAAAAAGCTTCGGTTCCAAAAAAGAAGTAATCTGTGAGGTAGTATTTAATACTTCCATGACAGGATATCTCGAAGTACTGACCGATCCGTCTTATCAGGGGCAGGGAGTTGTTATGACTTATCCGCTGATTGGAAATTATGGGGTATGTCTTGAAGATGCAGAATCAAAAAAACCATGGCATTCTGCATTTATTGTTCGTGAAATCTCAAGAACATCCAGCAATTTTAGAAGACAAGAAGATTTAGAAAAATATTTAATTGATTATGATATTCCTGGAATCAGTGGAGTGGATACCCGTGCAATCACAAAGATTTTAAGAGAACAAGGATGCATGGGAGGAATGATTACAACAAATCCAAATTATAATTTAGATGAAATTCTTCCAAAATTAAAAGCTTACACAGTCACAGATGCAGTGAAAACAGTTACAAGAGAAGAAAAAGAACATTTTAAAGGAGACGGCTTTAAAGTTGCATTATTAGATCTTGGAACAAAAAATAATATTATTCGTTCTCTGGAAAAGAGAGGATGTGATGTAACAGTATATCCTGCTTTTACAACTGCAGAAGAAATTCTTGGAGATCATCCAGATGGAATTATGTTATCCAATGGCCCTGGAGATCCAAAAGAATGTGAATCCATTATTAAAGAAATCAAAAAACTTTATGACAGTGATGTGCCAATCTTTGCGATCTGTCTTGGACATCAGCTGATGGCACTTGCTACAGGAGCAGATACAGAAAAAATGCGTTGGGGACACCGTGGTGGAAATCACCCAGTCAAAGATTTAAAGAGTGGAAGAGTTTATATTTCTTCTCAGAATCATGGGTATGTGATCAAGGAAGATAGCATTCCTTCTGACATTGCAGAAGTTTCCTTTATTAATGTAAATGATAAGACAATCGAAGGTCTTGACTATAAGAATAAGAATATCCGTACGGTGCAGTTCCATCCGGAAGCATGCCCAGGACCACAGGATACCGCATATTTATTTGATAAATTTATGGATAGAATGAAAGGAGCTAAAAATGCCTAAGAGAGAAGATATAAAGAAAGTACTTGTCATTGGTTCAGGACCTATCGTTATTGGACAGGCAGCAGAATTTGACTATGCAGGAACACAGGCCTGCCGTGCACTTCAGGAAGAAGGAGTAGAAGTTGTTCTTGTAAATTCAAACCCTGCAACGATTATGACAGATAAAGATATCGCAGACAAGGTATATATTGAGCCATTAACAGCTTCTGTCATTGAAAAAATCATTGAAAAAGAAAAACCAGATAGCATTCTTCCAACACTTGGCGGACAGGCTGCTTTAAACCTTGCAATGGAATTAGTAGAAAATGGTTACCTTGAAAAATCTGGAGTAAAATTAATTGGTACTTCTCCAGCCACTATTAAAAAGGCAGAAGATCGTCTGGAATTCCAGAATACAATGGAAAAAATCGGAGAGCCAATTGCTGCCGGACAGGTTGTTACAACGATTGAAGATGGTGTGAAATTTGCTAATGAAGTGATTGGTTATCCTGCAGTACTTCGTCCAGCATATACGCTCGGTGGAAGTGGCGGTGGAATTGCACATAATCAGGAAGAATTGGAATCAATTCTTGAAAATGGTCTTCGTTTAAGCCGTGTAGGAGAAGTTTTAGTAGAGCGTTATATCGGTGGATGGAAAGAAATTGAGTATGAAGTAATGCGTGATGAAAATGGAACATGTATTACGATCTGTAATATGGAAAATATTGATCCAGTTGGTGTGCATACGGGAGATAGTATCGTTGTGGCTCCATCTCAGACTCTTGCAGATAAAGAATATCAGATGCTTCGTACATCTGCATTAAATATCATCACAGAACTGGATGTTCATGGTGGATGTAACGTACAGTATGCATTAAATCCAGACAGTTTTGAATATTGTGTTATTGAGGTAAATCCTCGTGTCAGTCGTTCTTCTGCATTGGCATCTAAGGCAACTGGATATCCAATTGCTAAGGTTACAGCAAAGATTGCGATTGGATATACATTGGATGAAATTGAAAATGCAGTTACAAAGAAAACTTATGCAAGTTTTGAACCAATGCTTGATTACTGTGTCGTAAAAATGCCACGTCTTCCATTTGATAAGTTTATTCATGCAAAACGTACACTGACAACACAGATGAAGGCAACTGGAGAAGTTATGAGTATCGGAACAAACTTTGAAGGTGCATTAATGAAAGCGATTCGTTCTCTGGAACAGCATGTAGACAGTCTGATCTTTGGAAACTATGGAGAATTGACGGATGAAGAACTGTTAAAGGAATTGGAAAAAATTGATGACTTAAGAATCTATGTCATTGCCGAAGCAATTCGTCGTGGATTTGATTATGATACAATCTTTAACATTACAAAGATTGACCGTTGGTTCTTAGACAAGATTGCAATTCTTGTTGAAATGGAAAAGAAACTTTCAGAGGCAGAAACACTGGATCATGACTTATTATTAGAAGCAAAACGTCTGGAATTCCCAGATAAAGTGATTGGGCAGTTGGTTGGAAAGACAGAACGTGAAATTAAACAGTTAAGAGATGAAATGAATATTCACGCTGCATATAAGATTGTAGATACTTGTGCAGCAGAGTTTGATGCAGAAACACCTTACTATTATTCTTGCTATGACGGAGAAAATGAAGTGGAAGAAACTTCTGGTAAGAAAAAAGTCATGGTGCTGGGATCAGGACCAATCCGTATTGGACAGGGTATCGAATTTGATTATTGTTCTGTACACAGCGTATGGGCACTTGCAAAAGAAGGATATGAAACAATTATTGTAAATAATAATCCGGAAACAGTATCTACAGACTTTGATGTGGCAGATAAACTGTATTTTGAGCCATTAACAGCAGAAGATGTAGAAAGCATCGTAGATTTAGAAAAACCAGATGGAGCAGTTGTACAGTTTGGCGGACAGACAGCGATCAAATTAACAGAAGCATTGATGAAAATGGGAGTTCCAATCCTTGGTACAAGCGCAGAAAATGTAGATGCAGCTGAGGACCGTGAATTATTTGATGAAATTCTGGAAGAATGTTGTATTCCAAGACCAAAAGGAACAACAGTATTTACATGTGAAGAAGCAATCAAGGTTGCGCATGAACTTGGATATCCTGTACTGGTACGTCCATCCTATGTTCTTGGAGGACAGGGAATGCAAATTGCTGTATCTGATGAAGATATCAAAGCATTTATGGAAATTATTAATCGTTACGAACAGGAACATCCAATTTTGATTGACAAATACCTTGTTGGTAAAGAAGTTGAAGTTGATGCCGTATGTGATGGAACTGATATTTTGATTCCAGGAATTATGGAACATGTGGAACGTGCAGGTATTCATTCCGGAGATAGTATTTCAGTATATCCATCCATCAACTTAACAGACAAGGTGAAACGTGTCATTGCAGAATATACAAGAAAACTTGCAAAATCTCTTCATGTTATTGGTCTGATTAACATTCAGTTTATCGTGGCAAACGAAGAAGTTTATGTAATCGAAGTAAATCCAAGATCTAGCCGTACGGTTCCTTATATTAGTAAAGTAACAGGAATTCCGATTGTTGCACTTGCAGCAAAAGTGATTACGGGAGCTAAGATTAAAGATCTTGGATATACCCCTGGACTTCAGCCAGAATCTGAATATTATGCAGTAAAAAAACCGGTATTCTCTTTTGAAAAACTGAGAGGAGCCGAAGTCAGCCTTGGACCAGAAATGAAGTCAACAGGTGAATGCCTTGGAATTTCTAAAAATTTCCATGAGGCATTATATAAAGCTTTCCTTGGAGCTGGAGTTAATCTTCCAAAATATAAGAAGATGATCCTTACAGTAAAAGATTCTGATAAGATTGATGCCATTGACATCGGACGTAGATTTGTAGCTCTTGGATATGAAATTTTCTCAACAAAGAGTACATGCAGAGTCTTAAATGAAGCTGGAGTACCTGCGAAACCAATAAATAAATTAGAAGAACCATCTCCGAACTTGCTTGATTTAATTTTAGATGATAAAATTGATTTAGTCATCGATACACCTTCCCAGGGTGTTGGCCGAAGCAAGGATGGATTCCTGATTCGTCGTTATGCGATTGAAACAGGAGTTACCTGCCTGACCAGTTTGGATACGGCAAATGCTCTGCTGACTAGTTTGGAAACAGGAAATCGAGATCAATTGACTGTTGTAGACATAGCGACAATTTAGCGAGAAAGAGGAGTGATGTTATGGGTCGATACACGAAACAGGACGTGATTGATTTAGTAAGAGAAAATGACGTTCAGTTTATCAGACTGCAGTTTTCAGATTTATTTGGCACAATGAAAAATGTTGCGATCACAGCACGCCAGCTTGAAAAGGCGTTGGATAATAAATGCACATTTGATGGATCTTCTGTGGATGGTTTTGTGCGTATTGAAGAATCGGATATGTATTTATATCCAGATTTGGATAGTTTTGTAATTTTCCCTTGGAATGCAGGGGGAAATCGAGTGGCAAGACTGATCTGCGATGTATATGGACAGGATGGAATGCCGTTTGCCGGAGATTCCAGACACGTTCTGAAACGGGTACTTAGAGAATGCAAAAATATGGGATATAAGTTTAACGTAGGACCAGAATGTGAATTTTTCTTATTTCACACCGATGAAGAAGGACATCCAACAACGATATCTCATGAGAAAGCAGGATATTTTGATGTAGCCCCATTGGATCTTGGAGAAAGTGCAAGAAGAGATATGATTCTGAATCTGGAGGAAATGGGATTTGAAATTGAAGCATCCCATCATGAAGTGGCACCGGCTCAGCATGAAATCGATTTTAAATATGATAATGCGTTACGCACAGCCGATAACATTCTGACCTTCAAATTTGTCGTAAAATATATCGCAAAAAGACATGGATTGTATGCAAGTTTTATGCCGAAACCAATCACAGGTGTAGATGGATCCGGAATGCATTTAAATATGTCTTTATGGAAAGATGGCAGAAATATTTTCGCTGATTCCAAAAATCATATTGGAATTAGCGATGAAGCCTTTCATTTTATGGCAGGAGTCATGAAACATGCCAGAGAAATGAGCCTGATTACAAACCCTCTGGTAAATTCCTATAAAAGAATTGTGCCGGGATATGAAGCGCCAGTTGATGTTTCCTGGGCTTCTTCCAATAGAAGTCCGTTGATTCGAGTGCCTTCTGCAAGAGGAATCGGAACAAGACTGGAATTTCGAAGCCCGGATTCCGCTGCCAACCCATATCTTGCATTGGCAGTTAGTTTGGCAGCAGGACTGGATGGAATCCAGCAGAAGATGACTCCTGGAAAAGGAGCATCTGGAAATCAGTATGAAATGGCAGAAGGAGAAAAGGAGAAAGCAGGTATTATGGTGCTTCCAAGAGATTTGAAAGAATCCTTGGATCTGTTTGAACATAGCGAATACATGCGGAAAGTTCTCGGAGATCATATTTATACGAAATATATAGAAGCCAAAAGAAAAGAATGGGAATCTTACCAGAAATTTGTAACACAGTGGGAAATTGATGAGTATTTGTATAAGATTTAATTTTCTAGATCGAGAGATCCTAGGGGGTGAGGGCTGTGGTTAATGTCGTTGTTTTGTTTCCGAAACAAGAAATTGCCAGAAACATTAGAAATCTACTTGTTAGAAATGGTTTTGATGTTATTGGTGTTTGTGTAACGGGAGCGCAGGTAATGCAGCGAATGGAAAGTCAGGAAGAAGGGCTTGTCATTTGCGGTTATAAATATGCAGACATGATATACACGGAACTGAGAGAATACCTTCCAAGAGATGTTCATATGCTCTTGGTTGCCTCCCAGGCTCATTTGGAAGATTGTATGTATGAGAATGTATCCTGTCTTCCGATGCCTCTGAAAGCTCATGAGCTTGTAGAAAAGGTAAGAGAAATTGTCAGTGAAATTTCCTTTGCTCAGAAAAAGAAAAAGCATAAGCCAAAGCAGAGAACACGGGAAGAATTGGAATTATTGGATGAAGTCAAATCTCTGCTCATGCAAAATAATAGGATTTCGGAAGAAGAAGCCCATAGTTATATACAAAGAAGAAGCATGAACAGTGGTGTGGGACTGATTGAGATGGCAAAAATGATTAAGGAATCATTAATATATCATAATGA
>SKEG01001336.1_pt1 | contig 19815 bp, 18 predicted proteins | sample 4826631 | NCBI WGS metagenome assembly SKEG01 (sample SAMN11008815, study PRJNA524170) | human gut metagenome | biome: Human fecal sample; material: Feces; isolation source: fecal sample from pouch patient p26, p34, p50 | host: Homo sapiens | place: Israel: Tel-Aviv | collected 2016-11-02
CTTCAATATTATATCTAAAATCAACATTTTTATCATCTGTATAAAACAAAGAGAGCTCTTCTTTAATTTTTAAAGAGTATTCAGTTGAAAATTGAAATACAATATCTGCTATTTTGTAATTTATTAAAATCACCTTCTTACTTAAATAAATTATAACTCATTAATATTGTATAATAAATAAGTCTATGAAAACTAGATATAACGCTATTTTTCATAGACTTTTATTTTTTATATTATATTTGATAATCTATTATCTCAAATATAAATTAACATTTAAGAACCAAAATATCCTTGCCCACCATCTGGAATGTGATAACAACCTTTATCATCTCCGTCATCCCATTTTGAGACACAAGCTTCATTACCAGAATTAAAGTAAATTATAGCTCCACCAAAATCTGGATCTGCATATGTACATTGTTTGATCATATTTGAATCCCCAAATCCAACATCTATTGTACAATCTCCCGCAATAAATTCAGAAATTTCAAAGCTTTCAATAAATATTTTTGGTTTGCTATATGACTTTTTCACAATATATCATCTCCTTTCCTAATTTTTAATTAAAACCATTTACTAAACCAATTTTTAATAGTTTGGAAAATATTATGTGATGGTCTTGGATTAGTATTGTTTGATGAAGATTGATTATCGTCATTTTTATCAGTAGAAGATGTATCATTATTTGAAGTATCTTCTGTCTTTTCTAATCTTAATTTAGCAACTTTCAATGCTTGTTCTACTGTATCACTATCTACACTTTGTGATGTTTCAACAACTTGAGGTTCACTATAAGTTATTTTTAAATCAGTTAAAGAGACTATATTATCCTGTGCACTATTGTTAGTAATAACTACTATACCTTCTTTTGAGCCATTATCCTTTGTAGTAAATTTAATATTATTTGTTACATCATAGTACATATCTGTAGCTGTACTTAAAGATATTGGGTCATTGGTGCCAGCACTTGATCCAAATTCAAATTTAGCTTCTCCATTTGGTGCTTTAGCTCCTATTTTAATAGAAGTAGGATCTCCTGTAGTTGTTAACTTAAATGCTATAGATTGACCTTTTTTCAAATATACTTCATTATTTGGACCATTATTTTCATAATTAGTTACAGAATATTCATCTTCTGTTTTATCAACAAATACTGCTCCTTTTAGTGTTTGACTTACTGGCTGACCTGCTGTAAACGAATCAGCTTTTATTAATATTTTTCTAAGTTCTGTTATGCTAGCATATGCTTCTTTATCAGCCTTATATTGAATATTTGCATCATCAAAATCCTTATTATCAGTCTTATTTTTTCCTAATGGATCATAAATTCTTATTGCGTCTAAATAGAAGTTTGCGCCTTCTCCTACTTTAGAAGAAGCCCCTACTATAATAACTACTGTATATTCTCCATAAGCTAAATCATGCACTTTATAAACAGGAATTTGATATAAATCACCAGATTTATATAAATTATCTAAAACTTTTGATTTTACTAAATTACCATCTTTATCTTTAACATTCACAACAATTTTTGTTGATGTTGTATTTGTTCTACTTATTAAATCAAATCCTGTGCCTTTAAATTTAAATGATGCTGTCGTATTTGCATTTGGAGTTCCAACAACTACTTTAGCTGAACCACCACTTAATGTATTATCTCCACTATAACTTGAATCACTACCATATACGCCTTGTCCTTCTACGTAGCCATCTTGTTTTGTATTTGAAGATGTACCTTCTGTTGTCCAAGCTCCAGTATAAATTATACCGTTTGTTGGGTCTTGATCTCCTGTATTACCAAAGTTATCTTCATAATACACAGTTGTAGCTGGTATTACATTTACAGTTTGATATCTATAATAGTTAATATCATCTCCACCTGCTACAGTTGATGATGTTGTAACTCTAGCAGAGTATAAGAATTTATCTATGCTATCCATATATTTTGTAGGTGTATATACTACTTTTCCATTGTCAACTTTTGCTTTACCATTAGTAAGCTGTACTTCTTGTCCAAATGCATTCGGTTTTGTATCTGAACTTCCATCTCCTAAAGCAACACCCACATTTGTATCTCCAGGTGCAACTGAATCAAGAACTGCATTTTGTACTCTATCATTAGCCATAACATCTATATCTATTGGTTTGCCATAATCAAGTACTACTGTATCTGGTATTAAAGTAGTTTTGTTTAATACACCAAATGCTACATATGAACTAACATATTGATCATCGGCTTTATACATTTTAGTACTATCTTGTGCTCCTGTTGGTGGATGTCCAACTATTTCATGTGAACCTTTACCACTGCTGACTGCATGCACTGTATATGCTGCATCTTCTATATGTAAAGAATATCCTTTTGGTACAAGGTCTTTTGCTGCAACTGTAGCTTCTACTTTTTTATCAGAATTCCAATTAAATTTAACTTGTTTAACTCCACTAATTTTAACACGATTTTCAAAAGGTACTACTTCTCCTTTTGAGTTTACAGGTTGACCTTTTTCATTAACCAAATAAAATTCATAATTAACTACTGCAGCCCCCCAAGGCATCTTAGGTTTTTCAAATTCTCTTGTAGTATCTTGTCCTAAATAATTCTTATAATTAATAGTTGCATTCTCATTAGTGTCATATAAACCGTCTCCACGTTCGCCTTCCATAGAACCTTTTAAGTATACATAATAACTAAGTGCAATATCTTGTTCAGTAATATCACCAATAGTCCATTCAAATGTCTTTGTAGATAATGTATATTTAAATGTTTTTGCAGCTATTACACCATTTTTTAATATATTTGTTTTTCCATTATCAACTTTATTTGAATATGCTTCTTTACCATTATCACTAAATGTTACAGTTTCAAGAACTTCTTTGCTATCTTTTCTTGTTCCTATCTCATCATAATCACAATTTCCTGCACTATATTCTGCATAAGTCCATGTGTCATATGATGTTACTGTTATTGTAGGACTATAAGATAATTCGCCTTTGCCATTTGGTAAAGTTTTTGTTGTTTTTAATTCAAAAGCACCACCTATTTTATCTGTAACATTTGCCTCAGTACCAGCTTTTTTGATTGATGCTGCTATTTTATTAAATGCGGCTTGTAGAAGATCTCCGTTTGTTGCATTTATATAATAATCATTTGCTCCTGAAGATATTTTTTTCAATACATCAGTAGCTTTAGTTTCATCAAAACCATTGCTTGTTTGACCAGACATACCAAATCCTATAGAATAAACTTTTGTTTTAGAATCCTTTTTAACTTCAGTTGCTGCATTTAAATCAGATGAGTTTACATAACCTACAAAATCACTTTGTTCATTTTGACTCCAAGTTTTATCATTATATTTTGATGGTGCACCGTCAGTCATAAATACAATATATTTGTCTCTATTTGGATCTGACTTTTTTAATATGTCATTTGCCTTTTCAAATGCATATGTATAGTCAGTTCCAGCTTTTACTGTGTTAGTATTCCATGCATCTATTGAATTTACAACATCTTGCTTAGCATTAGCATTTTTTAATGAATATATAACATCATTACCTAAACCTTCTTCACCATAAACATTTTGTTGATTATTATTTCCATTGTAGCCAGCAAATGTAACAAGTGCTATACGGTTATTAGATTTAGTAATACCATCACTATTAATTAAAACCTTATTAACAAAATCTTTTGCTGAGTTTTTTGCTTGTTCAAGCTTTGTAGTTGTTGAATCGTTATCTATTTTATATTTCATACTATCAGATAAATCAAATAATAAAACTACATCAACACCCTTTTGAACTGGAACACCAGTAGTACTAAGTTCAACTTTTGCTACACCAGTCCCATTAAAATCATCACTTGTGGCAGTTTTATTAATTCTAACACTACCTTTAGCTGGATATTCAGGAACTTTACCTTCATTTACTTCATCATCTGGATAAAGTTTATTATCTGGAGTTAAATCCTGTACTTCTTTTTGTTCTGTTACTTTCTTATATATTTCAACTGTTGAACTTGATGTGTTCATATTCCAGGAAGTATCATTATTTTTTAAATAATATGTTTTTTTATTCTTACCAAATCCTGTCTGATAATAAATTTGTGTAGTATTAGTATTAATTTCAAATTCCTTGCCACTGCTATTATTTAACACCAAGTTATTGTTATTTACATTCAAATATTGGCTATTATTTGATATCTTATATGAACTTTTATAGCCAAAGAGGCCACTGTTTTTTTCTATCTTCCAAATAACATTATCTGGAACTGTCGGATTTTCTCCACTTAAATCAACTTCTGCATCACCTATGTTCCCATTATTATTAGCTAATGCATGACCATTCGAATATATTACATACTCTCCATTTGAGTCCCAATTCTTTGTAGATGTTACCTTTTCATAAGTTGTAACATTAACTGTAGCTGCATTAGAACTAAAAGTTCCCATAGGTATCATTACTACAGCCATGACAAAAGCAACAAAAACAGATAAAATTTTTTGACTGTACTTTTTCATTTTTTTCCCCCTTTTCTTATATTTTACAAGATACAAAATCTATATTATCTAAATATAAACTTATCTTGTAATATTTTAGTACAAATAAGCTAATTTATAGTCTATCTATAAACCACCTTAAATCACCCTCCTTATAATTTTTTTGAGATAGACTCCCTTTTATATAAGTAAATAGCATAAAAGCTACAATACCTATCAACTAATTTTTAAAAAGCATCCACCATCAATATCTCACTAGAATTCTTAGAAAAATGGCTTGTCTTTTCCTCAACACTCGCACCGGCTTTAACATTTTCAAATTTAACCCTATATGTAATACCGCCTAAATAAGCTCCCCCTTCTTGGAAGTATTTATAGTAAACATATACAGTTCCCAAATCCTTGCCTGATACGTTTTTAATACCTATTACTCCGTCTTCTTGCTTTGTAATTTGTACCTTGTCTTTCATAAGTGACATATTGTCTAGTTTTGCTTGTATTGAATCAACATATTTGTACTTGTCATCTTTGTTAAATTCGATTTTTCCTGTAGACTCCATAACTAAAGTTGATGTTTTTGGTGGTAAATTTGTAACTTTGAATACTGCATTTTTGTTTCCGTTTACTTTGATGTTAATTTCTCCATATTGAACTACTTTGTTTGAATTGTTTTTTACTAATAATGATAATACATTTGCTACAGGTTTATCGCTTCCATCTTCAATAAATTGGCCAGTGTATTGACCTATATTTTCAATAACTAAATCTGTTTTTTCTACGCTATATGGTAGTTTAAGTCCTCCTACCTTCTTTTGATCTTCATAATTAAATCCTGCTATTTTATCTACTTCTGCTGAATCTTTTGTAGGTTTTTTAACTTCTTTTGATTCTACTTTTGTTTTATTGTTTGTTAGCTTGTCCACTTCTTCATCGGTTAACTTGTTCATTTCTTCTTCAGATAAGTTATAATCTTCTTTTACTTTATTCCTAGCCTCTTCCTTTTTACTTTTATTAATATAAAACCCAATACCTATTGCTGCTATGCACACAACTGCTATTATGCCAACCTTCTTTTTATTCATTGAAATGTCCCCCTCTCACTTGTATAAAACCTTAAGTTGATTTATATAATTTTTTTAATTTTTACACAATTTCAACTCACCGCCATAAATGTTCAAAACACCCATAACTGTGACTTGTCCATATTTTCTTAAATTGTAGAATAAAATCTAATCTAGTTGGATGGAAACAGATAGAAAATTTATTGAAATGATACTTGACTGTATATCAAATTCCCCCACAATTTTAAGATACTTTATAGACAAGTGGAAAATATATTAGTTCCATATACAAATTAATGTATCGAAACCCATTTTGAAAAATGATGAGATATTTATATCCACTTTAGATATCTAACAATTTAAATATCCTACTTAAACCTTTTAATAAAATATTCATCATATATAATAAAGTAAATCATTACTTTACTAACTCAATTTATTTAAAAAACTTATATCAAATAAATTCGATAAATTAAGACAAATTCCTTTTATAAAATTAATTTGATATATATAATAAATTTACCCCTACTCATTTAAAAAACAATCTTGCTTTTCACCAAAAATTAATAATTCCTTTCACCCTTTATTTTTTTATTATATACTCTTTTGGTTTAATTTTCCATATTTTTGGTATTCTTTCTTATTATTTTATGAAATATCTTTATTTTGGGTAATTAAAAAGATTTTTTTAAACTATATACGCATAATAGCGAACGTTTTATCTACTTTTGTAATAAAAAAAAGAGCCAAACCCTGTAAAACAAAGTCCAGCTCTAACAATTTACTTCTATATAATCTCATTTTCCCTAAGCACAGCCAAAAACTCGTCCAAGTCTGTTTTTCTCTTAGTATAAATTCTTTTTTAAATTCCATATTTCCTCCATAAAGCACTTTTTTTGATAAATTTTTGGCAGTGTAAGTTGTTCCGCCATAAGTTATGCTTTTGCTTTTGTCTAATGGGGCTTTGTTTTTTTCCATTATTCTTGCTATTTGAACCAGAATCATTATTTCCGTTTGGGCTATTGCTATCTTGATTCTTTCCATCTGAAACACTATCTTTCCTCGAATCTGAACCTATATTTCCATCTATATTATTAGCGTCTCCTGATTCGTCATTTTCAGCATCATTTTCTGAACTATTTGCCTTAAAATTTCCCGCTTCTGTCCTCCTTTTTATGATTTCAAATCAATTTTATTTTTTCTTCCTTTTATCACGTTCCTTTCCCGCAATTTTACTTATCATGCTGGCACTAAGCCCCCATTTTTTCGCAACACTGTTGATTTTCATTCCTTTTATAATATAATCCTCAAAAATCCCTCTATCTCTTTCTTTTATATCTAATTCGTCTTTAGTCGGAATATAATATAAGCCGCCTCCCATTTCTTTAATTATCAATTTGTATTTCTCCTCTCCGACAATATTATAAAGCGGTACTAAATCTTCTGGTATTCTTCTCTCTGGATTGTTATCCTTCATAATTTACTCCCCCTATCTTGTTTTCTTATTTTATATAGTAGTCTCTTTTATAGAAATTGTATATTTCTAATTATTCTAATTTTCAAAATTTTCTTTAAATAGAAATTAGTCACTACACTATTTCTTTAAAATATTATAATAAAATAGTTTAATAGCACGTGAAAACGGTTCTATAGTATCATTTAACCAAGAAAACAAATTAGTTTTCAAACAAGAAAGGAGGTGCAAACATGGCTGAATCTAAAAAATTAGTACTAGTATTTAAAAACTCTATCGGTAAAGAAGTTACTTTCACTATCGAGGACCCAAAAGACGCATTGACAGAAGCCGAGATAAAAGCGGCGATGGACTTAATTGTTGAAAAGAACATCTTTAAGAAAAATAATTATGATTTGGTTGAAGCTGTTGAGGCTAGAATCGTAAATACTCAAACTCAAGAATACGATCTTGTTGTGTAGGCTAGGGTTTGGTACTAAATAAACAAGAAAGGAGGTTACTTTTATGGCAGTTGTAGTTACAAAAAACTTATCATCATTAAAATTGTACCTGAATAAAGGCTTAGATGAAAATTCTAAGCAAATAACTGGTACTAAGACTTTTAATTATGTAGATTCAGAAGCGACTGACCAAAATGTTTTGGATGTTGCAAATGCACTTGGTAATCTGCAAAAGCACGATGTATATAACATTGTAAGAATAGACAACAGTACTTTATCTGAATAGATAGTTTGTATGTGGTTTTAAAGTATATGGTGGGGGAAGCAGTTGCTTCCCCCTTTCAGCATTTAAAATCATTAATTCAAATATCATATCTATGTATTTATAACATTGAATGAAAGGAGATATTTATGGAAATCATTGAAACTCTAATCGCTAACGTAGGATTTCCAGTGGCCGTTTCGATATATCTATTGGTGAGGCTAGAATCGAAGCTGGAGACCCTAACAAACAGTATAAATGAGCTTTCGAGCAACATTATTTCACTAAAATCAAAATAGTATTATGCCCCATACCATTGGGGCTATATCCCTCCCCAGAGAACTATTTTGATCTTACCTTAATTATGGACACATTTTCAGGTCTTATACATATTTTCAAAAAAAATTTTTAAAAAAGTTAGGAGCGGTGGTTATGAAATATAATTTACAAGGATTTTCTCAAGAAGTAGCGTCTGAATTGAATATAGATGGGATTGATTTATACCTTTTAAGATGGTTTGTCGATTTCAAAGATACTAACCAAATGGACACAAAAATCGTCGATGGCGAAGTATATTACTGGATTTATCACAAAAAAGTCAGCGAGGATATGCCGATTTTACATCTGCAAAAAACTGCTATATATAGAAGGTTAAAAAAATTATGCAAGGCTCAAATATTCAAAAAAACAGTAGTTCGTGAAAGAGGAACTTTTACTTATTATGCCATCGGGCCTAACTATATAAGACTTATTAGCAATACTCCAAACAGTAGTATTGCCAACGTTTCTGCGATAAAACCGCCACCTGTTAGTCCTGCTTTTGATGATGATAATTTCCTTTGTGAAAATTGTCGTTGTAGTAAATGTTGTGGGAATTTTTCTGATTGTGATAATGATTTGGGTTATGGCGGCAATGGTGGCAGCAATTTTTATCTTAATTCGAGTTATGAGAATTATGGTAGTCGTGATGCTTGTGCGAGTTATGCCGATCATCGTTATTGTGAGGATTTGGCGAATTCTTTTAATCTGCCAACTGATGGCTTTGATAAGATTTCTGCGGGTCTTATGCCGGTTGAAGAAAGTGCGTCTAATAATGTTGGGGATTATATTTTGAATGCGGGTTCGCTTAATGTGAAATCTGGTGAGTTAAAGTCGCAAGAAAGTTCGTTTGAATCACATGAAGGTAATACAGAGTTTCAAGAAGGTGTTATCGAATCAACTATAAGTGCAATTGAATCACCACAAGGTGTTATTAATTCACAAGAAGGTTCATTAAAGTCACAAAAAGGTATTTCTGAATCACTAACAAGTCCATCTAAGTTAACTTCTCACACTTTAAACGACGAAAATCTCACTTTTGAGCCAAAAACTGACACATTTAAGGCCGAAGAAGGAACTTTTGAGTCTGACCGAGGTGCTCTAGAGTCCGACCAAAAGATAGAAATAAATAAAAATAATATTATTTATAATTCTTCTAATTCTGAAAATAATGAAACTACTCTTAGTGAGTTGCTTTGGAAATTTATAAAAGAGTTAAATCCTACTTTCCCTATGCCTGATTTTAAGAAATGGGTAAGAGATTTTAAAAATATTTTATACAAAGACAAACGTGATTTTGACGAGGTTTCAGAGGTTATTGAATGGACTTTTACCAATGATGATAATACATTTTGGAGTGATAAAATTGTAGAGGCAAGTGATCTAAGAAGACATTATAAAAGAATTTTGGCTCAATTTAATGGTGCAAAAAGGGCTCTAAAAAATAAGATTTCAACGTCTAGAAGCTATTACAACACTGCTGATTTTATAGAATTTTAAGGAGGGATTTTTATGGCACTTTACAACTTGGGTGCGGAACAAAGTATTTTAGGGGCGATTTTGATTGAGCCGGAGTTGGTTTCGGTGGGTAATCAGTTTAATCTGTCTGTTTACGACTTTTTTCATCCACAACACCAAATAATCTACAAACATATGCAAAAATTGTATGAACGTAACGAAAAAATAGACCCAGTCACACTTTCAAGCGAATTAACAAATAACGACCAACTGGACAAAGTCGGCGGAGTAGCGTATTTGACAAGCTTGGTGACAGTCGTTCCATCAGTATCAAACATCAGCTATTATATCAGAATCGTCAAGGATTTTTCGATGAAACGAAGCGGTCATGAAATGCTTGCGACTACATCGAAAAACATAAAATCCATGGATCAAAAGTCACTTATAACTTTCTCAGAAGATTTCAAATCCATGATTATGGACAATTCCAACTCCGAAGATTTAGTTGTAAATGCATCCAAGGTGTCTATTTCTGTCCAAAGAGGTGGAATTTTGACAGGATTTGCAGGACTTGATGCCTTACTTGGCGATGGGCTAAACTTTGGTACTTTGACTGTTTTGACAGGTAGCCCTGGAGCCGGAAAAAGTACATTTTTGAACCAAATCATTGCAAATGCTATTAGTAATGGGTTCAACTCGTTTTTATATTCAGGCGAGCTGACTTACGAAATGTGTATGGATTGGTTCACTAGAACCGTTGCAAATCCTCAACATCTTCTAAATTACACAAGCAATATGGGCAAATATGCAAAAGTTTCGGATGAGGGGCTTGAAATGATAACACAATGGGTTGATGACAAACTGTTCTTTTATTCAAAAGAAGCAAAAGCAGACGAGGCCAACATCTCCCACGCAATTGAATATTTAGCGACTAAGAAAAATGTCAAACTGTTTGTCCTTGACAACCTAATGACACTCGATTGTAGTGGTAATGACAAATATGAAAAGCAGATAATTGCCGTAAAATCACTAAAAAGACTGGCGAAAAAATACAAGATAGTCATAGTCTTGGTGGCACATTCGAACAAAAACTCCATGATGAACAAAGAACCCCACGTCTTTGAAATATCAGGAGCCAGCGAAATCCCAAACCTAGCCGACTATGTCCTAAAAGCATCACGCGAAGGCAGAGAACCCGAAACCGAACTCTTCGTACTAAAAAACAGAATCACAGGCTCAATCCGCTACAAAACAATGCTTACATTCGACACTGCCCGCAAGAGATTCTTTACCAAAACAGGCAATGAGCTAAAAAAGGACTTCGGCTATATGCCATCATATGAGCAAGAATCATTTGATTAAGAATATATTTTTTTAAAAATAAGGAGGTAAAACTATGAATCTAGTTACACTAATTGGAAGGCTTACAGCCGACCCAGAGCTTAAATTTTTCAGCTCAGGGACAGCAATCTCAAAAGGCACAATCGCCATCGACCGCAGCTATAAAAAAGACAATCAAACCGTAACCGACTTTATCCCTGTCGAAGTTTGGGGTAAACAAGCCGAATACTTCTCAACTTGTTTCCAAAAAGGCTACCTTATTGCAGTAAGCGGCAGTCTCCACATCGACCGCTATGTCGACTCCGACGGGAACAACCGCAACTTCGCCAAAATTGTCGTGCATAAGCTGATGAGGCTTAATATTCCTAAGGGAAATGGGCTTGATGCTGGCAATGGTGATGGAAGTTCTGGAAATAATTCAAGTGGAAATGCTGGTGATTCCGGTGCCAATACTGATGCTGGTGCAGATGCTTCTGGTGGAAGTGTTGATGCTTCTGGTGCAGATACTTCTAGTACTGCTACTGGCAATGGCGCTGATAATTCTGACGTTGACAATGGTAATTCTACTTTATCTAACGATCCACAAGCAAACTTGACAGCATGCATCGATGACGAGGAAATCCCATTTTAGTACAAAATCTCTTAATACATATGAGCTAGATTTATCATATAAACTAGCTCAGCCTTTACAAATTATCTTAAATAAGGAGGAAATATGATAAAAAAACCTAATGTAATCGAAAAATGGCAAAAAAGAAACAAATATGGCAGACCTGGGACTCCCCTATCTGCAACAAAAATCGCCATCCACTACACTGGCAAGCCCGATGTCGATGGTGACAAGACTGTCTCATATTTTAACAACGTCGTTGCAAATGGATACAAAATTGGCAACAGATATATCTTTGCATCTTCGCACTATGTAATTGGGCTTGAAGGCGAGATATACCAACTGATTCCGACTAATGAAATATGTTATGCGACAAACAGCGCAAACTCATACGCAATCGCAATCGAAGTCGCAACAACAGGCAGCGACAACCACTACACAGATTCGACATACAAAAGCATGGTCCACCTTTGTGCATGGCTTTGCAGCTATAAAAATCTTGATTGTAAAAAAGACATCATCACTCATACAGACGTCGTAGGCAAAAAATACAAACTCTGCCCTATTTATATGGTCAAAAATCCAGACAAGATGCAACAATTTAAGATTGATTGTGATAATTTAAAACAAGGGAAAATCACAGTAAATGACATAATAAACTGCACATCGCCGAATTATAACAAGAAAATCAACGACAATGCAAAATCCAATTCAGGCAATAGCACAGGCAGCAATAATCAAGGCAGTGGCGAACAATACGCCGACATCCCCAAAATGATAAAAATCATCCACGATGTCAACTACCACAAAACACCCGACTTCAAAAACTCCAGCATCGCCGGAATCGCCCTTTGTGGTGAAGTTTTCACAGTTTCACAGCTTATAAAACGAAATGGGACTGATATGTATAAGTTGAAATCTGGATATTATATCACGACACATGCAAAATACGTGGAAAAATATAAATAAAAATTTACCATAATACATATAAAGAATATGCATTTCATAAATAAGATGCATATTCTTTATATTTATTAAAATCTACACCTTCGTTATTTTTTAGGTAATTTTTTACATTTTAAGATGATTTTTGTATTATTTTTCTATATAATAAAATTAATATGATAAGGAGGTTCCAATGAAAAAATCAAAAAAAATAATACTAATAATTTCAATAGTTATTTTATCCATTGTAGCAGTTTTTTTCGTGATAAACAAAAATGTATTCGCCGCCAAAAAAAATTATAATACACATGAAAAAAAACTTGAAAAATTAATCATCTCAGACTATTCAATTGATCAATCTTATACTAATTTAGTCAATACATGCAAAGACTATATGAAGGAGTATAAAAAATCTATTGATGAAAAAAATATGCTTAATATTAATAAAATAGATAAATCTTTAGAAGAAAAAGAAAAGTCCTTAGAAAAATATGACGAAAGTATTATTACAGATTTATCTAATGATTTAAATGACTTACAAAACACAAAATCACTCTACCCTTATGAAACAAAAAAAATAGATGATATTGAATCAAAAGTTAATAATTTAATAAAATCAGGAGACTATAATTCTGCATATAAAAAATGTTCCAGCATACTTTTTTCTTTTAGAAAGATTTCTGATTTGGGCAATTTCGGAAATTTACAATATGATTTTTCTGAGTTTCCAAAAGTTAAGCTTTATTTAGATTCTACTAAGCTTGAAGAAATTTTGGGGTACAGTATTAATGGAACTAAGTTCAAAATTATAGAAAAAATCGGCGATAATTATGAAGAGGTAAAAATAAACGAATTCGGTACAACATCACAAGATGGCGGAGTAAATATCGATTTACTTGCTGATGTAAGTGCTAGTATGAACCCTTATTTTAATGATGTTAAAACCTCTACTACAAACTTTGTCCAAAATGTAGATATGACAAAAAATAAAGTTGGTTTAATGAGCTTTTCTGATTCTGTAAATCGAATTTATGATTTTACAAATGATCAAAATTCCATAATAAATGGTATAAACTTGCTCCAACTACAAAATATGACTTCTTTATATGATGCGCTTGTTGTTTCACTATCTGATATAAATACTCAATCAGGTGCAAAATGTATAGTCGCATTTACAGATGGCCATGATAATAAAAGTTATTACAACTATAACGATGTTCTTAATCTTGCAAAACCATATAATATACCAATATATATAATTGGTATTGGCGAACTTACTCCAGAGTACGAAGAAATTCTAAAAAATATAAGCAAAGAAACTAATGCTTATTACAGAAATATTAATGAAAGTAATATTCAACAAGAAATGTCTCAAATATATGGAGACATTTCAAAACTCCAAAATACACTTTATTACATAGATTATACAGATAAAAATAAAAATAAATCTGAAAAAAGGGAACTATATCTAGAATATAACGATGGTAATACTATCATTCGAAACAAAATAAAAGATACTGTTGAAATTCCTAAGGATAAAGCTGTTGAAATTCCTAATAATGAACTAGATAAAGATGGTAAAATAGCAGCAGTTGCATCATTTATAAGAGAATCAAATATAAAATACTTTGAATCTATGAACAAACGAGATATTTCTCTTGTAAAAGACTTCTATGATGAATCAGAAAGTGGTCAAAAATTACTTTTAGAAGCGCAAAGTAACCTTAACAAATATACAAAAGAAAATACTACACTTGAATTTTTCAATTACTCAATAAAAAAAGTAGAAATTGTAAACAATAACACTTATAAAGTCTCATACTCTCAGGAATATAAAGACTCTACTCCAAATAGAGAACCAATATATTATCATGCATCAGCTACTGATACTGTTATCGAAAAAAATGGTAGATTTTATATAACAGAATTTGACGGTCCTGAACCAGAACCATTAGATAGTGCAAAGTTTCAGTTAAATGATTAAACTTATAATAAATATAAACTAAAAAATACAAACTCCTTTATGGCAATGATAAAAGTATAAATCAATGCCAAAAGGAGTATTTTTTATCAATAAATCCACACCAACAATTCAAATTTATCTAAGTAACAAGATATCCCCCCAAGCAAATCTCATTCTTAATATCCATCCCAGAAATATAAATTCCATCACTATAACACTCATCCCTATCTTTATAATTAGCCACGAAAAGCATATTATCGTCCTTTGTGCCAAGTATTTCATAAATAATGTCTTCCCTTACGAACGTCTTTGAGTTGTCTTTAAGATTCATTTTAAAAAGAGCAAATTCATCTTTATAATCACCGTTGTAATAAAGATATCCATCGGCAATTCCCAAAAGCTCTGCGTCATCTATTATTTTCGATATTTCGGAAGAATTTATATTGACTTTATAGATAGAATAATCCTGCTTGAAATAAATATAGTCTGAATCTATCACAAACATATTTTTCTCGCTGCCAAAACTGTAACTTTCGTCTTTTGCTATAGTCTTCTGTGTGCCACCGTTCAAATCCATACTTTTCAAGCTACCATAAGTATCTTCATCAGTATGCCAAACTGTCTCACTATAATAAATTCTCGATTCGTAAATAGTGAACTCATCTACATCACTCGTTTTTTTCACACATTCATCATTTTTACCGTCTAAAGATATGCTATAAATCCCAACTGTATCCGTTGTACCATCACCATCAGGTTCAGAAAATCTTTCCTTTATATAATATATTTTCCCGTCATAAACAGTCGGCTTGCTCCCCTTTGTCAAAAGCTCAGCATCCTGTCCATTAGTTCGAACCCTGAAAATATACGGATCATCTCCATTAGTACCCTCCATCGTCTTTGCCGCAGCATAAATCCAGTCATCCTCAACCTGAATATCATAATACCAGTACAACTTGTCATTTTTATACACCAAATATTTTTCCTTCGTATTTACATCCACCTTATAAATCGAATTTCTGATACAGTAATACATACAATCCTTTGTCGTAACACTTTGGGTATCTTTCTTATCATCCACCTCATCTTGCGCAGTGTTAGTCACCATTGCAGGACATTCACTTACCGGCATGTCATAGTTACAGTTCATCATATATTGCTGATGATAACAACACCCAACAACCAAGACTAGCGACAATATCGTCATAATAATTATACTTTTGTTTTTCATATAAAAATCCCCCCTCGATTTAGTTTATTCGAGGGGGGATGTATTTATCCTTTTATGACAAAGAAATATGCACCCACAATCAGGGTGCATATCTTTTGAGGGTATTATGATACTATAAATTTATATCAATAATCTATATGCCTTTTTCACTTTCACTTTTCAAAATTTGGTGAACTCTCCTATGTGAAATCCCAAACTTATTTGCAATATCCATATAGTTCATATTGTTATTGTACAGCTCCACTATCTCCTTGTTTCTCTTAATTCTATAAATTTCCTTCCAAGTTTGAATATATATGCTGCAGCCCTTGTTTTGTACTATGTATCTTATCATTTCAGTTAAATTCAGTTTGCATCTTACATTTATTATAATAGGAGTCTCTTTTATGAGTATGTCGCTATCGATATGAATTCCAAGTTTATCATAATCGACTTCTGTTATAGTTTCATTTCCTACATTTTTGTTTATAAATGCTATTATTATTTCCACTATATCACCTTCATTAAGTCTTAAAAAATTTTGCATAAACATACCTCCTTGATACTATATAAAATAACTCTTTTTAATTAAAAACATCTGATACTTGTTGCAACAAATTTGACTAATAAAATCACATTTATTTGATATTTGTAATTTTATTAATTAAATTGTAACATCATTGCAAGTATTTTTCATTAGTTTTCGTACTTTTTCGTAATTCAAATTCTAACAGATGTTGTCATGTGTCGCCTGATTTTACATGATTATACATATTTATACAAAAATCTATGCACAATAAAAAAACCACCAAAATCCTCTCTCTAGAATTCAGTGGTTTTTAAATCTTCTCTCTCTCAAATTCTTTAAATAACATCCAACAATCTCCTTTAAATTTTACTTATTTCCTCACACTCTCCCTTATAATTTTAATATTTGCTACACATCTAAGCCCCTTGTCCCCAAGTCCCAATACCTTTGAAAACAGGACCCCGTGCAGATTATTATACAAAAACTTTTTGCTGTCTCTATACTCTGGCAATTCAGACTCTCTATAAGTCATGCTCGAATCCCAATATTCCATTCTCCTGAAAACTATATCAGAAAAAACGCCTCTCTTAGGTTTGCTTTTTGTGTATTTACTAGATATTTCATCAATACTTTTATAAATTATATATTGCACTTGGCGAATCGAAAAATGTTTCAGCATGCTATCCATCATAATCTCTGTCTTTTTAACTGGACAAAATTCAACATTTTTCTTTCTCATCTCATTAACCAGAAAAGCAATACAATCATTCATCGCAACCTCTTTCCAAAGATTATATGCAGCTACAATATTATTCTCATCGCTAAAATCAATCTTAGGACTCATCAATTCTTGCAAAGCGTCGATATTATTATCATCAATTTCGACATTTAGCTTATAACGCATAAATCGATTTTTATCCTTACGATGTTTAAGCGCATATTTTAAAGAATTTATATCGATAATTATGATATTTCGCTTTAGAAGATAACCAACAATTCTCTCATCCATATCACCCTCAGCAAGACAAGTGCATGAATTCTCACACTCGCTCAGACTCTCGATAACATTGGCATCATCGCTTAATCCATATCCCAACAAACTAGCCAGATAAATCCTATCTTTGAAACCAAGTTCATCAACACTAACCTTGCCAGTATAAGATTTTTCAAGCTTGATTTTAATCTTGTTAGCCCTCTTTTCCAATTCAGCCTCTCTCTTGATTTGTTCCTTCTTTCTCTTTTCCACACACGCATCACAACCGCAAACCTCATCATCAATATGACCACAACGAGGACAATAAGGTTTTTTAGCCTCTATTTTTCTGTATGGATTGCCTTGATTTTCAATCTCAGTCTTAGAAAGTCTCTTATTAAGAAAATTTTCACCACAAATTGGACATTTTTTATCAAGCACTATCGGTGGAAAATACTTGTGTAGATCATTCGGTCGACAATTGACTTTATAATCCTCGATTAATTTTTTGACTCTTACCCCTGCGTAATATTCGTCCATGAGTTGTATAATTTGTTTCGGGCTCAGGTGAGCCAGTTTTTCATGAATAATCATACGCATCTCTCCTTTCTTTTTATTTTAGTTATTATAATTCTACAATTAGTTCGGTTTTCCTTCTTTTTTCTATTGAAAAGTTTAAATTTTTTATATTTTTTGAATTTTATGTCAATTATTTTTTTATATTGGCGATTTTTCGTGGGTGGGTGGATGTTTTTTGGGGTTTTGGGTGGAATGTTGGTTAAAAAAGTCCTAGCGAGACGGGCTAGGACTTGGTTTTCAGTGCATTATATTATATTTTACTTTACTTATTATTCAATTCCATCTTTTGATACATATACAACATTATGCATCCACCAATCATCTTCTGCTACATAATCCCATAGTGTAGCATTGTAGCATTTTTTACCACCAATATATGCTGGCTTATCACTTAACCAAAAATAACTTTCATGGGTTGTATCATAATCTTTTGATTCATTATATTCCTTCATTCCGAATTCTCTTTCTAATATTCTCTTAGAATCTGCTCTTGTAAAACTCTCTTCACTCGATGATGACTTCTTAGCTTCTGCCTCTTTCTTAGCTTGTTCTTCCGCTTCTTTTTTCTTTTCTTTACAAGTCTTCAAAAGATCATTACATCTATCCAGCTGTTCATTAAGACTATCACTTTTTTTACATTCTTCTATAGTATCCTCAAGATCCTTTTGCGCACTCTTATACTTACCATCATTGATTTCCTCTTCAAAAGAATCAATCGAATCATCTATATTTTTTAATACTGTTTTTTTATACTCATTAGCCTTATCTTTAACTACATCAGTTTCAGTTTTTATATCATTAATCTTATCTATTTTTTCTATCTGAAAGAAATATGCTCCATGATCTTCTGAATCTTCAGCTTCTACTAATAAATTTAGCTGCTTTATTAAATTTTTAGCCTCTGTATCATCTTTTTTAGACTCCAACGCTAATTTAAAATAATCAATCGCTTTGTCATATTCCTCCTCTATAACATTGGATTTTCCCTTTGACATAGCATCTTTATATTCTTGACTTATACCCTCTGATTGCCCAATTGTCTCTGACTTGTTACAACCTACAACCATTATTCCTAGAATCAATACCATTAAAATAATTAATCTTTTCTTCATTTGTTTTTACTCCCCTGTATTTTTTTAGTTAATAAAATTATAGTTTGTTTTTTAATCATTCTCAACATTTTGTCTGGAGAATATCTATAGACCTACAAATTATTTTGCATTTTTCCAATAATATTACGATAAAAAAATACTCCCTTTTGGAATTGATTTATATTTTTATCATTCCCATAAAGGAGTATTTACTTCATTATAAGCCTAAATTATTTTGCATTATAAATAATATTATTTAGGAAGCATCCCTATTTCTTTCATACTTTTAATTGCAGTTTCGCTAGCAATATCAACAATTAAATCTTGTAATTTTTCACCTATAGCTCCACCAATTTTATCTGTATATTTTTTTATTTTTAGCACCCCTACTTGCGTTCTAGGAGTATCTGTACTAATCAACTCACTAGCTTCCTTCAATTCATTTTTATCATTATCCTCTAACTCATCAGCTAAATCTATAACTTCATTTAATGCCTGAAGTTTGGATTTAGTCCAAGGATACATTTTTCCACAGTTATAACAATATTTAGGCACTTTTTCCTGTTTAGGTCTAAAATCAGCTATACCAGGCATTTTATAACGCCCTCTAATATCAGCTCCACAATTTTCACACTTAGTTATAGTTTTTTCTCCACATTTGTCACAGAATTCTTGATTATGCTCTGGACTTTCTTTGTATCTTTCATTTATTATATGACCATTCATACATATTTGAGCAACATCATAATATCCCAATTTAAACACCACCTTTTTGCTATTAATTTAATAGGATAAACTATAAGTCTATATCTCTAGCCAATTCCTTTAAATCATGATTCTCATTTAAAAATTCAATTACTCTATTTCTTAGCATATATATAATTTTCATTTAGTTAATACATAATATATAAACTTATATATTCTCTTTATTAAAATTTTCTAATCTATACATCTTTTGATGACAATATTTAGTTATTTTTTCATTTGTCTTTTTACCATCTATAATCCTAGCTATTTGCTCTGGGTAAAAGACTGTTTTTGTATTACCTTTATCATCTTTATAAATAG
>SKEG01001347.1_pt1 | contig 19698 bp, 15 predicted proteins | sample 4826631 | NCBI WGS metagenome assembly SKEG01 (sample SAMN11008815, study PRJNA524170) | human gut metagenome | biome: Human fecal sample; material: Feces; isolation source: fecal sample from pouch patient p26, p34, p50 | host: Homo sapiens | place: Israel: Tel-Aviv | collected 2016-11-02
TACGGTACGTGTAGATGTTAATACGGCAAAGTATTGGTTGATACTACGATCAAGACCGGCTTTTGCAATTTCGTCACGGAAGATGTAGTCCGCATCACGCAAGATGTCGAGTTTGTCTTTCGTGATTTCGCCCATTACGCGAATTGCAAGACCAGGACCTGGGAATGGTTGACGCCATACTAGGTAGTCAGCCAAACCTAATTCAGAACCAAGTTCACGTACTTCGTCTTTGAAGAGGTTACGCAATGGCTCAATAAGGCCTTTGAAGTCTACAACTGCAGGCAAGCCGCCTACGTTGTGGTGAGATTTGATAACTTCTGCTTCACCAGTACCGGACTCGATAACATCAGGGTAGATTGTACCTTGTGCTAAGAAGTCAACGGAACCAATTTTACGGCCTTCGTCTTCAAATACGCGGATGAATTCTTCGCCGATAGCTTTACGTTTTGCTTCTGGATCTTCAAGACCAGCCAATTTATCTAAGAAACGTTTTTCAGCATCGACACGAATGAAATGCATGCCGGAATCTTTGAAGGCCGCTTCCACTTCGTCGCCTTCGTTTTTACGCATCAAACCATGGTCAACGAAGATACAAGTCAATTGGTCGCCTACAGCTTTAGAGATAAGTGCTGCTGCAACGGAGCTATCTACACCGCCAGACAATGCCAACAATACTTTGCCATCCCCTACTGTGTTACGGATGTCTTCAATAGCAGATTTCGCATAGTTTGCCATTGTCCATGTGCCTGTGAAGCCACATACTTCGTACAAGAAGTTGTGAAGCATTTCTTTACCATGTTCCGTGTGCAACACTTCTGCATGGTATTGCATAGCATATAGTTTGCGTTCTTTATTTTGCATGGACGCAACAGGGCAATCCTTAGTATGTGCTACAATTTCAAAGCCTTCTGGAACCTTTGCTACATAGTCAACGTGAGACATCCAAACAACTTGGTCTTCTTCCAAGCCTTTGAACAATGGAGATGTAGTATCCACTTTAGTAGATGTTTTACCGAATTCACGGTTGTCCGCAGATTTAACTTCGCCACCCAATGTATGCGCCATAAATTGCATACCATAGCACATGCCAAGAGTAGGAATACCAAGTTCAAAAATCTCTTTCTCAATTTTTGGAGAGTTTTCTTGATACACGCTGTTAGGACCGCCTGTGAAGATAATACCTTGCGGTTTTAATTCCTTAATTTTGTCCAGCGCTTTGTTGTATGGATATACTTCGCAGTATACGTGATTTTCACGAACACGGCGCGCGATCAATTGGTTATATTGACCACCAAAGTCAACAACAATTACAAATTCCTTGTTTTCCATGCCTTCCTCCATATGCATCTATTTGTGAAAGTATATTCACTATTTGTTATGCCCATACATGTCTGTACTGGGGCGCGTTTTTCCGAGCTAAACGCTAATTTTTCATTACAGTTTATTATACCATAGGAAGTATAACGACTCCATATATTCCGTATGTAAATTATAAATAAGAATCCAATGTTCGGATTTTTATTTATATAGCTGTAAATATGTACTTAAATTCAAATCTGAGATACTAGAATACGATTTTAAGATTAGAATATAAATTCAAGATATTAAGACGCAGATTTAACATATAACTTAGTTTGCTGTTATATTACTCTTTAAAATCCTTAACATCCTTCTGTTTATACATTTTTACGGCCCCCACCGGACAGATGGAATAGCAGTCACCACAACCGATACACCCTTTACCGATAATAAATTGAGTTTTTCCTTCGGTGATGCATTGAACAGGACAGTCCTCAGCGCAAGCACCACATTTAACACAAGTGTCATCAATATTAAATTTTAGATTTCCCATTACACATCACCTCCCTATCAGTAAAAGCAAAATTAAGTATATCCACGTAATGATTAAATACTATATCTGCCATGTAACATTAGGTTATTATAAACACTAAAGTTAAGATTTTCTATTAAGCTCAATATTATATGCAATAGCCGAGTAAATAGCTTTTGCCACGCCTTGGTGGTTATTGTCTGTCGTTTCGTAACGGGCGACTTCTTTAATATTCGGCTTGCTATTGCCCATGGCCACGCCAGCGCCCGCAAAGCGTAGCATAGATAGGTCGTTTTCGCTATCCCCCAGTGTCATTACCTCATCAGGGCTTAAGCCCCAATGTTTTGCTAAGGCTTCTACGGCTGTACCCTTTGTAGTGTGGGGCAAGACAAATTCTAAATTACCTTCACTAGAGAGCAGCACATCATAAAAGCGTTCTCGACCTGTACCGTCGTGAGATAGCCCTTGGTATTCATCGCGCAAGTCTTGCAAGATACGTTGACGCATCGGTTCATCACCGTAGAAGATTTGAATTTTCTCAGGCCCTTCGTCTAAGGATTCCATATGGGCTAGTAGATCACATACCATTGTCCGCGTAGCCAAGATAAATGGGCGAATATTAGGTCTAAAGAAGAAATTAGATTGCTCTATTTCACATTCAGACATCTTTACCTTTGCGGCTTCATTACCTTCTGCCAATGCATAGTGATCGTACGTTGCTCCAGGCAGACGAGTGTCCCCTATACCAGAAATCTGATTTTTAGTATTAGGCAGATGATTATCCATTATGCCATGTACAGTCTTTTTATCTTCCTCAGCACGCTCGCTAGCGCATACTCCTAAGCGTTCAGGTGTAATACATCTAGACGGAGGATACATGCCAAAGATTTGATCTTTCACATAGGCCTCTACATAGACGCCATAGGTTAATAGTTTGCGCAACAAATGTAGTGCTTGTTCTTTATCAAAATTTACGTGGAATAGACTTCGGTTTTCGTCCTTATCCATCACGTAAGCACCATTGGTGCACATGAAATAGCGCAAGCACGGCAGTTTTTCGATGACATCATTCATCTCATTCCAAGCACGGCCAGAAGCAATAGCTACGCGAATGCCACTTTCACGAGCAACACGAATCGCTTCAATAGCATCCTCAGGAATCGTCTTTGCATCGTTTACCAAGGTGCCATCTACATCGGATGCGATAAATCGAATGGGCTTATCCCCAGTGAGGCCTATATAATTTTTTATTTCTAATGTCTCAGTCGAGGCCATACATTCTCCTTCTATTCCTTCTATTTAGAATTATTAAATTCGGCTACAATTTCTTCTAAGACTGTTGGGTCCTCAACTAATCGCAATAAGGAACCCCCTATAATAGTAGCACCATCGATGATAGTTTGTTCAATGGTAGGCTCTAACATGGCACCAGCAAATTCTTTAGAATGACACACCTTTGGATCGCCGGCCAAGCGTAACTTAGGGTGGAATGCCGCACATTGATAGCTTACATTGCCAATATCTGAACTACCTCCGAGGGCTGCTGGACCAGGTTCAAAATCGAGGCCCATGTCGGCCATTACCTCTTCGATAAGCTTTGTGCCACGGTGGTTTTGGTTCATATCATCATACGGATTGCCATAAAACTCTACATCCACAGTTGTACCTGTACAAAGGGCAGCCCCTTCAAAGATTTTTTTGATTTGCTCAGATAAACAATTCAAGTACTCACGCTCCGTATGACGCACGGTAACCTCTAATTCACCGAAGGCAGGAATCACATTGGATGCGGTACCTCCAGCAATGATCCACGTGCCGATGCGCGTTTCAGGGCGCACTTGTTGACGCATCATATCCATAGCATGGATGGCGAGTTGCACACCATTTACCGCATTGATGCCATTCCAAGGCTCTCCGGCTGCATGGGCTGGCTTACCATGATACTTAGCACGGAAGCAATCAAGTGCCAAAAATTGTGAATTAGGGCGTGTTTCCTCGCCGTCGAGATGCACCATGATGGCAAAATCGTATTCTTTAAACACTCCTGCATTGCACATGTCTACCTTGCAACCCATCGCTTCTTCGTCTGGTGTGCCGATAATATCGATGTCCATGTTGAAAGCTACGCCCTCTTCTTGCATTTTATGTAGTGTTAATGCAGCTAACACACTCATAGAGCCGCTAGCGGAGTGACCGCACGCATGGCCCACCTCTGGTAATGCATCATATTCACAGAGGATCGCCAAACGGCCTTTTGGATTGTCTACTTTCACAGCAGACGCCTTGAAGGCTGTTGGCAAATCACAGAATTCATAGGTTACGTCCATGCCATATTTTTCGAGAACAGCGCCTATGGTTTTGACGGACTCAAACTCCTGACTGGAAATCTCAGGATTCTTGGCTAATGTGTAATTAATGGCAAACGCATCAGGTGCGAAGCTTTTACAAAGATCAGCAAAAGTAGTTGTAAGGGACATATTGCCTCCATGTATATAACCACATTATTGTAAAGGATTATAATACTCTACAATAAAGAATAGAAAACTCGTTTACTCTTAATTATACAATGTTATTGCCTATTGGTGTAAAATTCCGTACAATATAAACAGAAATGTATAAACCATGTATATGGATGTTTGAGGAGGATACTATGTTTAAGTTCAAAAAATTGACAGCCATCGCCCTCGTAGCGGTAGCAGCAATGGGTTTATTGGCTGGTTGTGGCAACGACAAACCTAAAATGACACAACAAGAAGGCGTATTGCGTGTAGGTTCTGAAACTACATTCCCACCGTTCGAATTTACTGAAGGCGACAAATATGTTGGTTTCGACGTTGATTTGTCCGAAGCAATTTCCAAAAAAATTGGCCTAAAAATGGAATTCAAATCTATGGGCTTCGACGCTTTGATTCCAGCAGTTCAATCTGGTGATATCGACATGATCGCAGCAGGCATCAATGCTACACCNGAACGTGAAAAAGCATTGGACTTCTCCGATGTATACTTCGACCAAGGCGGTTTCATCACAGTTGTTCGTAAAGACAACACAACAATCCACAACATGGATGAATTAGCAGGTAAAACTGTAGGCGCTCAAATCGGTACAATCCCGGTTGAAATGGCTCAAAAAATTCCTGGTACAACTGTAAAACAAATCGATTCTAATGCTAATATCTTCATGGAATTGAAAGCTGGTACAATCGACGGTGCTATCATCGATAATGCAGTTGCTATGTACTACCTCAAACAAGGTGCTGATCAAGACCTTAAACTCGTAGGCGAACCTACTAAAGCTGAAGGGACAGTTCTTGGCGTGAAAAAAGGCAACAAAGCTTTACAAGAAGCTGTTAACAAAGCTCTTAAAGAACTTAAAGAAGACGGCACTTACCAAAAAATCTACGACAAATGGTTCGGCGATTACAACAAAAAATAATATGTATTCCTAAGAACTAGGATACATAATAACCCCTCTGAAAGATTGCAGACATCACATAAAATTTGTGACAGCAGATTTTCTTCAGAGGGGATTTTTTTGTGCTTAAATCCAATTTATACCTAAGATTCTGTATTATGCATAGATATAGAGTAAAAATAGGCTAGTATACTATGAAAGCAGGTAACTGATAGCAGTATGATATCAATGGAGAACATACAGATATACTAGTATTGCCTCTTTTACGGTACCTCGCGTTCGTTATATAATAAATATGTATTTACTGTATACATGTATAAAAGGAGGACTAATGGCACAGTACTTTACGGAACGCCTGCAAAAGGTCTTCCACATGATTTTTACATCCTATAATCAAAAAATGGCTCAAGAAGGCTTACGTCAATTGGAGCTCATCGTCAATAATCAGCAAAATCCTAGTCAGCTAAAAGATAGAGCCTTACGAAACGACAAGACAAGCCGTCTTGAAAGTGATATAGACACTAAAGAGGACGCTCTCAAGATAGCCAATGACCCAGAGGCTCGAGAGCTAGGTGACGCCTATGCACTCTTGGCACGCGTCTATGCAGGGCCTCGCTTTACCTGGGAAGAGTCTAACTTTCCAGAGAATAATATGCGCACCTACCAATGCTTACACGATAGCATTCGTCGCTGTAGCCCTATCGGTACATTACAAGCTTTGCGCATCAAAGGTTCCATCACCCCTACCGTGGAAAAGGATATGCAAATTTCCTTCGACGATGCCTTTCGCATTGTCTATGATTACGCAAACCAAGGCGATGCCTATTGCCAATATGTTATAGGCAATGTCTTTTTCTGGCGTGATGATAATCGCATCAGCTCCGCTGAGACTATGCTAACACCTCCGCCTATGAGTTGGACTAAACGCATTCAAAGAAGCCTTACAGCAAACTCTGTGCAGGATCGTATTGCCGCCTTACAAGGCACTGTGCCAGACGAAACATTGCAAGAAAATGCATCTAATCTGGCTAAGGAATGGTTTAATAAGGCTCTCGACAACGGTCTTGCCATGTTCCAAGGAAACTTGCGCAATATCTATATCGACGAAGCTGATTTCAGCAATGCGCGCCGCGTCGCCAAGACTGCGGCCGAACTTGGCAACCCTGCCATGATGCTATATACAGGCCTCGACTGCCACGAAAGCGGTAAATTTGAGGAGGCTTTCACGTGGTTCACTAAAGGTGCCTCCTTAGGTCAATCTGAAAGCATCGCAGAATTAGCGGATTATTACTATCATTTCTATGATGCTAAAGCGTTACGTTCTACGATTCCCTACGATCCGGTAAAGGCTATCGGTCTCTACCGCCGTGCAGCAACAAAAGAGTTTAGTGATGCGGGGTACACCGCCTTACAGGCAGCCTTTGGCTACATCTTTCACATAGGCCACCTCCCTCTTGACTGGGGTCTCATTGCAGACTTAACGCATATGGCGGCCACAAAAGATCGCTTCATATTCGCCTTGCCCTATATCGGATACATGCGAATCCACGGTTTAGGGGTAACGAAAAATATACGCTTTGGTGTGCAATCATTACTACGTGTCTTAGACGAGGAACAACGAGCCTTTGAAGAGGAGAATCGCGTTCTTTTCTACGATATTACCCGCGCTTTAACACGCGTTGCCTTAGGTTATGCCTATGAAAAAGGCTATGTAACAGGCAAACCAGATTTAGATCAAGCCGTATCCTATTACGAGCAATCCCATCAATATATCTTGTCTCATAAAGCCAATTTAGATCCGGAGCTAAAAGATATTCCTATCGATGATGAAGCAGAAGAACGCTTAGCCGCCTTTGAGGAGGTCGATGGTCATTGGCAGTACAAAGAAGGCGTTGCCGAATCCACTACTACGGTACGCCCTGCGCCTACCACCTGGCCTCAAAATGCGGCCCGCTTATCTGTAATCATGGACGACTTCCTATGGGATACAACCTTGTACGACTGGCAAACCATTGAAACCGCCTTAGAGTCACAAGAAGAAATGAAGCTCAGCTTTTACAATCATTTCCTATCCGTTCCAGATACATTGCGCAATATCTTTAAGGTCGATGTAAAACGGATGCTACGAGATCACTATCAAATAAGGCTACATGGTTATGATCCATCAGAAGGACATGAAATTATCTACAAGTCCATTTACGACAAAGAAAATACCATAAACCTATTGAAAGAGCTTTACGATAATCATCAATTGCCTAGCCTCGAAAATAATTGGACTATCGAAAAAAACGAAGAAAAGCCAACCTGGCATTACGTGCTCGATGTGGATCAACAGCCGTTCTTGCTAGAGGAATACGATGATGCAAACGCTATGATTCAAGCTGCATTGCAAGGATTAAAAGAGAAAAAGTACGAACAAATTAATATTCGTACCCATGACTTTGTGGGTCCATCCTATTTTATTTTTAAAGGCAAGCAATCGACCCCATTTAGAGTGCAGCTCTATCTAAAAGAATCTGCCCGACACACCATCGATGACGATGGAAACCAACAAGACACACCTGGTAAGACCTACTTATTTGAACAATATGTGGGGAACGAGGTGTCCTTAAACTATTGGATTCAAAAAACAATAAATACCTTGGAAATCCCTGAACTAGATAATTGGAAACAGTTAACAGTACCAAAGGATTTACAAACATAAAAAAGACCATCCCCAGTGAACTGTACTCCAAAATTGGCCACAATTTTTGGAGGTGCAATTCAGCAAGATGGTCTTTTTTTGATAATCCCTATAATCTTAATAATAGGATTATTTTGATTCTAGATTTTTACTACAGCGTTTCTATTATAGTAGTCTTATTACAACACTTTTATTATAGTGTTTTTACAACGCTAGCACAGCGTGCGCAAAGTGTAGGATGTGCGCTATCTTGACCTACTGTATCGCGGTGAATCCAGCAACGTTCACATTTTTCGAGACCAGAGGCAACAACAACTGTGGCAATGCCGGTTTCTTCGTCTTTAACTGCCTCTGCTGGTGCAGCGCCGTTCACGATGTGAGCTTCGGATACGATAACAAGTTTAGCCAAGCCTTCTTCACCAAGGGCGTTCAATGCATCAAATGCAGCGCCTTCAGCATATACTGTAACGGATGCATCTAATGGATGACCGATTGTTTTATCTTGACGAGCAAGTTCCAATGCTTTTTGTACGGATGTACGCAAGTCTAATAATTGGTTCCATTTGTCAGCCAATTCTTGATTGAAGTGTTCTGGATGACCTTGTGGCCAATCTTGAAGCATAACGGATTCGCGCATGCCCTCTTCTTTAGGCATGTATTTCCAAACTTCTTCCGCTGTGAAAGAAAGTACTGGAGATACCATGGCTACTAATGTTTTCAAGATTTCGTACATCGCTGTTTGAGCAGACCGACGAGCTACATTATCTTTGCTTTCAGCATACATTGTATCTTTCATAACATCTAGATAAATAGAACTCAAGTCTACTGTACAGAAGTTATGAATTGCATGATACAACATATGGAATTCATAGTTTTCGTACGCATCAGTAACCTTTTGACGTACTTCTTCTAAGCGCAACAATGCCCATTTATCAAATTCGGACATATCTGCGTAAGCCACTTTGTCAGTGTTTGGATTGAAGTCATCCAAGTTACCGAGCAAGAAACGGAATGTATTACGGATCTTACGGTATACTTCAGATAATTGTTTTACGATGTCTTTAGACAATCGTACGTCTGCTTGGTAATCCGCGGAAGATACCCACAAACGCATAACATCGGCGCCATATACGTCGATAATGTCGCTAGGAGCTACTGTATTACCTACAGATTTGGACATTTTACGACCTTCGCCGTCCACTACGAAACCGTGAGTCAGTACGGAGTTATATGGTGCTTTACCTGTTGTGGCTACTGCAGTCAACAAGGAAGAGTTAAACCAGCCGCGATGTTGGTCAGAACCTTCAAGGTACATAGCACATGGTACATCTAAGCCGTTAACTTCAAGTACGCCAGCCCAAGAGGAACCGGAGTCGAACCATACGTCCATGATGTCTGTTTCTTTTTTGAACTCATCATGACCGCAATGAGGACATTTGAAGCCTTCTGGCAACAATTCTTTTGCACTGTGAGCCCACCAAGCATCAGAGCCTTCTACCGCTACTTTTTCTTGTAATGCTTTGATAGTATCATCGTTGATGATGTGCTCGCCACAGCTTTCACAATAGTAAATAGGAATTGGCACGCCCCAAATACGTTGACGAGAAATTACCCAGTCACCACGGTCGCGCACCATGTTGAAGATACGGTCATGACCCCATTTAGGAATCCATTGCACTTGGTTATCGATTGCATCAAGCGCTTGTTGACGGTACCCATCTACAGAGGAGAACCATTGTTCTGTAGCGCGATAGATAACAGGATTTTTACAACGCCAGCAGTGAGCGTATTGGTGGCGCAAACTAGATTTGTGAAGTAATGCATTGTTATGTGCCAAGATTTTGATTACAGGCACTTCTGCATCGTGGATTTCTACGCCAGCCAATGGGAATTCAGTATCGCCATAACGGTTGTCGTCTACTTGTTTAGTGTAGTTACCAGTTTCGTTTACAAGGGATACGATAGGAAGTTCAGTTTTACCTTCCTTGTTATAACGCATAACGATGTTAAAGTCGTCTTCACCATGTGCAGGAGCTGTATGTACGCAACCAGTACCGGCTTCAAGTGTTACATGGTCACCGCATAATACAGTGGAAGTGCGTTCTACGAATGGATGTTTGAATTCAGCCAATTCCAAATCTGCGCCGGAGAAGCGGTTTACGATTTCATAGTCTTCGATTCCGATATCTTTCATAGCTGCGTCAACAAGTTCAGTAGCCATCAAGTAGTATTCGTCGCCTACTTTTACCCAGCCATATTCAAGCTCAGGGTTAACGGAAATAGCTACGTTGGCAGGCATTGTCCAAGGAGTAGTTGTCCAAATAACAGAGTATGCTTGTTTTGGATCTACGCCAGCTGGCAATGTGACCTTTTTCTCGGATACGTAAGGGAATTTTACGTAAATGGAGAAGGATTTTTTCTCAGCATATTCGATTTCTGCCTCTGCCAATGCAGTTTCGCAGTGCGTACACCAGTATACAGTTTTAAGACCTTTATAGATGTGACCGCGTTTTGCCATTTCGCCGAAGATGCCAAGTTGTTTAACTTCGAACTCAGGACGCAATGTCAAATACGGACGGTCCCATTCGCCTAATACACCAAAACGAATGAAATCTTGTTTTTGTGTTTCTACGCACTCCAATGCATATTCCTTACATTTATTGCGCAAGTCCAATGGAGCCATTTCATGACGGTTAAGACCAGTATTTTTAATAACCGCATGCTCAATTGGCAAACCGTGCGTATCCCAACCAGGAATGTAGCGAGTATAATGACCTGTCATAGTCTTGTATTTCATGATGATATCCTTCAACGTTTTGTTGAGGGCATGACCGATATGCAATTTACCGTTCGCATATGGAGGACCATCATGCAAAATGAATGGCTTTGCGTCTTTACGCAATTCCAAACGTTTTTGATAAATCTTGTTATCTTCCCAGAATTTTAAGATTTCTGGTTCGCGCTTAGGCAAATTGCCGCGCATTGGGAATTCTGTTTCAGGCAAATGTAACGTCTTACCGTAATCCATGCTGTGCTCCTTTTACATAAAAAATCGCCCGCCCCCGAAGGGACGGACGTCATATCCGTGGTACCACCCTACTGACTCTCGTTACTTGTGAAAGCTAACGCCACCGCATTTCTGCGATTGTCACACCATGCTAGCACATGATTGTAACACATAAGACGCAACTCATCTCTCATATTGTGAAAGCCACTTAAACATATAACGGTGTTCACCGGCAGGGTTCCTGCTTGCTCCAAAGTGATCCGCAAATCTCTAGATTTCCAAACCTTTCAGCCCATGAGTTTGGTCTCTACAAAATCCGTCTGAGACATGCCGTCTTTTTCAACGCAATATTCATATAATAGATAATTATAGGACTCAAACGGGGAAATTGTCAAATACTTCATTTCTAAATTTAACAGAACATACATCCCCTATTAAGCAAAAGAAAAAGCCTACTTACGTAGGCTTTATTGTATATACAATTATTAGATGGCACTCATGAGAATTAATTCAAGAATAATAATTGCAATGCACACGTACATGAATTTACGATCCATGTCGTCAGTTGGAGTTTCTTTAAGACCAGTGCGAGCAGCTTCTTCAGCAGTAATTACTTCATAGCTCATTGGAGATCCATATTGGTTATCACCTTCATCACCCTTTTGAGCGAGTAGATAAATAACATAGATAATACCAAATGGAATCAAGCTAATCAAAAGCATCCAACCACTTTTACCAATGTCATGTAAACGACGTGCAGCAAGACCAATGGAAGGCAATAGAATTGCAAGATTATATACTATGGAAATAAGACCTACAACACTTGCTAGCGCAGTATCCATTACAAGAGCACTCAATACATTGAAGATACCAGCAATAACAATTGTGATACCATAGAAACGCCAATATTCACTGCGGCTTGCACGACCTTTGAAATTAGCATAATTACCCATAATCGTATGTTTAAAATTATCTACATACGAAAGATTTTTGATAGACAAATCAGTCATAATTTTCTCTCCTCTAGAAATAACAAATAAATTCTTCTTGAAAATATTATATCATTACTGTTGACGATTTTGAAAATGAATGTCTATATGTTTTAGGAATAGCTTATGCTTTATATTTCATTATAGGATACATCATAAACTACATCGCACTAGTCATAAGTAGTTTATCTACCAAGAACCAGAGCACAAAGATAGCGCAGAATAGTCCTGCAGTTAATCCCATAGATGGCGTAGTATCAATAAGACCTAATTCACGGGCCATTTGTTTTGTTACAACCACTTGACCTGTAGGGGGACCAAAGCGATTTGGATGGCTTTCACCAGGCAGAGCCATAAGGATCAACAGGATAATAGTCCCTATCACAGGGATGAATCCAATAAATACGAGGCCCCCTGAGCGGCCTTGATCGTGTAAACGTCGCACTGAAACAGCCACGCCAGGGATAACCATAATCACGGACAAGAGGACAAGGATGACCAAACCAAAACCTACGCCTACTACGCTAGATAGTGGACTAATATAGCTCAAAAAAGCACAAGTAAATAGAATGGCCACAAACAACAATTGATAAACTAACAAGAAATGCCAATATTCACTACGACTTGCACGACCATCAAAATCAGCATATTTATAAACCAAACATTGTTTAAAGTTTTCAATCAAGCCTAGATTGTATTTATCTAACGAGATTTGTGGTCTACTAACATGCCCACACTCTGGGCAGTAACAATCTGTTTTCAACACTGCATGTCCACAATAGGGACAAGATTTCATAATAAACTCCTTCTAGCTACAAACAGAAATCAGCAAAGATTACGATGTCCTGCTGTACTTAACACATATAACAACTAAGATATTCTTTATTTATTAATATCTAAGTTTTTAAATTCATCTGAAATTCATTTTACTATAAAGTGTTATATTGTCTATAAAGGAGATGTTAAACTTTTATAAAATAAAATAATGAGATTGTTAATAAATGCAGATATCTGTTACATGTATCCATTCCCATTAATACCATACCATAATATCTCTCTAATGATATCGGCAATAATAATAGATTGGATAATAAAGATGGCAATCCCCATCGCCCAATCTTGACGACGGGATGGAGTCTCTTCTAGTCCTGTAGCCTTGCTAACCTCAGGAGTAATAGGTGTATAGCCGGTTCTTTCACCATATGAATTCTCTCTTTCATCGCCACGACGCAATTCGTAAACGAGGAATATAAAGAAGCCTATAACAGGAATAAATGAGATTAGCTGTGTCCAACCGCTCCGACCAATATCATGCATACGCCGCGCTGTGATAGCTATATTGGGAATTATAAAGAAAAGAGATACCCCTACAGCAACATTATCAATAAGTGTTTCATAATTAGGAAAGCCCAAGGTACTACAAAGTAAAGCTAAAATCCCAAGTAATCCTTGTATCAACGTAACGCCTGCCACGAATCGCCAATATTCACTACGGCTAACACGGCCGTTAAAATTAGCATAATTTCTAATGCCTAATTTGAAGGCATCTGTATAATTCAAATCATATATATTTATGGTTGACATAACCTAATCCTCCTCCGCGGCTTCAATAGCAACAATGCCCCAGCCTTTGCCTTCATTATGCAAACGAACTAATAGAGGCTCTAGATTATCTTCAAAGGTAACGGTAAAGCCTATATAATTTACAACAATATCATCATCTTGGTCTTGAGAAACATAGTCAAGCTGTATCGTTTTCACCTTAGGAACCTCGTCCTTAGTCATGGCTTGTTCCCATAGTTCAAAGGTACCATATCGTTCCATAGCACGAGCACTCAAATAACGATATGCACCATGATAATCCTTTTTGTTGAGGGCTTCATAATAATTACTTACCACAGTACGCCCCTCTGTTGTAGCCGTTTCACTTTGTAAAAGACGATTGGCTTGTTTCGTTAACGAACTAGGTTCCAAATTGCCATAAGCAGTCTCTTCTACCATAAAATTATGATTAATCATTGTACTACCTGCACTAGTGGCTAGGCATCCTAATACTAATATGGCCACAATAAAGAGGCCCGATACGGAACGTTTTTCCTCTGATTCATTAGATATAGGCGATGTACGCTTACAGAACAGATACAATAATGCAAGCCAGCCTAAAAAAGGAACCAATAGTAAAATCATCAACATTGGATCATTATTAGAGTCTCGTAACCGTCTTGCCATTAACATAATCTTCGGCAAGCATAACAGGATGGACAGTACAAATAATACGCCGCCACCGATAGAGACAACATAAAGAAATCCGTACGGTATGTAGGTTGCAAGACCTGTAATACATATAATTAAGCCATATACAAAGGATATAGCACTTATAGTGAGCCAAAAATCGGCTGTATTGGTACGTCCCTTACTGTTCGCATAGTTTTCCACTAGCTCACGATAGAGGATTTCGTATACTCTCTGTTTCATAAAGCTCCTACCATAATCTTAGATAATAAACATATATAGATATTCCTATTATACTATGATTTATCAACTTAGTTGATTCATTTTTTGTTCACGAAATATGCCTATACTACAGATATATTTCTTACAACTAAAATTCGTACAATCAATTATACAGGAGATAATTATGAAAGCTAAATTAATGAAAGCAGTAGCCTTGGCTAGCTTAGGTGCCTTCTTAACAGTTGGTATTGGTGCCAATGTAGCCCAAGCCAAAGATTATCACTTCAAAATCGGTGAAAACCATCGCATGGTAAAAAATGATGATGGCACAGTAGATAGCAGCGATCATCCATGGTACAAAGTAAATGATAAAAAGAAAAAGCACAGAAAGCATAGAATATCTGAACGTGAAAAGCATGATAAAAATGCAACAGCAAAACGCAGCGAACGACACCAACGTTCTGAATCCTCTAATGACTAAGCCTCGCTCCTATGCCAAAACCACCAAAAGAGAACACATATAAAAAAGTGCATGCTCATCATAACCAACATGCACATGAACAACATTAAATACCAAATGAACTGCACCCAAAAAATTGAATTCAATTTTTTGGGGTGCAGTTTTTCTATGTCAAAATATTCTATAAAATCTAAATGACTTACTAAAACCGGTATTTAAATGAAATCATTTATTATACACTAGCCTTTAGAACAGCTTGTTTCATGGATTGTACGTAATCAAACAACGCTTGATCCGCATGTTCACCGTGTTCTGCCACGATTTTAACGATGGCAGAGCCTACGATAGCACCATCGGATACGCGCGCCATAGCTTCCGCTTGTTCTGGCTTAGAAATACCGAACCCAACAGCTACCGGGATATCCGTATATTTGCGAATCATTTCAACAATGGATTTAATATCCGTCTTAATTTCACTGCGCATGCCTGTAACGCCAAGTGAGGATACACAGTATACAAAGCCTTCTGCGTCTTTGGCGATCATTTCGATGCGGTTTTCAGATGTTGGCGCAATTAAGGATACAACTTCAACACCATGCTTATGAGCCACACTAGCGAGCTCGCTTTTTTCTTCAAATGGCATGTCTGGTACGATAACACCAGAGATTCCCACCTCTTCACAGAGGGTAAAGAATTTTTCACGACCAAATACATAAATAGGATTCAAATAGGTCATGAATACGAGCGGTATAGTCACCACATCATCACCTGTACGCAGACGACGCACCATATCGAAGATATCATTGATTTTTACACCTGTAGATAATGCGCGTGTACTTGCTTCTTGGATAACTGGGCCTTCCGCTGTGGGATCGGAGAAAGGAATACCGATTTCCACCATGTCTGCACCGGCTTTCACCATAATGCGAATATAACGTTCTGTATTTTCAATACCGTGGTCACCAGCACTAATGAACGGGATGAATGCCTTGCCCTTCGTGAAAGCGTCTTTAATTTTACTCATGAAGATCCACCCCTCTATATTTCGCCATAGCCGCTACGTCTTTGTCACCGCGACCAGATAAACAAATAATAATGATGTCGTCCTTGCTCATAGTAGGAGCAATTTTACGTGCATGTGCCACCGCATGAGCACTTTCAATCGCAGGAATAGTACCTTCCAAGCGAGATAAATATTCAAAGGCATCTACTGCTTCGTCATCTGTAACAGGCACATATTCAGCACGCCCGCTATCGTGCAAGTACGCATGTTCAGGACCGATGCCAGGGTAATCGAGGCCTGCAGAGATAGAATATACTGGAGCAATTTGACCGTCTTCATCTTGGCAGAAGTAAGATTTCATACCGTGGAAAATACCAACAGACCCCTTCGCGATTGTTGCTGCATGTTCCTCTGTATCGATGCCGCGACCTGCTGCTTCACAACCGATGAGACGAACCCCTTCATCTGGAATGAAGTGATAGAACATGCCCATCGCATTGGAGCCACCGCCTACGCAAGCCATAACAGCTGTTGGCAATTTGCCTTCTGCTTCGAGGATTTGCTCACGCGCTTCACGACTGATAATAGATTGGAAATCACGAACGATCATAGGGAATGGATGGGCACCCATAACGGAGCCCAATACATAGTGCGTATCGGACATGCGGTTTGTCCATTCGCGCAACGCTTCGGAAACCGCATCTTTCAATGTACTAGTCCCTGTTGTTACTGGATGCACCTTAGCACCTAGCAATTCCATACGATATACGTTAAGCGCCTGACGTTCACAGTCCTCTGCACCCATGTATACTTCGCATTCCATGCCCATCAATGCAGCGATAGTAGCCGTTGCCACGCCGTGTTGACCTGCGCCGGTTTCAGCAATAACGCGTGTTTTACCCATCCGTTTTGCCAATAACATTTGGCCGATTACGTTATTCAACTTGTGAGAACCAGTATGGTTTAAGTCCTCACGTTTTAAATAAATTTTGGCTCCCCCAAGGTCCTTTGTCATACGGTCCGCATAGTATAACAGGGATGGACGACCTGTATATTTTTTATGTAAATCCTCAAGTTCATGTACGAAATCAGGATCATCTTTGTACTTATTGTACGCCTCTTCCAATTCGATAACTGCATTCATCAATGTTTCTGGCATAAATTGACCCCCAAAGGAGCCAAAATAGCCATGTCTTTGTTCACTCATATAACTTACCTTTCTATATACCATTCCTGCTAGCACGCCATACTATGGCATTGCTATTGTTCTCACAATGTTGGTGAAAGCTTTTATCTTCTCATCATCCTTCACGCCTTCTGTTTCAATGCCGCTACTGATATCGATGCCGTACGGTCGAACCGTACGAATGGCACGCGCCACATTGGTGCTATCGATACCGCCTGCGAGCATAAATGGTCGTTCAAACTCATCTAAGCAAGACCAGTCGAATACTTCACCCGTACCGCCCCGCTCGTCTTTGTGATATGCATCAAACAAAAGCATATCAGCACTGCTATCAATCCACGCCTCTGCATCTGCAGCACTACGGATTTGAACAGCCTTCCAAACCTCTACATTAGTACGTTCTTTTAAGGATTGGATGAAAGCTTCATCTTCATCACCGTGCAATTGCACCGCATCAAGATTTACTTCTGTGGCAATCGTAACGAGATTATCTAGCGTTTCATTGACAAAAATGCCTACCGTTTTAATAAATTCTTGATGTATAAGTGTCTGATTACTGTATTGTTCTGCGTCTCTGTTATATCGATTTGCGTATTGTTTATGTAGTTCTTCAACTAAGGTTTTTGCTTGGTCTACAGTGACTTGTCGTTTGCTTGGTGCAAATACAAGACCCATGTAGTCAGGATTTGCTTCTATTACAGCAGGAATTGTTTCTATCTTGGATATACCGCACATTTTAACCTTTGGTGTGTAGTAGGTTGAACCATAGAGATATGCTAGTTTCTCAATCTTGTTAGAAGAACGCATGAAGGTTTCTCCCATCAACGCTACACCGATATTGTTATCCCGCAATACTTGGATATCCTCTGGCGTTTCAAGACCGCTTTCAGATACGAAGATTACATCGTCTTGCACAAGATTGCGCAAGCGCACGCTATTTTGTACATCTACAGTGAAGTCCTTGAGGTTACGATTGTTAACGCCGATAATGCGGGCACCGCAATCGATAGCCATTTGTACCTCATGTTCGTCATGGGCCTCTACCAAAGAGGACAAACCAAGAGAATCCGCTAATTCACGGAACTTTGTTAACGTATGCACATCTAAACATGCACAGATCAAGAGGATCGCACTAGCGCCCCACACCTTCGCTTGATAGATTTGGTATTCATCGATGATGAAGTCCTTACGAAGCACAGGGATTTTTACAGTGTTAGCGATTTCTTGGAGATATTTTTTATCACCTTTAAAGAAGTCTGGCTCTGTTAATACAGAGATGACCGCTGCTCCTGCTACTTCATATTCTTTAGCAATGTCTAAATACGGGAAGTGCTCTGCTATGATGCCTTTTGATGGAGATGCCTTTTTCACTTCACAAATGAAATTGAAATCTTGCTGACAAAGGGCCGCTTCAAAAGGAAATCCTGTATCAGATGGTAATGCTAAAGCCGCTGCTTTCACAGACTCTGGAGATTCCACCTGTTTTTCTTGGGCTACCCGAATTTTGGTCGCCTCTATAATCTTATCTAAAATCAATGGTTACACCTCTTGTGTTGCTTTCACAAACTGTTCCATTGTAGCAAGCGCCTTGCCAGAGTCGATCATGTTTTTCGCCTCTTCAATGCCCTCTGCCAAGGTAATGCCGTCTTTCGCAAGGTAAATCGCCATGCCTGCGTTAAGAACAACAGCCGTGCGTTTACCGCCTTGCTCACCACCGAGAACGCGACGTGTAATCTCAGCATTTACCGTAGCATCTCCACCTTCAAGCTCTTTTTTGTCCGCATATTCAAAACCATATTCCTTTGGATCGAATTCGTAGCTTGTGAAAGTACCATTATTAATTTCGCATACGTACGTTTTATTAGTAGCCGTAATCTCATCAAGGCCGTCAAAGCCGTGTACCACAGCACCGCGTTTAACGCCAAGATTAGCCAATACACGAGCCAATGGTTCTACTAAAGATTTATCGTAAACGCCCATCAACTCAACCGTAGCACCGGCTGGATTTGCCAAAGGTCCAAGAATGTTAAACACAGTACGCACGCCCAACGCCTTACGTACAGGGCCCGCATATTTCATAGCTTGATGATACACTGGCGCAAACATGAAGCACATATTCGCTTTGTTCAACACCGCCTCATTTTGCTCGCCATTAAGCTCTAATTTAGCACCCAATGCTTCGATTAAGTCAGCAGCACCACATTTACTAGATACACTGCGGTTACCATGCTTTGCTACGGGAATACCTGCTGCGGAAATAATGAACCCAGACGTAGTGGAAATGTTGAACGTATTAGCCTCGTCGCCACCAGTACCTACAATTTCTACAACTGTACCTTCATGAGGTACGGAGCCAGCCTTCTCACGCATAACCTCAGCAAACGCCGTAACTTCATCTACAGTAGGGCCCTTTGCGGCAAGAGCACACAAGAAACCAGCCATAGGAACCTCGGCTACATCGCCGCTCATAATTTTGTTCATTGTATCTTTAGCAAGGTCGTAAGATAAATCCTGACCATGCGTTACTGCATATAATGCGTCTTTAATCATTTTATATCTCCTTTTGAGGATATCTATTAAATTGATACCATATCTACCTAGTCGGTAACGATTGGGTCATGCCCTTAGCCTCCAAGAGGCCACCCCCCGCTATGCGGGGCGCCAAGTCGGCTT
>SKEG01001001.1_pt3 | contig 19649 bp, 19 predicted proteins | sample 4826631 | NCBI WGS metagenome assembly SKEG01 (sample SAMN11008815, study PRJNA524170) | human gut metagenome | biome: Human fecal sample; material: Feces; isolation source: fecal sample from pouch patient p26, p34, p50 | host: Homo sapiens | place: Israel: Tel-Aviv | collected 2016-11-02
CCGCCATTAATTTGAATTGTCAAAGGTGCTGTGATGCCATGCAAAGCTCCATACCCATTCGTTCGCAACTTAGCCCATACTCGTACTTTGGAAGTGTTCCCGGCAATGTTTTGGGAAACAGTACCAGTCAACACTTCAAGCGTCAGATATGTCCCATAAGCACCACTAAAATTGTTTATCGCCAAACTTAAATACCTCCTACATATCTGATTACATTAATATCTGGATCGAGCTGATACTGCTCCTCACGGAAACGCCCGATTTGAAGCGTCCGAGTAAACACCCCGTTTTCAATCTTGAGGACACCTTGTGAGATGTAAGCCACCTCAGAGCCGGCGGAGTAAAAGCTAATGCGGTCACTTTCGACACGGACAGAGGACGATCCGTCTTTCTTGCCGATGATTAAGCCCTCGTTACTGGCGCTCATATAGCTGTCTAAGAAGCTCCAACGCTCGGCCATGTCACCCAGATTGTTCTCGATTTTGGCAACTCTTTGAGTTGCTGCTACAAGTTTAGCTTCTGCTGCAGCTCGTCCAGATTCGTCCGCTTTCACATAATCTTGATAAGATTTAACCCATTCATTGACCGTATCAATGCTTGCTTTAGCTTCAAGTTCTGCCTTGGCTAGTTGCATAGCTTCTGTTAAAGCGTTCAGCTGCTCTGCTGTGAGCTTGTTGTCGGCCTTGCTGTCAATCTTGTCATTGACTTGTTTTAGTTGCTCCTCGTCGAGCGCTCCTTTATCGCCTTTAGGCCCCGGAGGACCTTGTGCGCCAGGGTCTCCCTTTTCGCCTTTCGCACCAGCTTGACCGTCAGCCACATTGCTAAAAGTCACTTCTGTAGTTGCCACTTTCTCGTCATTGAGATAGGCTTCTACAGTCACTTGCAGAGTTCCCTCAAAGTCAGTCGCACGGACTAGCATTTGACTGCCACTGCCAATGATTGAATCACCTTTTTTGTAAAAGATAATCGGCTCGTACACCTTGCCGTTCTTTTCTAGCGTAGCCATGAGCAGGCTCTGTCCTGTGCGATTTTTAAAGGCTGTTCCTTGGTCGGTAGATAGTTTCAGCTCGTACGGTATAGCCTGCTCTGCAAGCTTAGCCATGCGAGTTAGCAAGCTATCTGATACCTTGTTTTGAAGAGCTTGGAAGTTCGCAAAGACCGTCTTATTTTCGCTTGGATTGGTAAAACTGATTTGTTGCTCACTAACCCTTGCTTCCAGCACTAACATAGGACTAAAGCCCGTATCTTGGATTTTGACAGTGTCTCCGATGTCTAAATCAAAATATCCGTCTGCTTCGTACGTGATAGCTGGATAACAATATTTCCTCAGATTACGCAAGGCCGTGGAGATAAGCACTTCTTCGCTATCTGTATCTACTTCCATGTCCTTGCGTATCCAGTTATCACTTATCTCAGTACCAGTCAAAACTGATGGATATAATTGTTTAGATAATGGAGCGAATAGCAAGCTCCCCTTTAGGTAAAATTCAACTTCCCCTTTTTCATTTTTCCATTCTTGCGTTTTTTGGGGATCAATAAATAATTGGCTTGTGCTGACAGTTACTTCTTTAAGCTCTATCTCTGGCACTGGAACATCAACTGTCCCTCCTGTTTCCGTCCTGCCCTCAACTGTCTTTCCAGCTTTTAGTTCTGGCGGATAACATAGCGTCTCTATCGCTCCTAGATATGCTTGTGCGTTATATGTTCCTAGCGTCACATACTGCCGGCCGGCATAGTTTTGCTCAAGTACCGTTACGGTACTTCCGTTATTAGCGATGATGATTGAAACGTGGCCATACTGTCCTGTACCTTGATATGAGTTATAAGCCTTGATATTTGCTAAAGCACCAGCTTTCAGCTCATTAGTCCCACGAGGTCGGACAACAGACCATCCGAAATTCCCCCAAGCATAGTCAGTTCCGATATAAGCCGCAGCAACACCGGCACCGACTCTCCCAGAGAAGCCGGTTACGCCACCACCAAGACCAGGGCCGCCTAGCTTCATGGAATACCAAGCTGCCAAGCCATAACATTGACCGCTGCCGACTGTCCGGCCTTGCAGGCCTTTCATTTCGTTGATGACTGCGATTGTCTTATCAGCTTTCACGATTTGTGTGATTGGCTGACTCGGTTGACTTACTTGGTTGTTAGGCTGTCTCCAGAGGTCATCTAGCTTGTCTAGGATATTTCCATTAGAGCGATTAACACCGCCCCGAATATCTCGCATTAAGGCGATATAATGGCCATATCCAGCAGCCGCATAATCGTATAATGCACCACCGACACGAAAAAGCCCTTTCGTGTATTCTTCGATGTTCTGCTTGCCTTTGACCCCGTAAAACTTCCGCCCACCGCTAGTCTGTTCAGCCAGAAGATAGGCATAGTCTTTCATAAAATCGTCTACGCTCGCGTAGTGGAAGTATGTTCCTCCCTCATTGGCCGGTCTAGCGCTTCCTGTCGTGACCTTGACACCACTTGGCCGAGTCTGAGCAGAGCCAGACATACCAGACCAGTTGTTATCAACCCTAGCAAGATAGGAACTTCCCCAAGAACTTTCGAGATAGAGCTGACATATCATACCAGACGGCAGAATGTTGTACTGCACACAGAGATTTAAGATAGTTTGGACTATTGCTGCGCTCATAGGATGCCCAGCGTAGTTCAAACCACCGCCAGTGTATTTCTTGCCACTGTTCGCCGCTTGTGTAACGGACGGATTGGCAACCTTAGTCGATGTCTCTTTGGTTTCTTCCTTGCGACCAACTGGCTTTATAGCGTTGTATAACTGCGTCTTGTCAACGCTTCGCTTAATACTTCGCACATTCTTTCCATACTTCAAGACAACATCGTTTCGCTTGCGTCCGACGCCTTGATTTTCTGCGCTATGTGCTTTATAGACGTTCAAAACAAAGCGGTCAAGCTGGCTATTAGACTTCAAGTGAGTTTCAAACTCGATTTCAGCGTCAAAGTTACGAGCCAGGGAGATTAAGCGAGCAAGAGAGGTTTCTTGTCCCTCCCACTCTAGCGAACGCCTTTGGTCTGTTATCTCATTGATGCCGATTTCTAGTTTTGCAAGACCAAGAGTGCCCCACTCTTTGAGATACTCTATAAATGTCATTGCTTTTGGTGCTTTGTAAGCTCCGTAATACTCAAGCAGAAGCTCAAGACTTAGGTTTTCGCAGTAACATTTGATGATCTGCTCGTTTTCCTCGGTCTTCATCACGTTAAAGAGATAAGACCGCCCTTTATACTTGAAGCTGACAAAAGACCGCTCATTGAGGTGCTTATATGCTTGTTCAACGTATGTGTCGGATTGGATTTTCTTCTTAAAAACTGAAAACTCAAAGACTGATGTTGCACTTTCAAGTGAGCGTGTCCACTTGTCGTTGAAGAAATTCAAGGTGGTCTGCTTGTCGTTGTCGATATAAGCAACCTTCTTCAAGGCGCTATCGTGGATTGTTAAAAGCATTAGAGCCACCTTTCTTCAAATTCAATCGTGACACTTGGTTTTTTCTTAGCCCAACTGGACTGCAGAATCTCAATCTCAGACTTACCTGGCGGAATGACCGGCCACAGAGAGCCATCAACTACTTGGTCTAAGTCGTAAATGTTATTTAAGATTAGATTGTCATTCTCGCTGTTGATAACAACTGTGCTTCCAGATGCATATCTGTTCGGCACATCTTCCCAAGCATTATTGTTTGTCTTTTCGTAAAGAAAACCATCAATGTGCATGTGTGTAGGCAATTCTTGATTTTCAAGCGCGATATAAGTAATGTGTATTTTCGCTGACTTCTTCCCTTTGATATGCGGTATGGTTCTTTCTTCCCTTGAGCCAAACCAATAAAAGCCAACCTTGTCATCTTCTCGGACCATATCGGACCACCCTCTGTTTTGATTAAAAGGGTTTTGTGCATCTTGGTCTGTTGCGTTAAAAGTTTTACGACCTAGTATCGTATAACCGCCTTTACCATCTGCCCCAAGAAAGTTGAACTCTGTCGCAAGTCCTAGCCTGCGCTTAAATGTCTCGACACCATAAAGGAAAGTTCCATCTTCCGCTGACACTGTTACTTTCAAAGCACCTTGCTGACTCTCTCGACCAATCCAGAATATCTGTCTCCACCAAATGTAATCTGTCAACGAACCTTTGACGCCGTATTCGTCAACAGGGATTTCCCAAGTCAAAGAAGCGCCTTTAGCCTTCCTGTTTTCTTCTGAATTTAATATGATATGACTTCTGCCCCAAAATTCATCTATTCTTAGAGTTCCTTGAAGTAATTCTGGAGCATTTGTTATCCCCTCGTTTTTCCGAGCAGAAGAAAATCCCTCTTTTATGCGGCCATCTCTAAAATCAAACATGGTCAGCTTCTTAGATACTATTTTCCCGTCTTGTTCTTCAACGTTCCCGACTTCAAAAGCAAAACGCTCGCTCACAAGGCCATAATAGCCGTTTTCGTCATTGGCTTTAAATGTGATAATCGGATAAGCGTCTGCTGTACCCTTGTTATCGATCGCAAAGACCATCTTGCCTTGGCGCTCCTCGTAGTCCACCACTCGCTTGTAGGTTGTAGAGTGTGCCACACCGTCGGGGATCAAAAAATCAATTTCTGCTTTTTGTAGCCAGCGAGTAATATTATCTGGGGTAATGTCATCGTAAGCAAAGCCCATGTAGTACTTGCCTGGCTTAAAATTAAAAGTGATTCGCTTTGCTTCAGATACATTCAGTACACCAGCAAGTTCATCTTTCAGCTCTTCCATCTCTTCCGGAGTCCTAGTTTGCATCTTGATCTTAACTTTAATTCTCTTGGGTCCGATTTTGACATTTTGGACGTTTACGCCCAAAAAAGGAGCGTCGCTTGTTGCGATACTCCTTGCGTTTCCTATCGGGATAATAACATCCAAGACCTTAAAATACTTGGACATATCAACTCCGTTGAAAGTCATGATTTTTGTCAAATTTCCACCCCTCTCATCCTGTTGCGAATAAAGTTTTGATTATCCTGCCAGTTTTTGAATTTTTCTCCTGTCTTAGCTACTAGTGTGCCGTCATCCAGAACAGTATAGACAGGTCTCTTCACGGCTTCCTCTGCCACTTCTAACGCCTTGCGAAGAAATTCATCCGCTTTATCCTTGACGCTCTTATTTTGGCCACCCTGCAATCGATCACTGGCTGATTTAAGCTGCACTTGACTTGTGATAGATCCTGCAGATTGACTGATCATTTTCTCTGGATGGAAGCTGTAGCGCATCATTTCTCGCTGGACTTTGTCAAGACTGTCTACCACATCTGAGGTATTCTGCTCAATACCTACAGCTATACCTTGAGCGATATACCGACCAACTTGGTCTCTAAAGAGCCTGGATGGCGAATGGATATCTGCTCTAGCTTTTGCCGCTCTCTCTGCCTGGTCCACGAGCGCATTAGCCGCTGATGTGACCGCTGGCAAAGCGGCAATCATGCCACGAGCTAGGCCGTTTCCGATTTGAGTACCGATATTAACCATGTTTCGAGCGCCGATATTTCCGACACGCTGAACAGACAATATAAGAGTATTCATGGCGCTTGTCGCTTGACCTACACCAGACCGGATGCCATTAGTGACTCCACGAGACACGCCTTGTCCTGCTTGTAATCCTGCCTGTGTCATTTGGATAGCGCTAGATCGGATAACCGTCACTATTACTAACATTCCAGATTGCACACTTGTTACAGCTTTTGTCATTGCGTTCGTAATTGCAGAAACCAATCCAGCCATCGCCAGTTGTGCGCTTGCTTCTATTGTAGAAAAAGCAGCAGAAACGCTCGGAATAATCCCGGTCAAACTAACAAGCGAAGTTGCAAAAGCACTCACGTTTTCTTTAGCATAAGAAAGCGTCGTAGTGATATTTGCGACACTCTGTTGTATCAAAGATAGTCCAGAACTTGACGCAGAAATACCAACCAAAGAAGCAGCGAAAGCAGCTATACCCTCTTTGGCGTATGACAACGTAGTCATAACATTAGCAACGTTTTGCTGTATAATAGAGAACTTAGCTCCTAAGCCGGAAAGACTCGCTAAGGAAGCTATCGCAGCAGTCGCAAAGTTTCTAAACGAATTAGCGGCCAGCATCAAACTAGGCCCAATATTAGATAGGCTACTCAACAAAGCGGGTAGAGCAGTTGCCACAACTGTTAAGGCTGCAGATGCCCCTGTTCCGCTAGACTGTATCATCAGCATTCCTTGGCCTAGTAATTTCATCCCATTGCCTGCGCTAGCCATTCCACCACTAACGGCTGTAATAGCACCAATTCCGGTTGCTACCGCAGCTAGACTAGCTGCCATATCTCCAAGATTAGTCTTAGTAATCATGACCACGCCCTCGGCCATTAGTTTAAAGCCTTTACCAGCATTCAAAGCAGCGTTTCCGATTGCGTCGAATATTCCGGATATACCGTCTAGTATATTTCTTACTGCGCCGCCGAAACTTTCAATCACACCTTTAGCACCGTCAAGAACAGCCTTGATAGACTCTCCTAAGCTCTTAAAAAGGTTGGCTATGCTGTCGATGATTGGGCTTATTTGACTAACAAGCGTCGTGAAGGCTTCGACAATTGACTGCAAGACTGGAGCTAACGCTTGGACCATTTCCGAAACAGCCGGCATAAATGGCGCTAACGCTTGTACAATCTTAACGATAGCGTCTGCTACGATTTGAGCTATATTAGTAAACACATTCCCCACAATCTCAACGATAGGTGTTAATGCTGTTACGATAGCCGCTGCACCATCGGTTAATGCTGTAATAACAGGTGGAAGCACAGAGATGATTGATGTAAATGCTTCTCCCAGAGCTGTTACGAACGGCGACGCTGCCGCTATTGCTTGCCCTACTGCTACAACCAACGGAGATAGCCCAGCAAGTGCCGATGTAACTGTCGGAAGTACTCCTGCTACCGTTACAATCGCTTGTGCGAATGCGCCGATAATCGCTGTAGCAAAGGCAGAGAATGCTTGCCCTACCGCTCCAATGATTGCGCTTATCCCTTGGCTTTGAGTAGCTAAAAGAGCAAATCCAGCAGCGATAATAGCTACTCCTGCTCCGATACCGACCGCAGCAATACCGACCGCAGCACCGAAGGCTAGGATGTTAGCCACTCCTGCGGTTTTAAGAGCTGCACCAAAAGCTATGATAACTTGTGATACGCCTCCTAAAGCAGCTTTGATACCTACTCCGATACCAACTGCAGCAGATTTAATCGCACCGCCGATAGATTTAATAACCGAACTTAGGCTATTCAATATTTGAGATATTTTAGATTTCCCTTGTGTAACAGCTTCGGCTGCTCCATTAGAGGCATCTGCTGCATTCCTTCTGAAAATACTAAACGGATTGAATGATTTTAGGAAGTTGAAGGATTTGAAAGCAAGCACTCCGCCTCCAATTCCAGTGATTAAACCACTCCAAACATCTTTACTGATAGATTGGGAAAGTTTAGAAATCCAGCTTATAATCGTTGAAATCGCATTGATTAAATGCCCAGCGGCTGCGCCTACGACATCCCAAGGGATTGCATCTGAAAGCTTCTTAGATAGGTCAAACGCTGCTTCAGTTAATTCTTTAAAAGCTTTATAAGCATTATTAATTGCTCCGGTTTCAGCAAATCCCTCTAAAGCAAATTGGAAAGCTGCGGCAAGGCTTTGTAGATTATAATTGAAAAGCTTTATGATGTTACCAACACCATCAATTAAATCGCCAAAACCGTTAGCTTTGTTTGTTAGCGTGCTAAACAACGTTTCAAATGTTACGACAACATCCCGAAACGAGTCTTTGATAGTGTCGAAAATAGTTGTGTCAACTCCGAAACTTGAAAAGAGAGTTTTGAAGCTACTTTCTATCTGTGGTCCTGCTTCAGATATTGCACTGGAAATAGCACTAGGAAGTTGCCGCATAATATTACCGACTATAGGAATAAAATTCCCAAGCAAGAAAGTGGACGTTGTAGAAACTAAGTTTTTGAGCGATGGGCCTATATCCATACCCAGAGCTAACTTCCCGGCCAAGCTTTGCCAAGCAGCTTTCATTGATGCAAAAGAACCACTCAGGGTTGAGCTAGCTTCCTTAGCTGTCGTCCCTGTTATTTCAAGTTTCTTCTGCATAACTGAAATAGCGTTCACGATATTTCCAAATGACATATTGCCATCTTCTACAGAGACATTCAACTCGTCTTGGATGTCTTTCATCGCTGCAGCATCTTTAATCAATCGCTGCATTTCCGTCTTGGTTCCGCCATAACCTAGCTTCAAATTGTCCAGCATCGTGTAGTTATCCTTGGCGAACCCTTGATAAGCATCCTGAATGCGCCCGATATCTGTACCCATCTTGTTTGCGTTATCAGACATGTCAATCATAGCTCTGTTAGCCACATCTGCAGCTTTCTCTGTGTCACCGCCCAAAGACTGTAACAAACTAGCAGAAAAGCTTGTCACATTTTCCATGTAGGCGTTGGCAGACAACCCTGCAGTCCTGAAAGCCTCGTCAGCATATGCTTTTACTTTATCTGCTGAACCCTTGAAAAGCGTTTCTACTCCTCCCAGAGATTGTTGGAGTGCAGCACCTTCTGAAATGACTGTTGAAAAAGCACCCTTTATGGATCCAGTCAAAGCTTCGATACCACTCATTAGAGCCCCGCTTATTAGATTCGCTCCTAAGACAGACTTGAATACTGATCCGACCTTTGTTCCGGTATCGCTCAATCCGCCTAGTAAGCCCCTTAGCTTACTAATGCCGCTCTGTGCTCTGTCGCCGTTCATGTCAACTTGAATAACGACTCTTCCGTCCGCCATTTAGTTCCTCCTTTCGTTAGTAATCAATTTCTTCTGGCAATGCGTATTCTGTTTGTAGCTTTCGCATGCTGCTGATGTATTCCTGAGTGTCGTCTTTTTGAGGCTCCCACGAGCGTATTTTCAGGACTTCTGCGAACTTCGTATTGCTTGGGAGCCCGTTCAAAAGAGCATTAAACTTTTGCCAGTGAAGTTTACCCTGGGCCTCAATTAAATCTATATTGTACGCCTGAAGAAATGAGGAATAGATGTAAACACCGTCATATTTCAAAGAAAAAAGCGGTTCTTTTTCATCTTCTTCCTCGTCATCATCTATTGGTGTACGCTCAATAAGATTGCCGGCCAAGTCATACTCTTTAACCTCGCCTCTGGAACTTTTGATGACGACGTGTTCCTCGGAAATCCGTTTATAGATCTCTAAGGCCGTTTCGATATCCAAGTGTTCCAAAAGATTATCAGCCGCCTGCTTATCTCTATCAGTGCTGGTCTTCAGCAATATTTTTAAGGCAAAGATAGGCTTGGCTATAACAGGGATGTAGTCATCGTGTATCATGTCGAAGAGCCTCAAAACATTGTCAAAAGACAGGTCAAGCGGATAGCTCGTATCATCAAGGACTAGCTCATCTCTAAATCTCCTTGATAAATCAAACATGGCTACTTACCAAGATAGCGATCAAGCAAATCTTGACTTTCTTTCGAGATTTGCTCCTGTTCAATCCCCTGCATAATCTCAATAAAATAATTAATACAGTCGACAGTGGACTGTCCAGAGAGATTATAAACCTTATCAAAAGAACCATCGCCAAAGATGCCGTTGTAGGCAAGCTTAAGAATTTCTCTTGCTTTGGTTACATCTCCTTTTCCATCCTCGTCCACAATTTTCTGAGCCTCTAACTGCAGATCTTGAGCTGATGACTGCATCTTCTCGATGTTTTCGTCACTCTTTGAAAATTCAAACTGAAACTCTCCAAAGTCAATCGGGATTACCTTGTTCCGTAAATTGATTACTACCATTTGATTTTTTCTCCTTTACACAAAATAAGAGGGCGCATATTGTACGCCCTCACTCAAATTTAACCAGGGACTACAGCAGATTTTTTCGGTTTCTGATCCCACATGATTTTGGCTTTAAAGCCTTCATGTTCAGTCGCTTCGCCATCTCCAATTTCAATTTCAGAGACAGTGGCTACTCCTACCCGCTGGTTTTTGCCATCAGCATCCACTTCCTTGTACCATACTTTACGGCCGTCTCCCACTTCGTCCTGCATATCCGCAATCATATTCTGAGCTTCGTCAGTGTCATTACGCTTACCTTCGAAAGAGCGTCCGCGCTTGACTGATGTGATTGTTTCTACAGGCGTTCCATCACCTGCGAAGTCTGCAGAGTCATCTGTCTGTTCGTCAACTTCCGGAGAAGATGAGGTGATGTCCTTTGCAAGCCATTTGTATTTTTCTTTAGCTGGCTCCGTATCTTGTGTTGCCGGGTCAAACGGAGCGATGTAGTGTTTCCGTAGGGCGTTTTTGCGTTTTGCCATGTTTTTATTATTTCCTTTCTATTTCGAGGCTGGCTGTGATATCCAGCTGATAAATGTAGAAGCCTTGTTCGTCTAAGTCGTTCAAAAACGGCTTAGCTACTTCAAGACCTAAAAATTCGTATGACTGATTCAGACTAGGTAAGTCTAAATCAAGCTGCGATAGAGAAGTATTAATAAGCCACAATGCGGCATTGGTTAATGACTGGTCCTGCGACTTGATAGCAATTTCAAAAGGCAGGCTCACTGTCTGCGTGCCTGCCATATCTTCTGCCTCTACCTTGCCACCTGGCAGCGGATAGATAACCAAGTCCTCATGTTCTCCCAAGTAGTCAAGTCTAGCTGGTATAGCCAGATTCAGTTTCTTGATATGATTTAGCAGAACCGTCGAAAAGTCGTTGTTATTGATCATGTTCGTACTCCCATGGCTCTAAGGCCGACCTTGGACCAGTCTTTCGCATGGATAGCTGATGCCTTCTTGTCCCACCTTGGGCCAGTTCCTGGAGTTGAATACCTCCTAAATTTAAAGCTTCTGTTCTTGTTGTAAGAACTGCCATAGTATTGAGCTCTAGCATATGGCTTTGAGTAAGTGATTCGGTCTCTTTGGACGCTTCCGCTCCCTCTCAAGCCTCCTTCTTTATGAGGAACAAATTGCTCCATATCCAAGAGCATCTGGTTAGCTATGGCTAGCTTTCCTTTGGCCAGAGCCTGAGGAGAAACCTTTCTCTCAATCCCATTGAGATTAAAAGACACCTTGACACCTCCAGACATCAAATCACCTCGATTTCATAAGCTAGAATCTTTCTGGTTAGCGGATGATACTGCGGGATGATACTGCGAACAAGATAGATGGTGCCGTCATCATCAACGACACCGCCTAAGTAAGACTTGTCCAATTCAACCGGACAGAATTGAGGGTAAACAATCACCGTTGATGGTTTCGTCTCGCTTCTGTTGCTTCCGGCTCCTGTGTGAGATAAGACTCGGTCAAACTTGCAAGGGGATAGCAACAAGGGCTCTGAATAGGTTTCTTTGCCCCAGTCATCCTTTCCTGCCGATTTCTGGATTTTAACAGAGTCAGAAAGCATTCTCTTATCTATCATATCCTACCCTCACAAATCCAAAACCGGCCGATTTCAGCCAGTTTTCTGCATCCCGAGATAGATTATAGCGAGCAGCCATAGAAAGCCCCTGAGAAGAGTTCTGAGAGCCATTTTGATAGCTTACAGTTGTTCGACCTACCGACATGCTGGCCACTGCCTGCTTGTCCTCGGCCGTCATGATGCCCGTGCTATCCAGATAAGCAACCTGAAAGGCCACAGCTCGCTTTATAGCCCGCCGCCTTGGCTCAAAATCACGCTCAAAGTCATTGTAAGAGTAAAAATCCCGAGTGTAGAGATCTACAGCCATTTCAGCACGCTTGAGCAAACTATCAAAGTCTTTCGCCTCGCCAAAACCTAAGTCTTTATACTCTCGTTCGGTCAAATAGGTCATTTAACACCTCCTTAAAAGGTGGAGGTCTCCACCTCAACTAACTCTTTCTCAGGCCCTTCAACAAGTTCAAGGCAATCACCACCAACAACCTCATTAAACAGACTATTGATTCTATTGGCTTCGTCTTGATCCAGCTCGTATTCTTGCCCTTTGTCAAAGTGGCGGTCAGACTTAGCAAGATAGGCGTTCAATTTTGCTTTAAACTTGGCCATTCAGAACCTCCAAGAGCTCGTCTTTTGCTTTGGTTGAGTAACCTTCAACCCCTCTTTCTTTCGCAAGAACCTTCAACTCTGCCAAAGTCATATCCGAAAGTGAACGAGTGGCCAAGATTTCTTCGATTTGGCCATCTTCAATCACTTCTTCAAATCCATCAGCCATTAGCTGAGCTTCAAGCAAGCTACCTTCTTGTACTGTGTAGACTTGATTCCCTTTTTCGTACTTACGCATGTTCTACCCCCTTATTAAGCAGATTTGTGAGATACATAGACTCCGTCTTTCTTGGTTTGCAAGACGAAAAGGTCATGATAGAGGCGGTTTTGGTACAAATATCCGTCGCCTTCTGTATGTTGACCAGGGGCGAAAAGATAGATTGAGTTAAACTTAGCCTTAGCGATTACTGCCGGCTTAGCCACGATCAAGAAGTTAATGTTTTTACCATCTGAAGCCTTAACAAAGCCTTCAGTGAAGTCAAACTTAGTTTTGAAGCGTGCATCGTCCCAAACTTCAATAAGTTGAACTCCATCAAGTGAAGTGACACGAGTATCAATTCCTTGAGGAGATGTAGTAGCGATAGAGCGTGTGAACTCTTTAGAGCGTTCCAAAAAGTCCATGACTTCGCTAGAAACATACATAACGATGTTTTGTGCACCGTATTTACGTACTGGCAAAAGGGCAGCTTTCAATTTAGTGTAGATGTTCACTTCTGATAGGTCATCTTCAGACTTGAAGTGGCTATTTGTGATAGCTTCTGTAGCCATCTTAGAGAAACGGTAAGCATCAACTTCTGGAGTTGCATGTTCTGTGATGAATGTGTTAGATACGTTAGCAGCAGAAAGCTCTTGGTCTGTTTCGTCGACGTCTGCAGCATCTACGAAGAACTCGACGTCACGGTCAAATCCGAGCGTATAAACTTTCTTGTCGTTCGATACTGTACCAGAGTTGTATCCTTTAGATCGAGTGTGCGCCTTATAGCCTGTAACTGAAATAGTTGGCAACTCGAACGACTTGGCTCCTAGCCAATTTACTTGTTGAGTTTCCAAAACGCTTGTAAGGGCGCCTTGCATCAATTTCTTTTCAAAAGTACCCTCATGTTTAGTGATGTAGTTAATTGTCATTGATCATTCTCCTATTAGTCATTTAATCCTAGAGCCTTCAAAAAGGCGTCTTCTTGGTTTGTTCCAGCCGGTGGATTTCCAGCAGCTGAAAAGCGCGGTTGCGGCTTTGCTTGCTCTTGCCCTTGTTGGAACAAGTAAGGGCTAGACTCTTTAAGACCGTTGATAGTTTCTTCTAGGACTGGTTTCCCGTCCTCGCCTAGTTCGATCTTGTCTAGGTCAATAAACTTCATGAGGTCCTCAGAGTTGTAAGCTCCTACATCTTTCAAGGCAAGGGCTACAGCATTGGTCTTTTGCAACTGTGCAAGATTAGCCTCGCTGTCCGTCTTGTAGGTTTCAAATTGAGCCTGTAGGTCTGCTAGCTGCTTCTTAGCTTCCTCACTCGCTCCCTCTTTGTCCTGTAAGTCCTTGATAGCTTGGTCTCGTTGCTCAAGTTGCTGTTTGTAGCTATCAATCTCTGCCTGCAGTCCGGACTTCGCTGACTCAATCCCTGACCCGTACGCTGCCATGATTTTATCAATCTGCTCTTTGTCCTCAATACCGGCTTCGACTAACATTTCTCGTTTTAAACTCATGTCTAAAACTCCTCCTCTTTTACGTCACATGGACGAATTCAGACAGTTTTACGCCATGCTCCAGGGCAAGAAAAAAGACCGGCAAAGCCAGTCTTGATTTTTAAACGTTAGAAAAGCGCCTAGATTTAACTATGCGCCAGTTATTACTTGAATTGATGAGATATCTCTCTCATATAGAGAAACTTCAGTGGGGCTATCAGGATTTGATCCGTCAATGAGGATAGTGATTTCATCTTGCTCGTCGTTATCCATTTCATCGACAAAATCCGTAACAAGTCCGCTAATGACATTGCCATTAATATCAACTACGCGAACTTTTGAGCGTAGATAATTCCATAACTTCTTACTCATTTTCGTTTTCCTTTCCCTTTGATAGTTGGTACGATGTGCGCGCCGGTTTTACTGTAATGAATGCGGAAATCAGTAACATCTTCGATAACTTGCCCAGTTTTAGGATCTATATAAGTTCCGATAGGTTTGTTTTGTGAGATGATTTCCTGCATTTTATCTGTTTTTGGATTGTACTTAAATTGTCCAGTTCCAGCATAGCGATCCACTAATTTCTGGCATTCTTCTTTTGTGATTGTCAGATAACTTGGCATGTTCTTTCCTTTGGCCAGGTTAGAATTTAGATAATCTTCATACCCCTTAGTCCCTTTGACATGCCTTTCAAAATGCTCGTTGTTAATTTCTGTCTTAATTATACCACTTTCAACAGCAAAATTGAACTTTTTCTGCATTTCTTTTTGCTCTGATCTGCGCTTTTCAAGCTTGGCCAGATTTTCCCTAAGCTTAACCTCTTTCTTGGCTTGCGTGTAGGGGTCGCTGTAGTATTTCTCCCGACTATAGTCACGGTGTAAGAATGGTTTATCTTTCAGGTATTGCCTCATGGCTCCCTGTTGGATTTGCACTTTGTTTCTGTAGCGGTTTATAAGCTCCTGGTCGCCAAGCTTTTCGGCGACGTGCAGCTTTTCCTTGTTGTTTCGTATAGAACGCTCTAAGGCCCTCTGCTTTGCTTCTACGTTGGCGTTTTCTATCGCCTGCTCCGGCGTGATGTCCTTTACGTCCGGTCCAAGTTCAGGTTTGTAGTTAGCTCCGACCACAAAAGGTGTCATGACATGGCTACAGTTGACGCCTCGGCATCCTCCGGGGCTTCCGTAACCGTAGTCATCCAGAGCCAAAATTTTCTCACCATGCTCCGTCCGAGCTTTTCCAGTGGTAACTATCCTATGCTGTAGAGGAGCACACATCTCTCGGGCTGCTGACTTTTGCGAATAGTAAAAAGTATCTATCCCGAGTTCCTCAGCCGGTGCTGTTCTAACCTCGTTGTAGGTCCTCCAGGCGGTTGATTTAATCAGGTTTCGGGCATAAGTATCTGCTTTCCAGCGTTTCCCCGAGCTATCTGTAAAGCCATAAAAGCCTTTGTTGGCCCATTTCATGACAGTGTCTGATATGGCCTTATCAGCCGTCTTTAAACCTGTTATAACGGCTGCCGCGGACTCCTCAACTATGGATTGATAGACACTTCGGACACTGGCCGGCAGGGTTGAATTTGTAAGGTTGCTGATGTCGCTCATGGTCTGGCTGACATACGAAGCAAGGCGATCTTGAAGTTCGCTATTTACAACACTCCCAGACTTTCCCAGCGTATCTAAGAGTTGTTGCTTGGTGTCTTGGTAGACCCTATATCCCTCGCCCTCTATGACATGCCTAAGCTGTTGCTCAGCTATCCCTGACCGCTCAGCAATGAGCTTGACATTGTCATCGTTGAGCAAGCCCATCTCTGACATCTTCTCAAGCTGCCAGATATAGGGGTTATCCTCAAGACTGACCGTCCCCCTCTCTTTTAATCGATCAATGACCTGGTCAAAGAGATCTAGGGTTAGCTGGTGATAGATGTCCGCTGCTTGACTAGCCTCTAACAAGAGCTGTTCATCATTCAGTTTGATTGATTTTTTCTTGCTTTTGGCCATGTTGCTTATTCTCCGTAAATATCAATATCTTCTTGAGTTCTGACCTGATTACTGGCCACCAGAGCTTCGTTTTGGATATCTGCAATCATCTTCCTAGCTTCTTCTTCTGATACTCCAAACGCTTTCTGGATAGCAAACTCACGGCTTACAAGTCCGCTTGCCAGCGCCTTGGTGTAGTATTCCAGCTCGTTGTTTTTGTCCGTAAAGACGCCATCGTCAAGATTGACTGTAATATTGGCCATCTCCGGGACTTCTCCATGATAGAGGTCATAAAGCTTGCCTATTTCACATATTGAGATGATTAACTCTTTTATTGATTGCTCTACCAGGCTCACAATACTGTTGCGCATTTGATAAGTATCCGAGTTCTCTGAGACTACTTCTGTAGCCGTCTTCAAGCTTTGGCCGTCAAAGGTAAACATCCCTGCAGATACTCCTAGAAGCATCTCAAAAAGGCTCAGCCCCTCGTTAATAGTCTTGATATAGTCTTCAGCTCTGATAGGAGTTGTTAGATCTGTGAGCTGACCTCCGTCCATATCGCTTGTCGAAAGTCTCAGATAGACATTCTGTTCGCTGTCAAATCTTTGGACAGTACGAACGTCACCATCTGTTGAAACCATCCTTGTCTCAGTTAGATTTTCAGGCACTGCTACCCTGCGCTGCCCCATCTTGACTTCCCATTTAAATTCATCGTAAGTGGTATTGATAAAATCGATGGTGCTCTTAGCATTGTCAAAGATAGACAGACCGAGGGGCGAATTGATGTCCTTGTTATTCATCCCTGGTGGTTTTAGGTAAGTAAAGAGCGGGCGAGATAACCCATCAAGCTCTACCGTCTCCTCAAGGTCCTCGTAAAGTTCGGCCAAAGCAACACGATCCCCAACCTTGTCAACATCCTTGGACTTGTAAAGTTCATTCGTGACAATATACTTCCCATCCTTTGCCCATTCATGGAACTCAATCAATGTGTAATACACATTCCTCTTGTCTTCAGACTTTACCGTCTTGGTCACGATAGCGGCGCTTGATACATCCTGAGTATTGGATTGTAAAGGCAAGAACACCGGCGCTTGAACGAATGACACCCGCACTCGGTCGTTATCCACATAAGGCCGCATAGCAAGGCCTCCAAGCGCTAAACAACTCTCAAGGTACCGCTCAAAGTTCTTGTTGAAGCGGTCGTTTGTCAGTGTCTTCTGGACGAATTTGTTAGCAATATCGTCATCTAGTTTGATTTCTGCCTGCTCGTTAAATACCAGGCTTGCAATCTTCTTAGCTGCTGTTCGTGCAATCGGCAAATGATTGGCTTTCCTATGCTTCCTGATTCCATCTGTATTGAGATATTCAACCTTAGGCCACTTGCTTTGAAAATACCTCAGATTATCGTTAATGCGTCGATATTCTGCGCTAGTGACAGCGATTTTGGGGTGGTCTGTAATGCTTGTCAGACTGTCTGTTGTCATTGCGTACTGTCCTCTCTTAAATAGATTTCTAATAGTCTGTATGATGCCCATTTACTCGCTCCTTGTTGCTAAAAATTGGCGTAGCGTGTATAGAACGCGTTCACGCTATATCTATATTCATCCATTGCGTGGTTGTCTTTATCAATTGGCTTGCCGTTATCATCTCGACTGTAGAGACCTATCTCTTTCAAGAAATAGTAATGGTCGTACTCTTCTTCTTGGTGATTAATAAGCAAGAACTGACCTGAAGAGATGATATTCTGGCCACGTTCAATCCCTACCTCAATACCTTTCGCTTTGCTGCTGACATCGTGAGCGTTGTTCATGGCTCCTCTGGTCTGTATTCCCAACTTATGCAATTCCTCTCGCAAGGATCTACATGCTGGGTCAATCCAGACATCAGTATAGCGCATCTGGTACTTGCTAATACACCACTGGATGAATGCTCGAAGCTCGACAGCGTAGGTAGACATGGCCTTTACTTGTCCAGTCTCAGCACCGCTATGGTAGTAATGAGCAACACGGTTGAGACGGAAGAAAGTCTTACCATCTTCTCTGTGTCTTGTCACGATATTGCAGCTCATGGATGTTGCGTCTGATTGGCCACCATCACCACAGAAATACATCTCTACAGGCTGTCCGGCCAATATATCACTGATATTCTTCTCGATGTCAAATAGGCCGTATATAACGCCCTGAGGCATGACGCGTTGACCAAGGACATCTCTCTTGTAGAGATAAGGGTTTTTCTTTAAGGCTTGAATGATGGAATGCTTACGCTCTTCAGACAGAATCGGATTGTCGTCCATAGTCCAATGCGTCCAGCGTGTATTTTGAACATCAAATACATCCTTAATGACTGGATGCTGAGGTGCTGGAGGGTTGAGGTCTGCTAAGTGATACCGTAGTTTGGCCGCCCAGGTACGCCGCAGCGCTTCCTGAATAAAATCCATGTGCAAGAGATTGATCTCGCAAAAAACCACAGAGCCTAGTGACATACCAGTAATAGCACCAACACTGTTTACCTTACCGCCGCCTTTGTAATATACACGCTTCTGGCCGGTAGGTGTATCAATCAGCAAGTGATCGCCGTGTTCGTCATGCTTGATTTTACAAGCGCCGTCAAAGATGTGCATTAGACCTGTGCCATCACCATCGATAAATAGACGGTAAGCTTGCTCTTGGTTATAAGCTGCTATAAGGTGGTTTTCATCTAGAGACTCAATCAGATACCTGGCGTATCGAAAGTGGCCAGCCGTAGTCTTACCGCTCCGAGGTGTCCCCTCGTTGACCTCGAGCTCGTAATTAAAAGGTCGCTTGATGATATCTAGCTGCTTCTTAGAAAAGGTTATATCCAAAGCTAGTCACCACCTTTCACGGCTTCCAAAAGGGCCGTCATGAGACTTGTATCAGACTTAGAGCCTTGGCCACTCTCGATCTTAATCTTAAGCAGCTCGATTTCTTTCCTCAGCTTCTCGTCTGTCAGCTCTAGATCCTTCCATGCCATTTCATTCATTCCGTCTAAAGCAGATAGAAAAGCATTGGAATTAGCTTGTCTGATTCCGTCTTGTTCAATGCTTGCTCGAGCTTTGTTTTTTAACCACTCATATTCATTAAAAGCCTGCTCCCTGGACCACAAGGACATATTTGAGAACTCCTTTAGAAGCTCTCTGTACCTTTTCATAACCTTTGCATTTTGCAAAAGTACTACTGCCTTGCTATCCACGCTATTATCTAGCCACTTTTTGGCAGATGGATAAGCCTCTCTATATGCCTGCCTCTGAGATAGTCCGGAGATTATACCTTGGACGAACTTCTCTTGCTTAACCGTAAGATTACCCACTCACTGGACTACCTCGCTTTCTTGTGGAATGAAAAAAGCAAGGCATTTATTGCCTCGCCTTGCGATATTAAAACATCCTACTCTATCGCCACCAGTAACCCAAGCTGGCAGTTTTTCAGAAGCTTTTCTAGGCTGTTGCCTAAGGTGCCTTTGCTTAATTCTTGATACTACCATTCTAGCACATCAGAGCTACAGTGCACACCAGATTTATCTAAGTTATTCCAAATTATTCCAGAATTTTATCCAGTTCTTCAATGGCAGTCTTACGTTGCGAATAGTAAGAACTCTGACTAATGTCTAGCTTATCGCATATATCGAAGACATCTTGCTTGATAATATAAGTCATCCTCAACACCGTCCTATGCCTTGGATTTTTCAGCTTATTGATCATTCGTCCAAGTTCAATCTTTCGCATGATGATTTCGCTCGTGTCCTGTTCTATGGCTTCCTTCATTACGATAAGCTGGCAGTAGACATCATCAATTTTCCGAGTTGACCCTCCTTTGATTTTATCAGACTTAAACTTAGGACTTGAAAGCAAACCAGCTTCAAGCTCGTTGATTTCATCTATCCTGCTCTGAATATCTAAATCTAGACTTTGTAGCTCGTTTAATAA
>SKEG01001353.1_pt1 | contig 19604 bp, 19 predicted proteins | sample 4826631 | NCBI WGS metagenome assembly SKEG01 (sample SAMN11008815, study PRJNA524170) | human gut metagenome | biome: Human fecal sample; material: Feces; isolation source: fecal sample from pouch patient p26, p34, p50 | host: Homo sapiens | place: Israel: Tel-Aviv | collected 2016-11-02
GTACAATACCGAGAACTTGCCAATCAGTTAGTAGCTTAATTTAGTTGTCCAAACTTGTGGGTTCACTTCACAGGGGGCACCTTTAAACCGGTTTGATTGGCTAGAGAGCACCAACGGCACACGGTGTAATTCTATTGATAGTCACATTATAGCAAATTTTCCCCAAAAAGGTTGTGTAACGACAAAATGTGTCTACAAGGCGCGGTATGATAAACTTACGGGTCCTTGGTAAAGAGCTGGCGGGCGATGGCAAAGACGCGGCGCCGGAGTTCGTAAACCGAGGGGCGGGAAATGTGTAGTTGCTTGGCGATTTCGGCGTTGGAAAATTGCTGGAGAAATAAGGATAGGTATTCTTGTTGCCGCAGGGAGAGGGCCCGCATCAGGCTGGCCCACTGCTGGCGGTTCTCGATGTTGGTCAGGTAGCCAGCCGCCCAGGGGTCCTGCATGGCTGCCAAGTGATAGGCGGTGGCTGGCGAGGCGTCGGTCGAGACCTGGCGCTCATCTTCTTGGTGCCAACTCTTCTTTAAGAGGTCCAAAATCCGCCAATAAATCAACTTATAAGCAAAGGCGTAGAAGCGGTCGCGTTCGGCATCGACACTGCCTTTGAAGGCGACGTAGGCCCGGGCGTAAGCGATACAGCCCTCCTGGTAAAAATCATTGTAATGGCGGTGAAACTTGCTGACGTGGAGCTTGGCTAAGGCCATTTTGACTAAGCGCTCCTGATCGTGGTGACAGAGGTCGATTAACCCTTCACGCATCGTTCGTTCGGTAATCATGGTATTAAATCCTTCGTGATTATTTCTCCGGCCGGGATAGGTTAAAGATACCAAAATGCCGCCATATAGGGAATTCTCCTAATTTATGAATCATTAGCGAATTTTTATTGACAGGCCTGAAAAATTTGAATATGGTTATATTCGACGGACCGTGAAAGCGGTTCCACGAGGAAAAATTATTTTGAGGAGGATTTTGGGAAAAATGACACCACTAGTTGATTTTCACGATGCAACGACATTGCTAGGCGATTTTACCATGGTCAAGAGCTACACGATTGATTGGGAAAAGACGGTAGTCGTCTAGGGGTGGTCACCATCAAACGGTGGTGGTGACTAACGAAGGCGACGCCCTGCTGGTTGATAGTCCGCTACCGACCTTGCTTCAGCACTTCTGCCAAGATCACTGCCTGTCGTGGGCCTGGCGCGAACCGGTCAAGCGAATCTTTTATGACCGCTTCACCCATAAGGAACGGCTATCGGAGTCCTACATCATGGGCTTAAACAAGCTGATCCCTTACAAGGACAAGAACGCGCCGGACGCTGGCTACTTCATGGCCCACCTGCTTTGTGACTACCAAGAACTCGCCAGAGAACAGGTCATGTTGATCTTTGAGGGTGGGGTACGGGTGAAGATTCCCGCTAGTGCCAGCGCCGTGCGTCGCCAGCTCGACCGGGCCAATAAGTTAGCCCAGATTCATTTGGACGTCTTGGACTTTATAAACCGGGAGGCCGGCCTCTACGTCAACGAGCGCTTGAAGAACTACGAACGGATCCGGGTGTCATCTGAAACCGCCCGGACCTTTACCAAGTACGCGATGCTGGAAAGCTTTAAGGTCAGCCACCAGGCAGCCTTTGACCAACAGCCGACCGCCCACGATATCGCCGAAGTGGAACGGAAAATGTTCAAGAAGTCGGGGGCGTTGAAGAAATGAATAACTGATAAGCAGTGATTATTCGGTATAATGAATAACAGGAAATAACTGTGAACGAAGTATGAAGGATAATGGGAGTAGAGAAATGAAGCAAGCCCCGATGATTAAAGAGTACCCTTACAATAACCAAGGACTAAAGGAGTTGGAAGAGGGCGAGTCTAGAGAAGAAAGCAAGATTATTTCAAGGTACCCAACTGTCTATGTTGTAAACGATAAGAAAAAGAAGAAAATCTACTCAGTTTACGTTGGTGAGACCAATAATATTGCTAAAAGGACTGCTCAACATCTTCATGACGATCCCAAAAGTCGGGAAGATTGGCGGGAGTTATTGGAATCAAAAACAGCCAAGATGTATGTGATCGGCCACCAGCACTTCAATAAGTCGATGACACTCGATATTGAAAATCAGTTGATGCTGTACCTAAGCAGTGTTGAGAACGTAAAGGCGCTCTATAATCGGCGTTCAAATGACCAAGATGAATACTATCCGGTAAACGAAGTCCAAGATATCTTTACTCAAATATGGACGCAACTGCATCAGAAAAATAGTGAATTATTCCCAGCGATGGATGTGCTTAAAGACTTAGCCATCTTTAAGGCTTCACCCTTTCACAAACTGACGCATGAACAGTTAGAAGCCAAAAACCTAATCATGGAACGGGTTAATTCTTCTTTGGATAATGACGAGGAGGGCCAACTCATTATGGTTACGGGTGAGGCCGGGGCTGGTAAGACCGTATTGTTGAGTAACTTATTTTACGATTTGGTGGGTTACAAAAAATACGGCCATCCGCTAAACGTTCACATCATGGTTAATCACGATGAACAGGTTAAGGTTTATAGGGAAATTTCCAAGAAATTGGGGATCGATGTAAATCTGGTGGGTAAGCCAACCAGTTTTATAAATAAGGGTGAAAAGGCCGACGTCATCTTAGTTGATGAGGCCCACTTACTATGGACCCAAGGTAAGCAGTCATATCAGGGGACTAATCAACTAGAAGACCTCCGTAAATTGGGCAAAGTGGTTGTGATCATCTTTGACCAACACCAAGTCTTACGTTCCCAACAGATTGTTGAAGCTGCTCAACTTCAAAGGATGGTTGGTGAAGCCTTAAAGTCGGATAACCTGATTGAACTAAAGAATCAATTACGAATTGACGCAAATGAATCAACAATTCAATGGGTTCGCGACCTAGTTGATCACCAAAAAGTTGGGAAACTTCAACCAGATAGTAAGTACGAGATAAAGGTTTTTGATTCACCAAAGGACTTAGAGAATGCCATTCAAATCAAGAACCGTTCTGACTTAGATAGCCACTACGCAAATGGTATTTCCAGGCTAGTTGCGACCTTTGATTGGACTTTTTCAACCGGAAGCAAACCTTCGGATGGGAGTTTAACATGGGACGTCAAAATCGGGGATTGGCGAATGCCATGGAACAATCAACTGAAGACGAAGCAAAAGCGAAGCGTTAGTTACCGAAATTTATCCTGGGCCGAGCGAAGTGAAACCATTAATGAAGTTGGCTCAACGTATACAATTCAAGGGTTTGATCTAAATTATGCGGGGGTGATTATCGGTCCCTCCGTTAAATACCGTGATGGTATGGTCGTGTTTGATCCTAAAGCGCACGCAAATAAGGATGCAAACCAAAAAAGAACCCTGCAAAGTGGGGAGAAGCGCTCCTTTGCTGAAAAACTAATCCGAAATGAATTGAATGTTCTACTAACCCGGGGAGTTCACGGCTTATATATTTATGCGGTCGACCCTGAACTTCGTGAAGCCCTAAAGAAGGCAATGCCACATTAGGGACGTTTTCTGTTCATCGCGGATGATGTTTAAAGAAAAGATTGAATAATTTTTTGCCGGCCTCGGCTAAGGTACAGTACCCTGCTCCTCAGCCTCTATTCTTTTAATCCCTTCCTTCCCCACATAATAATGTCCGAACGGCATCGTAAGGTGGAATGGTGATGTAATACCGGACCTCAAAAGTTTGTAAAAATTTTGGTGTGTTCGTTTAATCACAACACAAAGTATTTCTTAACTTTTAGGTGCGCCCAGTCGCCCCTGACTACTAGAATTTAGGTTTAATTTCAAAGGGATTTGCACTTTGTTAAGAAGAAAGACAAGTGTTTAAATGAACAAAGTCAAACAGAGGGGTGAAAACTGTTCAATAAATCACGATGATTAGCGCGACTTTAGCTGGTATTGCCGAATTATTGGTGCTAGGATCTGATAAGAGAGACGCCAAAGTGAGCAAATTCGAAATTCAGGCAAAGGGAGAATTGAAATGACAGAAGAAAAGAAACGCTACGGGGCTGACGCGATTGTCGACAGCCTTGCTAATCACGACGTTAAGTACGTCTTTGGGGTGCCGGGGGCTAAGATCGACCGGCTCTTTGAACGGTTGGACCACCCGGTGAACCCGAAGGCGCCTAAGCTAATCGTGACCCATCACGAACAAAACGCTTCGTTTATTGCCGGTGGGATTGGTCGCTTGACCGGCAAGCCGGGGGTGGTCTTGACCACTTCTGGCCCTGGGGTATCCAACTTGGCCACCGGGCTGGTAACCGCCACGGCCGAAGGGGACCCGGTCTTGGCCATTTCCGGGCAAGTTCCGCGCCGCGACTTAAAGCGCCTAACCCACCAAAGCATGGATAACGCCGCCCTCTTGGCGCCGGTAACCAAGTACAGCGCCGAAGTCCAAGACCCGAATAACCTTTCCGAAGTCTTGTCCAACGCCTACCAAGAAGCTGTCGCACCAAAGCAGGGGGCGGCCTTTGTTTCGGTACCGCAAGACGTCACCGACGGGGAAGTCACTTCCGCCCCGTTAGCTCCGCGCGAAGACGTCAAGTTGGGGCCAGCCAACTTGAGTGACGTGGAATGGTTAGCCAAGCAGGTTAAAGACGCCAAGTTACCGGTACTCTTAGTCGGAATGCGGGCTTCTGATGAAGAAACCACCGCCGCTATCCGCCAGCTGGTGGCCGAAACTCACCTGCCGGTCGTGGAAACCTTCCAAGGCGCCGGGATCATTTCCCGCGAACTGGAAAGCGACTTCTTCGGCCGGGTCGGCCTGTTCCGTAACCAACCGGGGGACCGGGTCTTAAAGGAAAGCGACCTCGTGATCGCCGTGGGCTACGACCCGATCGAATACGAACCACGCAACTGGGATCCGACCGCAAGCGCTAGGGTCGTCGTGATCGATACCAAGCAAGCCCAACTAGACAACAACTTCCAACCAGAACGTGAACTGATCGGCGACATCGCTTCAACCTTGACCCTCTTGTCACCACAGTTGACTGGTTACAGCGTGCCGAAGAACTCCCGGGCCTTCTTGGACCAGGTTCAAATTGAGGTCACGACCCGCGACGAGCCGAAGCCAGTCAAGGAAGGCCAAGTCCTCAACCACCCGCTCAACATCGTCGCGGCGATGCAAGAACGGATTGACGATGACATGACCGTGACCGCCGATATTGGTTCCTTCTACATCTGGTTAGCCCGTCACTTCCGTAGCTACCAACCACGCCACCTGCTCTTCACCAACGGGATGCAAACCCTAGGGGTGGGCTTACCATGGGGGATTGCGGCCGCCCTGGTTCGGCCAAATTCCAAGGTCGTTTCCGTATCTGGGGACGGGGGCTTCCTCTTCTCCGCACAAGAACTGGAAACGGCGGTCCGCTTGAACTTAAACATCGTGCACCTGGTTTGGAATGACGGGAACTACGACATGGTTAAGTTCCAAGAAGAACTCAAGTATGGCCACGACGCCGGGGTCAAGTTCGGCCCGGTGGACTTTGCCAAGTACGCCGAGAGCTTCGGCGCCACGGGACTGCGGGTCGAAAAGGCCGCTGACCTGGGCAAGGTTCTCGACAAGGCCTTTGCCACCCAAGGGCCGGTTGTGGTCGACATTCCGGTTGACTACTCCGACAACCCGGAATTGGGTAAGCAGTTGATTCAGGATAACATTAACTAGTGGAAGTGCGGACCAGCCTTCTTTCGCTAGCAAAGAAATAGCTGAAGACCAACGTTTGAATAACGCGGTCTCAGCTATTTTTTATGGACATATTTCAGCTCTGAATGGTTTCTTTACTGTTAGACAGATAACGTACTCCCAACCACAGGCCTAGTGTCTAAGTACGGGCAATGAACGATGCGTGCCGCATCAACCCTTGCCCTAGCTTAGCCATACGGCCTGTCGAGGAGGTTGGTCGCACTCACTTCTTGTTACTTTTAGAATCACTCTAGCTAACCAGTTTAAAGATAGGGGCGTTGCTGTTTTAATCAAAAACAAGTCAAGCAAGTTGATTGACATCGCCGTTCTTTTTCGATAAATTAGAACCATTACAAATTAACTGTGAGGGATCGAAATGGCACTAATTGAACTGAAAAACGTGACCTACCAAGTGGGCGACGAGCAAGTGCTCAAAGAAGTGAATTTAAAACTAGAGGAGGGCGATTGGTTCACCCTGACCGGGCCGTCGGGGTGCGGGAAGAGTACCATCTTACGCCTGATCGCTGATCTGATTTCGGCCACCAGTGGCGAGTTGACCTACCAGGGCCAGGCGATCGAGTCCTACCAACCCGAGGAATACCGGCGCCAGGTTTCCTACTGTTTCCAACAGGCGAACCTGTTTGGCGAAACCGTTCGTGACAACCTAGAATTCCCTTACTTGGTCCGGGGCCAAAAACTCGACCAGAAGCGGGCCGAAGCGGTCCTCAAGACGGTGGCGCTGGACGCTTCCTACCTAGATAAGAAAGTCGCTGACTTGTCGGGGGGTGAAAAACAGCGGGTCGGCTTGGTCCGTAACCTCCTCTTTACCCCGCAGGTCTTGTTGCTCGATGAAGTAACAACTGGGTTGGACGAAGAAAACAAGTGGATCGTTCGGGCGACAATCGAGGACGCCTACCAACAAGGGGTCACGATCATGGAGATCACCCACGATCATGTTGAACTCGCCAACGCCAAGCACTTAGTCAAGATGGAAGAAAAGGGGCTTTTAAATGCATAATAGTGTCACCGTCAGCAACCTCTCCTTGGTCTTTGCCTTCGCCCTCGTGATGGTGTCGGTCGGGATCTCCTTAAAAGAACAGCTCGGCTTAACCAAGGACGTTTTGTGGAGCGTTTGCCGCGCGATCGTCCAACTGGTAATCGTCGGCTACGTGCTGAAGTTTATCTTTAACATCAATAACACTTGGTTGACGATTTTGATGACCCTGTTCATCATCGTCAACGCCTCTTGGAACGCCTACAAGCGCGACCCGAACCCCCACAGCCACTATTGGAACTCCCTGGTGGCCCTGTTGGTCGGCACCTATATCGTCTTGGGCGTGTTGATTTTATCGGGCGCCATTAAGCTGATTCCATCGCAGATCATTCCGGTCACCGGGATGATCGCCAGCAACGGAATGGTGGCGATGGGGCTTTGTTACAAGACGATGAACGCGGCCTTTCACGACCAGCGCCAACAAGTCTTAGAGAAACTAGCCCTCGGCGCCGACGTCAAGCTCGCCAGCCAAGCGATTTTAAAGCGGAGCATCAAGACGGCGATGCAACCATCGATCGATTCGATTAAGACGGTCGGGTTAGTCAGCCTGCCGGGGATGATGTCGGGGCTGATCTTTGCCGGAGTTGACCCGGTTTACGCCATCCGCTACCAGATCATGGTCTCCTTTATGCTGTTAGCCACGACCGGTTTTGGCGCCGTGATTTCGGGCTATTTATCCTACCGTAACTACTTTAACGACCGCCACCAACTAGTGATCGGATAAAAAACAGGGGCCCCGCCGGCATGGTGGGGTCCCTGTTTTGTTAGTATGATGTTAATCACGATTCCGGTAGTCCCGGACGTTTTCAAAGCGGTCCAGCTCAGCTAGTTGGTTAGTGTCCCGCAAATGGTCGGCGTACTGGTTGGCCAGGTTGGGGATGACTTCTTGGCTGCCGGGCACCAAGTGAATCTCCTCGGTGCCGGCCTCAACGGCGGTTTGGTAGTACCACTCCTTAAACTTGAGGTAGCTCAGGGTTTCCTCGAGGTCGTTGAGCTGCTTTTTCAAGTTGGCCTCGTGGTCCTTGAGAAGCTGGTAGCGCGTCGTCAGGGTCTGATCCCCGTCTAAGCGCAGGGCGACAAACTCGGCGATCTCGGCAACCGGGACGCCGGCGTTTTTTAAGCAAATAATCGTCCGCATTAGGTGCAAATCATTTTCGGTAAAGGAGCGGCGCCCATTCTTGGTTCGCGAAACGAAGGGGAGTAAGCCCTGTTTGTCGTAGTAGCGAATCGTATCAATCGAAATGTTAAGTTTGGCCGAAGCCTGACCAATCGTGTATGCCATAGGTTCCTACTTTCGGTCGGCAGAAAGGGCGTTGGCTTTTTGCCCCTGAATTTCGTCGACAATCTTAGTTAAGTTCGCCAAGCTACCTTCGTAAGCAAACTGCCCCAGTGGTAAGTGGTAGACTACCTCAGCCTCTCGATTTGGGGTGGTTACGATGCAAAACCAAAGGGCGCCGATCAATCGTTTGGCCAAATCTTCAAGCAGATCGTTGGTGACGACACCAAGGTAATGGTGGTTGGTGGGGTCTTTTCTGAAGCTGCCGCGGCCGACGCCGTTGCTAACCACACCGATTTGATCGGGGTCGGCCGGGGGACCTTAATTGACCCACTCTTTGGTAAGAAGATCTTAGACGGTCAGGGCGACACGATTGTTTCCCAAATTAGCCCGGAACAAGTTAAAAAGGCCGCTTGGACGCCCGGACTGTTTGAAGCCTTCACCAGAGAAGACTCCTTAGGCCTACCGGCGCTGCCGGGACAAGAAAGCATCCTCTCTTTGCATACTGGTCAGTTTGGCGAAGCTGCAACCTCCTTACCGACGGATTAAGTGAAAATTTGAAACGGACTCACCTGGGGCGGTGGGTTCGTTTTTTGGTATAATGAGAGTACTAAAGCAGAGGAAGCGATTTGATGGCAACAACAATCTTCGGTCACTGGGGCTGCCCAGCCCACGAACCGGAAAATTCACCGGCCGGCTTTCGCTACGCTTTGACCCACGGGGCGGAGGGGATCGAAACCGACCTGCACCTAACCAAGGACGGGGTGCCGGTGATTATTCATGACGAAACCCTGCACCGCACCACTAACGGGACTGGCCAGGTGGCGGATTACACCCTGGCCGAGCTACGGCAATTTCGGTTACCAAACGGCGAATGCATCCCGACGCTAGCGGATTTTTTACAACTGGTTGGCACGGCTCCGGTCCAGTTGAACTTGGAGTTTAAAACTGACGTCGAGCGCTACCCGGGGATTGAGGAGACGGTCTTACCACTGGTTAAAGAGGCCCCGCTCGCTAAGCCAGTGATCTTTTCTTCCTTTAACTTAGCTTCACTACTGGTGGCCCAGTCAATTGACCCAGGCTTTGAATACTGTTACTTAACTGACCGTGACTTAAAGGATCCGGATGCCTTCTGTCAGGAATACCAGTTAGCGGGAATTCACCCACACCACTATTTAGCGGGGGCGACGGTCCCCCAGCGAATTTGGACGGTTAATGACCCGGCCGTACAGGCTGACTTATTTAGGCGGGGCGTTGCCGGGATTTTCACCGACGACTTTGAAAGGGCCCAACAAGTAAGGGAGGAATGGCTATGACAAAACCCAAGGTTGCCTTTATTTGCACCCACAATTCCTGCCGGAGCCAGATCGCCGAGGCGCTAGGCCGCCATTTGGCCAGCAACGTTTTTGATAGTTACTCGGCGGGAACTGCCCCCAAAAGGACGATTAACCCGGATGCCGTCCGGCTCGTTAAGGAGCGCTACGGAATTGACATGTTGGCCAATGGGCAACACAACAAGGCCCTGACCGACCTTCCCCAGGTGGACGTAGTGATTACGATGGGCTGTGGCGTCCAGTGCCCCAGCCTGCCCGCTCAAATACGCCAGGATTGGGGGCTGGACGATCCAACTGGTCTGGGTGATGATAAATTTAACCAGGTAATTGACCAGCTTGAAGAACGGGTCAAAGAACTAAAAGAAGCATTGCAAACAACAAAATTAGGGCGCTAAGCCATTAAACCCCTATGTACGACGTTATAGAGATTGTTGATTTTTACGGGTCATTAACAAGGCCACTCAAGAAAGCCTCTAAGATCTGGGGCCACGGCGAAAGTTACGTTCGCAATACCTAGCGCAACCACCCGGAAAAGTTCCCGGCCGGCACGATCCGTGAATTTGGCCGGATATTGGTGGTGATGACGGCGGGGATGGGGTTGGACCGCCCGGACGAAGAAGGGCAAAAGCGCCCTAACAAGCCAATTTTTGACGCCCAGGAACTAGCGGAATAATACCACGATTGGGCCAAGGACCAGATCAGCTTTAAGAACACGGAAGAAGATGGGATCCAGGTTCAACTACCGGTTTATGATGCGGATGTTCACGAAAATTACCATCTCTACATTGATCTAATTGGTGCTGACCAGTACCAAATCGTCGACACCGGTTGGTTAAAGGACGAATTTTCTGATGCGGGCTACACCAACAATTAGATTAAGCACGTGATGGAATTAGCTGGTGCCAAGCACTACTTCGATGCGTCCAGCGGCTTTCTAAAGACGACGGTTCAAGGTGGGGCCCTGCTGCTAACCATTTCCCAGTTAATCGAAGTGATTACTAAGCTCGACTTCATCCGCCACGCCAAAATTAAGTAGGGGTGGTTGAACGTTCAGTAGTAGGAGTATTTTGAAAGGAAGTAGATCCATTTCAACCTTATGCAAAACCTGCAATTCCTGGAAAAAGTAAATTTTTCAAATTAATAAAAGCTCCCCCATGCAGCACCGCTGGGGGAGCTTTTTGATCCGCTAATGATTAAATATGCAAATGTTATTAATAAAAAACGGGATTAACTTGTTTATAATGTATAACAAGTGTATGATATGCTTAAACATTTTAAGAGGAGGAACCGTCATGGATCAAGCGCACGCAGAGGAGATTTTAAAAAAGGTGATCGCCATTCCAACCGTGAATGATAATGAAAAAGAGGTCGCCGATTACTTAGCGAGTCTCTTTGCCCCTTACGAAGATCAGGGGGTTACGATTGAGGAGTTGGCATATTCACCCGGCCGCAGCAATTTGATTGTCACGATTGGGGAGGGGGAGACCACGTTAGGCTTTTCCGGGCACCAAGACGTCGTGGACCCCGGTGACCTGGCTGATTGGGACACCGACCCCTTTGTACCGACCATCAAGGAGGGGCGCCTGATTGGGCGTGGTGCTTCGGACATGAAGAGTGGCTTGGCGGCAGTTGTCTGCGCGATGCTGGCCATGCTAGAAGAAAAGAAGGTCCCGGGCAAGATCAAGTTAATCGCCACGGTCGGTGAAGAATCCGGCGAATACGGGGCGGCGCAAGTCACCGATGCCGGGCTCGCCGACGACCTGAGTGCGTTGGTGATCGCCGAACCGACCGACGGAATGCGGCAAATTTGCTACACCAGCAAGGGCGTCGTGGACTACCACGTTACCTCCAAGGGAATCGCCGCCCACTCTTCTAGGCCCCACGAGGGTGAAGATGCAATCGCCCACCTCTTGGAGTTTGCCAATGAGGTTCAAGCCCGCCTAGCCCGCTTGGATAAAAAGGATCCGGTACTCGGGAAACTTACCAGTTTGATTACCCTGATTAAGGGCGGTGAACAGATTAATTCCGTCCCGTCCCAAGCCGAGCTCTCTGGCAACATCCGGACGATCCCGGGTTACACTAACCAGGTGATCTTTGATGTGATCGATGGCTTGATCGCCGAATTAAACGCCAAGCCGGGCTACCAGCTCAGCGTCGATTACATTTACCCCGAGGAACCGATGCCCGGCGACGCCCACTCCCCGCTGGTTCAACTGCTTCAAAAGGTTGGCCTGGAGGTCTTTGGTCACACCTTGACCCCGGTCGGCGGAACCGGGGCTAGTGACGGCTCCGAGTTCGTTCGGGCCAAGGGTGACTACCCAATCGTGATGGTCGGCCCCGGCAGTGACAGTCAGCACCAGCCTAACGAATGGGTCAGCCTCGCCGCCTATCACCAGGCGATTGCCTTCTACCAACAGTTCGCTAATGAATTCTTCGGTAAGTAACCGTTTTAGTTAAAAGTGCAGCGCCCTAATTTTCAGTGATGAAAGTAGGGGCGTTGCTTTTTTTATAAAAAAGTTCGTGATAACATTAAACGGTAAGCTGTCACATTCATAGGAGGAAGCCATGTTAAAAACCGCCATTCTAGGGCCGGTCTACACACCGGACGACCCGCATCACGTTGCCTACCTTCAAGACGCCCTGGTTGAAATTAACCAAACCGGCAAGATTATCGCCGTTTTAACGCCCAACGATGCCGACTACCAAGGACACCTGCGACAAGCCCAAGCGGACGGCCGGCTGACCAAACTAACCCCCGGCCAAGTGCTCGTGCCCGGCTTTGTGGACCTGCACGTCCACGCCCCGCAGTGGCCCCAGGCTGGTCACGCCCTCGATAAGCCGCTCAACGAATGGCTCAACGATTACACTTTTCCCTTGGAGGCTAAGTACGAGGACCTTGAGTTCGTCCAAACGGTCTACCACGACCTGGTCCACACCCTCTTAGCCAACGGAACCACGACGGTCCTCTTTTTCGGCACCATCCACACCGAGGCCAACTTGGTCCTGGCCCGCGAGTGCATGGATCAGGGCTTACGGAGCGCGATCGGGCGTGTGGCGATGGATAATCCCGACCAAACCCCGGCCTATTACCGCGATCGAAGCAGCGAGGAGGCGATCGCCGAGACCGAACGTTTCATCCAGGCCCTAGAATTACTGGGGCAAGACGAGCCACTGGCGCCGCTACCGGTGATCACGCCCCGCTTCGTGCCATCGTGCACCGATGAAACCCTGGCTGGTTTGGGGAAACTAGCGCAAAAGTACGACCTGCCGATCCAATCCCACGTGTCGGAAAGCAACTGGGAGCACCAGTACGCGATTGACCGGTTCGGAATTCACGACGCCGAAGTGCTGGATCGTTTTGGCCTCTTAACCGACAAGACGGTGCTGGCCCACGGAACCCAGCTGACCGAGGCGGACGCGAAGTTACTGCACGAGCAAGGAACGGCCCTGGCCCACTGCCCAATTTCTAACGCCTACTTCGGTAACGGCGTGCTACCGGTTAAGCAATTACTGGCGGCGGGCAACGAGGTCGGGCTCGGGACCGACATCTCCGGTGGTTACTCGCCGAGCCTGTACGATAACATCCGCCACGCCGTCGCCCTTTCCCAGGTCCGTACCGATGGGGTAACCAATGCCGACCACGGGGCCCCCGACTCCCGGATCTCAATGCCCACCGCCTTCTACCTGGCGACCAAGGGTGGGGCGGAGGCCTTAAACCTGCCAGTTGGGGCAATCGAAGCCGGTCGTCAAGCCGACCTCCAGATTTTAACCGACCCGCACCCCTGGCCAGGCGAAAGCCCCCTGGAACGCTTTGAACGCCTGATGTACCAGGCTAACCGCTCAACGGTAGCGGCGGTGATGGTCAACGGCAACTGGGTGTACCAAGTACGCGATTAAAAAGAGCAAGGGACCGGGAAAAATCCGTTTTTCCGGCCCCTTGATCTTTTTTGGTGTAAACAGAAAATGCTAAGTATCGTCTACCAAGGTCAAATTCCGCCCCTTGTTATGCCTCTTCGCCAGCTACCTTCACGATCGCCTTGGAGATGTTGCCAAGCTTGTCGCTAACGAAGTCCTCCACGTGGGCAAAGTCCAAGACGTTGGAAATCAGCGGCAGTGGATCTACGTCACCAGATTGGAGGAGGGCGACGGAATCTTCAAAGGTGTAAGGGTTGATGAAGGAACCCTGAATGGTCAATTGCCTTTGGTAAACCTTGTAGGTGTTGACGTTAAAGGTGGAACTCGGGTTACCGACCCCAAACATCAGGACCTGACCACCACGGCGGGCGGCTTCCACGGCTTGTTCTTGGGTCTTTGGCAGTCCAACCGCTTCAACGACGATGTCATAGGAATCAGCCTGTACCTCCTCGGGGTGGGTAAGGTTGTTAATCGTCTTGAAGCCGAAGTGCTCCTCATTTTTAGCAAGCTTTTCGTCAACCGTTCCGGCCAGGGTCACTTCTTGCAGCCCGCGGGACTTCAAAATCTGGGCGATCAACTGTCCTTCAAAACCATCCCCAATAATTAACGCTTTTTGGTAGGGGTGGGTGTCTAAGAGGTCTACCCCGTGTTCAGCACAGGAGATCGGCTCAATCACGGCCGCCGCTTCCAGAGAAACGTTATCCGGGACGTGGTAAACGACCTCTTCTGGCGCCGTGAAGTATTCGGCAAAGCCACCGTCCCTTGTTACCCCAACGGCGTCAAGGTGTTCGCAGAGTTCCGGCCGCGCCGTCCGGCAGAAGAAGCACTTGTGACAGTAAATGTTAGGGTCGACGCTAACCCGGTCGCCAACCTTGAACCCAACCACGTCTTGACCAACTTCGGCAACGACCCCGGAGTTTTCGTGACCTAGCACGATCGGCGGAACGGCATCGGCCGAACCCGGCAAACCGTTATATAGGGCCTTGTCGGTGCCGCAAATTCCCGCTCAGGCGGTGTGAATTAGGACCTCATTGGGCTGGATGGTGGGGGTTGGGTAGTCGTCTTGGACCTCTAATTTCTTAACATCCGTCATTACTAGTGCTTTCATTTTGGTTTCCTCCTCAAGCTAACAGATTACATGTTACTCGGTTAACGGCCCCTAAGCGAAAAGTAAACGTGACGGTGATTAATCAGTACCAAAATTACTCATCTAGCGCCTATTTATCAGTCTCAATCTAACTGTTAACGCTTACATCGTCTATATCCTAAAACAAGGAGGTAGATTCGTCAACCGTTTTAGCAAAAAGGCTTAAAGCGCTTTTAAACGACTTGCATAGTGTTTTTTCCTGCTGTATTGTAGGGGCAAAAATTAGTCACGCTGTTCATTTGGGAAGGGGTTTTAAAAATGATGAGTAAAGAAGAACTCAACCGGCGCTTGCACCAAGCCAAGATTGTGGGGAATACGGCCACGATCGCCTGTCTAATAATGTATACGTCTTACATTCAGCAAATTATTTCTAACTTCACCGGTCACCCGGTTTCGCCACTCCAGCCAATTTGTGCGTCAATTAACGCCCTGTTATGGGTGGCCTACGGGTGGATCAAACCCAAAAAGGACTGGCCGGTCATCATCGCCAACTTCCCGGGGATCATCTTCGGGATTTTAACCTTTGTGACCGCTTATTTGCATTAAATTACGAGAGAAGGGGAAGAACTCGGGGAGATGAAATAAACAGCTGAAGGCCTACGTATTGATAACGTATCCTTCAGCTGTTGCTCGCATTTATTCTTGCCAACGCCTGATTTGAGCGTATTCTTGGCCATGATTTTGTTCGGCATTCCTTAAGTCGATATCGTTTTGCAACCGAAGAAAGTAATCATCGCTTACCCCAAAGAAGCGGCCTAAGCGAACGGAGGTATCTACCGTTACCTGGCGACGATCGTGAAGAAGATCCTGAATTCTTGAAACAGGGACGTGAAGCTCTTTAGCAAGCCGATAGGCAGAAAGGGCTGCCGGTGCCATAAAATCTTGTTGCAGAATCTCGCTAATCGTGGGCGTGGGAATCTGTTCGGTCATTACGCCACCTTCTTTCTGGTTAATGGTAATCAATAATTTCGACGTTAACAAACTTATTATGGTCGATGACTTTAAAGCAGATCCTGAACTGTACATTAATTCTGATGCTATAGTAGCCGACGCGATTACCAACTAGTTTTTCTAAGTGATTAGCGGGTGGTTTCCGTAAATCATTTTAGCTGTTGGCGTTATCAATTAGGATAAGTTTTCGTAAAGCGGTTTTTTGAATTGACTTAGGGAATCCCTTTGAGAATTGTTGATGAAAGATCGACTCTGTATCCCGGTCTCGAAAGCTTAGTATCATTTGTTACCTCTATAATATACCTTCGTGGCGGGTATGTTTCTAATTATTTAACCTCCCGTTATATGGATACATACGAGTGAACTACCCGGCCATAAATGACCGAGTAGTTCACGATCTTGAAGTCGTCCTTGTCCAGACCATGCGTTTGGCAAAGCAAAGTAGTTAGGGAATCTTTGAGTTTACCTAGATCGCGATACGTGGTGAGGTCTTGTAAGTTAACAATTCCGGCGAGCATAAAGTAGGCGTGGGCCAGAATCCGGTAGTCAGCATCGACGCGGGGACTAATGAATTCAGTCAGGTTCGCGTGTAGGGCTTCCGGAATTGGTAAGCCGCCTTCCTCAAGGTATTGGATACTATCGAGGTCTTGGGCCCGGGCTTCATCATCGAAGTATCCCATCTCGAAGGCAGCATTATACGAGTAGTCATCAAAGGCAACCACGCCATTGTGTCCCTTGATATAGTTAAATATCACTGCGAAGGCCATGAAAAGTACCTTGGATTTGCCGTGCAAACAACTGTGGAGTCACCACGCTATGGGCGAAAACTCCATCTAAATCAAAGGAGAGAGCTAGTCCGTTGCCATTTTTAAGGGTGACAATCAGTGAACTTCCTTTACCACAAATACAACTTCCAACAACGCTACAATCATGACTCATCCGAATACTCTCGATTTTCCATTCCGAGTTAGAGTTTTTATTGAGCTCGTTGGCGATATAATTACACTGGATAATAACGTAATTCTGCAGGATCTCTTCTTGTTGCTTAGTCAGTGGTTTGGCTTGTGTCATCAATCGCTGCTCCTCTTCTTGGCGTTCTTCTAGCAATCGTTGTTGCTTTTGCTCTTCAATTACGATCTCCCGTTTCCAAGCCCGCAGCGCCCGGTTGTCGTCGGGGTGCATTGGAAAGTCGATTTGCTTAAAGAGCTGGGCTTTTTTATACAGCAGGCGGTGCTCATCATCAACTTTTTGGTTCCTGAGGTGTGAAACGATGAAAGAAAGGATGTTAATCTCATCGCCTAAGAAGCGCTTGCCAGTTTTGTACCTTGCGATAATCTGATCACGATACTTACTAGCGGCGTTGACATGGGATTGAATACCATTCACCGTCATTTGGCTGATCCCAGCGTATGATAAAAAGCAACTCACCCCCAGTTTGTAGACGCGTTGATCGTTAAGTGACCGTAAAACGAACTGGTGCTTCAGTGGTCGGTTACACGCTTCGCAACGGTACTGGGTGCCTTCGTGGTGCCCCCTCTTTTGGAAGAACGGATCGACGTTGATCCTGTCCAAGGTTCATGGGGTCTTAGATAAGAGACCATAGATTTTAATGCGCTGGCTGATCTCAAGTGAGATGTATTTTTCAATCGCCGTTACCACCGCATCGCTAGCGGTTAGACTAAAGGTTGACCATTGTTCCATTATTTTTCTCGCCCCGTTTTAGATTAACGATAATAAATTTATCAAACAATGTTCACCCTTTCATCATATTCATAAAATTGATAATCGGATAAATAAAACTAAAACGCCCCGCTGAGTCGCTTGCTCAGCAGGGCGTTTTAGTTTTCCGTGTTTAGACCGGCGTAGCAACCATGGCCTCCGCCAAGCGCTGGATGCCGACCTCAATCTGGTCAGCCGGGGTGTTAGAGAAGTTCAAGCGGAACTTGCCGGCGGGCGCGTCCTTCGGGTAGAAGGGCTCGCCCGGCACGAAGGCAACGTGATTAGCGATGCACTCGTTAAACAGGGCTTGGGTGTCCACCCCACCCGGAACCTCGACCCAGAGGAACATCCCCCCGGTGGGCCGGGAGAATTTGACGTCGGCCGGGAAGTACTTTTCCATCGCCGCGATCATGGCGTCCTTGCGGCTGCGGTAAAGGTCGGTGATTTGCCGGACGTGTTCATCGACGTCATTTTGCTCAAAGAACTTGGCGATCGTGTACTGGGTGAAATTATCGGTGTGCAGGTCGACGGTTTGCTTGAGCATCGTGAAGTGGGGGATCAATTCCTCGTCTGCGATCAGCCAGCCAACCCGCATCCCCGGTGCCAAGATCTTGGAGAAGGTTGATGTGTAGATGACGTGGCCACTCTGATCATACGACTTGATCGACGGGATCCGTTCGCCGGTGAAGTTGATTTCGCCGTAGGGGTTGTCTTCTAAGACGATCAGGTCGCACTTTTCCGCCAGTTGGGCGATCTGTTGGCGCCGTTCTGCCGGCATCGAGCGCCCGGTCGGGTTCTGGTAGTTGGGGATGGTGTAGAGGAGCTTAACGTCATCCCGGTTCTTAAGGACTTGTTCGAGCTCGTCAACCCGGATCCCATCATCGTCCATTTCGACCCCGACTAAGTTAGCGCCGTAAGACTTGAAGGCGTCAACGGCACAGAGATAGGTGGGTTCTTCGACGATCACGGAGTCACCCGGGTTGATAAAGAGTTTGGCCACCAGGTCGAGGACCTGCTGGGAGCCGGTGGTGACCAGTACGTTTTCTCGTGTCGCGTTGATCTGCTCCCGCTTAATTCGGTCGGTGATGACGTCGAGGAGCTGGGGAACGCCTTGGGCGCTACCATATTGGAGGGCGGCGGCGCCATGCTCAGCAAGCGCTGCCTGGGCCGCCGCTTGGACCTTTTCAACTGGGAACAGTTCCGGCGCCGGCAGTCCCCCGGCAAAGGAGATCACGCCGGGGTGACCGGCCACCCGCAGGATGTCGCCCACCGGATCGGTGGTGGTTTTAGGAACAAATTTAGAAAAACGATAAGTCATAATCAATACCCCTTTCAATGGTCGGGGACCCAAAAAAGGAGCCCCTGTAAAACGTGTAGGGACTCCCTTTGAGATCTAACTTTAAATGTTAGGAGGGCCCTACTGGTTGCAAATAGAACCCGCCGAAAAGTGGGTTCTAGCTAACAAGTAGTAGGGCGACGGCCTGGTGCGCCCGTTGACGGATGACACGAATTGGTTGTGTACTCATTATTAAGAACCCCTTTCCTTAGAGAAGATGTTACTAATTATAATCATTTTCTAATGATAGGCAAGGGTTATTTTAAAAAAAACCGTAGCTTGCCCTTTTGGTTGTGATCTGATAAATTAAACAAAAGTTACAAACTAGTGAGAAAGAGGGCGGAGAAAATGTTTAGTCAAATTGGGCAGGCCATCTTTGACCACCAAGCGATTTTGGAGGCCTCGGATTTTAAGATGGGCCTGGAAATTGAAATGCAGCAGGTGGACGAAACTGGTCACCTGAGTCAGGAACCTTACCCGGCAGCGGTGGGGGACGAAAAGGAAAACCCGTGGATCACCAACGATTTTTTGGAAACGATGTCTGAAATCGTGACCCCACCGGCCGGCAACGCCACCGATGCGATCCACTATCTGTACAGCATTAATACCGCCCTACGCACGGCGCTCGCCCCGGGAGAGTTGTTGTGGCCGTTGTCAATGCCGCCAATTTTGCCCCGTGATCGCTCGCAGGTTCCAATTGCCAAGGCCGGTCCGGAAAAGGAAAAGTACTTCCAGGAGTGGCTCAAGCGCCATTCGATTTCCGAGGGGACTCCGTCCGGCGCCCACATCAACTTGAGCATCAATCCGGGCCTGGTCAAAGTGGTGTTTGAAAGCTTTCCTGACCGCTTTAAAGACGAGGTGGCGACCCGCAATTACCTGTATCAGATCATTACCCAGGGCTTCGTTCGCTACCGTTGGCTGTTAACCTACTTATTTGGGGCCAGTCCCGCCAGTACGGGTTTGGCACCAAGTTTAGCGGCGATTACAGCTCAATTGATTCCTACGTCGAAACGATTTTAGCGGCCGTTGAAAGCGGCGAACTGCTGGCGCCGTCTGAATTTCACGGCCCAGTTCGGTTTAAGGGCGCCGCGGATTTAAAGACGATGGCCAAAGAGGGGGTTGAATACCTCGAACTGCGGATGCTCGCCCTCGACCCACCCAGTCAAATCGGG
>SKEG01001364.1_pt1 | contig 19454 bp, 15 predicted proteins | sample 4826631 | NCBI WGS metagenome assembly SKEG01 (sample SAMN11008815, study PRJNA524170) | human gut metagenome | biome: Human fecal sample; material: Feces; isolation source: fecal sample from pouch patient p26, p34, p50 | host: Homo sapiens | place: Israel: Tel-Aviv | collected 2016-11-02
TCCCTGCATGGGCAGCGGAGCCAGGATATTGGCCGCTGTGCCCGCCGCCGGGCTTTGCTGGACAGCCTCGCTCTGCTTTTCGCCATTTTCCAGAATGGCCGTGATGGCCAGCGACAGCAGCAGGATCGCTGCAATGACCCCCGCCAGCCGCAGGCCGGTGCCTGCCTTGCTGCGCCGTCTTCGGCCATGGGTGGAATGATATTCGTGTGAGATTCCCATTCTCTTTCCCGCCTTTCCCTGTTTTCTTTTCTCTATCATTACGGTCAGTATCCCCGAAAAATTGCAAAGTTTGCATTCTGCACTCCGACCGACCCTGTGTTTTTGTAGGATACGCCAAATATTGTATCATAATTTTTTTGCCCGTGCAACCAATCAGGTCTTGCATACAACAGAGAAATAGTTTACAATAGTATTGTTGCAGGAATTGCACAGTTTTCATTGAATCAGATGCACATCCTGCATTCTTTTTGTACGACTTGCGGCGCGCATCCGCGATCTCCTTCCCCGGGCAGTGCAGGGCTCTGGGAGGACACAGAAGGACTTGCCGCGCTTTGCAGGACGTGAAATGTTGTTCTTTTGGATAAGGAGGACGTATGTCAAAAAATGTCATCATCGGCCAGAGCGGCGGCCCCACCGCCGTTATCAATTCCAGCCTGGCAGGCGTATACAAAGCTGCCTGCAGTCTGGGAGCCGATAAGGTCTACGGAATGAAGTACGGCATCGAGGGCCTTTTAAAGGAAGAGATGCTGGAACTGAATGTTCTGCTGGATGACCGCATGAGCATCGAGCTGCTCAAGCGCACCCCGTCCAGCTATCTGGGCAGCTGCCGCTACAAGCTGCCAGACCCGGACGTAGATTCTACCCCGTTCATCAAACTGTTCACCCTGTTTGACAAGTACGATATCTGTGCTCTGTTCTACATCGGCGGCAATGACTCGATGGACACCATTGCAAAGCTCTCCCGTTACGGTGCCCAGGTGGGCAGCAGCGTCCGGTTCATCGGTGTGCCCAAGACCATCGACAACGACCTTTGCCTGACCGACCACACCCCCGGCTACGGCTCTGCCGCCAAGTACATTGCCACCATCCTGAAGGAGGTCATCCGTGACTCCTCCGTTTACAACATCCGCAGCGTGACGGTGGCCGAGATCATGGGCCGCCACGCGGGCTGGCTGGCCGGTGCGGCCTGTCTGGCCGGCGGCGATGACTGCGAAGGCCCCGACCTCATTCTGCTGCCCGAAGTTCCCTTTGACCCGGACAGGTTCCTGACCCGGGTGGACGAGCTGCAGCGGGTCAAGCCCAATGTCATCATTGCAGCCAGCGAGGGCGTTAAGACAGCCGACGGCACCTATCTGTGCGATCTGGTCTCTACCGCCGGGCAGCTGGATGCCTTTGGCCACAAGGCCATCCTCAGCGGCACCAGCCGGTATCTTTCTGACCTCATCCACGACAATCTGAACTGCAAGAGCCGTGCCATTGAGTTCTCGACCCTGCAGCGCTGCGCCAGCCATCTGGCCAGCCGCACCGATGTGAACGAGGCCTATGCCGTGGGCGGCGCTGCCGCTTCCGCTGCTTTTGCGGGCGAGACCGGGCGGATGATCTCGCTCAAGCGCATTTCCGATTACCCCTACCAGTGCATCACCGAGTCCGTGGATGTCCAGCAGGTGGCAAACCTGGAGAAAAAGGTGCCGCTGGACTGGATCACCCCGGACGGAATGCAGGTGACGGCGGCATTTGAGGAGTATGCCCGCCCGCTCATCCTGGACGAAGTGACACCGGTCTATGTCAACGGTACCCCGCGCCATATCTGCCTGTAAGCTTCATTTGCGCGCTTCCTCCCCCCCTCCCTCGTGGTCTGTTTTCGTGCTCCTGCACGATAATATAAAAGCCGAAACAGAAGAAAAGGAGAAATCATCATGGGTAAAAATGCAATCGTTGGTCAGTCTGGCGGCCCTACCTCCGTCATCAATGCAAGTTTGGCAGGCGTATTCGAGAGCTGCAAGAGCCGCGGCGCTGAGATCGTTTACGGCATGTGCAACGGCGTTGCCGGTCTGCTGGAGGAGCGCGTGGTGGATCTTTCCACCGTGCTGACCGATGACCTGGATATCGAGCTGCTCAAGCGCACCCCGTCCAGCTTCCTGGGCAGCTGCCGCTATAAGCTGCCCGATTGGCACGATGACGAGACCGTTTACAAGAAGCTGTTCGCCATCCTGGAAAAGCTGAACATTGGCTACTTCTTCTACATTGGCGGCAACGACTCCATGGATACCATCGGCAAGCTGGCCGAGTACGGCAACCGCATCCAGAGCGACATCCGCTTCATGGGCGTTCCCAAGACCATCGACAACGACCTGATGGTGACCGACCACACCCCCGGCTACGGCTCTGCGGCAAAGTACATCGGTGTGGTGATGAAGGAGATCATCCGCGATGCCACCGTTTACGGCACCAATTATGTCACCGTGGTCGAGATCATGGGCCGCAACGCCGGCTGGCTGACCGCTGCTGCCTCTCTGGCCAAGAGCGATGACTGCGAGGGCGTGGATATGATCTGCCTGCCCGAAGTCCCCTTCAACGTGGAGCACTTCATTGAGAAGGTCCGCGCCATGCAGGAGAAGAAGCCCAGCATCGTGATCGCTGTTTCCGAGGGTGTCAAGCTCGAGGACGGCCGCTACGTCTGCGAGCTGGCCGATGATGTGCACGCAGTGGACGCTTTCGGCCACAAGGCACTGACTGGTACCGCACGCTATCTGGCGAATGTGGTCGCACGCAATCTGGATACCAAGACCCGCTGTATCGAGCTGTCTACCCTGCAGCGCTGCGCTGGTCACCTGACCAGCCGCACCGATATCACCGAGGCTTACCAGGTGGGCGGCGCTGCTGCCAAGGCTGCCTTTGAGGGTGTCACCGGTCAGATGGTCGCCCTGAAGCGCATCTCCAACAGCCCCTATCAGTACATCACCGAGCTGCACCCCATCAGTGAAGTTGCAAACCTCGAGAAGAAGGTCCCCCTGAGCTGGATGAACGAAAATCACACCCAGATGACCGAGGAATTCCTCGAGTATGCCCGCCCGCTGATCCAGGCTGAGCTGACTCCGCTGTACATTGCAGGTCTGCCCCACCACATCTACATGAAAAAGTAATTTCTCCTTTGAATCCTTCTAAGGCATAGCAAAACTCCCGCCCGGATGCGCTCCGGGCGGGAGTTTTTTGCTGTGTGGCTTATGAATTACTGTTTGCCCAGCTGCCAGAACGCCACGGCGCTGGCGGCGGCAACGTTCAGGGAATCGACCCCGTGGGACATGGGGATCTTGACTGTGTAATCGCAGGAAGCGATGGTGGTATGGGAAAGGCCGTCTCCCTCCGTGCCCAGCACAATGGCAAGCTTCGGTTCCCGGGCAAGAGCTCCGTCATCGATGCTGACCGAACGGTCACTCAAGGCCATGGCAGCCGTCTTGAAGCCCAGAGCCTTCAGCTGAGCAAGCCCCTTTTCGGGCCAATCAGCGGGCGTTTCGCCGATCTGCGCCCAGGGCACCTGAAATACCGTGCCCATACTCACGCGCACGGCCCGGCGGCAGAGCGGGTCACAGCAGGAGGGGTTGATAAGAACAGCGTCCATGTTCAGCGCTGCCGCGCTGCGGAAGATGGCACCCACGTTGGTGGAATCCACAATGCCCTCCAGCACGGCCACCCGCCGGGCGTTCCGGCAGAGCTCCTCCACGGTGCGGGGCTTCGGACGTTGAAAGGCGCAGAGCACGCCCCGGGTCAGCTCATAGCCTGTCAGTGCAGCCAGCAGCTCCCGGTCAGCAGTATAAATGGGTGCATCCCCGCAGCGGGTCAGGATCTCCGCCGCAGGGCCGGTGATCTGCCTGCGCTCCATCAGCAGGGAGACCGGCACAAAGCCTGCATCCAGTGCCCGGGAGATCACCTTGGGGCTCTCGGCAATGAAGATGCCTTTTTCGGGTTCCAGCCGACTGCGCAGCTGGTTCTGCGTCAGGCGGGCGTAGGGGTCCAGCTCCGGCGCGTGAAAATCCGTGATCTCGATGATATTGGGCATGGGGAGATTCTCCTTTTTCTGTATGAATGGTCTTATTGTAGCACAACCCGGATGCAATTGCAAAAAACATGGCAGGCATATTCGTTTTACATAGTCAAAACCGCCAAAAATCACCTTTTGTTTTTGACAAATCCGTCAACCCGCGTTATAGTATAGGGGTAAAAAATCAGAGGGGGAATTTGCATGAATTCCAAGAAAAAGCGCCGCGGCCAGATGTCGGAAGCCTTCTGCACGGCAATGTTCCTTTCACTGTCCGGCGGCCTGCAGGACGTATACACCTATCTGTTCCGGGGCAAGGTGTTTGCCAACGCCCAGACCGGCAACATCGTGCTGATGGCTGTCCACGCCTTTGCCGGAGAGTGGGGGCATGTGCTGCATTATCTTGTGCCCCTGTGCTTCTTTGCGCTGGGCGTGTTCGCGGCAGAGCTGATGCACCAGAAGCTGCAGAATCTGCAGCGGCTCCACTGGCGGCAGCTGGTGGTGCTGTGTGAGATCGTGATGCTGTTCGTGGTGGGCTTTTTCCCGCAGGAGTGGAATCTTATGGCCAATGCGCTGGTCTCGTTTGCCTGTGCGATGCAGGTGCAGACCTTCCGCAAGGTGAACGGTTATGCCTTTGCCAGCACCATGTGCATCGGCAACATGCGCAGCGGCATGGACTCCCTCTGCAGCTGGGTGCTCAACCGCAATCCTACCGCCCTGAAAAAATCCCTTTATTACTGGGGCATCATCCTCCTGTTTGCGCTGGGCGCGGGCCTGGGCAGCCTGACGCTGGATCTCTGCGGCGCAAAGGCCATCTGGTTCTCCTGCCTGCTGCTGGCCGTCAGCTTCTGCCTGATGTTCCTGAAAGAAGATGTGGAAGAGATCAAAGAAGATCTTGAAGCACTGGAAGCAAAACATTAAATCAAGGAGTTTCCCTCAGTTTCACGCTGTTTACCGCCCTGCCAAAGGCTCCCCTAGTAGGGGAGCTGGCGAGCGCCAGCGAGACTGAGGGTTTATTTTTTTCCGAATCTATCCAACACTTCCCCGGTCTCCTTCGTCTTACAGGCAGAACGACGCAATGAAAGGAGGAAGCCCCATGTGGGAGCTGCTGTACGAGACCTTCTGGGACAGGCTGGAACACTTCTGTTGCAATCTCTGCCGGGACGAAGCCCGGGCGGAGGATCTGACCCAGGAAGTCTTTCTGCGGGCACTGCAGAACCGGACCCTTATCAACAGCTTTACGGAACGGCAGTGCAAGGCCTGGCTGTTTACCACAGCGCGGAATCTCTACTGCGACCAACTCCGCCGGGCGGCAAAGGAGGAGCAGCTGCTCAGCGCCTTTTTCCCGGAAGAGGACAGTGCTGAACCGGATTCCGCACTGGACACGGTGGAAGCCGCCAGTTTGCTGGCTCTGCTCACCCCGGAAGAGCGGCGGCTGTTCACCCTGCGCTATACAGCGGGCTACAATGCCAGCGAGATCGGTCAGCTGCTCTGTCTCCCGCCCGGCACGGTCCGCAGCCGCCTTGCCCAGATACGCCATCGCCTCAAAACTGAACTTACGGAGGAATAAATGATGAAAAAGAACCTGAATGTGGACGCTATGATCCTGGACCTGCGCAATGTGCAGGAGGATTTTCTTGACCGCTATGAGCAGATCAAGCTGGACTGCATGATCGCGCTGACCTCGCCCCGGGTGCAGACGCTCCTGAGCCAGCACAACATTTCTCTGGATTCGATGCTCTGCAAAAATGTCCCGGAGGAGGTCTCGGTGGGTGTGGTCAATGGCAAGGTCACGCTGAGCTCTGCCAGCCAGACCGCCGCCGGGCAGGTACTGGTGGTCAACGGCAAGCTGATGATCACACCGGATGCTGCGGAGGTTTTACAGAAGTATGCCTGCATTCTGGTCAACGGTATGATCTACTGCCCGCAGTGCCTCTCGGCAGTGGTATCCGCCCGCTGCATCCTGAACGGAAAGCTGGCGGTCTACCCCGATGATGCAGTGCTCCTGCCGGGAAGCTCCATCAAGCTAGACAACACCTTCCTGCTGCGGGCACAAAGCCGCCTGTACTGGAATGAACATCGCTTCCTGGCGGTTGACCCCAGGCTCGACACTGCCGCACTGGCCGCCAAGGGCTGCAGCTTTTCCGCTCCAAAGGCCATCCTGTGCGCAAGCCTTGCGCCCGTTCTGGCCCCGCTCTTCCCGGATTCCACCGAGCTGATCATCGTGCCGGACGGCACCGCCGTGGTGGAGGACGACCTGGAGCTGACCGCCTCTTCCCTGCGCCGGTATGGCACCCGTCTCTATGTGCTGGGCGATGCTGTCATCCCCGCAGAGAGCGCAGACCTGCTGGCTCAGATCGAATTCCTGCATGTTACCGGTGAAGTAGAGCTGCCTGATGCTCTGGAAGCAGCCTTCTTTGCCATCCCTGAGCTGGAATGCGGCAAAGTAGTCCACGAGGACGCTCTGCCCAAACAGACCCGCGCCAAAGCAAAGGATGAGGAGCCTGATCCGGATACCGTGACCCTCAGCGGCATCCAGCTGACCCTGTAATCCGCACTGTTCCTCCCTGCCCCGCTCTTTCCGGCAAAAGCTCTCTGCTGGAAGGAGCGGGACTTTTGTTGATTTTTTATTGCACCCGCTCTTCTGATATGATATACTGTTTGTTGTATTGTGTAATTCCCCGGGCACACTTCCGCCGTGGAACCCGCTGCCCGGGCTGGATATGGGAACGAAATCAGGAAGAGGAGCAACGAATGAAAAAAGGATTTGACAACGACAAATACCTGCAGATGCAGTCGGAGCACATCCGGGAGCGGATCGCGCAGTTCGACAACAAGCTGTATCTGGAATTCGGCGGCAAGCTGTTCGATGACTACCACGCCTCCCGCGTGCTGCCCGGCTTCCAGCCCGATTCCAAGCTGCAGATGCTGCTGCAGCTGAAGGATCAGGCCGAGGTCGTTATCGTCATCAACGCTGAGGACATCGTCAGCAGCAAGGTGCGCGGTGACTATGGCATCACTTATGATCTGGACGTTCTGCGTCTCATCGACGCATTCCAGGAGCGCGGCCTGTTTGTGGGCAGTGTATGCGTGACCATGTACACCGCTGCCCCCGAGGTGGAAGCCTTCGAGAAGCGGCTGAACAGCCTGGGCATCCGCACCTTCCGGCACTATAAGATCCCCGGCTACCCCAACGATGTTGCCCGCATCGTGAGCGACGAGGGCTATGGCCGCAACGAGTACATTGAGACCCAGCGCCCGCTGGTGGTCATCACGGCTCCCGGCCCCGGCAGCGGCAAGATGGCCACCTGCCTGTCCCAGCTGTACCACGAATACAAGCGGGGCGTGAAGGCCGGTTATGCCAAGTTTGAGACCTTCCCCATCTGGAACATCCCCCTGAAGCACCCGGTCAACCTGGCTTACGAGGCCGCCACTGCCGACCTGAACGATGTGAACATGATCGACCCGTTCCATCTGGAGGCCTATGGCAAGACCGCGGTCAACTACAACCGCGACATTGAGATCTTCCCCGTGGTCAACGCCATGTTTGAGCTGATCGCAGGCAAGAGTCCCTACCACTCTCCCACCGACATGGGCGTAAATATGGCAGGCAACTGCATCGTAGACGATGCGGCCTGCTGCGAGGCTTCCCGCAACGAGATCGTCCGCCGCTACTTCAAGGCCCTGTGCGACCTCAAGAACGGCGCACAGATCCAGAGCGAGGTCTACAAGCTGGAGCTGCTGATGAATCAGGCCGGACTGACCCTGGGCAGCCGCCCGGTGGAGCAGGCCGCCCATGCAGTCTCTGAAAAGACCGGCGGTGCCCCCGCCGCTGCCATTGAGCTGCCGGACGGCACCGTTGTCACCGGCAAGACCGGCCCCCTGCTGGGTGCCGCTTCCTCCGCTCTGCTCAACGCGCTGAAAAAGCTGGCCGGTATCGACCAGGAGCTTGACCTCGTTTCTGCCGCCGCCATCGAGCCCATCCAGACCCTCAAGACCAACTATCTGGGCAGCAAGAACCCCCGTCTGCACACCGACGAGATCCTGATCGCCCTGTCCAGCTCGGCCGCGCAGAATCCCACTGCAGCAGCCGCCCTCAAGCAGCTCTCCCACCTGAAGGGCTGCGATATGCACTCCACCGTCATCCTGTCCAGCGTGGATATGGATACCGTGAAGAAGCTGGGCATGTATCTGACCTGCGAGCCCGTCTATGAGGAAGCAGACCGGATGTACCACAAGAAGTAAAAAATAATGACCCTCTCTGTCATTGCTTTGCACTGCCGTCTTTCCCCAAGGGCTAGGCGGCCGCATCTGCGCGACGGAGAGGGTCATTTTTATTTCCGGGTCTGTTCCCAGTAGGCTCCCATGCTCTGGCCGGGCTGGTCGGTGACATCATCGTTCAGATAGTCTGCAAGACCAAAGGCTTCCGGCTTCCAGCTGCGGGCGGCTTCCACGGTGGGGTATTCCACCTCGGCGTACCAGAACGCAGTGGGCTGGCCCTCATCCACATGGTTCACCTCCAGCACAAGGCCATCGGGCAGGGCGTAGCTTCTGCGGATCTTCCCAATCAGGGGCTTACCGATGATCTTTGTTTCCAGTTCATCAAACAGTTTCTTGTCGATGGGGCGCTCGATCTCCTCCCGTGCAAGCCCGCTTCCGGACTTGAAGCAGAGGATATAGGCCGTCTCGCCGCCTTTGAGCGCCTCCTCCCGGATGCGCACGGTGGGCCGCACGCTGATATATCCCTGCCGCATGGCAAACTCTTCCTTGAGCGGCAGAGCCGGGAAGTTTTCGCCCTCCGGCCAGCCGTTCACCATCCATTTGCGTTCGATCTCCATGACGTTTTCCTCGTTTCTGTGTTTTTGTATTTATTCTAGCACGTTTTTATGTTAGAATAAATATCAGTATGAAATTTTAGCATCCTCACCCTCTCAGTCAATGCCTAACGGCATTGCCAGCTCCCCCAAAGGGGGAGCCAAGAGCCGCTCTGTATTCAAGCTTGATGAGACTGAATCGAAAATCGCCAAAGGCTCTCCCTTTGGGAGAGCTGGCGAGCGGAGCGAGACTGAGAGGGCGAGCCAGTTATAACAGGAGCAACTATGAAATCTTCTCGCAATTACCCCGTTTACACCGTCAACAAACACGCCGAGGGCCTGCTGGTGGGCGGCCACCCCTGGGTGTACGAAAACGACATCCTGGGTTCCCCGGAAGCAGAGCCTGAAAACGGCACGCTGGTCGATGTAGTCAGCACAAAGGGTGCCTATCTTGGCACCGGTTTTCTCTCACTGAAAAGCAAGATCCGGGTACGGCTCATCTCCCGCAACGCCAACGACACCTTCGATGCCGCTTTCTGGAAGCGCCGGGTCGAATACGCCTGGGCCTACCGCAAGACCGTGCTGGAGCCCGCCGACCTGACCGCCTGCCGTGTCATCTTTGGCGAGGCTGACCAGTTCCCGGGCCTGACTGTGGACCGGTTCAACAATATCCTTGTCACCCAGACCCTGAGCGTGGGCATGGAAAAGCTCAAGCCCATCCTCTTCCCCCTGCTGGCGCAAGTCCTGCGCGCTGACGGCCAGACCATTGAGGGCATCTACGAGCGCAACGACGAGGCCCTGCGGGCCAAGGAGGGCCTGGCACAGAACAAGGGCTGGTTTGACCTGCCCGGCGAGACGCACCCCGACAGCACCCAGACTGAGATCTGCGAGAACGGCGTGTTCTACCACGTCGATTTTGAGAACGGCCAGAAGACCGGCTTTTTCCTCGACCAGAAATACAACCGCCGGGCTGTGGCCCGCATTGCTGCCGGGCACACCGTGCTGGACTGCTTTACCCACACCGGCAGCTTTGCGCTGAACGCCGCCAAGGGCGGGGCTGCCCGGGTCACTGCCGCTGACATCAGCGCCGAGGCCATTGCCATGGCCCAGCGGAACGCCCAGCGCAACAACCTGACCAACATGGATTTTCTCTGCGAGGACACCTTTGAACTGCTGCCCCGGCTGGAAAAAGAGGGCCATCCCTACGACTTTATCATCCTTGACCCGCCGGCCTTTACCAAGGCCCGCCGCACGGTGGAAAACGCCATGCGCGGCTATAAGGAGATCAACTACCGCGCCATGAAGCTGCTGCCCCGGGGCGGCTATCTGGCCACGGCCAGCTGCTCCCACTTTGCCACCGAGGAGCTGTTCATCAAGATGCTGCAAGCAGCGGCGAAGGATGCCCACCGGCAGCTGCGGCAGATCGAGGTGAAGCAGCAGGCCCCGGACCACCCCATCCTGTGGGGCGTGCCGGAGACCAGCTACCTGAAGTTCTTTTTGTTCCAGGTGATCTGACGTTCAAAAGTCATACCAAGCTCAGTTGTGCCAAAATTCGCAGAGAGCGTTTGTGCAGAATCGTCAGATTTGTCAATTGCCTTTTTGACCCGCCGGGGCTATAATCAAACCATAGACAGCAACGGCGCTGTGGGTCACCTCCTGACTCGCAGCGCCGTTTTTGTTAAGAAGTCTTTCGTGCTTTGGGGCCCGCTTTCCGGCAGCTCCGGGGCGGGAGCTGGGAAACATAAGATCAAGTAAGGAGTAGGATTTATGGCAGCAAATGTTATGGAGATCTACGGCAGCAAGGTCTTTAACGAGCATGTGATGAAGGAGCGCCTGCCGAGCGCTACTTATAAGAGCCTCAAGAACACCCTGCACAAGGGTGCTCCGCTGGACATCGAAGTGGCCAACGTCGTGGCCAGCGTGATGAAGCGCTGGGCCATGGAGCTGGGTGCCACCCACTACACCCACTGGTTCCAGCCGCTGACCGGCATCACCAGTGAGAAGCATGACGGCTTCGTCTCCCCCGTGGGCGACGGCACCGCCATCATGGAGTTCTCCGGCAAGGAGCTGGTGCGCGGCGAGCCCGACGCTTCCTCCTTCCCCTCCGGCGGCCTGCGCGCCACCTGCGAGGCCCGCGGCTACACCGCATGGGACCCCACCAGCTACGCCTTCGTCAAGGATGACGTGCTGTGCATCCCCACCGCCTTTGTCAGCTACACCGGCGAGGCACTGGACAAAAAGACTCCCCTGCTGCGCTCCATGAACGCCCTGTCCGGCCAGGCGATCCGCATCCTGAAGCTGTTCGGCAAGGATGTTGATTACGTCTCCACCACCGTCGGCCCCGAGCAGGAGTACTTCCTTGTCAAGAAGGAGGATTACGAGGCACGCCAGGATCTGATCCTCACCGGCCGCACCCTGTTCGGTGCTCCCTCTGCCAAGGGTCAGGAGCTGGAGGAGCATTACTTCGGTGTCATCCGTCCCGAGGTCTCCGCATTTATGAAGGAGCTGGACGAGGAGCTGTGGAAGCTGGGCGTTCCTGCCAAGACCAAGCACAACGAAGTGGCTCCCTGCCAGCATGAGCTGGCCCCCATCTTCGACACCACCAATGTTGCCATTGACCACAACCTGCTGACCATGGAGATGATGAAGAAGATTGCGCCCAAGTACGGTCTGGTCTGCCTGCAGCACGAGAAGCCCTTTGAGGGTGTGAACGGCAGCGGCAAGCACAACAACTGGTCCATGTCCACCACCCACGAGAACCTGCTGGACCCGGGCGACACGCCCATGGAGAACCTGCAGTTCCTGGTATTCCTGGCCGCTGTCATCAAGGCAGTGGACGAGTACGCCGATCTGCTGCGCACCTCCGTTGCCACCCCGGGCAATGATCACCGTCTGGGTGCCAACGAGGCTCCTCCGGCCATCATCTCGATCTTCGTGGGCGAGGAGCTGGAAGCTGTTATCGATGCCATTGCATCTGATTCTCCTTATGCCGGCCCCGTCAAGATGAAGATGGATCTGGGCGTGGATGTCCTGCCCAAGTTCAGCAAGGACACCACCGACCGCAACCGCACCTCTCCTTTCGCCTTCACCGGCAACAAGTTCGAGTTCCGTATGCCCGGTTCTGCTGAGAACCTGAGCGATGCCAACACCATCCTGAACACTGCTGTTGCCAAGGAGCTGAAGGGCTACGCCGACGAGCTGGAGGGCGCTGAGGACTTTACCAGCGCTGCCATTGCTCTGATCAAGCGCACCATCCGTGACCACCGCCGTGTCATCTTCAACGGTAACGGCTACACCGCCGAGTGGGAAGAGGAAGCAGCACGCCGCGGCCTGCCCAACAAGAAGAATACGCCCGCTGCTCTGCCCGCACTGATCGACCCGAAGAACATCCAGCTGATGGAGGATTTCGGTGTTCTGACCAAGATCGAGATGGAAAGCCGTTACGAGGTCGAGATGGAGCACTACTCCAAGATCATCAACATCGAGGCTCTGACCATGCTGGAGATGGCCCGCAAGCAGCTGCTGCCCGCCATCAACGCCTACATGAGCGAGGTTGCCAACACCGCCGCATCCAAGCTGGCCGTCAGCGAGGCCATCAGCGTGCGCAGCGAGACCAAGACCCTCACCCGCCTGTCCACCGATGCAGATGCCATGAGCGATGCCATCGATGCCCTGCAGGCTGCCGTGGATACCGCTGAGGCCATGACCGATGAGAGTGCCAAGGCTGTCTCCTTCCACGATGACGTTCTGCCCAAGATGGATGCCCTGCGCGCCGCTGCTGACGATGCCGAGACTATCTGCGGTGAGGACTACTGGCCTCTGCCCAGCTACAGCAAGATGCTCTACTACGTCTGATCTTTCTGACATAGCTTGATAAGCATCGCTGGGTTGTTGGATTTTTAAGCCATTCCCCTTTTCCTATTTCTTACACCAGCCTAAAGACCTGCTTTGTGCATACGAAGCAGGCCTTTAGGCGTTTTTTAAGAACGCAAGCTGATTTTTCCAGTTTTGCACTGATGTGTCATTCGCCGCGCCCTGCGGCTCGGAGGGAACCACTATGAGCTATAATACCCAACAGGACATCCTTGATTTTGTGGAGGACAACAACGTCAAATTCGTCCGCTTTGCCTTCTGCGATATCTTTGGCACCCAGAAAAACATCGCCGTGCTTGCCAGCGACCTGCCCAAGGCCATGGAGGATGGTGTTTGCTTTGACGGCAGCTCCATTGCCGGTTTTATGAAGGTGGAGGAGAGCGATCTTGTGCTCCGGCCCGATCTTTCCACCGTGACCATCCTGCCCTGGCGGCCCACCGAGGGCCGGGTGATGCAGTTCTTCTGTGACGTGGAAAAACCGGACGGCGCTGCCTTTGGCGGCAACTGCCGCGGCTTCCTGCACCAGATGAGCCGCAGCTTCCGCAAGCTGGGCCTGACCTGCAATGTAGGGGCTGAGTGCGAGTTCTACCTGTTTGAGAATGACGACCGGGGCCGCCCCACCCGCATCCCCATCGACTTTGGCGGCTACTTTGATGTAGCCCCGCTGGATGCAGGTGAGAACCTGCGCCGGGACATCTGCCTGACCATGGAGCAGATGGGCATGAGCCCCCAGCACAGCCATCACGAGAGCGGCCACGGTCAGAATGAGATCGACTGCCACTACGCCGGCCCCCTGAAAACAGCCGACCATGTGATGATGTTCAAGCAGATCGTGCGGGCTGTTGCCATGCGCAACGGCATCCACGCCAGCTTCCTGCCCAAGCCCCTGCCGGATCAGGCAGGCAGCGGCCTGCACATCAACCTTTCGCTCTGCATGGACGGCCGCAATCTGTTTGAGGGCGACATTGCCCCGGACAGCATTGCAGGCAGCTTTATGGCGGGTGTTCTGGCCCACAGCCGGGAGCTGACCGTGTTCACCAATCCCCTGCCCAACAGCTACCAGCGCTTTGGCTGTGACGAGGCCCCCCGCTATGTGAGCTGGAGCCGCCAGAACCGCAGTCAGCTGGTGCGCATCCCGCAGGTCAAGGGCAACAACTGCCGCATGGAACTGCGCAGCCCTGACCCTGCCTGCAACCCCTATCTGGCCGTGGGTCTGGTGCTGGCCGCCGGTCTGGACGGCATCGAGCACCGGATGGTGCTGCAGGCCCCCATCAACAAGAACCTGTTCGATCCCACCGAGGCCGCAGGTCTTGGGCTGGAAAGACTGCCTTCCACGCTGGAGGAGGCCGTGCAGGCCGCGCAGGAGAGCGAATTTCTGCACCGCGTGCTGCCGGAAGAGCTTTCGCATCGGTACTATGAGGAAGAACTGAAGCGCTGTGCCGCCCTGAAAGCTGCCGCCGACCCGGCAGAGTACGAGCGGGTGCACTACTTCAACGCCATCTGAACCGCTTTTGAGGGAAAGTACGAAGGGGCAATGATTCGGCCCCTTGCCTGGATGTAAGAGAAAGGAGCGATTCAAATGGGACGTGCTCTGATCGTGAGCGCCGGAGCAAGCTCCAACGAGTACATCTCCGCGCGGCTGGCAGAGCTGGGATACACCCGGCCTACGATCATCCCCAGTGGTGCCGAGGCTCGGCGCAGGATGCTGGAATCCGATTTTGAGCTGATCGTGGTCAACGCGCCTCTCCCGGACGAGTTCGGCCACGAGCTGTGTTCCTCTGCCGTAGAAAAAACAGACGCAGGCGTGGTGCTGCTGGCCAAGGCAGCCGCCGCCGAGCAGCTGCTGGCTCCCATGAGTGAGCAGGGGGTGCTGCTGCTGAGCAAGCCGTTCTCCAACACGCTGTTCCTGCAGGCCATCCATCTGGCCGCGGCCAGCAACCACCGCCTGCAGCTGCTCCGGCAGGAAAACGCGCGGATGCAGGAAAAGATCGCACAGGTACGGCTGGTCAGCCATGCAAAATGCTGTCTGGTGGAGCGGGAGCAGATGAGCGAGGATGCCGCCCACCGCTACATTGAAAAGCGCGCCATGGACACCCGGCGCAGCCGTGCAGAAATTGCACAGGAAATCCTTGATTCTTACGAGGATTAGGATTATAATTTGGTGTTGTATGTTTTGTTCCGGATGCAGGCGCATCCGCACTGGGAAAGAATGATCTCTGAAAGATAAATTAGAGGAGGACTGAACAAATGGCAAAATTCATCTTTGTGACCGGCGGTGTTGTCTCCGGTCTGGGCAAGGGCATCACGGCGGCTTCTCTGGGCCGCCTGCTCAAGTGCCGCGGACTGAAGGTCGCCAGCCAGAAGCTGGACCCCTATGTGAACGTGGACCCGGGTACCATGAGCCCCCTGCAGCACGGTGAGGTGTTCGTGACCGATGACGGCACTGAGACCGACCTTGATCTGGGTCACTATGAGCGCTTCATCGACGAAAATCTGAACAAGTACTCCAACCTGACCACCGGCAAGGTGTACTGGAACGTGCTGAACAAGGAGCGCCAGGGCGCTTATCTGGGTCAGACCGTCCAGATCATCCCCCACATCACCAACGAGATCAAGAATTACATCTACAACATGGCATCCTCTACCGATGCCGATGTGGTCATTACCGAGATCGGCGGCACCACCGGCGACATTGAGAGCCAGCCCTTCCTGGAGGCCATCCGTCAGGTGGGCCTGGAGCAGGGCCGCGACAACTGCTGCTACATCCATGTTGTGCTGGTGCCCTATATTTCCGGCTCCGACGAGTACAAGTCCAAGCCGGCCCAGCATTCCGTCAAGGAGCTGCAGGGCATGGGCGTGAACCCCGATATCATCATCCTGCGTGCTGACGGCAGCGTGGGCGGCGATATCCGCCGCAAGATCAGCACCTTCTGTAATGTCAAGCCTGAGTGCGTCATTGAGAACCTGACCATGCCCAGCCTGTACCAGTGCCCGCTGATGCTCCACACCAACGGTCTGGATGATGTGGTGGTGGAAAAGCTCAAGCTGGACGTGCCCCCCGCCGACCTGACCGAGTGGAAGGGTGTGGTCTCCCGCATTGCCACCCGCAGCAAGACCTGCACCATTGCGCTGGTGGGCAAGTACGTCAAACTGCACGACGCTTATCTTTCCGTGATGGAGAGCCTGTACCACGCCGGTTTTGAGAACGACAGTCAGGTAGACATCAAGTGGGTGGAGAGCGAGGACCTGATCGATCAGGATGCCTGCAAAGAAGTGTTTGCTGACGTGGATGGCATCATCGTGCCCGGCGGCTTTGGTGACCGCGGCATCGAGGGCATGATCCAGGCTGCACAGTATGCCCGTGAGAACCAGATCCCCTACTTTGGCATCTGCCTGGGAATGCAGATCATGGTGATGGAGTTCGCACGCGGCGTGCTGGGCTATGCCGATGCCAATTCCAGCGAGTTCACCCCCGATGGTGCCCACAATGTCATTGCCCTGATGGCCGACCAGCAGGGCAACATCCCCAAGGGCGGCACCATGCGTCTGGGCAAGTACCCCTGCACCGTCAAGCCCGGCACCAAGATGGCCGAGTGCTACGGCGAGGCTGAGATCTGGGAGCGTCACCGCCACCGCTACGAGTTCAACAACGAGTTCCGTCAGGAGATGGAGGATGCCGGACTGGTCATTTCCGGCACCAGCCCTGACGGCCGTCTGGTGGAGACCGTGGAGCTGCCCGGCCGTGACTTCCATCTGGGTGCACAGTTCCACCCCGAGTTCAAGAGCCGCCCCAACCGCGCTCATCCCCTGTTCAAGGGCTTTATCGCCGCCGCACTCAAATTCCGCATCAAAGCACAGCGCGGCATGATGCACGTCTGACTTTCTCAGGCGTTTCGTTCCAGTTCTCCTCGTAGGAGATGCCTGTAAGATCGCAACAAAAAAGCAGCTGCACTCCGTGTTTTTACGGAATGCAGCTGCTTTTTGCTTGTATTACTTACTTTTTAGCGGCAGCGGCCTTTTTGCGGGCGGCGCGGCTGGTCTTTTTGGCGGTGGGCTTCTTTGCGGGAGCCTTGGCAGCGGGAGCAGCGGCCTTGACAGGCTCTGCCTTCACCTCTTCGGCCTTAACAGGCTCAGCGGGCTTTTCCTCAGCCTTTGCAGGCTCCTCCACGGGCTTTTCCTCCACAACGGGCTCTTCCTTGACCTCCGGCTTTGCCTCCTCTGCAGGAGCGCTCTCGACCACAGGTGCAGCCTCTACAATGGGCTCCTCTGCCTTCTTGGCAGGGGCACGCTTTGCACGATCCTTCACCTCGGAAATGGTCCACAGCTGGTCATCGCCTGCGGCCTCCTGCCAGATCTGCAGGATGGCACCATCGTTGGCACCCATGCCCACAGTATCGATGCACTTGCCGCTGGCCCAGGAAGAGCGCAGACGGACGGTGCCGGCGGGGGTGGGCTCCACAGTCCACATCTGAGAGGTGCCGCCCACATCCTCCCACAGGTGCAGCCAGGTGCCATTGGCGGTGCCGGTCATCATCAGATCGATCAGCTTGCCGGATGCGCGGTTGCGGATGCGGTACACGCCGTCACCCTCGCGCACAAAGGCCCACTCCTGCTCGGGCTTGTGCTCGTACTTGCCCAGGCGGATATCGCCGCCGTTGGTGGCCTTCTCCACGGCCTGAATGACACTGCCGCCCTTGGCAGCGATGGTATAGAAGCGATCTGCCTCGATCACGGTCTGCGCTACAGTTTTCATGTAAATCCCTCCAAGTTTGTTTCTTTTGAGCCAATCATTTTCGTTTTACAGGTAAATTATACCACCTGCTGTTATTTTTTACAAGGATTCCGCCATTTCTTTAGCACTATTCACAAAAGGGCCCCGCTTTTCAGCCCGTTTTGCACCGTTTGCGAAAACTTTTCGTCCTGTTTCGCCCCATAAAGCAGCAGCACCCCGCCATTTCTGGTGAGGTGCTGCTGTCGTTTTGGAAAATATCAAAAGGGTTCTGGCAGAGCTCACTTACTGCTTTGCCTGACTGGGATGCGGCTGCACAGGCATTTTAGTGAACAGCGCTTTCAGGACCAGCGGAGTGGCCACACTGGACACGACGATGAGCAGGATGACGGCGGTGAAGTAGACGGAATCCACCACGCCGATGTCCAGACCCTTCTGGGCCACGATCAGGGCCACCTCGCCGCGAGTCATCATGCCAACACCCACCTTGAGGGAATCACCCCAGCTGAACCTGCAAATCTTGGCCGCCAGCCCGCAGCCGATGATCTTGGTGATCAGGGCCACCACCACGAAGCACACGCTGAACAGCAGGATCTCCGGGGTCAGGCCGCTGATATCGGTTTTCAGGCCGATGCTGGCGAAGAAGATGGGAGCAAACAGCACATAGTTGCTGATATCCACCCGGCGCTCCACATAGGGGGCATCCTCCAGAGTGCACAGGACGATGCCCGCGATGTAGGCACCGGTGATGTCTGCAATGCCGAAGTAGGCCTCGGCAATGTAAGCCATGGCAAAGCAGAACGCCATACTGACGATGGTGATGCGCTGGGTGTGGGGGTTGCGCTTGTCCAGCCACTTCATGGCGAAATGGGCAATGATGCCCACGCCGATGGCGGTAGCAAAGAACAGCACGGTGTTCATCAGCACCTTACCCAGCCCTGTGCCGGTGCCGGAGCTTGCTCCCAGCACACAGGTCAGCACCACGATGCCGATGACATCATCGATAACGGCGGCACTGACGATGGTGGTGCCAAGGAAGCTCTTCAGGTGGCCCAGCTCCTGCAAGGTAGCCACGGTGATGGACACGCTGGTGGCAGTCATAATGGTACCGATGAAGAGGGCGCGGTAAAACTCCTGGCTGCCCAACGCCGAGAAGCCGTAGAATAAACTATAAAGGAGCGTGCCCCCTGCCAGCGGCACCGCCACGCCCACACAGGCGATCAGGGTGGCGATGGGGCCTGCCTTGATCAGCTCTTTCAGGTTGGTGCCAAGGCCCGTGGAGAACATCAGCAGCACCACGCCGATCTCTGCAAAGATCGAGATGGTATCGCTGATATGCACAAGGTTCAGCAGGCAGGGCCCAATGATCAGGCCCGCGATGATCTCGCCCACCACCTGCGGCGCTTTGAACTTGCGGGACACCAGCCCGAAGAACTTGGCACTGAGGAGGATGATAGCAAGGTTGCGAAAAACAGAATACATAAATTTACCTTCCTCCGTTTTATTTCATTGAATAGGGCTGTCGGCCGCGCCCGACCCCCTATTCTTTTATTATATCGCCGCTCAGAACCAAAATCAAAATACTTTTCAATCTTTCTCGTTAAAAAAACAGACAAAGTTCACCAAAGCTTCAGTACAAATTTTTGTGCGGATTTTTGGCCAGCAGGGCTTGACAAAGCAGCAGGGACTTGCTATAATAAATTGCTGTCTGAACAGACACGCCGCACACGGCAGGCGATGCCGCATGTCGTGTGTACCCTTGGCCTCATAACCTTGAGGCCCTTAAGTCCAAAAGGAGGTGCTACAAAATGGCAAAGTACGAAACCATGCTGATTACCAGCGCCGCTCTCGACGAGGAGGCTACCGCCGCTCTGGTTGGTAAGTTCAAGACCCTGATCGAGAACAACGGTACGATCGATTCCATCGACGAGTGGGGCAAGCGCCGTCTGGCCTACCCCATCAACGACGAGGAGGAAGGCGTTTACACTGTGATCAACTTCAC
>SKEG01001369.1_pt1 | contig 19406 bp, 23 predicted proteins | sample 4826631 | NCBI WGS metagenome assembly SKEG01 (sample SAMN11008815, study PRJNA524170) | human gut metagenome | biome: Human fecal sample; material: Feces; isolation source: fecal sample from pouch patient p26, p34, p50 | host: Homo sapiens | place: Israel: Tel-Aviv | collected 2016-11-02
TTCATTTTCAAAACACAATTGGCAGGCTGGATAATGACTGGCTTTGGCAAGTTTGGCCGCTGCAATGTCTTTAGGATCTTTTTCAGGTTTTGACAGATTGATGGTGATTTCAAGAGAACCGTAGGGAGTTTCTGCCTCAAAGGCAATATTTTGCGCAATGGCTTTGACTTTTATGTAATCATTGCGCTTAGAGAGGGCATAGAAATCCGCAATCGCGTCTTCTTTGGACTGACGGTAGGTCTCCCAGAAACGATTGTTGACCTGACTAGGGCTAGGGATGATCCAATCCATCAACTCTGCACCCAAGCTGTCCTTGGTGGCCATACTATCCTGGATCTTGCTATTTGCAACAGCGATCTCTACCAGCTGATCTTTGAGCGCAATCAACTCTTCTTTTTGGGCTGGAGCATCTAGCCCTTCTTCTCCAACGCGACTCATGATGCGATTTTTTAGATAAATCCGATCCATCTCTTCGTAGTCACTGACGTTAATGACCGCTGTGACAAATGCATCTAATACCTGTTCTGTCATCCTATCTCCTTTTTAATCAAGCACCCGTGTTCCTGCCGCAACTTCTGCAATATAGAAGCTTGGCGCATAGCCAACGACTTCTTCATAACGGTTGCCGACAGCTTCTTTAAAGTCTTCCACTTTATCTTTGTTTACGAGAGCGATGGCGCAACCACCAAAGCCTGCTCCGGTCATACGAGCGCCTAAGACACCTTCTTGTTCCCAGGCTGTATGCACCAAGGTATCTAATTCTAGACCTGTCACTTCGTAGTCATGCTCCAAGGATACGTGGGAAGCATTCATGAGACGGCCAAAGCCTTCCAAATCACCTGCTTCAAGGGCCTTGCGTGCTTGGAGGGTCCGTTGGTTTTCAAGTACAGCATGACGAGCCCGTTTGATGCGATTTTCATCCTTGATCAAGTAGCTGTAGGCATCAAAAGCCCAGAGATCCAATTCCCCTAAGGTTTGGATATCCAATTTTTCTTGGAGTTCAGAAACGGCAGTTTCGCATTCTGAACGACGTTCATTGTATTTTGAATCCGCTAATTCCCGGCGTTTGTTGGTATTCATGATGACCACGGCATTGTCTTTGAGGTCCAGCGGTACCAGATCATACTCTAGGGTGTTGGTATCGAGATAAATAGCCCGTTGGTCAGCTCCCATACCGATGGCAAATTGGTCCATGATCCCAGAGTTGACTCCGATGAAGTGATTTTCAGTTTGTTTCCCGATCTTGACCAGATCTAGACGATCTAACTGAAGATCATATAGTTTCTCAGCGATGACGCCAATCAAGAGCTCAAGAGAAGCTGAAGAGGAGAGGCCTGATCCATTTGGAATATTGCCATAAACATAGACATCCATACCGCTATCAATGACATGACCCGCTTCTTGCAAGAAGTGGAGCACGCCTTTTGGATAGTTGGTCCAGTTGTGCTCTTTTTCAAAGTGGAGGTTTTCAAGTGGGACTTCAATGATCCCCTTGTCTTCAAAGTTTCCTGAGAAGAAACGCAAGACCTTGTCCTCGCGCTTTCTGGCTGCTCCGTAGGTACCAAGTGTGATGGCTGCCGGGAAGACATGGCCACCATTATAGTCAGTGTGTTCACCAATCAGATTAATCCGTCCTGGTGAAAAGAAAGTGTGATCTGCTTCTGCTCCAAAGACTGTTTGAAAAGCTTCCCGAAGTTCTTGAGTATTCATTGAGATTACCTCACTTATATAGTTATTTACCACTAGTGTAACCCCTTTCATGCAACAAATCAATTATTTTACTAAAGTTTTAGTAAAATTCACTAATATGACGAAACCTATGATATACTAGAAGAAAGAAGGAGAAAACGAATGGCCACATTAAAGGATATTGCTAACCTCGCAGACGTATCCATCGCCACTGTCTCTCGTGTTCTGAACCAAGATGCCAGTCTTTCTGTAACGGAGGAAACCCGCCACAGAATTTTGACTGTTGCTGACGAACTAGGCTACACCAGACATCAGAAAAGTGGGAACTTTAAAAAAGAAAAACAGCAAATTGTCATCATCCAATGGAAAAGTGAAGAGGGAGAGCTGGACGACCTCTACTATTACAACATCCGCCTAGGCATTGAAAAAAGAGCACAGGATCTCGACTATGGGATTCTCCGCTATTTCAATGATATTCCTTTTCGATTAGGTGAGGAAGTCATTGGGGTCCTTTGTATCGGAAAGTTTAGTAGGGTTCAGATTATCGAGTTAGAAAGGCTAGACAAACCTCTGGTTTTTGTAGATAGTAACACCCTTAACCAAGGCCACCCTTGCGTCGCGACTGAATTTGAAAATGCTGTACAGACTGCTCTTTCCTATTTACGAAAACAAGGCTGTCAAACAATTGGGCTCCTTAGCGGTGAGGAAAAAACAACTGACCTATTGGAAAGTATTCCCGATCCTCGGCGACGAGCCTATCGAAACTATTGTATTGAAAGAAGTATTTATCACCCTGAACTCATCCTCACTGGAAGTTTTACAGCTCAATCAGGCTATGACCTCATTTCCTCTAAGCTTCAGTCTGGCTTACCCTTACCAGATGCCTATTTTGCTGCGAGTGATAGTTTAGCCATTGGGGCTCTCCGGGCTTTTCAAGAGGCCGGCATTAAGGTCCCTGATGATATCCAACTCATTTCCTTTAATGATACCAGTTTAGCCAAGCAAGTCTTTCCTCCCCTCTCTACCATCACCGTTTTTACAGAAGAAATGGGACGAACCGCAATGGATGTACTAAATAAACAAGTCCTATCTCCGAGAGAAATACCAACCCTCACTATGCTAGGAACCAAGCTAACTATTAGAGAAAGTACGAAGAATGGATGATCCTCCATCCTTTCCGAGAATAAAAAACTATGAAAACACACGAAATCCTCTTTCAAACCCTTTCTCAGGCAGATGATTATGTCAACGGAGAGCAGCTGGCAAAAGAACTAGGTGTTTCCCGCACCTCTATCTGGAAGGCTATTCAGCGTCTGGAAAAAGATGGGGTCGTCATCGAATCCCTCAAAAAGAAGGGCTACAAACTGGTCTCAGGCGATATTCTGCTTCCTGAGGTCATCGCAAGCAATACCCAGTTGACCGTGTCCTTGAATGAAGAATGTAGCTCCACCCAATTGGACGCCAAATTAGGCATAGAAACCCATAAAGAAGGCAAGGCGCTCTACCTGGCCAATTCGCAATCCGCTGGAAAAGGCCGCTTTGGTCGTGACTACTACTGCCCTGATCAAGGGGGCATCTACATGTCCCTTCATCTCAAGCCTCAACTGCCCCCTGCAGAGCTCCCTCCTTATACCTTGATGGTCGCTGGAGCTATCTACAAGGCTATTAAAAACTTGACCCTGATCGATATCGATATCAAATGGGTCAATGATATTTACTACCGCCATAAAAAAATTGGGGGAATCCTCACCGAAGCTATCACGTCCATCGAGACTGGTCTCGTCACGGATGTTATTATCGGAGTCGGTCTCAATTTAGCCATCCCTACTTTTCCAAATGAGCTACAAACCAAGGCTGGTTCCTTATTTGAAGGACCTTGTCCCATCACCCGCAATGACCTCATCAGTGAGATCTGGAAGGAATTCTTCCAAACGGATGTCGATGAACTGGTCTACCTCTACAAAGAGCGCTCCCTGGTCTTAGGACGAACCGTTACCTTTGAGCAGAACCAGCAAACCTATCAGGGCCTCGCCAAAGACATCTCTGATACCGGCCAACTCTTGGTCCAATTAGACAATCAAGAAGAAATCTGGCTCAATAGCGGAGAAATCTCATTGACGAAATGGTGAAAACGAGTATAAAAAAACCACCCGAAGGTGGTTTTTTTGATTGTTTCATCTATTTTCCATTATGCTCTCTTTGGAAAGCTTCCATGGCCTTGAACTGTTCTAGTTCTTTTTCATTCGCTGGTTGCTTGCCGAGATATTTATATTCAAAGGAATCTATTCTATCCGTTGGTCCAAAGTCGCTTTCGAGCCATGGCGCATAGTCAAAGTCCAAAGAGACTTTATTATTTTTATCCACCTTAATTGTAAAGGCAGACCACTCTGGAAAACTGTTTCCAATGAAAATTTTCTTCATATCTTCACCTAATGCAAATAGATTTATATATATTCCATTCTAAATGCTGTCTTAGGGATACCAAATGAAGATGGAATATCCATGTAATAATGATATTCTCCTTTATATTTAAAGAAAAATATGTCGCTACCACTAAGCGTTTTATCCACTTCAAAGTTGATATAAAGGTCTTCCCATTCAACCGGAATCATATCATTCACTTTATATATAATCTCTGTCATTTTTTCATTAATTTTTTTCCATTTTATCCTCCGATTTGGTCTTACACTGATTTTTATTTATAACAACACTATATCTCTAGTATAGCATAATCATTAGGTATTATAGGTTTTCAAACCAAATGTGAGTCAATCGTTTTTGCCCCACTTTTGCCCCATTTTGAAATAATTACATTTAAATTCTCTTTAATTATCTTCCGAAAATCACTTATATTTCAATATTTTTAATTTCTTTCAAGATGAGAAAGCCTCCCAAATCCATGCAGGGGGCATCTAAATCAACAGGAAAAAGCCTTGAAATCAAGGCTTTTTTGCTTGTCTTTAACTGATTCGTCCCAGACTCTTCTTATTTTTATCATCTATAAGCATCTAGATTGACATTACCATATAAGCTTGTATATATAGATGTAGCAAATAAAGTTATAACGAAGATAGATTTTCTATGGTTTACCAATATAATAGTCAGATTTATTTGGCTGAAGTAGCTTTAAATGTCAAGGACTTAGAAAGTCAGACAGCATTTTATCATCAGTTTCTTGGGTTGGAGATTTTGAATCAATCGGAAAAAGAAGTTCTTCTAGGTGCTGGAGGAAAACCGCTAGTTCGGCTAATTAAGACAGATGACATTAGTAATCCTAAGCAAAGTTATGGTCTTTATCATATGGCACTTCTTTTGCCGACTCGTGAAGATTTGGCTAATGTTTTTAAACACTTGTTAGACTTAAAGATTCCATTAGTTGGTGGAGCTGATCATGGCTATAGTGAGGCTATCTATTTGGAAGACTTAGAGGGCAACGAGATTGAACTCTACAGAGATAAACCTGTGACAGTCTGGGATATTCGTGAGGATGGCCGTATTATTGGTGTGACAGAAGAACTGTCTGCACGAGCTATCTATGAACTAGGCAAAGAACTTGATCATTTTGTAATTGAAGAAGGCACTCGTATGGGCCATGTTCATCTATCTATTAAAAATAGTCTAGAAGCGAGCTCTTTCTACCAAGAGTCTCTTGGTCTTGAGGATAAATTCACGATTCCACATGCCAGTTGGATAGCGTCAGGGGCTTATCACCATCATCTAGCTGTAAATGAATGGGGTGGCAAAAACTTAGTTCGACGTGAGCATGGAATGGTGGGGCTAGCCTACTATGTGGTTGAAGTTGAGAATAAAGAGTTTTTGGTCAATTTGTTTACGCAAGCACAGGATTGGCAAGAGCAACTTAGATGGATTTCCTCGTCGGAATTCTCTGTTACAGATAAAGATGGTATTGTTACGAGAGTCAGAGTGGAGAACTAGGAGGCTTTATCTTTAAGAGAAGTGATACTTTTGACAAAGGGCTTTATTAGAGATATAATGTAAAAAAATCGTTTAAGGATAAATAGATGACAAAATCAAAGTACATTACACGCCTCAAACGCTCAGAAGGTCAATTGCGGGGTATCCAAAAAATGATGGAGGAAGAGCGGGATTGTGTCGATATCATCACCCAATTAACAGCAGTTCGTTCAAGCGTTGATCGTATTATTGAGTTGATGATAACCGAGAATTTAACAGCTTGTATTAATGAACCTTTAGGCGACCCTCAAGCGCAGAAGGAAAGATTGGAAAAGGCAGTTAAATACTTGATTAAACGGAAGTAACAGAATAAAGGCTTTCTTGAAAAGTTGATAGAATAGTAAAAGAGCAGTTAGTTTTCTTTAGAGTAAACCAACTGCTCTTTTTGTATTTGATTTATTCTACATCACCAGGCCAAGCATTCATACCACCTTCTACATTGGTAACGGTGAGGCCTTGGGCGCTGAGAAATTGACAGGCAGAGGCGGAACGTACTCCACCTTGACAGATGACATGGTATTCATGGTCAGGTTTGAGTTCTTTGTAGCCTTGTTCCAAGGTACTTAACGGAAGATTTTTGGCACCTGGTGCATGTCCTGCTTGGAATTCATGTACTTCACGGACATCGATAAGGTCTAGATTTTCATGTTGATATTTTTCATAAAAGTCAGCCATGCTGATATTAGTTACCATATTCTACTCCTTCTGGGTTAGCCATTTTGTATAGTGAATAAGCGCCGTCAAGGTTTTGGACGGTAAATCCTGCTTGCTTGAGGATACGCTCTGCGATATAGCTGCGCAAACCACTGTGGCAGCTAACGATGTAGGCTTGGTTCTTGTCTAGTTCATCCAAGCGTTTCCGTAGTTCGTTTAGGGGGAGGTGGATGGTGTCAACCTTAAGTCGACCACTTTGGAATTCGCCACTGGTCCGCACATCTAGGAATTTCTTTCCTTTAGCCAGTTCGTCTTCGAGCTGGTACCATTGAATATTGTCGCTGAGACCTTCGATAAGGTTTAAGGCTGCGTAGCCCAGCATATTGACGGGATCCTTGGCAGAACCAAATGGTGGCGCATAGGTGAACTCTAACTCTGGTAAGTCAAAGACGGTGAGATTTCCCTTGATAGCAGTTGCTAGGATATCGATTCGTTTGTCAACACCTTTCTTCCCAACTCCTTGGGCACCATAAATTTTTCCAGTGTTTGGGTCAAAGAGGAGCTTCAAGGTCATATCAGTAGCGCCAGGATAATAACCAGCGTGGTCTTTACCGCTGACATGAAGCGCCTTGTAAGGAAATTGATTCATGCGAAGGATACGCTCGCTGAGACCAGTCGAAGCAGCTGTCATATCAAAGGCACGAACGATAGCAGCGCCGATACTGCCCTTGTTTGTACGACCGAGTCCTGCGATGACGTCCGCCACTTGGCGTCCCTGACGATTGGCAGGAGAAGCGAGAGAGATGAGAGCATCTTGACCTGTAATCTCTTGCTTGACGACGATTGCATCCCCAACTGCAAAAATATCTTTTTGACTGGTTTCGTAGTTTTCGTTGACGAGGATACCACCTCGAAGTCCCAGCTCAATCCCCGCAGCTTTGGCCAGTCTGTTTTCAGGTTCAACACCGACAGAAAGGATGGTGAGGTCAGAAGTGATCTTTTGACCATTTTCGAGAATGATGATTTTTCCTTGGTCTTCAAATCGAGTCGCAGATTGAGAAGTGATAACACGGACACCGTTTGCCAGTAATTCTGCTTGGACAAAGGCTGCCATTTCCTGATCTAATGGTGGCAAGACATGAGGAGCTTTTTCGACGATGGTGACTTGCAATCCCCGTTTCGACAGGTTTTCAGCCATTTCAAGCCCGATAAAGCCTGCACCGATAACGACATCTTCTTTTGGATGCTTTTCCAAGGCGGCCATAATCTCGTCAAGATCGGGAACATTGCGGAGTGTGTAGGCATTCTTAGCTTCTGCCAAACCTTCAATGGTAGGAACAAATGGTTTAGCTCCTGGGGAGAGGATCAACTTGTCGTAGCTTTCTGTGAATTCCTGTCCATCATGGCGTACGGTCACAGTGTGCTCTGCTGGTGAAATGCTGATGACCTCATGGAAAGGTCGCACATCGAGGTTAAAGCGTGCCTTGAGACTTTCAGGAGTTTGGACCAATAAACTATCACGGTTTGCAATTTCTCCTGAAACATAGTAAGGAAGGCCACAGTTGGCAAAGGAAACAAAGGGCCCTTTCTCAAAAATAATGATCTCAGCGTCTTCCATGAGACGTCTGAGACGGGTTGCTGCTGACATACCGCCTGCAACTCCTCCGACAATGATAATTTTCATTGGCTTTCTCCTTTAAACTTTTAGATGACCTTACCTGTCCAAGCCCTCATACCACCTCGGACATTGATGACATCATAACCTTTTTTCTTTAGCTTTTTAGCAGCCATCTTACTACGCACACCAGAATGACAAATGACATAGAGTGTTTCTTTTGTCGTGGGCTTATAAGAACCGATTTCAGTTAGGGGGACATTTTTTGCGTTTTTGATATGGCCTCTACAGAATTCTGTAGGCGTTCGAACGTCCAGTAGCTGAATAGGTTCCTTTAGTTTAGCTTCTAATTCGCTAGTAGAAATACTATCAATTTTTGTAAATAAGTGAAACATAGGCACCTCCGAATATACCCTTATGGGGTATATTAAACTACTAAGTAAAGCTTTTGTCAAGCAAGTTGCATTGATTAGTGTTATCTCTTTTTTATTAAATTGTTTTATTCATTTTCAGTATACAAGATGCCAACTCACAACCTAAAGAGAGAAATTTTTAGTTGGTCGGTAGGTTCATTAATAGAACCTGTCCTATTTATTCAACAACTATTTCCTAGAAAATTACCTTTTCTGAAAACAGACCCCATGCCCTGTTGTAAAATGAAGTGCAACACAAAAGACGTGTTCATCTGATATACTAGAGTTGCGAAAAACAGTATAAAGGAAGATGAACATGTCCGCTAATTATCCTACCACAAATCAATCCTACAAGCACTTATCTGAAGCTGAACGAGGGAAATTGAAGCTTATTTAAGCGTAGGACTCAAACCAGCTGAGATTGCTCGTCGTCTGGGGAGAAATCGCTCTACTATTACTCGTGAAATTAATCGTGGTTCCGTAACACAAGTGAAACAAGTAAATGGACAGAAGGTCTATTACCAACACTACTATATGGAGTTCCGAATTATACTCCAACTGGTCTGTATTGGGATAAACTTTCAATGTAACACTTTGACCAGGCTGGAGGGTGTAGCTTCCATAAGTAAGAATCGAATAAACAAACCAAACTGCAAATGAAGCATATAAGAATCCAATGATCTTTCGTGAACGTTTGCTTTTAAAACGACGTAAAAGTAGGACGAGAGATACTATAATTATCAGGGGCGTTACCATTTGTCTTCCTTTCTTGCAACTAGAACGGGGACTCACACTTTAAGATTCATTTTTAAATAAAACAAAAAGTAAAGAACGGGCTCGAATAATCACGAATGTCTGTAGCATCACCTATATCTGTCTATTTAGGCATATAAGATCCGATACATATTTTCCATGAAGCCGTCAATCTCTCCTCGAACAATTTTTAACAGACGCTCTTCTTCGGATTGCGAGATAGAGACTCCCTCTCTTTCACCACTGTCGTTATCCTGAGAATAGGTCGATTACATTAAATTTAGTTTTTTATCTAACACGAAAGCCACAAAGGTTTGTTTTTTATTAATTTGTGTAGTAAAAAATAACTGAAAATCTTTTGCATCTTTTTGAGGAGGGCTGATTTTCAAATGTACTTCTCCTTCTATTTCAAGTGGATAAACAACTCCTTCTTGACGAATAGCACCATCAGATGGAATGATGTAACCCGCTTTACGTATTTGAGATGCGTACTTTTCCGACCTCATTAAATAATGAAGAACTTCGGTTCTATCCTGTTTTTCAAAAGCTGTTTTTAGAGTACTAGATTGTTGAGAATTTTTATAAGTTAGATAAAAAGGAATGACTAATAAGATAAAAGATACTATTATCAACCACTTAAACTGTTTCATTTTATCTAACACCTCTTTCCAAATAGTCAAAGAAGGCTTTCTACTTCTTCTTTTTCCCTATCTCTTCTTTTTAATCTGAGAATAAACAAAACTGATCATAGCATCCAAGAGAATCGCATATCCAAAAATTCTAATGGTTGCTATGAGCCAACTTGGGCTATTTTCAGCATCTATATTCAATAGTTTTAAAGACACTGCTAGAGTCAAAAATAAGACAACTTCTGTAGTTAAGCGGTGCTTGGCCTTTTTGAAATCTATGGTTTTCAAGAAGAACTGACTCTGGTCTTCCTTCGGTCCTTCTTCCCAATAGGTCTTATCCTTACTTCTTAGATAAAGGAGATAGCCAACTTCGACGATTAACCTCGAAAAAGCTGAAGTAAACACTATGTTACTCACAATCCCAAATGTTTGCACATAATAACCGGATAAACTAGCCAGCCCTCCACCTAACAAAGTGATTCCGAAAATAATCCAGAGGGAGGATCTGCTAAAGACACTGGAGACGGCGATAGAATTCCCAGCAGCTCGTTTTTCTGAAAAGCCTCGTCCTAATTGCTTTTTTAACCAGCTGACATTATAAACCGTCAAACAGATAAATAAAACAGTGAAACTCAACCAATAAATCTGCGAGTAGATCAACGAATCTTTTAGAACCTCATTCGTTAAAATAGTGAGAATATAATCCATTAAAACCAATGAGAGATGGATCCCATTGATCAGTACAAAGAGCATCGCAGTACTAAAGAGTTGATGTTTATAGATGAATGTCTTGCTGAATGACATAATCTGACAGCCCAGCATGAGCAATAGAAGGAGACATAGAAAAAGAAAAGGAACATTCGAAAAGGGATCTACTGTGAATTGCTCCTTGATAAAAAAGTATACGTGAGTCAGGTCGATGCTCAATACAAACAAACCAGCCCAGGCCAAACTCAACATTCTAACAGAAGCTCGCGTGGAACCCAGCGCTTGAAAATAGTCCTTATTTAATGCTTCTGACCGAAAGTCTTCTCCATATTTAATCACTTCCCACCTCCAAAGAAATTAGCAATAGAATCGCCTTATTCTTTAAAACGTACTTTCCCTTGACTGTATAGCTTCATAATCTTCACAAAACGAACTGGATTGTTTTGGTTGTATAGCAATATCATTGTACACCAGATTATGCCCGTCCCCCAAAAGTAAGAGTTAGTCTCAATAGGCTGACCAAATAACCGGATGTAACTATAAATAACATATATAGAATATAAATTCATAAGCACAAGAATCCATCGAACAATTCGGTAGACTGTGACAGATGCCTTAGCTGGGTCAAAACTTTCTTCTTTACTTATCTAATTCTTTTGTCAAAATAGCTCCATCTGGTCCGACACTCACTTCTAAATATAGTTCAGGATTGTAGTCATCTCTACATACTACACTCAGTTTTCCAGATTCAAATTTTTCCGTTATGTCCAAAATACCAGAAATATTATTCTGATTATATATAACAAAAGCAATTCCAAGTAAAAGACCTGCAAAAACAATCTTAAAAATCTCTCCTCCAATCGGTTGTCCCAAAAAATCTTTGAAGTGGAAAATAAAATCATAGACATAGTAGAAACCAACTGCAGGAATAGTGAACAACAAAGCGTTAAATAAATAAGTATTATTGCGCTTCTCTATTTCGCTCAAGTTCTTTTCTTTTAAATCCTCTGAATCACAAATAGTAAAAAGGCAGACCTTTTGAGTAGTCACTTGAGCAATATTGACATTTCTGTATAAAGCCCGTTCTACAAGGATAGTGATAAAAGCAAACTCTGCTATCCAGATAAGAATAACACTCCAAAAAGTTGTCATGCTATAAGTTCCTTGTAAAAATAGACTAAAGAAGGAAGTAAGGCCACCCCCGCTAAACATAAAGAAAACAACTAATAAAGGAATATGCCTGTTCATCCTACTCGATTTCTCTGTATCTAATAGTTTACTCTTTGGTGCCTCTAAAACTTCATGGGTCTTACGATCATAATAAATAGCTTTGTCGTAATATTGATTCAAATACATACGACGTCTTCCCAAAAACATTATTCGCCTCTTTCTAATATTTATCGGATTCCCGTTACCACAGCTTGGGCAGTTTCCACTCTCCATGTGAAAACTTATCCTCCAAATAATTTCTTTAAGTCAACTCTTCATATTCTGGATGCTTTCGGATGTAGATGGCTGCGTAAACGGCATCCACGATAACCGCTGGAAACGTTAGTGTGATTAACATCCCCAAAAAAAGACCGAAGATTCTCTCAACATAGCCTGTCATCACGGCTATGAACAGCAGCATAATTCCAATAATTCCCAAAATGTTGAAAAGCCATTCTTTTTTCTTACTATTCACCTTGTAGGTCTCCCATTGGTTAATCTTCCAAATTTTTCCTTGATTTTGAGGGAGGTAATACCAGGCATAAATCAAGGTCATCCCAACAAATAGGAGCAAGATGGGAATGAGATAAAAGAAGGTTAAGCTGGAATCATTGACCGTTCGTGCACTAATAGAACCCTCGCCCAAGGTAAACATCAATAGACCAATAAAGGTGAAGCTGACGATTATTGTCCAAGCTACCAAACCGATTAAGATGTAGGTCAGAGATTTAAAGCGATTCACTAAAGAGTTAAAAAGGCCAAAGATAATACTGAAGCCATTAATCAGAATACAAGAAAGAAATAGAACCTTGATAATACCAATCCTATCTTCGTAGCCACCCGCAAAATATAAAAATGTCGTAATCGGTAGCATGATCCAAGGAAAAAATTTAATATAGCTTAAACTAACCTCATTTGTTATTAAAGGTCCGTGGTAGCGTTCTTCGGTCACTACTTTCTTTTTCTTTGAAGTTTTTGACATGAACTCCCTCTCATCAACTCTCTGCTTCTTCTTTAAAAAGCACTTTCCCTTGGCTGTACAGTTTCATAATTTTCACTAATCGAATTGGATTGTTTTGGTTGTACATCAATATAATCGTAAACCAGATGAGCCCCATTCCCCAAAAATCTTGGTTCAGCTCAATTGGCTGACCGAATGACTGAATATAGTGATAAATAACGTAGATAGAATATAGATTCATCGCTACCATAATCCATCGAACAATTCGAAAAATAGTAGCTGAGCACTTAGCCGGATCAAAATTTTCTTCGCCTATCATTAAATTATGAGAAGCTGCATAATGAAAAATCTTCTCTGTCGTAGGTTGTGCTTTGCGAACATTTTTATACAATCCCCGTTCTAGAATAGCAACCAAAATCAAAAATTCAGCCAACCAAAATAGTAGGATATAAGTCAAACTGGTCCAGTTATAGACTCCAATGGACATAGCTGAAAAGAATCCAAAGAGCCCGGGCCCACCGGCCATGAAAAAAATCACCATTTCAGGAATGTAGGCGTTGGTCTTCCGAGCCCCTTCCGTATTAAGCAGAAAACTTTTGGGAGCGGCTAAAGCCTCTCCTGTCTGTTGGTCATAATAGACCGCCTGACCATCACATTCGCCGATAAAGACACGGCGCCGTCTAAGAAAAAACATACATACCTCTTTCTATTTATGAAAATAAGTTCTTAAAATCTCCTAACCATTAGGAATAAATTGCACGACGAGAATCCTACTCTTCATATTCTGGGTGTTTGCGTACATAGCGAGCCGCCTGAACTCCATCCACTATGAGAGCCGGGAAAACGAAGTTCATTGAGATGCCCAAGAAAACACCAAAGATATTCTCAATGTAGCCAGTAATAATAGCTGGTGCTAACAATACAGCCACAAAAGCAACTCCAAAATTAAACAATCGCTCTTGCTTCTTGTCATTGTCATCGCCACCATAAGTCTCCCATCGGTTGAAAGCCCAGATTTTCCCCTGATTTTTAGGAAGATAATACCAGGAGTAGAGCCCTGTAGAAAAAAGCAGGATACAGAGAGCTACCAGATTGTAAATAAGTGCCCAGACTGAATAGATCCCGTCATTACCAACTAGCATAATCAAGCCTATAAAAGTCATGTCAACGTTTAAAATCAAAACGAGTACAGAAACAAAAAGATAGATAAAACTCTTAAATCTCACAATAAAACGATCGAAGAAAGAGAGTGGGATTGCTACAGCACTAATGAGCATGCAAATAATGAACAAGATTTTATAGATGCCAATATGATCAATATAGGTCGTCCCAAAAAATCCTATAAAAGAGACTGCTAATGTAATCGGAGGTAGAAGCTTGATATAGCCTAAACTAACTCCATCTGTAATCAAAGGGCCGTGGTAGCGTTCTTCAATCACTACTTTCTTTTTCTTTGAAGCTTTTGACATGAACTCCCTCTCCTTATCTGGTCAGATTGATTTTATACAAGAAAACTATTTTCCACTCTCTACTTTCTACTTCAAAACTTGGTTTCCATCTTTCTGTAGTTCGGTGATGATAGGTTCTTGATCTGTTCCCATCCTCACCTCTAGATAGACATCTGGATCGTCATCAGCTCTACATATCACACTAATTTTTCCCTCCTCAAACCGTTGTGACAATTTCAAGATTCTAACGAAATTATTTTGATTGAACCCAACAAAAGCAACTCCCAACAAAAGACCTGCAAATATAATCTTAAAAATCTCTCCTCCAATCGGTTGCCCCAACAAGTCTTTAAAGCGGGAAATAAAATCATAGACATAGTAGAAACCTACTGCAGGAATAGTATATAAGAGTGCATTAAAATATAAAAAAGCACCTTTACTAAAACCTTTTTCCGTCTTTTCCTCTTCGTCTTGATTTTCGTCATCGGTATAAATCATAGTAGTCAGACAAACCGTTTGGGTAGTCACTTGAGCTTTATTGACATTTCTATACAAGGCTCGTTCTACAAGGAGAGTGACAAAAGCAAATTCTGCTATCCAGATAAGAATAACACTCCAAAAAGCAGTCATACTATAAGTTCCTTGTAAAAATAGACTAAAGAAGGAAGAAATGCCACTTCCGCTAGCCATAAAGAGAACAACTAATAGAGGAATATGCCGATTCATCTTATTTGACTTCTCTGTATCTAATAGTTTACTCTTTGGAGCTTCTAAAACTTCATGGGTCTAACGATCATAATAAATAGCTTTGTCATAATATTAATTCAAATAAAAACGACGTCTTCTAAAAAACATATCTGTCCCTTTCTCACCCAAGTCTATTTCAAGTATTTTTTGCCATAGTCTTCGTAGCTTGGTTGCTCTTTTTTATTCATCGCATACAGCAAGAGTCCGCTCAAATCATCCTTTTCTGAACTCGGTTGGATCATGATGGCAATATTTCTATCCTGATCTGGGAAAATCACAGAATAAGACTCACCATGTTGCTCGATTTTGTAGTATACAAGATTCCCTTTTTTCTCAATAGACTTTTGTTTATAGGGATATTCTTTTCCGTCTACTGTCACAGTGTCTTTAGTAAAGACCAGCACACCATTTTTCTTATCGCCTGTTTGGACTTTCCATTCCCCTTCAAGCTTAGCCGAAGACGTACCACAAGCCGCTATCAGAACCAAAGAAAGAGACAGAAGAACCGCAGCCATTATTTTTTTCATTTTACTCATTATGATTTTACACTCCTAAAATTTTATTATTTCCCTCTCCTACAAAAGAACTCGGACCCCCTTCACTCACTTGTAAAAACAGCCCTAGATTCATAGGATCGGAGAAATTCACATAGAACTAGTATACCATAAATACTAGGTGGCAACATTGATTTGAGCACAAGAAAACCACTTAAAAAGGTTGCTTTTGTCTCAATCATCCTAGTGAACTTTTTTATGTAGAATTCTTCCTGACGGCTCATCCCTACAAGCCTTTTGCTAGCTCTCCCAATTTTTCAATCCGATCATGAAGGGTTTCTACATTGAGATTTTCGTTCTGGTAGTCGCACAACACACCATTCTCATAAAAGACTTGCACGGGTAGCTGGACCTGCGGTGGCTGAGGACACTGAATCATGACTACACTGAAGACTCCACCAGGCCCAGTTTGCTCCAGGGTATTGCCTACGAAATGATAGGTAAAAGCTCTGAATTGCCAGTCCTTGTAAGCATCTGAGATCACATAGGCTACCTTTCGTTCGTGACCACGGCCAAAGGGATAGTTCGTAAAGAGGGATTGTCAAGGTGATCCATATTATTATATGCACAAAAAAACTTGAACTGTTTCATTCGTCTATACTTCCCAAACACCATCCCCCCATTCTCCCCCCACTTATGGTATGATGATAGAGTATGTTTAGGTGCCGAGCTACTCGAGCATCTCCGTGCTAAAAGGAGAACGAATATGAAAATTGCATGGAATGAAATGAAATACCAGCCCAAGAAGTTTATCCTGATTGAACTCCTCATTACCATCCTCATGTTTATGGTGGTGTTCTTGTCCGGTCTGACAAATGGACTGGGCCGTTCGGTATCGGCCCAAATCGATAACTATGGGTCGCTGCACTACATCCTTTCGACGGATTCAGAAGGGATTATCCCCTTTTCAACCATTACGGCGAAGGATTTAGATGAGGTCCAAAAGATAGAGGGGATGGACTATTCGGGCTTGTCCATCCAGCGGGCAACTGTCTCAAAATCAGAGGATTCCAACACTCTGGATATCACCTACTTCGCGACTGATCACAATGAAGAAGAGATCCTCAATCCAATCATGGAAGATACAGACCTCAAGATCTCCGACTTAAAGAAAAACGAGGTCATTTTGGACAGTTCTTTCAAAGAGGATGAGGGGATCCAAGTCGGCGATCAAGTGATCGACAAAACTTCTAAGCAAAAACTCAAGGTCGTGGCCTTCGCGAAAAATGCCAAATACGGCTACAGCGAGATTGGCTTTATCAGCTCTGATACCTACACAGGCATGCGGCAAAAAACAGATCCAAGCTATCAATGGCAAGCCCAAACCCTTGTGACTAAGAAAAACATCCCTTCTAGCGATCTAGCCAGCAACTTGATGGTGGCGGATAAGAAGCAGGTGATCGATAAAATCCCTGGCTACAAGGCTCAAAATCTGACGCTACGGATGATCACGTGGGTGCTCTTACTCGCTTCTTCTGCTATCCTTGGGGTCTTCTTCTATATCCTCACCCTGCAGAAGTTGAAACAGTTCGGTGTCTTGAAGGCTATTGGCATGTCCATGAGCCAGATTACCTATGTCCAACTATCCCAGCTCACCATCATCTCCCTCATCGGAGTGCTGTTGGGGCTTGGATTGGCAACTATGATGGCGCCATTTTTACCCAATAGCGTCCCTTCCTTTATGACCCTGAAGGACAATTTCACCATCTCGGTTAGCTTTATCTTGACCTCTATTTTGTGTGGTGCCTTGTCCCTTGTCAAAATCAAAAAAGTAGATCCAATCGAAGTCATTGGTGGAAATGGAGAATAAGATGGCCATTATCGAATTAGAAAATATCAGAAAATCCTACGCCGATGGTAGCCAGATGCACCATGTCCTCAACCAGCTGGAATTAAGTGTCGAACCCAACGAATTTGTCGCTATCTTGGGCCCTTCAGGATCTGGTAAGTCCACGCTTTTAGCCATCGCTGGCTTGCTTTTGTCAGCAGATGAGGGGCGGATTCGTATCGCTAGCCAAGACTTGACCGGTCTTAACCAAAGTCAGTGGACGCAAAAACGGCTGGAATTGCTCGGCTTTATCTTTCAAGATCACCAGCTCCTCTCCTACATGAAAATCGGTGACCAGTTAGAACTGGTGGCCAAATTAAAAGGGGAAAAGGATAAGAAAAAACGCCAAGAGGAAGTCAAAGCCTTGTTGGCAGATCTTGGCATCGAAGCTTGTTACCACCAATATCCGAATCAGATGTCCGGTGGGCAAAAGCAACGAGCAGCCATTGCTCGGGCCTTCATCGGAAATCCGCAGGTCATTTTAGCCGATGAACCAACGGCTAGCCTAGACCCAGATCGAGGGCAAGAAATCGCCCAGTTGATCCGGAAAGAAGTCAAATCCAAAAACAAGAGCGCCATCATGGTGACCCATGACCGCTCTATCCTGACCTATGTGGATACCATTTATGAATTAAAACACGGCCAGTTGCTAAAGGTAGAAAAGGTTGATTAAATACAAACTAGCGAACAAGCATTTCTCTTGTTCGCTAGTTTTTTTATTCTTGAAGCTCCTTGGGCAGTTCCATACGGAAGCGCAAGCCCATAGCCGTTTTGTCAAATTGGTAGGCCAGTTCCTCATGGTCTAGCAAGTGTTGGACCACGAAGAGTCCCAAGCCGCCTTCCTTCTTCTGACGACTAGCGGTCATTGGCATCTCAGCGGTCTCTACCATTTCCTGGCTGGTATTTTCAACCGCCAAGTGCGTCCCTTCTTCTTCGAGACGGAGCTGGATCTCTCCACCGGCATCCGAATGCTTGACGGCATTACTGATGACATTTGAGAGAACCAATTTCAGAATCGCAGGGTCCATATAGACTGGTTTGGCTGGGATCTGATTGTCAATCGTGAGCGAGCGAGATTGAGCCAAGACCTTATACTGGTCGAGGATCTGCTCTAAAACTTGATCCAGCTGGATCCATTCCTTGTCTCCGGCCAATTCTTGGACAGAGGACAGGGACAGGATTTCTAGGACGATCTGGTTCATCTCATCGACGATATCGAGGGAGACCGACAGGTAGCGGTCCCGATCCTTGTAGCGGCCGATCTTATCCCGCATATTTTCAAGGATAATCTTCAAGCTGGCTAGCGGCGTCTTGAGCTCATGCGAGGCTCCCCGTAGGAATTCAACCTTCATCTGCTCCAACCTCAGATTTTCCTGTTTTTGCTGTTCTAGATTGTCGATCACTTCTAGGAGATGGTGATAGAGATCGTTGATCTGTTGCTTGAGGACGCCAATCTCATCCTGCGAATGAATGGGAAGACTGGCTGTCCGATCCAAGCGCTTCATCCGCTTGGTCATCTGCTTGATCTCCAGGATCGGAGCAGAAATCAGGCGGGCATAGAGATAGGAAGCAATCACTGACAGGACAAAGGAAGCAAGAAGACTATAGGGAAGAAAGCCCAGACTGATGTCCCGCGCTTCCTTTTGCGAATCGACGGTCGCTAAGAATTGCAAGGTCAAGTCCTTTCCCTCTTTGGTCTGGATTTTTCGCTCTTCAATGACCAGGGAATTGTTCTGGCTATCAGGGTTCAGGAGCAGGTCATCCTTGACCTCTAGGGCATTTTGTTTTTGCTTTCCTTTGATAGACACCTTGATATCATTGGTATTGGAATAAAGGTCGATGACCGACTCAATGGTCCCTTCTTCCTGACCCTGGAAACTCTTAGCCAGGGCTTGCGATTTCTTCAAAATCGTCTGGCGCTGGGACTCGATATAGGTCGATGGAAAAATAAAGTAAACCGAAGCATGGAGAAGGATGACTAAGCTACTAAAAAGGGCAAAGGTGATCAGAAAGATTTTTGCAAAGATACTCCGTTTGGTCATGGTCTCTCCAATTTATAGCCGACATTGCGTACCGTAACGATACAGTCCAGCTCCAGTTTTTTTCGTAGTTCCTTGATATAGACATCGATCACCCGGTCAAAAGGAATCTCCTCCGTCTCCTTCCAGACGGCATCGAGGATCTGAGAGCGGGTCCTGGCCTTACCCTCATGCTGGAGCAAGT
>SKEG01001371.1_pt1 | contig 19388 bp, 21 predicted proteins | sample 4826631 | NCBI WGS metagenome assembly SKEG01 (sample SAMN11008815, study PRJNA524170) | human gut metagenome | biome: Human fecal sample; material: Feces; isolation source: fecal sample from pouch patient p26, p34, p50 | host: Homo sapiens | place: Israel: Tel-Aviv | collected 2016-11-02
CTTAAATGCTAAGTACCGAGTTGAGAAGGATCATCAGGATATTGGGGTCCTAATCCCACTTGATGATGAGGAACTGAAGCCTTTAATGACTAAAGCCTTGAGACGCTACTTTAACGCTCTTAGAAGCAATGAGAAGCACATTAAGAACGTTGAAAACTACTTGTACGGCACCATGCAAAACCTATTTGGGGTTTGGTGGAATAAACAAGCGGCTAGAGAATATGCGGCCAAACACCCCGAAGAGCAAAACGCTGACAATGAGCGCTTTTAGAATTAAACAGCATATAAGCTCATCTAAGCCGTTTTAAGTGTTCGACACATAATTATGTTAAAACTGGTTTAAAAACGTTTAGAAGCTGAAATAGGTGCCTTAAATAGCTGAATAGGCGATAACTAATCTAGAAAGATGGGAAAGAGTTTTTTAAATGACCAAACCAAGCAAAGAAGTCGAAAAAATAGAGCAATTGTTGGCTGACCCCTGGACAGTCAATATTCAAGGCATTTGGGAACAAGCAGCACATAATCCAGACCCTGATAAGCGCAAGTTGTTTGACGCGTTACACACTTACCTCTTAGATAAACGGCAAGAAAAAATTATCAACGAAAAGCATTTCGTGATTTAACATGAGTGAGCTAAAAAGATATCTCATCGTAGCTGGTATAAACGGCGCTGGTAAAAGCACTTTATATCGCGCGAGGCCCGAATTATTTACTCACTCCAAACGATTAAATGCCGATGAAATCCTCCAAAAAATGGGTGGCGATTGGCGTAAAGATCGTGATAACTTTAGGGCAATGCGCGAAGAAATAAAACAATTCCAGCGGCTTTAGATATCGGGCGGAGTATCCATGTTGAAACAACCTTGGCTGGCCAGGGTAGGGCGCAATTGAATTTAATCGAGCGGGATCACCAAAATGGTTTTGAGGTCACGCTTTTATACGTGGCATTAAAAAACGAAAAAGTCGCAATTAATCGAGTTCATGAGCGGGTCAAAAAGGGTGGGCACGGTGTACCAGATGAAGATGTTAAAAAGCGATATAACCATTAATGATCCAGAAAATAAAAACGATCGGCCTAGTTATTAGGTTGATCGTTTTTGAGTTTATTCGGTTTATGGGCGTTAACATAGTCAGCAAATGTTTTTAAAAGTTCTTCGGTTTGTTCGACCGAGAGGTTATTAGCTTGAAAGTACTTTTCTAATAAAGCCCCTTTTTGAATTAGTCGGCGAGAACGGGCTTTGCGGGATTGCCGATTTTCATAGTATTTAGATTGCCGTAATTTAAAATCTTCCCGCTCAATTTTTTGTTTTAAACGCGCTTGCTGCTCGACTAGTTTTTCATATTGATTAGACATGGAATTTCCCCATCTCGTATGGCTAATGATCTACGGACTTTACCTTTAAAAATTCAGAAAATTGCTTGGCTAAAAGCTTAATCTGATCGTCAGACAAATTAGCATAATCTAAATTGGCTTGACTGATGATTTGTTTACCGAGGTTTTGTTCAATCTTATTTTTTTCGGCCTTAATTTTTTGATTAAGGGCTTTTAATTTAGCTTCTTGTTTTTCTAAGTTACTCTGAGACATAACGATCCCTCCAATCATATTAGAAATAATCACCGAAAATATATCATATAGGAAATGTTAAGTCAAAGTATAAAATTTGAAATAGCGAAGCGGAAGGCATACACTAAATTAAAGTTAATATAATCAAAAGGCCGAGTGAAACGAGGCCAATGCGCACTTACACGTCATCTTTGATGACGTTGTGCTAAACCCATTAAAACCTGTATTAGAAGTCGCCGATGGCGACAACAAAATCAAACCCATAAACCCAAAGAAAGGTGGTGACCGATATGGCAATTTTTCACATGAGTTTTAGTAATATTAGTGCTGGTAAAGGACGAAGTGCGATTGCCAGTGCCGCTTATCGAAGTGGTGAAAAGCTATTTGATGATAAGGAAGGTCGCCGCTATTTTTATGCCCGCTCGGTTATGCCAGAAAGCTTTATTTTGACGCCAAAAAATGCACCAGAATGGGCCAGTGATCGAGAGCAGTTGTGGAATGAAGTTGAAAAGAAAGATCGTAAATCAAACTCACGGTATGCAAAAGAGTTTAATGTGGCTTTACCAATTGAGTTAAGTGTAGATGAACAAAAAGAATTACTGACAAAATATGTGCAAGAAAATTTTGTCGATCAAGGTATGGTAGCCGACGTGGCAATTCATCGCGACCACCCAGATAATCCGCACGCTCATGTGATGTTAACCAATCGCCCATTTAACCCCGATGGTACTTGGGGACAGAAAACAAAAACCGAATACATTTTAGATAGTCATGGTAATAAAACTAAGACCCCTGCAGGGAATGTGAGAAACCGAAAAATTTGGTTGGTTGATTAGGATAAAAAAGAAAAAGTAACTGAATGGCGTCATAATTGGGCAGTTAGTGTCAATCAGGTTTTAGAGCAAAAAAACATTCCTGATCGAATCAGTGAAAAATCATTTGTGGAACAGGAAATAGCTGACACACCCATGCAACACGAGGGAATCAATAGCAAACGGCATGAAAGAAAGGCATTTAATCAACAAGTTAAGAACTATCGTAAGTCCAAAGCTGGCTATAAAAATATGCAGGAGAAAGTAGTTAATCGAGGCCACTTGGATAGCCTAAGTAAACACTTCTCGTTTAACGAGAAAAAAGTGGTCAAAGAGTTAAGCCACGAACTGAAAACTTATATTAGTTTGGAAAGTTTAGATGATAAGCGGCGCATGCTATTTAATTGGAAAAACAGTACCTTAATTAAGCACGCTGTTGGTGAAGATGTCACTAAGCAATTATTGACGATTAACCAACAAGAAAGTTCACTAAAAAAAGCAGATGAACTCTTAAATAAAGTAGTTGATCGCACGACTAAAAAACTTTATCCAGAGCTTGATTTTGAACAGACAACCGCGGCTGAACGACGGGCATTGATTAAAGAAACTAATAGTGAACAAACGATTTTCAAAGGCAGTGAATTAAACGAACGTTTAATGAATATTCGTGATGATTTATTGGTCCGACAATTATTGACCTTTACCAAGCGGCCATATACCAGCTGGCAGTTATTAATGCAACAAGAAAAGGAAGTCAAAATCGAGCTTAAATATACGCTGATGATTCATGATGATAGCTTAGAAAGTCTAGAACACGTTGATCAAGGTCTACTAGAAAAGTATTCACCAACCGAGCAGCAAAAGATTACTCGCGCAGTCAAAGATTTACGAACAATCATGGCTGTGAAGCAAGTTATTCAAACCCAATACCAGGAAGTTTTAAGAAGAGCCTTTCCTAACGGCGATTTTAATGAATTACCAATGATTAAACAGGAACAGGCCTATACAGCCGTGATGTACTATGATCCAGCTTTAAAACCATGTAAGGTTGAAACAATCGCACAGTGGCAGGAAAATCCACCAAGGGTATTCAATACCCAAGAGCATCTGCAAGGACTAGCTTATCTATCGGGACAGCTGAGCTTAGATCAGTTAGAAAATCATCACTTACAACGGGTTTTAAAGCATGATGGCACTAAACAACTCTTTTTGGGTGAATGCAAAGCCGATCCGACGATTAAGAACAGTCAGATCGAGAAAATCCAAAAGCAGTTAAAAGGGCAACAAGCCAAGGACGACCAGTACAGAAAAGCAAATATGGGACATTATCAACCGCTAAATTACAAGCCAGTTAGTCCAGACTATTACTTAAAGACGGCCTTTAGTAACGCAATCATGACCGCCCTATATGCTCATGATGAAGATTACCAACGGCAAAAACAGGCACGCGGCTTAAAAGAAACCGAGTGGGAAATGACGAAAAAGCAGCGGCAACACCAAACCCGGAACCGGCATGAAGATGGGGGTATGCACTTGTAATTTAAATGTAAAAATAAATGTACACACATGTGTTCAATCGGTGCTATAATTAAGCTAATCATTTAAGAAAGGAGTTACCTGCATGTGGCAAGACAAAACAAATGGATTAGTTTATCCCAAGCCGGTATCAAGCTAGGGCATGACCGATCATATGTAAGCTTATGGTTAAGGCGGCACCCAAATAGCATGCCCGAAGAATATTTAATGGAAACCGGCACAGTTAAATTAATTTCATTGGAAGGCATTGAATGGATAAAGAAACAATCAAAAAAAGAGGGCGTCCTCGTCAGCAATAAAGGTGCTAACGGGGATCAGCACCTAGAATCGCAACTTCTAGGTGTCACCCTCCTAACAATCCATTTTACCGGGCGGGTTAGGGGAAAGCTAGTTGTTTAATATTTCTAACCCAACAAACAATATAAGGAGGTGATCCAATGAAAGTAGAAAGCTGGCAAGGCATTAATGGCAAGCTAGTTCATGATGATCAAAAGGCGATTGTGGTTGATGATGAGCAAGCATTGACTGATCCAAAACAGTTACAAGACCGATTGAAACAGGAAGGTAAACCAATTGACGAGGTACGGAAAGCATTAATCAAAAATACCGTTAAGCGTCAGATTAAGACCGACCCATTAAAAATCAGTAGTTGGTTTAATCGTCATCAAGACAGTCAAAATGCTAAAAAGACCGAAAAATTGGTGAGTGACAAACCGACCCATCAATATAAGCAGATCAAAAATGAAATGACCTTTTTTGGTGAGAGTTTCCTGGAAGGCTTCTTAGGCTTCTATGGCTTAGAAGTTGATAACGCCTTAGACCGTTACGAACATAATTTGCATGTCTTAGAGACCCAAGAATTAGGCAAGTCAGAAAAAGAGTATTACTTAGCCACGAGTGAAAACGGCCGCGTCAAATTAGCCACCGATCCATTACCAAGCCAGCAAATTGCCGAGGAACAAATGAACAAGTTCTATCAGCGTGAGCCAGAAGAAACGCAGGCAGAACAAATTCAATTACGAACATCAGAAGACGATAGGAAGGAGGAATAACATGAAGTTCAGCAAAGTAAAAGCGTTAGCAACTACTGGAGCTACTGCAATCTATTTGGGCTTGATGAACGCCCAGGTTGTTTTGGCGGCGGACGGTGGCGAAGTTAAAAGCAAGCTAACCAGCGCTGGTAAGACGATTCAAGGTATTTTAACTGGGTTGGTCGTTTTAGTTGGGATTTGTGTCGCGCTATTTATTATTATCAAAAGAATGCCTGACGCAGACGATCCGCGAGAGAAATCAGAAGTTTATCACGCGGTTGGCCGGGTGGCTGGTTTAGTGGCCCTAGCGGCAGCGATTATCTGGCTATTACCTTGGGTTTACAGCCTATTCACTTAATTTAAAAAGGAGCCTGCCAAAATGAAGAAAGGCAAAGAATTTATCTTTCCAGAGAACGTAGATAAAGATTATGGGATCTGGAAAGACTACACCTTGAAGGATTTTGGCTATGCGGCGCTGGCAGGACTAGTGGGCTTAATTTTTATTGCGATCCCACCCTATGGCCTGATTTTAGTCCTGATAAAAATAGTGATTGTTGTCTTAGCCATGACGATTGTCATGGCTATTTTAACAATTCGGCCAGTTGCGGCGCGGAAGAATATTAAAGTGCGGGATAACTTTAAGTTGAAACGTCGCTATGCCAATGGTCAGAAACTGTTTTATTTAAAACCGAAGAAGCGAGGTGAACTAAATGCGTTTGAAGAAGAGCAAAACCGCCAATAAATCAGCGAAGCTAGATTGGGATTACCAACCGCCTAAAATCAATGGTGGCAAAGAGACCATTGATGACATGAGCTTGGTGGTGGGTATGTATGGTAACTACGAAGTTACCAAAACGGGTAATCTCGTTGGCATTTTGGAAGTTAGTGGGATCAACCTGGATCTGCTTAATGAAACCGAACAACAGGACGTTTTTGAGGACTATGGCGCGTTTCTGATGAGTACCTTGGGTGAAGGTGTTGATGACACGCTACAGTTCTTAGAACCGACGATTCCCGTCAATATGACGGCTTATCTCAATGGTCTCAAGCGCCAGTATCTTGCGTTACAAAAAGATCACCCCGAGCAACAGTTCAAAATTCAGCTCATAGCCAGTTACTTGGATCACTTTACTAAAGTTCAGGAATCCAAAAACATGACGACCAAGCAACACCTGCTAATCGTTAAGGTACCGATTAAAGACAAGAGCGTTAAAAGCTTAAACTTAGCCGTCACTCATTTAGACGAAAAGATCGAACAGGTTAAACGAGACATTGAAAATGCGTTAACGGATTTTGATGTGACGGCCAAAGTGTTGACTAGTCAAGAAGTCCAAGAGATTTTAAAGAACTTGATCAATTTTAATGGATAGGGGGAAACAAAATGAATTTTGGTGATAAAGTCATTGATTTGTTCATGCCAACCAAGAAAGAAAGTCAGCAAAATAGTGAACCAGCGGTTAATAAACAAAAACCGGAGGTTGAAGACTTTACCAAGCTGATTGACCGTGACAGTCTGCATTCACTATTCCCGTTTAGCTGGGAACAGTACCCCACCTACGTCCAGTCGGGTGAGAATTTTATACGTGTCCTAGCAATTGCTGACTACCCCAAGCGGGTTTACGGCAACTGGTTGTCAGAGTTAAAGCGCAAAAAAGGCGTTATCGATATTGTGCAATATATCGACAGCGCCAGTAATAATTCAATGATTACCTATTACAAGAAGACGATTCAAAATAAGGAAGCGCAGAAGTTAAATACGTTCGACCCGTATAAAAAGAAGATTCTGCAAAATTATATTGATTCAGCCAACATGCAACTAGATAAATACCTTGATAATTCTACCACATTTGTGTACCAACATATGCTCATTTATCTGCGGGCCAACAGTTTAACAGAATTAGATGACTTAACCGAAAACGTCAAGAACACCTTGATTAAGCTACAGATGAAGCCCTTAGTGCCCGTTAAAGCGACTTTCCAAGCATTTTGGTCAACCATGCCAATTAACGAGAACCTCATGGGCGATTACACCTATAAAGAGAGTAATACCGAAGTCGCCAGCAGCATGTTTCCTTTTGATGACGCTGAAATTCTGGACTTAAAGCCGAGAAGCGATATTGAAGGAGTTAATAAAGATACCAACAGTTTAATTGCCGTAGATATGTTGGATCGCAACAAGACCCTAAATCAAAATCAAGTGATTATCGGGACCTCGGGGGTCGGCAAGACCACCTATATGATTCAGAAAATCCTACGCTACGCCATTCAAGACTATCAAATCTACATTATTGATCCAGAAAATGAATATACCAAAATTGTCGAAGCCTTGGGTGGGGCAGTCTTACACCTAACTTCTAATGCTAAGTACAAAATTAACCCGCTACAAATCTTTTCCGAAGAAATCCTCAGCGCCGATGAAGCGGTCACAAACCTTGATTTACTAGTTAAAGATAAAATCCAGCGATTAAAGGGGTTCTTTGAAGTCCTTAAAACCGGGATTACCCAAGTTGAGCTGGCAATCCTTGATGATGTCGTTAAACAAGCTTACGTCAACAGTGGCGTTTTGAAATATAGCCGCTTAAAAGAGATTAAAGACGATCAGTGGCCGACCTTATCCAATGTTTATGACGAGTTGGAAAAACTGGCAGATAAGGACGCCGACAAATTCAATCGGGTTAAAGACTTCTACTACATCTTAGGTAGTTATACCCATGGTTCTAACAGCCTATTTGACGGCCACACCAACGTCAACCTAAAGGGAAAGATCATTTCTTTTGATCTAAAACCCCTACAAAGTGAACAGGAAGTCCAATCAGCGGCTTATCTGAATACCTTCCAGTATTTGTGGGACGAAATCACTAAAGATCGGCATAGCCGCAAAAAGTTATTTGTTGATGAATTTCACTTTTTGACCTTGCACAAAGCGGCCGCCACCTTTTTCCACCAAGCATACAAGCGGTTTAGAAAGTACAATGCCGGAGCGATTGCCGGAACACAGCAAATTCAAGATGTGATCGAAGGAACAACTGATACCGGTCAAAATATAGGTGAAGCCATTATTGGTAACTCCTATACGAAAGTCTTTTTCGGTTTAGACGGTAAAGGCGTTGATGATGTGATTACTAAGTTGAGAATGACGTTCTCGGATAAAGAAAAGAAGCTACTAGAACGCCGTAGGCAAGGTGAAGCCCTGATGATTTATGGTAGCCAACGTGCCTTTATGAAAGTCGAGTTGACCGAAGAAGAATTGCGGTTAATTGATCCCGAAGCTTACCAAGAAAAATACAACCGTGAGACAGCCGAACAACCGGTTTATCAAAAGCGCGTGGTCTTAACACCTAGTGAGATTGACGCCTTAACCACTACCGAAGAGGAAGGAGGGACTTTAAATGAGTAAACCAAACCAGTTATTGAATATCGAGGTTGGCACCTTCAAACGACAGGGGAACAAGTTAATTCTCGAACTCAATCACAATCAGTTTCGATATGACCAGTTGAGTGAGCTAAACGAATTAAAGCAAGCTGATTCCAATTTCTTACAGTTGGTTAACGTGGTTGAGCAAGGCCAGAAGGTTGTTTTAACTTATACCTTGCCAGATAAAGTCAGATCATTAAAGGACTTGCCACATGAAAATAAGGCAATCCGGTCGGCGATTGCCAAGGAAATTATGGCGCAAAAGGTGGTTAACGATAGCCAGTATCACATTGCGTTAAACCCAGCTAACCTGTGGTATTACCCAATGAAACATGTTTGGTACGCCTATCGGGCCAATGAACTCATGCCCTATGATGACAAGCACAGCAATTTAGCTAAATACAAAGCGCTGATTCTATTTTGTTTGACGGGGACACCCTATGAACGGCTACTAAGCAATCCTAAAGAAGCCCTAGCTAAACACCCGGACGACTATTTACAACAAGTAGCTAAAGCTACGTCGTTAAATGAGTTAACGGAAGTGGTTAACGGGATTGAGGATTTTGTGAGCTATCACGAATGGCAGGCAGTTGAAACGGCTCAACAGAAAACCAAACAACGTTTATGGTTGAGTATGGCCGGAGTGGCGATTGTGGCCGTTTTGGCCGTCGGCTTAGTCCATAAAAGTGACGAACGAAAGTATCAAAGCTTAGCTAACCAGAACCAAGCCCAGGTCACGCGATTAAAATATAGCGGTCAAATTCAGACCGCTTTAAATGATCAAAAGTGGTCGGAAGCACAGAAAGATATGAAACGGGCCGGCTATCCTTTAACTAAGCAAGTCAGTGTCTTTTTAAAGCATCGTCAGTACCAGCAAGCCTTAAACGTTGACCCAAGTCAGTTGAACAAGGTTGTTAATGCGGCTTATGCCAACAAAGATAACAGCCAAGTGGCTGATTGGCAGTTACCAACTAAGGCGACGAGCAAGCAAAAAGACCAGTTGAAACTCGAAAAAGCGATTGTTAATTATGATACCAATACGCTTAATAACCAATTATCCTTTACGACGAACGCTGATGTTTTATTGAGAATGGGACAAGCCTTCCTAGCCCATAACGATACGCAAGACGCCCAGACCGTCCAAACCAAATTAGCCGGTGTGAATAGTCCTAAAGCTAAGTATTTAAAAGCCCTGTTAAGTCTCAATGCCGCTAAGAACGAAGTTAGCGACGCCCAAAAGAAGTTAGATGACGCCAACAAGATTGATGGCAGTAAAGATAAGGATAAAGATAAGAAGGTGGATTCGGCTAAGTCGGACTTAAAGAATGCGCAGAGTGACCAATCAGCAGCGCAAAAACAAGTCGATCAGGCCAAGCACAAAGTGGGTGATTAAATGCAAGTACTGTCTTTCGAATATAAGAAAAAGAAGTGGAAGTTGATTGCTTATATTGTGGGCGGCGCCATTCTGCTAATCATCTTGTTAATTGCGGCAGTAACAGGTCAATTGCAAGAAAACAGTTGTGATAACTCAACCACTACAGAAACGCAATTAGATAGTAAGAGCATGACAGAAAATGCCAAAAACATCTATGCCCACTGGAAACAAAAGTATGGTGCCACCCCACAAGCGGCCGCCGGTATCTTGGGGGTCTTACAACTAGAAAGTCGCCTTGATCCTAAGTCCGTTAATTCCAGTTCCGGGGCCACGGGCTTAGCCCAGTGGTTAGGTGGTCGAAAAGATAAACTGGAAGATTTAGCCCATAAAGAAAATAAACCAGCGACCAATCTCGGGGTACAGTTGGATTATCTCGACCAAGAATTGAACAGTAGTTACTATGCGTCAAACAAGCAGATCTTTAAATATACGGACGTGCATAAAGCGACCAAATCCTGGTTAATGGATTATGAGGGTATGAGTAAGAACCCGGAACAATGGTATTTAAGCCAAAGATACGGTTATGCCGATCACTGGTATTCCGTGTTTGGGGCGAGTGATCCCGTGGCCGGTAATACGTTAGACAATGCGAGTTCCGGCGATCTGACCGATCTAGGTTGTGATAGTGACCCGAGCTATTCCGGCGGTAGTATCGTTAAAAACGCAGAAAGTATGAAAGGCGATTTCTACTATGTTCAAACCCACCCCAGCCCCGATTTAGGCAGTGATTTAAAGAATCCCAGCAAAACTGGTGGAACTGATTGTTCGGGCTTTGTCTGGTTAGCGCTTAATAAAGCTGGTTACAAGGTACCGGCCAACATGGGCTGGTTTACCGGCACGATGGCTAGTGACGCCAAAGGTAGCCATCAATATTTGAAACAAATCAGTGAAAATGACGCGAAAGCCGGCGATATTGTGATTGTTAATCAAGGCGCCGGGGCCGGCAACAACGGGCATACCGCCATTCTGCTAGGCAAATGGCAAGGTAAAGCCACCAAGATCATTGAGCAAGGTGGTGTCGGCGACAAGGTTAACGAAAGCACCTTTGGCACCGCCTTTTATAGCTTACTAAGTGGTAGCGATGTAACGTTAGCCCGGCCAATCAAGAAGTAAGGAGGACGAGTAAATGAAACGCAGCATGGTTTTAAGTATTGCGATTGGTAGTTTGATCTTAATCATGTCATTAGGGGCGAATGCCTATCAACATAGCCAAGTTAAACAGGCACAACAGCAGATCAGTCGTTTACAAAAACAGAAGCGCCAAGTTAACCAGCAATTGACTAAAGCCAACCAACAAAAGCAGTTATTGAGCACCCAAATTGACAGTTATAAGACCTACCAAAATAATAAAGACAAAAGTCAGGCTGAACTTAGCTTTAATACGGTAGTCACCAAGTTCTTTAAGGTCATGAACAACTTTAAGCCCAAGACCTACGGACAGCGTAAAGATGGCGTGAAAGACTTGATTTCCGACAAGCTATATCAGCAATACTTTTCAAATAAGGACACGTATGGTGATAGCAATAGTGTTTCAGCTAAGTTAAATCAACTGAACCTGTATACGCAAAGTAAGCAGGGGCAAAATATGAAAGGCTTGGCCGTTGTCAGTTACGAAAGTAAGAGTGGCGACAACGACTGGCAAAAGGCGACGGTACTTTATCAAGTGACTTTCGATACCACCACGGATCGAATCACTGATGTACAGAATCTTGGGAACAGTTTTAAAGCGAGTGACCTTGATTAAAAAAGTAAGCAAAGCCCTAGCGGTGATCGTGGTGATACTTGCAGTATTAGGCTTTGCAGGTCATAGCTATGTGAACCATGTTGAGAAAGAGAAAACAGTTGTGACGCTGGCTAAGCATTCTGATAAAGTTCTGTTCTTTTACCGTGATGATTGCCCGGATTGCCAAGCTATTTTCCATCAGATTTATTGGCATAACGTCATCAGTCACAACATCATTTTGATTAATATGAATCAACCGCAGAATCGGCATTACATTCAAAAATATCAGCTAACGGCGGTGCCAACCTTGATTAGTGGCAATCAACGGTATGTTGGTACCAAGCAGTCGCAAATTAAACGAATCGTAGGTGATTAGAAATGAAAGATAGAAGCATAGCTGTGATTAAAGCTAGTTGGCCGTATCTACTAACGCTAATCATTGGCTTGTATTTAGCGGAGATTTTAGCCGGAGCAGTCATGGCCTTGTCGCACTATAAGCTAACTTTTGCGGATCATATGCCAACCGTATTAAAACAATTAGCCTTGCACCCCTGGCACTATTACAACTTGTATTTGGGTCAAAAGAACCCGGTATTAATTATCGTCAGTATCGCTGTGATCCTGTACACCATTTATTTTGCTTTGAAACGCAATAGCAAGCACAAAGCGTGGGAAACTGCGGACACTGAAACCCACGGGAGTGCGACCTGGGGTGATCTAAAAGAATTAAGTGACCATTACTTTAGTATCAATGCCAAAGACCTCACCACAGCATTTAACAAGAGTACCAAGGCCGAAATTCTCAAATCATTATTGGATCGAGAAAAGTCAGCGAAGGGGGCAGATTAACATGAATGGGACAATTTTGGGGATCGTGGATAAACAGATTGTTTACCAGAATAACAGCACCAAACCCAATCGGAATATCTTTGTGGTTGGGGGACCTGGATCATATAAGACCCAATCAGTCGTCATTACCAACCTGTTTAACGAAACGGAGAACAGCATTGTCGTGACCGATCCGAAAGGTGAATTATACGAAAAGACGGCCGGTATCAAACTAGCCCAGGGTTATCAAGTACATGTCGTCAACTTTGCCAACATGGCGCATAGTGATCGCTACAATCCCTTTGATTATATTCAACGAGATATTCAAGCTGAAACTGTCGCCACCAAGATCGTTCAGAGTGAAAATGCCGAAGGTAAAAAAGATGTGTGGTTCAGTACCCAACGTCAACTTTTGAAGGCACTAATCCTGTTTGTCATGAACCACCGGTCACCAGAACAACGAAATTTGGCGGGCGTGACCCAAGTTTTACAAGAAAACGACGTTGAAGCTGAGGAAAAGGGCGCAGATAGTCCGCTAGACGCCTTGTTTCTTGATTTAACCATGACTGATCCAGCGAGACGCGCTTATGAGTTAGGTTTCAAAAAAGCCAAAGGGGAAATGAAAGCCAGCATTATTGAAAGTTTGCTGGCGACCATTTCGAAGTTTGTCGACAAAGAAGTGGCCGATTTTACCAGTTTTTCGGATTTTGATTTAAAAGAGATTGGCAAAGCCAAAGTTGTGCTATATGTGATTATTCCGGTGATGGATAATACCTATGAAAGCTTCATCAATCTATTTTTCTCACAATTGTTTGATGAATTATACAAATTAGCCGCCGATCATCACGCTAGATTGCCCCATCAAGTCGACTTTATCCTTGATGAATTTGTCAATTTAGGTAAATTTCCAAAGTATGAAGAATTTTTAGCAACATGTCGAGGGTACGGCATTGGTGTCACCACCATTTGTCAAACCTTAACCCAGCTACAAGCCTTGTATGGCAAGGATAAAGCCGAGAGTATCTTAGGTAATCATGCCGTTAAAATTTGCTTGAATGCCGCTAATGATGTGACCGCTAAATACTTTAGTGATCTGTTAGGAAAATCAACCGTGAAAGTGGAAACGGGTAGTGAGAGTACCAGTCATAGCAAGGAAGAAAGCCACAGCAAGAGCGATAGTTACAGCTATACGAGCCGTTCGCTGATGACACCTGATGAAATCATGCGTATGCCCGAAGATCAGAGCTTATTAATCTTTAGCAATGCGCGACCAGTCAAAGCTACAAAAGCGTTCCAATTTAAACTATTTCCAGGGGCTGATCATTTGGTTAACTTGTCACAGAATGAGTATCAAGGCCAACCAGAAGCCAGCCAGGAAACCAACTTTCATCAAAGAGTAGAGAAATGGAAAGCAAAATTAAAGGAGACTGCTCAAAAAAGAGCCGCAAACAAGATGTCTCAAACAGAGGAGGAGCAACAGCAGGACAACCTAGACAGCGACTTAGAGAGGGTTTCAAATAAAGATAGTCAAACAGAGGAGCCAGAAGAGGACGACGATAACAACTTATTTGGCTAATGGAGGACATATTAATGAAAAAATATCGGAAATATATAATTGCTGTGATGACAGTGTTGCTGATTGCTGTCGGTCTAAACGCCTGCGGAAAGTCTACAGCACAAGATTTGCAAAGCCATCAGTGGACATTTGCTTCTAGCAAAGATAATGGTATGGCCGCTACTGCAAAGTTTTCAAAAAGCAACTTAACACTTACCCAAGCGGGCTTTAGCGAAGTTTATACTTACAAGTTGATTGAAAACAAGGGCAATGAACAAATTAAGTTCATTGGTAAAAATAGTGTTTCAGGTAGCACAGAAACACGTTTGTTTAAGATTAAAAAGCAGTCAGACAAATATAAACTAACACCAATTAACACACTGGCTAAAAGTGATACTGGTACGGTCTCACTCATTCCCAAATAGACAAAGGAGGATTTTAAAATGACAGAAATTATTCAATCAGCTATTTCACACTTTCTTGAATGGCTACTGTCTGGTTTGTTAGATGGTTTATTCAACATCTGTAAGGCCATCATTGACCAAGCCAATCAAAGCTTGCCAATTGTTAAAACATGGTATGCCATCTTCCTGTCCTTTGCGACATCGTTAGTCGTTGTGGTCGTCCTTGGCCGCATTGTGATGACAATTCTAAAAGAGGCAGATGAAAGTACCGATGTTACTTGGGCTAATATCATCATGGACGGGATTAAATCAGCGGCCGTGATTCCGGTTTTCGTGTTTTTACAGGGCTTTATTCAAGGTTCAATTACCCTGCCCCTGCTAAAGTATATGTTTAGTTCTGATCAGAAATTCACTGCTAAATCAATTACCGGCATGAATAAAGTACCTGGGCTAAAAGATGTTGGCATTTCGCTACCCTTACAGATTTTGTTTCTGCTAATCTTCACTGTCGTAACCGTAGTGTTCTTTATCAAGATGTGTGTGTTTGTGGCTGATATGGCTTGGTATAACCTGACAATTCCTTTAGCTGCAATGAGCATGGCGACCGAAAGCTTTGATTACAGTGGTACGTGGTGGAAGAAGTACATTTATTACAATGCTTCTATTATTAGCCAGGTGCTTTGTATGTCACTATCAGTATGGTGTTTCACTAATATGGCTAAATACGGGTTTATTGCTTTTATTGCTTCAATCGGATTCGGTTTTCTGGTGGTCAAAACACCTGACGCCGTTAAAGACTTTTGGGCTTCAACCGGTGTGACTAAGAGTGCTGGTATGGGTGCCATGAGAATGTTTCAAAATTATTTCCGTAGCCACTAGGAGGGAGAAATAGTTATGAAAAAAATCGCACACTGGTTATTGGAAAAAGCCAAAAAGGATATGCGAACCGACCCTTTTACAACACCTTCCCGGCGGACTAAGCTGTCTTACTATTTTGATACCTTAGTTAGTATGATCTTCTATTTGATGGGAATTTACCTCATGTTAATGGATTTATACCAAGAGCTTTTCACGGCGAACCATACCGATTTTTTAGGAACTGCACTAATGGCCTTAGTTTTACTGCTGGGTGGCTTATTATTCCGTTGGTCAGCCTATGCAGATTTCAAAGCCATCAACCGGTATCAACAATATTTAAAGCAACAATCGATAGAGCAACAACAAGCATTACGCCGGCAAGAATGGTTAAAGTCGGCTGAACAAGGCAAAACAGAATTAGATCAAAAACTTAATCACAAGGAGTGAACGAACATGACCACTGTTATCTTAGCTGAAAAACCTAGTCAAGCCCGTTCATACGTTCAAGCCTTTCAAAAGAGCACAAAAAAACAGGGTTACTATACGGTTAGCGACCCTGTTTTGCCCGAAAATACGCTTGTCACGTATGGTCTCGGACATTTAGTTGAACTAGCCACACCGGATAAATATGATCAGAAATATCAGCAATGGGCCTTATCTAATTTACCGATTTTTCCCGATAAATACAAGTTTGTGGTGTCAGCTAGTAAAAAAGATCAATTCAAGGTCGTCAAAGACCTGTTAACGAAGGCCGATACCATTATTGTTGCCACCGATAGTGGTCGGGAAGGCTCTAATATTGCGTGGTCAATCATGAGCCAAGCCCAGATTGACGTTAAAAAGAAGACCATTAAGCGGCTATGGTTGAATAGCCTAGAAAAAGACGCCATTATTACCGGCTTCAAAAATCTTGGTGATTGGCACAAAGACTATTTGGCTTATAAAGAAGCTCAAACCCGGCAAATTAGTGATTGGTTGATCGGTATGAATGGTAGTCCCTTATATACTTTGTTATTAAGACAAAATGGGGTACGCGGGGTGTACTCAATTGGTCGCGTGCAGACGCCAACCTTGTATATGGTCTATCAAAGGGACCAGGCAATCAAAAACTTTAAGCCGGAACCCTATTTTGAACTAAATGCGGAAATTCTTGCTAATCAGCAAAAATTCGTCGCAAAATTAGACCCCTATCAGCGATTTAAAGACGAAACAGGGCTAATGACATTCATGCAAGCTAAACACGTTCAGAAAGGCTCACAGGGCGGTTTAATCAAGGACGTCCAAAAACAGGCTAAAAAGCGTGCTAGTCCCAAACTATTCTCACTATCCAGTCTGCAAAGTGCCATAAATAAACGTTATCACGCCAGCGCCAGCCAAACCTTAGCAGCCATTCAAAGTTTATACGAAGCCAAGTTGTTGAGTTATCCCCGCACCGATTGTGCTTATATCACTGATGAAGAATTTGAGTACTTAGTGGCTAATCTGACGAAGTATCTGGGTTTAGTCTCTAAGCCAGTCGCTTTAACCAATACCACCCCAAATAAACGTTACGTCAATGGGAAAAAGGTTGAAGAACATTACGCCATTATCATGACTAAAGTTGTGCCGACGAAAGAGAAACTAGCCAGCTTACCTAAATTACAGCAACAGGTTTATGATTTAGTTTTAAGAACCACATTAGCCATGTTTGCTGATCCGTACGAGTACGAGGAAACCACCATTATTACCCAGGTCGGTGACGCCAATTTTAAAGCAACCGGTAAGGTCCCAACTAAGCAAGGCTGGCAAGCTTTATTTGATGAAACCAAAACCGAACAGCAAGAAGTAGCAACTTTACCGCTCGTTCACCAAGGTGATCAAGTCCAAGCAAATCTGCAAACACCGCAAAAAGAAACGACACCACCGGTGCCCTTTACCGAAGGTACCTTAATTACGGCAATGAAGACGGCCGGTAAAACACTTGATGATGAAGAAGCCCAAGCGATTCTTAAAGATGTGCAAGGCATTGGAACGAGTGCAACCCGGGCAAATGTGCTGGAAGTGTTAAAGAAGCGCGGCTATTTAGTTACTGAAAAGAACAAGCTCCACGTCAGTGAAGCCGGAATTACTTTATGTAAAGCGGTTGAACTCGAACCCTTGCTAACTAGTCCAGAAATGACAGCTAAATGGGAGCAAGCGTTACAGCAAATCAGTACCGAAGAACGCACCCCGGATAACTTTTTGAACCAAATCAAAAAGTTCGTGGCAAAATTGATTGCTGATGTTCCCACGCAATTGACTGGCAGTGCAGCCATTAAGCAACAAATCGATCACCAACAGCAAGCGCAAAAAGCCGCCGAAGTATTCTTAGAAACACCGCAAGCGACCGTTTTAAATAAACAGAAGTTTTACATTGTGAAGCCCAAGCAAGGTGAAGATTTTACCTTACCTAAGAAATGGAGTAGCAAGACGCTCGGGAAGACCGCAATTAAAGCGTTAGTTACCAAGGGTGAAACCAGCAAATTAAAGGGTTTCAAGAGCAAAAAGGGGAAGTCATTTGACGCCAAGTTAAAGCTTGACGGCCATAAATTAAGTTTTGATTTTGATTAGAACCTGCCTACCGCCCTGCACTACGTTCCGGTTGGTGAACCCGTCATTTAGGTTCACTTTTACAACCCTAAAAGTAAACCCAAACAACGGGTGAGATTAGCAAAGCAAAGGAGATCATAGAATGAACAACGAATTAGCAGTTTTAGCCAGTGAATTACCCGTTTTGCAAGCTAAAGGAACCTACAAGTATTTAAAAGAAATCACTGGTAACGGCGCTTATTATCAAGTAGCCTGGCAAAAATTAGCTGATGGCTACATCGCCCTTTATGGCACGACCCCGATTCAAATCAACGTAGCCCCTATATTGAATGATATTTTTGAAGATGAGGAGGGGTAGACAATGCCGAGTAAAGCAGACGTTAAAGCCTGGAAAGCACAATTAGTCGCCCAAGCCGAACAGCAAATCCTAAAATTAACTGATAGTGACCGATTTAAACAGTATCTTAATACCCTGGCTAAATTTCATCATTATAGCGCCAGAAACATTGATTTGATTTATGCGCAAAATCCGCAAGCCACTCAAGTCGCGGGCTTTAAGCAATGGCAGACGGCTTTTAACCGCACCGTCAATAAGGGTGCTAAATCCATTCGAATTGCGGCACCTATTATTAAGAAATTAACACCTGCTGAGCAGAAGCATCTTGATACCACCGATGAGCGCGCCATTGTCGGTTATCGCTATCTACCCGTCTTTGATGTGGCACAAACTAGCGGTGAACCAGTGTTAAGTGCTAAAGACTTTGTCAAAGAAAATTTAGCCGATCATCAGAATGTGACAAGCTTATATAACGCGTTCAAAGATTATTTAAACCAACAAACCGACCTTAAAGTCAGCGAAGTGCCTTTAGCGTCGCTAAATGGGGCTAAGGGGTATTTTCAACCCAGCACTAATGAAATCGTCATTGGTGGCGATGAGCCCGACAACGCTTTGAAACTAAAGACGTTATATCACGAATATGCGCATAGCCAGCTACACGGATTAAAATCAGCCTTTAAAGATCGGCCACGAGCCTATCAGGAAACCCAAGCCGAAGCGGTTGCGTATGTTGCCATGCAAAATATTGGTGTTGATACCAGTAACTACTCACTCGGGTATGTGGCCACCTGGGCCAAAGATAAAGCCGTGATCCATAGTGCTTTAAGTGAGATCCAGCAAGTGAGCAACAAAGTGATTGAGCTTAGCGACGGGTTAACCAAACAATTAGGCTTACAAGAAGCCCAAAAAGAGCCTGAGCATGATCTAAAAAAGCTATCAGCCCAGGATCTTAACAAATCGTATCAAGGCTTGCAACAACAAATTAAGCAAGCGACTGATCCCCAACAAAAATCAGAACTAAAAAACCAGTTAAATGATGTTCACCAAGAAATAAGTAATCGAACGCAAAAACAGTTGAAAACATTTGCTGAAGAAAATCCAGAAATTAACCAACCAGATTCTGAACCTGATCAAAGTCTAAAACGTTAGCCAGTTTTTAAAGGACATGCTATAATGTAATAGAAAAAGGAAGCCCCGCCGAAAACAGGACTTCCCGTGCAAGCCGCTTCAAAGGCGGTGGCATTAGTTAACTAAACGATACTGTCGTCCCGTAACTCGCCAAAGTTATGATCGGGGCGGCTTTTTTATTTGTGATGCTTGT
>SKEG01001373.1_pt1 | contig 19373 bp, 21 predicted proteins | sample 4826631 | NCBI WGS metagenome assembly SKEG01 (sample SAMN11008815, study PRJNA524170) | human gut metagenome | biome: Human fecal sample; material: Feces; isolation source: fecal sample from pouch patient p26, p34, p50 | host: Homo sapiens | place: Israel: Tel-Aviv | collected 2016-11-02
TTTTGCCGGATGTTGAATCTTTAGCAAGGTGTAGTCTATTTTGGAGAAGTTTTACACACTGGATTGGTGGTATGGGTGTATTTGTTTTTGTACTTGCCGTCATGCCGTTGACTGGTGGGCAGAATATTCATCTGATGCGTGCAGAAAGTCCAGGACCATCGGTTGGAAAATTAGTACCAAAAATTCGAAAGACATCGATGATTCTTTATAAAATTTATATTTTTATGACAATCGTGATGGTATTTCTTTTACTGCTTGGAAAAATGAGTCTGTTTGATTCCCTTTTATTATCCTTTGGTACTGCAGGAACGGGTGGATTTGCTCTGTTAAATTCTGGTTGTGCGACGTATTCACCATATGTACAATATGTAATTGCCATTTTTATGATGCTGTTTGGAGTTAATTTTAATGTATATTATTTTATTTTAATCCGAAAGTTTAAAGATGCTTTTAAATATGAAGAGTTAAAATATTACCTTCTTTTTATTGGAGCATCGGTGTTAATGATTACTTATAATATTCGTCATTTGTTTCCAACGCTGGAAGAAGCATTTCGTCAGTCTTTTTTCCAGGTGTCATCGATTATTACAACGACTGGATATTCATCAACGGATTTTAATCAGTGGCCAGAATTTTCAAAATTTATTCTTGTTATGTTGATGTTTTCCGGAGCATGTGCAGGAAGTACGGGTGGAGGAATCAAAGTTTCTCGTCTTGTGATGATGCTTAAGACAGTAAAAAAAGAATTACTCTCTTATGTACATCCAAGAACGGTAAGAAAAGTAAAATTTAATGGAAGAGTTGTGGAACATGAAGTCATTCGTGGAATGAATGTTTATTTTGTAGCATATTGTTTTATTTTTATGTTTTCTATCTTGATAATATCTCTTGATAATTTTGATCTTACAACAAATTTTACAGCGATTACTGCAACATTAAATAATATAGGACCAGGACTTGCAAAGGTTGGTCCAACAGCAAATTTTAGTGCGTATTCCAATTTATCAAAGATTGTTATGATTTTTGATATGCTGGCTGGAAGATTGGAAATTTTCCCAATGCTTGTATTGTTAAGCCCATATACCTGGAAGGGAATTCGGTTACGGAAGAGATAAAAAAGATTTTATAAAGATGCCGATTTAGAATAGGAAAATTCAAAATTGGTATCTTTTATTTTGCAGGAAATAGGAAGGAAACATAGATTTTTTTGCGATTTTATAGTATTCTAAAAAGTAAATGATTATAAAAAACAGGGAGGAATATCAATGGGACGTGTATTTAAGTTTCATAATGACGTAGATACGGATCAGATTATTGCGTCACAATATTTATTATTGCCGAATATTGAGGAGATGAAAGTTTATACTTTTGAATCCATCGACAAAGATTTTGCAAAAAAAGTAAAAGAGGGAGATATCGTTGTAGCAGGAGAAAATTTTGGATGTGGATCATCTAGAGAACAGGCTCCAAGCGTGTTAAAAGCATTAGGCGTAAAGGCTATTGTGGCAAAATCCTTTGCACGTATTTTTTATCGTAATTCCATTAACATTGGTTTGCCAGTTATTATTAGTAAAGATTTGTATGAAAAAGTAGAAGATGGAGATAACATCGATATTAATCTTTCAGAAGGATGGATTAAGACAGAGAAAGAAACCCTTCCATGTACAAAATTGCCACCTTATATGCAGAATATTCTAGATCACGGTGGATTGATTAATTTCTTAAATGAAGGGGAGGAATAAGAACATGGGAATGACCATTGGAGAAAAGATTATTGCAAGAGCTGCAAAAGTAGATCAGGTAAAGGCCGGAGAAATTCATACAATTGAAGTAGACCGCTTGATGAGCAATGACGGAACAACACATCTGACGATTGACATGTATCATAACCAGTTAAAACATCCTAAAATTGCCGATAAAAATAAACTGGTTTTTATTATGGATCATAATGTGCCTGCAGAAAATCCAAAAACAGCAGAAGCTCATAAAAAAATGAGAAATTTTGCAAAAGAACATGATATTGTTTTATATGAAGGAAAAGGTGTCTGTCACCAGATTATGGTAGAAAATTATGTATGCCCTGGTGAATTTATCATGGGAGCAGATTCCCATACTTGTACTTATGGTGCATTGGGAGCTTTTGGTACTGGAATTGGTTGTACTGATTTTCTGTATGCAATGGTGACGGGAAATTCATGGGTTTTAGTACCGGAAACAATTCGTTTTAATCTGCATGGGAAATTAAAAGAAGGTGTTTATGCAAGGGATTTAATGCTTAGCATCATTGGTATGGTTGGAGCAAACGGATGTAATTATAAGATCATGGAATTTGCCGGAGAAGGTGCACATAACCTTGATATTGATGAGCGTCTGGTTCTTTGTAACCTTGCCGTAGAAGCAGGAGCAAAAACTGGAATTGTAGAACCGGATGAAAAAGTAGTAGAATACGTGGAAAGTCGCGGAAGAAAGGCAGAAAATCTCTTTAAGAGTGATGAAGATGCACATTTTGAAAAGGTTTATGATATTAATCTTGATGAAATTCAGCCGGTTGTTGCAAGACCACATCAGATTGATGATGTGATTGCGGCAAAAGAAGTTGGGGATGTGAAGATTGATGAAGCATTTCTTGGTTCCTGCAACAACGGACGTATTGAGGAACTTCGTGTAGCTGCTGAAATTTTAAAAGGGAAAAAGGTCAGTGATAGTGTAAGATTTCTCATTGCACCAGCTTCTAATGAAGTCTATATTCAGGCGTTAGATGAAGGGTTAATTGATATTTTCATGGATGCAGGTGCTATGGTTATGAATTGTAATTGTAGTGTATGTTGGGGAAGCTGCCAGGGAGTTATTGGAAAAGGTGAAGTGTTAATTTCCACAGGAACAAGAAACTTTAAAGGACGTGCCGGAGATCCGGATTCTTTTGTATATCTTGGATCAGCAGCAACTGTGACAGCATCCGCAATCGCAGGAAAAATCGTTACCGCAGATGAATTATAAAAGAAAAGGAATAAGAGAGATATGGAACAGTTTAAAGGAAAGGTTTGGGTGCTTGGAGATGATATTGATACAGACATTATCATTCCGACAGAATATTTGGCACTGCCAACCGTAGAAGATATGAAACAGTATGGATTTTCACCACTTCGACCAGAATTAGCTGGACAGATTGGTGAAGGAGATATCATCGTAGCTGGAAGCAATTTTGGATGCGGATCATCTAGAGAACAGGCGCCGGAAATTATTAAGGCCTTAAAAGTTAAATGTGTAATTGCAAAATCTTTTGCTCGTATTTTTTTCCGAAATTCTATTAACAATGGATTGCTTTTAATTGAAAACGATAAAATTCAAGACGCAGTTAAAGAAGGAGATACAATTGAAGTAACGTTAGGTGAGAAAATTACACATAACGGTGTAGATTATGAAATTCATTCTCTTCCGGATAATCTGATGGAAATCATCAATGAAGGTGGACTGGTAGAAGCCATGAAAAAAAGAAACGGGGTGAAATAAAGATATGGGACAGACAATGATTGAAAAAATTATCAGCAGAAATATTGGTGCTGATCGTGTGAAACCTGGACAGATTGTAACTGTTAATGTTGATCGTGTGATGATTCATGATATCTTTATTCCATTTGTGGCAGAGAAATTTGAAGAAATGGGATTTACCAAATTATGGGATCCAGATAAAGTTGTTTTAATTTATGATCATATGGTACCAGCAAGCACAACCGATGATATCCGTCATTTTAAGATCGGAGATGCATTTGCAAAGAAATATGGCATGAAAAACGTTCATCACAGTGACGGAATCTGTCATCAGCTGATGACGGAGTGTGGTTATGCAAAACCTGGAAACATTGTATTTGGTACAGATTCACATACAACAACTTATGGTTGTGTTGGATGTTTTTCTTCTGGAATCGGATACACAGAAATGGCGGCTATTCTTGGAACTGGAGAGATGTGGGTAAGAGTTCCGGAAACAATCAAAGTTGTGATTAATGGAAAACTTCCTGAAAATGTAAGTTCTAAAGATATTATTTTACGATTGATTGGTGATTTGACAGCTGCGGGAGCTACTTATAAAGCCTTGGAATTTTCAGGAAGTACAGTAGATGAAATGAGTGTGGCTGCAAGAATGACGATGTCTAATATGGCAATCGAGGCTGGGGCCAAGGCAGCACTATTTGCACCAGATGAAAAAACAGCTGAATATTCTAAGGTCAATCTTTCAGATGTTGATTGGATTTATGGAGATGATGATGCACAGTATTGTCAAACAATTACTTATCAGGCAGAAGATCTTGTGCCTGTTGTTGCATGCCCTTCTCAGGTTGATAAAATCCGTGGTGTAAAAGAAGTTGAAGGAACAAAACTTGATCAGGTTTTTATTGGCTCTTGTACAAATGGTCGTCTGGAGGATTTGAAGGCAGCAGCAGAAATTTTAGATGGGAAGAAAGTTGCAGACTATGTAAAATTGATCGTAACACCTGCAAGCCGTAAGATTTATAAACAGGCAGTTGATGCTGGATACATGAAGATTCTTGCAAAAGCAGGAGCAATTATCACGCATCCTGGATGTGGACTTTGCTGTGGACGTGCCGGAGGAATTCTGACGGATGGAGAACGTGTATTAGCAACAAATAATCGTAACTTCTTAGGAAGAATGGGGACATCCAAAGTAGAAATCTATCTTGGATCACCAAAAACAGCAGCAGCATCCGCAATTGCAGGAAAAATTGTAGAAGCTTAAAGGTGAATATTTGAATGGGAGTCTTAAAAGACTCCCTTTTGCTATATTTAAGGAGTTTTATATGACAAACTTATTAATTTCATTATTTATAAAGAACAAGGATCGTGTGGAGGACAGCAATGTACGGAATGCTTATGGAAAAATGGCAGGAATCGTTGGAATTATGTGTAATCTGTTTTTATTTGCAGGAAAATTTTTTGCTGGAGTAATTACTGGTGCTATTTCTATTACTGCCGATGCTTTTAACAATCTGTCAGATGCAGCATCCTCTATTATCACTTTGGTTGGATTTGATATGGCGGGGAAACCTGCAGATAAAGATCATCCTTTCGGACATGGAAGAATGGAATATGTCTCGGGACTTGTTGTTTCTTTGCTAATTCTTATGATGGGTGTGGAACTGTTTAAAAGTTCCGTAGGAAAAGTATTGCATCCAGAGGTAATTTCCGAACAGTGGATTTCTTATATGATTCTTGTTGTGTCGATTTTTGTAAAGTTTTGGATGTATATGTTTAATCGTAGCATTGGATGGAAAATTCATTCAGAAACAATGAAGGCAACGGCTTCTGATAGTTTAAATGATTGCGTCTCAACGGCAGCAGTTTTTGGAGGAATGCTTATTTTTCATTATTTTCATCTGAATGTCGATGGAGTGGTAGGAATTGTTGTTGCATGTTTTGTTTTATGGGGTGGTTATGAATCCGTCAGAGATACATTAAATCCATTACTTGGAGAATCACCGGATCCAGAATTAGTTACAAAGATTAAAGAAATGGTTTTACGCCATGAAATGGTGATTGGAGTTCATGATATTGTTGTCCATGATTATGGTCCTGGAAGAAGAATTGTATCTTTACATGCAGAAGTGCCAGCAACAGAGAATATTATGGAAGTTCATGATGTTATGGATCATATAGAGATGCGCTTAATGGAAGAATATCATTGTGAAGCAACGATTCATATGGATCCAGTTGTAACAAACGATGAAGAAGTCACAGAAACAAAAAAAGAAGTACAAGATCTTGTAAAAGGTTATGATCCAGATTTGTCTATCCATGATTTTCGAATGGTGAAAGGACCAACCCATACGAATGTAATCTTTGATCTTCTGATTCCTTATGGGAAAAAATATCAACAGGAGAAAGTAGTAGAAGACATTAAGAAAAAAGTAAAAGAAGAAATGCCGGGAAATCATTATGCTGTCATTCGAGTAGATCGAGGAGAGCAATATTAAAAAGAAAAGGGAAATATTTATTAAGGAGATGCGGATGGAGATTTGGTTAAAATTGTAAAAACATTAATAGACTGCTGATTAGCAGTCTTTTTTCATAAAAATTTGCTTGACCATTCCCTTACGTCACCCTTTATGATAGTCTATAGAGACAAAGGGGGTGTTTTGATGACGAAAGATGGATATTATACATCCGGAGAGTTTGCAAAGAAGGCAAATGTAACATTAAGAACCGTTCGCTATTATGATCGTCAGGGAATTTTAAAGCCGAGTAAGATTGCAGAAAATGGTTACAGATTGTATACAGATGCGGATTTTGCAAAGCTTCAGAAAATTTTGTCATTGAAATATCTTGGTTTTTCTTTGGAAGAGATTATGACGATGACAATCAATGATGAAGATCAGGATTTTATTCGGGAATCTATTGGTTTGCAGCTGTATCTTGTTCAAAAAAAGATGGAACATTTAAAGATGGTGGAACACTCTTTAAGGGATATGGAAGAGCAGATGGAACATGCACAAAAAATTGATTGGAATGAAATGATTAATCTGCTGCATGTGACAAATATGGAACATGGATTGGTAGAACAGTATAAGAACGCTTCGAATTTAGATATCCGAATCAATCTTCATCAGAAATATTCTCAAAATCCGATTCCATGGTTTGATTGGATTTATGATCATTTAAATTTACAAAAAAAGGATCAAGTATTAGAGCTTGGATGTGGAAATGGAGAACTTTGGAAGGGACATGAAAATGATTTACCGGAAGGGGTTCATGTGATTTTATCTGATCAATCACAAGGAATGGTGAAAGATGCAAGAAAATATGTGGGTGATGGAAATGGACAGATTTCTTATGAAACGATCGATTGCAGGAAGATTTTGAAAGAAGACGCTTCGTTTGACAAGGTGATTGCAAATCATGTGTTGTTTTATTTGGAGGATAGGAAGAAGGCACTAAAAGAGATTCGAAGAGTGATGAAGTCAGATGGAGTATTTGTATGCAGTACTTATGGAAGCAGTCATATGCAGGAAATTACAAAGCTGATGAAAGACTTTGATGAAAGAATTACGTTATCAGATCATCGTTTATATGATGTTTTTGGATTGGAAAATGGGAAAAAACAGTTAGAAGAAGTTTTTTTATCAGTAGAAGAAGTTGATTATGAAGACGAATTGCTTGTTGATCAGCCAGAACCTTTAATTTCTTATATTCTTTCCTGTCATGGAAATCAGCAGGAATATTTGAATCATCGTTATATAGAATTTAAAGATTTTGTGAGAAAGAAGATAGCGGCAGAAGGTGTGATGAAAATTACAAAATCTGCTGGAATTTTTATTTGTAAATGTAAATCTTAATAAGGAGGAATTATGAAAGTTTTTGTTACAGGAGTTAAAGGCCAGCTCGGTTATGATGTGATGAATGAACTTGCAAGTCGTGGAATCGAAGCGGTCGGTGTAGATATTGAAGAAATGGATATTACCAATGCTGATCAGGTGAGAAAAGTCATTACAAAGGCAGCACCAGATGCGGTGATTCATTGTGCGGCCTATACAGCGGTAGATGCGGCAGAAGATAATGTTGATATTTGCAGAAAAGTTAATGCAGAAGGAACGGAAAATATTGCAAAAGTCTGTGAAGAGTTAGACATTAAAATGATGTATATTAGTACAGATTATGTATTTAATGGAAAGGGAAGCCGTCCATGGAAGCCGGATGATGAGAGAGAACCATTAAATATCTATGGACAGACAAAATATGAAGGAGAACTTGCGGTTGAGAAACATGTAAAAAAATTTTTTACAGTCCGTATTGCATGGGTATTTGGAGTTAATGGAAAGAATTTTATTAAAACAATGTTAAATCTTGGAAAAACTCATGATCATTTAACTGTTGTCAATGATCAGACGGGTTCACCAACATATACTTATGATCTTGCAAGACTTTTAGTAGATATGATTCAGACAGAAAAATATGGAAGATATCATGCAACCAATGAAGGGCTTTGTACATGGTATGAGTTCGCATGTGAAATTTTTAAGCAAGCAGGAATGAAGGTATCGGTTGCACCGGTAAGCAGCGATGAATATCCAGCAAAAGCAAAACGCCCGGAGAATAGTCGTATGGATAAGAGTAAACTCGTAGAAAATGGCTTTACTCCGTTACCGTCTTGGCAGGATGCTTTAAGTAGATATTTAAAAGAAATTGAGTATTAAGAAAAAGGAGAATTATCATGGGAAAAATTACAGTAACACCTTGTGAAATTGAAGGACTTTATGTGATCGAGCCAACAGTTTTTAAAGATGAAAGAGGATATTTTGTAGAAACTTATAATCAAAATGATATGAAAGAAGCGGGACTTGATATGGTTTTCGTACAGGACAATCAGTCAATGTCTACAAGAGGTGTACTCCGTGGACTTCATTTCCAGAAACAGTATCCACAAGGAAAACTTGTTCGTGTAGTTCGGGGAAAAGTATTTGATGTTGCCGTTGATTTAAGATCAGAATCTAAAACTTATGGAAAATGGTTTGGTGTAGAACTATCGGCAGAAAATATGAAACAGTTTTATATTCCAGAAGGATTTGCTCATGGTTTTTTAGTGCTTTCTGATGAAGCAGAATTTTGCTATAAATGTACAGATTTCTATCATCCTGGAGATGAAGGAGGACTTGCATGGAATGATCCTGAAATTGGCGTTGAATGGCCATTAGAAGAAGGAGTTGATCTAATCATTTCTGAAAAAGATCAGAAGTGGAAAGGGTTAAAAGATACATTTAAATTTTAAAATGCCCACGGGGAGAAAGGGAAACAAATGAAAGGAATTATACTTGCCGGAGGTTCCGGTACAAGACTGTACCCATTAACAATGGTAACATCGAAACAGTTATTGCCAATCTATGATAAACCAATGATTTATTATCCACTTTCTGTATTAATGAATGCTGGGATTCGTGATATTTTAATTATTTCCACACCGGATGATACTCCAAGATTCGAGTCCTTATTAGGAGATGGTCATCAATTTGGAATTCATTTATCTTATGCTGTACAACCATCTCCAGATGGACTTGCTCAGGCATTTATCATTGGGGAAGATTTTATTGGGGATGATAATGTTGCGATGGTACTTGGAGATAATATTTTCCATGGACATGGACTGAAAAAAAGACTGTTGCGTGCGGCAAATAAAAAACAGGGAGCTACCGTATTTGGATATTATGTGGATGATCCAGAACGTTTTGGAATTGTTGAATTTGATTCCGATGGAAAAGCAATTTCGATCGAAGAAAAACCAGAAAAACCAAAATCTAATTATTGTGTAACTGGTCTGTACTTTTATGATAATCGTGTGGTAGAATATGCGAAGCAGCTTAAACCATCTGCCAGAGGAGAGCTGGAAATTACAGATTTAAATAAAATTTATTTAGAAAATGGAGAACTGGAAGTTGAATTACTTGGTCAAGGATTTACATGGCTGGATACCGGAACACATGAATCCTTGGTAGAAGCGACTAATTTTGTGAAAACAGTAGAAACACATCAGCATAGAAAAATTGCATGTTTGGAAGAAATTGCATATCTAAATCACTGGATCACAAAAGATCAGCTATTAACAGACATTGAACCATTAAAGAAAAATCAGTATGGACAATATCTACTGGATGTTGTTGCAGGAAAATTTTTGGATAAGTAGGAGAAAAAAATGAAAATATTAGTAACCGGTGGAGCCGGATTTATTGGAGGAAATTTTGTTCATCATATGGTGAATAAATATCCAGAAGATGAGATTGTAAATCTTGATTTGTTGACATATGCAGGAAATTTAGAGACGTTAAAACCAGTAGAAGACAAACCAAATTATAAGTTTGTCAAAGGAGATATCGCAGATCGTCCATTTATTATGGATCTGTTTGAAAAAGAAAAATTTGATATTGTTGTGAACTTTGCAGCAGAAAGTCATGTAGATCGTTCGATTGAAGATCCCTCCATTTTTGTAAAAACCAATGTAGAAGGAACGGTTGTATTGTTAGATGCAGCAAAAAAATATGGTGTGAAACGTTATCATCAAGTATCCACAGATGAAGTTTATGGAGATCTTCCATTAGATCGCCCGGATTTATTCTTTACAGAAGAAACACCGCTTCATACATCAAGCCCATACAGCAGTTCGAAGGCAAGTGCTGATCTGTTTGTATTAGCTTATTATCGAACATTTGGACTTCCAGTAACAATTTCTAGATGTTCGAATAATTATGGACCATATCATTTCCCAGAAAAATTAATTCCATTAATGATTAGTCGTGCGCTGGCAGATGAGGAACTTCCAGTATATGGAAAAGGAGAAAATGTTCGCGATTGGTTGCATGTATCGGATCATTGCGAAGCAATTGATTTGATTATTCATCATGGAAAAGTTGGAGAAGTTTATAATGTCGGAGGACATAATGAACGTACAAACTTAGAAGTTGTAAAGACGATTTTAAAAGCACTGGATAAACCAGAAAGCCTGATTAAATTTGTAACGGATCGTCCGGGACATGATATGCGTTATGCAATTGATCCAACCAAACTTGAGACAGAACTTGGATGGAAACCAAAATATAACTTTGATACTGGAATTGCGCAGACAATTCAATGGTATTTAGATAACAAAGACTGGTGGCAGAACATTTTATCTGGGGAGTATGCAAATTATTTTGATAAAATGTATGGAAACCGTCTATAGGGGCTTTGTATGAAGAACTTTCATAAAAATACAAAACGGCTGTTATACTGGGGGATAACAGCCGTTTTAATGGTTCTTATTTTTTCTTTTTCTGCAAAAAATGGAACAACTTCCTCTAACATGAGCATTCGTTATGCAAAAGAATTAGCAAAATTTCTAGGCTGGATTGGAATTTTTCAAATCCAATCATCTGCTGATCTTATGATGCATGCGAAAAATGTTCATACATTTGTAAGAAAAACTGCACATTTTACAGAATATGCTGTTCTTGGATTTTTTACTTACAGAGCAGTATCTTGTGATATAGATAATCGAAAAAAGGCGATGTTAACTGCGCAGTTGATTTGTACTGGTTATGCATCTACGGATGAGATCCATCAGCTTTTCGTTCCTGGACGAGAAGGAAAAGTTTTTGATGTATTCATTGATAGCTGTGGAGCCTTTTGTGGAATTTTGCTCTCTGCTTTTTTGTAAAAGAGGATCCTTTTCTTTTTGGATATGTTATGATTGAGATAATAAAAAAGGTCGATAAATCAAGAAGGAAGGGAGAAAAAGAATGAAAAAAAGAGTTATTTTCTTCGTTACAATTTTATGTTTTAGCATAATGATTGGGTGTAAAGAAAAAAATCAGCCAAAGAAAAAGAGCATTCAGCCATTTTGTGGAGAATGGAACTGTGAAAAGACACCACTGGAACATAAAAATTTATATTCTGGGTATTTGAGATTAGTCGTTAAAAAGAATGGAAACTTTACAATGTATGATGTAGAAGCTAGAAATCCAGGAATTGAAGGAAAGATGGTCATCAATTCTAAAAGGGAACTTACTTTAAAATGTAAAAATTCTGAAGATTTCGATCCTCCTGTTGGATGGGGAAAGATGCATAAGACACAAAAAATTAAATATCAGTTCATAAGAAAAAATAAAAAGAAAAAACTAAGACTAACTTATGGAAAAGGAAAAGGGAAAACAACTTTAGTATTCTATAAAAAATAAAAAGAAGGTCGTGTGAATTCCTAAAGAAATATATGATTTCTAAGGAGGACATTCGACCTTTTTTGATCTATCTTAATAATAAGTGTTTTTCAATAAAGTTTGCAATCCCATCATGATTGTTATCTTCGGTGATATAATCAGCAACACTTTTTGTCTTCTTACTTCCGTTTGCCATGACAACGCCAACACCAGCATGTAATGTCATATCATAATCATTATCAGCATCTCCAAATGTGCAAAGATTGTTCATCGAAAAATGATGAAGTTCCATGACTTTTTTTAGACCAAAAGCTTTAGAAATTCTTGGATCCATATATTCAAAAAGCAATTTGCTTGTCTGAAGACAGGCAGATTTAAACTTTTCACTGTGGAAAGTCTTACTGCGCTTAATGACCTCGGGCATTACTTTTGGATTGCATACGATTAGAAGTTTTAACTGTGGTTTTCTTAAAAATTTATCAAAATCAATGACTTTATAAGGAAGTTGATCGGTTTTAGAAAGCTCTTTTATTAAGTTATCTTCCTTTGGGGTGTATAGGACGCCATCTCCATGAATACAAAAATTGACATCCATATCTTGAAAGTGTTTGATAATATCTTGAATTAGTCGGCCATCTAAAGGATAATTTTGCTCATAGTGGTCATAAGTATAATCATAAATTTCTCCACCATTGCTTCCAACGATCATATCGACCATTCCATCGATGCCCCAGATGGGAAATAGGCGTTTAATACTAGGAACATCTCTTCCGGTGGAAATACCAAATAAAATACCGTGGTCTCTAAGTGATTGGATTGCTTGGATTGTTTTGAAAGTAATGATGCCATGATCGTTTAAAAGGGTGCCGTCAATATCACACATAACTGCTTTGATATGATTCATAATCTTTTGTTTCTCCTGTTTGTATAAATTTCTTTTCCCTACATTTTATATTGTACCATAATTTGGTACACAAATCTTAAAACAGTGCATATCTTATCAGAAGAGAAATAGATGTGAGGTTTACGATGGCAGGAGTCATTTTAGATGCCGGGCATGGTGGATATGACGCTGGTGCACAATATAATAGAAGAAAAGAAAAGGATGATAATCTCCGTCTTGCACTTGCAGTAGGAGAGATTCTTTCACAAAACGGAATTCCAGTTTCTTATACAAGACAGAGTGATATTTATCAGTCACCGACACAAAAAGCAAGAATTGGAAATGAAAGTGGGGCAGATTATTTTATTTCTTTCCATAGAAATGCAAGTCCGAATGCGAATCAATATCATGGAGTAGAAACATTGGTATTTGATGACAGTGGAAGAAAAGCCGAAATGGCAAGAAATATCAATGCAAATCTCGAAGATATTGGGTTTCGAAATATTGGGGTAAGGGAACGTCCAAATCTTGCGGTTCTTCGAAGGACCGATATACCAGCAATTTTAATCGAGGCTGGTTTTATCAATTCAGATCAGGATAATCAACTTTTTGATGAACGTTTTGGGGACATTGCAAAGGCGATTGCAGATGGAATTATGAAGACAATTGGAAGTGGACAGCAGGCACTGAGGGGAATCTATCGGGTGCAGATTGGATTGTACAGCAATTTTTCAAATGCTCGCTATGCATTAAATGAAGCGTTAGCACAAGGATATGATGGGGATATTGTTTATGAAGAACCATATTATGCTGTACAGCTTGGAGAATTTGATACGCTAGATGAAGCTGTAAAATTGGAAAATGAGCTTCGTCAAAAAGGGTATGATACTCTTGTTATAAAAAAATAAAAAGAAAATGTGCTATATCAACAAACACGGATTGAAAGAAAGTTAGTCTGTGTTTGTTGGTCGTAATTTTGCAGTGTATAAAAGATGAAAGTATCAGATAAAAATAAGAAGAATATTAAAAATAGATAGACGATGATTAAAATCTTTTCGCAGTATAATTGCTAAGGAGCATTAAATTAGATAGGAATTGCTCTTTTTGATTGTAGGAATGTTTGTATTTGATATGACATAAACTAGAGGAAAAGATGGGAAATCTGAAATGAAAGTTTTTTGGAAATATCTGGTTTTTGGAATGATTATTCTAGGATTTGGTGTTTTTTTTCGGGCAAATCGTATTCAGGAGAATTCCGTGAAATTTTTGAAGCACAATGTATATGTCTGGAGTGAAAGTGATGCAAGAAAGCTTCCGATTTATTGTGTGGATACAAAGAAAAAAGTATTAAGTCTTACCTTTGATGTTGCCTGGGGAAACGAAGATATGAAAGAAATCCTTGAAATCTTGAAAAAGGAGGATGTGGTAGCCACCTTTTTCTTTTGTGGAGATTGGATTCGTCGATTCCCAGAAGATGTAAAACGTGTTTCAAAAGCAGGACATGATATTGGAAATCATGGAGATCGTCATAAATATATGACAAAGCTTTCTGATCAGGAGCAGCAGGAAGAAATCAGAGGAGCAGATGATAAAGTAAAAGGACTTCTTGGGATGTCAATGGATTTATTTCGGCCTCCATATGGAGATTATGACAGCCGTGTGATAAAAAATGCAGAAAAAATGGGGTACTATAGTATTCAGTGGTCAATTGATAGTCTTGATTGGCAAGAACCACAACCAGAGGACTTGATCGAAAAAGTATGTGAACATAAAAAGTTGGCGCCTGGTGGAATTATTTTGATGCATACTGGAACAAAGTGTACAAAAAAAGCATTGCCACAGATCATTCGTAAATTAAAGAAACAAGGATATACGTTTGTGCCAATTTCCAAGTTGATTTATCGAAAACATTATCGAATCAATCCGGAAGGAAAGCAGATGTTATTTTATCAATGAAGAAACTGCAGGATTCTTGTCAAATTATTAACAAGAGTCTTGCAGTTCTTTTTTTCCTATGCTATACTGAGAAAGTTGCGAAAAATTGAACATAAGAAGGTGCCTGACAGAAATAGGTCAGGATAATAGGGAATCAGGTGAGAATCCTGGACAATCCCGTTGCTGTGTAAGCGGAGTGTTTTTTGTGCCTTTGGGTAGTCACTGTTGAAAAATGGGAAGACAGAGAAACATGTGGATGCGAAGTCAGAAGACCTGCCTTTTTATGCGTAACTTTTAGTTCTGCGGTCGACGGACACTAAGAGACAGATCCTTTGAAAAAGTAATAAAATATTCGAAGGATTCTTTCTGATACCCGTTTGTAACCGAAGATATGGTTCAAATGGGATTTTTTCATTTTAGGAGAAAAAAATGCAAATTGATTATTATGCTTATCAATCAAAAATGAATACATGGAATAGAGAATGGAAAGTCATTGTCTGTGTGGTTACGCTATGTTTTATCATAGGATTGAATCGTTTGCCAATTTCCTTGGTGTCACTTGTGGTTATGAGTAGTTTGACACTTTTTTGTGGAAAGACGCCATGGAAGATTTATCGACGTTATATGATGGTACCGTTCGTTTTTTTGGTGATTAGTGCTCTTGCGATTGCATGTGAGGTTTCTTTTCACGCACTTGGTACATGGAATCTATCGTTTCACTTTTTTTATTTATGTTTTACAAAAACAAGTGTAGATCGTGCCATTGGAGTGTTTTTTAAGGGACTTGCCGGAATGAGTACACTATATATGCTTTCTTTTTCAACGCCAGTACATGAGATCATTGTAGTGCTTAAAAAAGTACACCTGCCTGTAATGCTTGCAGATTTGATGAATTTAATTTATCGATATATTTTCCTTCTGTTTGATGTAGCGGCACAGATGCAGACGGCAGCGAAAGCCAGACTTGGATATCGAAATTTTCGAATTTCCATGAAAAGTTTTGCTATGATGGGTGGAAATTTATTTTTCCTATCGATGAAAAAAGCGAATGCATATGCAGATGCTATGGAGGCAAGAGGATATCATGGAGAATTATTATTTTTAACAGAAGAACATCCGGTTTTATGGTGGCAGGTTGTTGGAAGTTTAGTTTTTTTTGTAGTGTTAGTGATTATTTTTAAACAATGTTAGGATGAAAATATGGAAAAAACGATAATAGAGACAAAAGATCTGTCTTTTTCTTATGAGGAAAAGCAGGTATTAAAGAAAATAAATGTTAGCATTCGAAAAGGTGAAAAGATTGCGGTTATGGGCTGTAATGGAGCTGGAAAATCAACATTTTTTTTGAATTTAAATGGAGTTTTGCAGCCGGATGATGGAACTATTTTTTTTCACGGAGAAAAGATGGGAAAAAAGAATTTTTTAAAGCTTCATGAAAAAGTAGGGTTTGTATTTCAGGATGCGGATAGCCAGATGATTGCATCAAATGTAAAGGCAGAAATTTCTTTTGGACCAATGAATTTGGGCCTTTCCAGGCAAGAGGTGGAAAAAAGAGTAGAGGATGCCGTTGCCTATATGGAGCTTGGAGATTTTATAAATCGGGCACCGCACTATTTAAGCGGTGGTGAGAAAAAAAGAGTGAGTATTGCGGATATTCTTGCCATGGAACCCGAAGTTTTGATTTTTGACGAACCAATGGCAGCATTAGATCCGGTGAATGCACAAAATGTAGAAGAGGTTTTAAATCGAATTCATGAGGATGGAAAGACATTGATCATTGCAACACATGATGTAGAATTTGCCTATCGTTTTTCAACAAGGATTCTTGTGTTTTGTGATGGAGATATTATCGCAGATGGAACACCAGATGAGATTTTTCATAGAGAAGATGTCTTAGAGCGTGCGCATTTAAAGCGGCCTTCTATTATGACAATATGGGAAGCTTTGGTGGATCAAAAGATTGTTCCAAAAGAAATCAATCCACCAAAAACAGCAAACGAAGCAGCAAAAAAAATCCAAGAGGATTTTTATATAAATAGAAGAAACTAACTCATTGTATCAAAAAGGGAGGATTTTAACAATGACAAAGAAACAAAAGAAAATTTTTCAGTGGAGTGTGGCATTTGCGATTGCTTTTGCAGTCTGTCCAAATGTTCATGCAATGCATATTATGGAAGGATATTTACCACCTTCTTACTGTATTCTCTGGGGTGTAATTTGCATTCCGTTTCTTGTAAAGGGATTTTTTGGAATGCAAAAAATGACAAAAAATAACAGAAAATCAATGACAATGCTTGCTATGGCGGGAGCATTTGTTTTTGTTTTATCTGCATTGAAAATTCCATCTGTAACCGGAAGTTGTTCTCATATGACTGGAACCGGACTTGGAGCTATTTTATTTGGACCAGGAATTGTTAGTATTCTTGGAATCATCGTATTATTATTCCAGGCAATTTTACTTGCTCATGGTGGATTAACAACTCTTGGAGCGAATACATTTTCTATGGCAATTGCGGGACCTTTAGTATCTTATGGTATTTATCATGGATTAAAGAAGTGTAATGTAAATCGTAAAGTAAGTATTTTCCTTGCAGCTGCAATTGGAGATTTATTTACCTATTGTGTAACAAGTATTCAGCTTGCACTTGCATATCCAAGTGCACATGGTGGAGTTGCAAAATCAGCAGTTCAGTTTCTAGGAGTCTTTGCTCCAACACAGCTTCCACTGGCTATTCTTGAAGGAATTTTAACAGTTATGATCATGATTGCTTTGGAAACTTATGCAAAACCAGAACTTGGAGCAATCGGATTTAAAGAAGCAGAATAAGGAGGAAATACAATGAAGAAGAAAAATGTAAAGACAATGATTTTGCTTTTGATTGCAACAGCGGCTATTATTATTATTCCTCTGTTTGCACTTCAGGGTGCAGAATTTGGAGGATCTGATGATGCAGGAAGTCAGAAAATTGAAGAAATTCAGGGAAAAGGATATAAACCATGGTTTACGCCAGTTTTTGAAAAAGCATTACATGGAGAAATTCCAGGGGAAGTGGAAAGTCTTCTGTTTTGTGTTCAAACTGGAATCGGGGTTGGGATTCTTGCATTCCAGCTCGGAAAGATGGTAGAAAGGAAAAAATATGAAGATAGGGACGATCGTCGTTAGTTTTGGAACAAGCCATGCAGATGCGAGACAAAACAGCCTTCGTGCAATTTATCAGGATATTGTACAAGAAAAAAAAGAAGATTTTATCGATGAAGCCTATACAAGTGGCATGATTCTTGATAAACTCTCTAAGGAAGGAATAGAAATTGATACGGTTGATCAAGCACTTCAAAAAGCAGTGGAAAAAGAAGTCACGGATCTTTTTGTTGTTGTTACTCATATGATTCCTGGAATTGAGTATCAGAAAATTCTGGGAATCATCGATCATTACAAGGATCAATTTGAAAATATTAAAGTTACAACACCGGTTCTTGATAAAGAAGAAGACTGTCAGTCACTGGTTCCTGTCTTAAAAGAAATGTTTTCTTTTAAAGACTCCTATGAATATATTCTAATGGGGCATGGAAGTGAAGATGCGGCCAATATTCGTTATGCACAGATGAATGAAGCATTAAAAAAAGCGGGCCTTTTTTACGTAAGGATTGCTTCAGTGGAAGCAAAACCAGATCTGTCTGATGCTATGCAGCATTTAGAAACAATGGAACAGAAGAAAAAGGTGATATTATATCCGTTTATGGTTGTTGCAGGGGATCATGCAAAAAATGATATGGCAGGAGATGAAGAAGAGTCCTATGCGACAATGTTAAAAAAAGCCGGATATGAAGTGGAAATTCATATTAAGGGACTTGGGGAGTATCCACAGTTTCGTAAGATTTATCTTGAAAAATACCGGAAAATTTGTGACCTTTCAAAATAGATAGACAGGGGAAGCAATATGGCAGGAAAATTATATGGTGTCGGCGTTGGACCGGGAGATCCACAACTTTTGACGCTGAAGGCGGTAAAAATCATAGAATCATGTGAAATCATCGGAATTCCATCAAGGAAAAAGGAAACTTGTACGGCCTATCAGATTGCAAAGGGTGCCGTTCCTTTGATTGAGGAAAAAGAAATTGTTTGTATTCCGGTTCCGATGACGACAGATGAGAAAAAACTTGAGAGTGCGTATCAAAAAGGAAGTGCCCTCTTAGAGTCCTTTATGGATAAAGGAAAAAATATTGCCTTTTTAAATCTTGGAGATCCAACGGTTTATGGTAGCTATATGACGATTCACGCTCATGTGCGAAAGGATGGATATGAAGCAGAAATTGTGAATGGCGTTCCATCTTTTTGTGCGGTGGCAGCGACGTTGGAACTTTCTCTTGGAACAAGAAATGAAAATATCCATATTCTTCCAGGGTGTTATGATGAAAAAGAGATCACGAAAGAAGATGGAACAAAAGTGTTAATGAAGTCTGCCGGAAAGATTGGCGAAGTAAAGAAAAAATTACTGGAACTTGAGTCATCTGGGCAGGCAAAAGCATATGCTGTTGTAAATTGTGGGATGAAAGATCAAAAAGTTTGTGAAGATATTCAGAAACTGGATGAATCTGCAGGATATTTTACAACGGTTATTTTAAAAGATCAGAAATAAAGTAATAGGCAGACATCGTCTGCCTTTTTGCTGTGTAAGAAGAATTTTTGACGGATTAAGGATAGAAGTATGGAATCATATGTAAGAAAAAATCAAAAAAAGTTAAGATGTGGTTTTACGACAGGGACATGTGCAACAGCCGCAGCGAGTGCAGCTGCTACAAGGCTTCTTTTTGGAATTGTAAAAAAAGAAGTTCGTGTGCATACTCCTAAGCAGGTCATACTA
>SKEG01001378.1_pt1 | contig 19286 bp, 19 predicted proteins | sample 4826631 | NCBI WGS metagenome assembly SKEG01 (sample SAMN11008815, study PRJNA524170) | human gut metagenome | biome: Human fecal sample; material: Feces; isolation source: fecal sample from pouch patient p26, p34, p50 | host: Homo sapiens | place: Israel: Tel-Aviv | collected 2016-11-02
GTGTAATAGACCATGAAGATGGTTCTGTGTTATAGTACCTTGTGAGGAAAAAAGTTTTTCCATTTTATAATGGAAGCAAGGTTTTATACAGGAGAGAAATTTGTGAATAAAGTATTTCAAGAAGATTATTATGCAAGATATGGGGAAGAATGGGAAAAAGGGAAAGGTGCCAAACGTATCTTAAAAGATAGGGATTTAAGGTATGTGTTTATCGGAAGAATGTCGATTGAGAGTAAAAGCTTTATTGTAAGATCTTTTTTTCGGTTGATTAGGCACAAGATGGCAGTGAAGCGATGTACAGAGATAAACTTTAAAAATATTAAAAGAGGATTTTCTCTAAGTCATGGAAATAATATTATTGTTAATTGTAATGCAAAAATAGGGAAATATGTAAACTTGAGAAATGGTGTCACCATTGGAATGGAAGCCAGAGGGAAAAGAAAGGGTGTTCCAAAGATTGGTGATTGTGTTTGGGTTGGTTCTAATGCAACAATTGTTGGGAAAATTAGAGTTGGGAATAATGTTTTGATCGCACCGAATGCCTATGTGAATAGAAATATACCGGATGATTCCATTGTCATCGGAAATCCTGCGGTAGTCATAGAAAAAAAGGAAGCGACAAAAGAATATATACCATATATTCGGTAAAAAATTTTTTATAAGATTTGAACGATGGATATGATACGGGAGATTTCTTTGCTTTACATTCAGATTTTAAAGAAGGAAGCAAAGATTTCACAGAAAGAAATGATTAAGAGTCTTGGTGCTTCTGAGTCATTGCTTAGCAGATGGAAAAGTGGTGAAAGAAAGATTGGCGGTGAGTATTATCCATTATTGGAGGCATATTTTCGACAGGCGAAGTTTGATTCCTATTTTGAGGATAAGAAAGCAGAGATTTTAGAGTATTTTCCAGAATTGGATGAGGAGATAACAGCGCAGCAATTTTGGGATGCGTTGTTTCACGGACATTTAGATCAGCAATTTTTTAGCATGGAACAATACATGGATTTGTTATATCAAATTTTAGAGGAAAGAAGGAAAAAGAGAAGTTTGGAAATTTCTGTTTCTTTGTTAGAAAATGACAAGGCATATCCAAAGAAATATTTAGAAGTACTTATGGGTGAAAGAAAGATACAAGTATTTATGAAAAACAGATCTTCTCTTTGTATAGAAGAAAGTGGGAAGCAAAAAGTTATAGGACCCAAGCAATTATCTAAGATAGGATGGGTTTCAGATTTTTATCTTGGGATCAAGGAGCAGGTTACGCCAGAGGAATTAATCTACTTAAATCAGTATGCAGAAATTATTTTGCAGAAATCGTTGATTTTACGATAATAAATACCCCCGTTTTCTTTGTGATGGAAAACGGGGGTATCATTTTGCTGAAAAGCTCAAAAGAGGAAGAAGAATCAATCATAAATATTTAATGATTGAAAGTGTCGTTATCTTTTGCGGATCATAAAGATTCCGGCAACGATGACGATGACTCCGACAACACCGATGACAATTGGAAGGAAGGAAAAACTAGATGTTTTTGTTTCTTCTTTTTTATTTTGGTTGTCTGCCTGTTTTGTGTTTTCTGTCGTTGTTGTATTGTTTTTGGAGTCACTGTTGTTATCTTTTGAGTTTTTGCTGCTTTGCGAACTTGTGTTGTTCGTTGAGCCATTTTGATTATTTTCGTTTGTTGTATTGTCCTTTGTGCTTGTATTATTTTTGCTTGCAGCAGTTGTACCATTCTGAGAGTTGCCGCTTGAGTTTTTGCTGCTGTTTGATCCGGAAGATGATTTGGAGCTTGAACTGCTGGTGTTTTTTGAGCTTTCGGATGAACGATTGCTTTTGCTGCTGCTTGATCCGGAGGATGATTTGGATTGTCCGGATTTATCGATTTTTCCTTTTTGATAGTCACTGTATGCTTTCTGTGCTCCAGATTTGTCTGGTGAATATCCGTGAGAAGAAAGCCATTCTCTTGCTTGTTGTTTTTGCTGGTCGGTATAAGCATAAGCGGTATCTGGTTTGCAATACATGGAAACCATTCCGATAGCCAGCAATAAGATGAAAACCATTTTTTTCATAAAATTCCTCCTGAATAAAAGCCATTGAAATTGAATAAGATAAATCAATTAAAATAGGTTAATCCTTCTTCCTATCTTATTTAATATTAATATAATAACAAAATTGTTTGATTGTCAATGTATTTCTTTGTGTTTTTATGAAAATAATGGTACAATAAAGGGCAATTGTTATAAGAGGTTTGGAATGGAATGATTGTATGGAAAAGAGAAGGAAATGAAGACCAGGAAAAATTATATTAGTTACATAAGATTTATTAGTACATTCATGATTATTTTTTATCATTTTAGCTGCGCACTTATTTTTTATAAATCGGATGCTTTTTGTCTGTTTTATGATTATGCGAATGGCCGGTTTGGCCGTGTTGGTGTGGCGCTTTTTTTTATGATTTCAGGGTCTGGTTTGTTGTTATCATCAGAGAATGGTTTCAAGTTGGGACAATATTATAAGAAGAGATGGCATAAGATTTATCCAATGTTTTATCTTTGCTGGGTTCCCTTATATTTATTGCTTGCATGGAAGAACGATGGGTTTTTGTTTCGTGGGCATGCGTGGAAGTTTCTTTTTACCTTGCTTGGCATGGATGGATATTTCGATACGACCATTAGAAATTATTACATCATTGGTGAGTGGTTTTTAGGGGCATTGATTATAATCTATTTGATTTTTCCGATTTTGCGCAGGGTTTTTTGCTCAAAGGCGAGAAATTTATTTACGATTGTTTTATTTGTTCTTTGCGTCGTGAACGATCAGGTTCCGTTTTGGTATCTGCCGGATCGAGAGTGGATTGGGTATGATATTTTTGCTTTTTGGATTGGAATGTATTTGGTTGTTTTGGAACAAGAGGTTTGTAAAAGAAAGTGGATTTTGTGCATCAATGCGGCACTGATTTTTTTGGCGTTGTTTGTTCCTTTGCCAATAGAGTTTAATTGTGATTTACAGGTTCTTTTATTGAGTATGAATTTATATTGTTTGATTATGGGAATTTCCAGTTGCTTTTTAAAAAGAGATGTTCCTTCTTGCATTCATTGGGTGAATCATAGGTCTTATCCTATTTATTTGATTCATCATATGATTATCTTATTTTTTATGGAGAGTTTTGCCAGTAGGATATCGGATCGAAATGAAATTGCAGTGCTTGTATTTTTAGTTGGATTTATGTTGATTTGTGCTGCGATTTTATATCGAATAGAAAAATGGATGGAAAAGATTTATTATAAAAAGTTCGGTAAAAGTTCAAATTTTTAAGATTTTCTGAAGAATGTTTTGCTTTCTTGACTTTGTAATTTTTTATATTTAAAATATTTTGTAAAATAAGATGGACCTGTAAAGGGGGAATGGTTATGAATAGAATATGGTTGGAAATGGCAAATGGAAATGGTTCCGGGATTACAGGGAAATTGATGCATTTGATACAGTATATCCGTGAAGATATGTTGCAGCCGATTCGGTATTTGATGGTTGGAGCCGGGATTGGCTTGGCGTTTATTATTGTGCTGGAGTTATGTGTACATCTTGCAGGAAAGGGAGATTGGCTCAGGAAGAACTGGAGAAAATGGTTTTGGGTTTTAATTATCATTTATCTGACGGTTTTATTAAATGTAGCATTCTTTTCCAGAGAGCCTGGTACAAGAAATCAGGTGAGCTTGACGCTTTTTGAAACATGGGGAAATACGATGCAATGTCATGCGTATTTTGTAGAGAACATTATTATGTTTCTTCCATTTGGTATTTTATTTCCAATGGGATTTAAGAAATTTCAGAGTGGTTGTTTTTGTGTCGATATGGCATTTTTATTCAGCTTATGTTTGGAAATTATTCAGTATGAGACGCAGAGAGGTTATGCACAGATTGATGATGTGGTGACGAACACGGCGGGAGCACTTGCTGGCTGGCTATTTTGGAGAATCTGTAAGTTTGTCAAAGATTTGATCGTATCATGACAGAATCTGCCTATTTTATGACATTTTATGGCAGAGTGGTTGACTTTTATCGGAATTCTTTTTACAATGTATAGATATAGATAGTGTAAAAATGGTTTTTTGCGCTTTTTTAGAAGCAAGGTATAAAGGAGTATTTGTCTGTTTGAGGAAGCAGATAGGAACCACGTGAGAAAGGAGAAGGGCAATAAGAAGCCCTAAGAGGATAGTCATGGATACAACGTTGATTATTATGGCAGCAGGAATCGGTTCACGATATGGTGCCGGAATTAAGCAGCTTGCGAAGATGGGACCAAATGGAGAAATCATTATGGATTATTCCATTCATGATGCAAAAGAGGCAGGATTTGATAAGGTTGTTTTTATTATTCGTAAAGATATTTTTGAGGAGTTTGAGGAAGTCATCGGAAATCGTATCAAAGAACAGATCGATGTAGAGTATGTATTTCAGGAATTGGATGACCTTCCAGAAGGTTTTGAGGTACCAGAAGGACGTACAAAACCATGGGGAACTGGACAGGCTGTTTTATGTTGCAAAGATATTGTAAAAGAACCATTTGTTATCATTAATGCGGATGATTATTATGGAAAAGAGGCGTTTGTGAAGCTTCATGATTTCCTTGTATCTGGAGAAGATCTTGGAAGAGAATTTACAATGGGTATGGCTGGATTTATTTTGAAAAACACACTGAGTGATAATGGAACAGTTACAAGAGGTATCAGTGTAGTGGATGAAGAAGGTCTGTTAAGCCAGGTTCATGAGACAACCGGAATCAAGATGGGAGAAGACGGTAAGATTCTGTGTGATAATGCGGATGTTCAAAAATGGGTAAGTCCAGATGATAATGTGTCTATGAATATGTGGGCTGCATATCCAAACTTTCTTGAGTATCTGGCAGAAGATTTTAAAAACTTCCTTGCTGGAATTGAAGATGGAGATTTAAAGAAAGAATATCTGCTTCCAAATATCGTAGATGAACTTTTAAAAGAAAAACGTGCCAATGTAAAAGTACTGGAGACACAGGACCGCTGGTTTGGTGTTACTTATCAGGAAGATAAAGAATCCGTACAGGAAGCTTTCGGAAACCTGATCAAAGAGGGTGTATATCCAGAAAATCTTTGGGCTTAAGAATAAACATGATAAGATCAAAAGAAAGGAAAATGTAAAAATGCATTTTCCTTTTTGTTTTTTTTAGGAAAGGAAGAACAATGATAAGGAGGTGATATTAAGAACCTAAAACAATCGACAAATGTGATTAAGTGTGTTTAAATATACTCAAAGGAGAGTGCTATAATGAATACATCAAATATCACAAATTATAAGCCAAAAGATTTTGCTGAACTTTTAGGCGTATCTGTTAAGACATTACAACGTTGGGACAGAGAAGGAACTCTAAAAGCAAACCGAACTCCAACTAATAGACGATATTACACTTATGACCAGTATCTACAATTTAAAGGTATAAATACTGAAAATGATAAGCGTCAGGTAGTTATTTATGCTAGAGTGTCTACAAGAAATCAAAAAGATGATTTACTAAATCAAGTTGCATTTTTAAGACAATTTTGTAACGCAAAAGGAATTATTGTAGACCAGTGTATGGAAGATTATGGAAGTGGTCTTAATTACAACCGTAAAAAGTGGAACAAATTATTAGATGAAGTAATGGAACAAAAAATTAAAACCATAATAGTAACCCATAAAGATAGATTTATTAGATTTGGTTATGATTGGTTTGAAAAATTCTGCATGAAGTTTCATACGACTATAGTGGTAGTAAACAATGAGGAACTATCGCCACAAGAAGAACTTGTGCAGGATATTGTTTCAATCCTCCATGTATTCTCTTGTAGGCTGTATGGGCTTCGTAAGTATAAAAAACAAATAGAAAGGGATGAGGAAATTGCTAAAGAGCTTCAAGACAGAAATAAATCCAACAGAGGAACAGAAAGCCAAAATTCGTAAAACAATAGGAACTTGTAGATATATTTACAACTTCTACCTTGCTCATAATAAAGAGCTTTATAATAAAGGCGAAAAGTTTATGAGTAGTAACCAATTTAGAGTATGGCTTAACAATGAGTATCTTCCAAAGCATCCAGAATGTTTTTGGATGAAGGAAGCTTATTCAAAAGCAATAACACAAGCAGTAAATAATGGACAAGCCGCATTTATAAGATTTTTTAAACATCAGAGTAGTTTCCCTAGATTCAAAAAGAAGAATAGATCGGATGTGAAAATGTATTTTGTAAAGAACAATCCAAAAGATTGCCGTTGTCAAAGACACAGGATCAATATTCCATCCCTTGGTTGGGTTCGCATTAAAGAAAAAGGATATATTCCAACAACAAAAGATGGATATGTAATTAAAAGCGGTCATGTGTCAATAAAAGCTGGTAGATACTATGTTTCAGCTCTTATAGAAATCCCAAATAACAAGATAGCTAATAGTTCTAATGAAGGAATTGGTATCGACCTAGGGATAAAGGATTTTGCTATTGTTTCCAATAGTAAAACTTATAAGAACATTAACAAATCAGTAAGATTAAAAAAACTTGGAAAACAACTTATTCGAGAACAGAGAAATCTTTCTCGAAAGTATGAAAATTTAAAGAAAGGAGAATCTACTCAAAAAGCAAATATACAAAAACAGAGGCTTAAAGTACAGAAACTTCATCATAGAATTGATAACATTCGTACTGATCACATCAATAAAACAATCGCAGAGATAGTGAAAACCAAACCATCTTATATAACGATTGAAGATTTAAATATATCAGGAATGATGAAGAACAAACATCTTTCAAAGGCAGTTGCTTCGCAGAAGTTTTATGAATTCAGAATAAAGCTTCAGGCGAAATGCAATGAAAACGGAATTGAACTTCGAGTTGTAGACAGATGGTATCCATCATCTAAAACCTGTCACTGTTGTGGAGCAATCAAGAAAAATTTAAAACTTTCAGATAGAATTTTCAAATGTGATTGTGGTTATACCGAAGATAGAGATTTCAATGCTGCACTTAATTTGAGAGATGCTACGACTTACGAAATTGCATAAATAAACGCAAACGTAGGTATGTACCGAAGGCTATTTCGGGAATTTACGACTATGGAGTGTACAAGAACTTGTGAGTAGATATGATTTCGGTCAATCCAAAGCATACACGATGAAATAGTAAGTAGAACTCATGAGAGTCTACATTATCTCGATGTGAGTATGTTTAATCACATTTTGAGTAGCAGCATAATCAATATTTTTATCGTAAGTTTCTTCTCCATTAAGACTTAGGATTGTATAGGTTCTTAGATTGTGCTATAATCAGGACAGATCGATGGAGTATCGTTTTTTACAAGACAAAAGAAAACAGCGGTGTTAAAATAACTGCATAAAAAATATTAGTAATCAGTCAAAGGCGTCTGTATTTATTACAGGCGTCTTTTTTGTCATTAGACATGAAACGGTCTATCGATAAGGATGGGACTGATGCATAGAAGAAACTGGTAAGTTTCATTAGGACAACAGGAGGATGCAGTTATGGACACAAAAGTTAGTTTTTTATATCTTAGTGAGCCGGATATGATCAAAGCCGGTGTGAAAAATATGGATCAGTGTATTGACACAATGGAAAAGATGTTGATTACCTTGAAAAAAGGGGATTATGTCATGGCTGGAACCAATCATAATTCTCATGGGGCTCAGGTAATGTTCCCGGATGATCCAAAGTTTCCTGGAATGCCAAAAAATGCAGATGATCGTCGTTTTATGGCGATGCCGGCGTATCTTGGAGGTCATACACAGATGGCTGGTATGAAATGGTATGGATCGAATGTAGAAAATAAGAAAAAGGGTCTTCCAAGATCAATTCTTATGATGATGTTGAATGATAAAGATACAGGTCTTCCATTAGCAATGATGTCTGCAAACTTAGTAAGCAGTTATCGTACCGGAGCAATTCCAGGGGTTGGAGCAAAATATCTGGCAAAGAAGGATGCTTCTACGGTTGCAATTGTTGGTCCGGGAGTTATGGGGAAAACTTCATTAAAAGCTTTTACCTGTGCCTGTCCAAATTTAAAAAATGTAAGAGTCAAGGGAAGAGGAAAACGTTCCATGGATTCGTTCCTGGCCTTTGTAAAAGAGGAATGTCCAACGATTGAAAATGTTGTTGTTTGTGATACGGTCGAAGAAGCGGTAACTGGAAGTGACATCATTTGTATGACAACAACGGCAGCAGTCAAAGAAAAAGATTTTCCATATATCAATAAAGCATGGGTAAAGAAGGGCGCATTGATTTGCATGCCGTCTGCTGCACGTTTTGATGATGATTTTCTGATCAATGACTGTAAACTTGTAGTTGATAATTATAAATTATATGAAGCATGGGCAGAAGAATTTCCTTATCCAAGTTATGAATTGGTACAGATCATTGGATCAAAATTTACAGATCTGATGCATGAAGGAAAAATTTCACGTGATGATATCATCGATCTTGCGGATGTAATTGCAGGAGATGTTAAGGGAAGAGAAAACGATGATGAAATCATTGTTTATTCCGTAGGAGGAATGCCGGTAGAAGATATTGCATGGGGAAATGTTGTTTATCAGAATGCCTTGAAAGAACATATTGGAATCGAACTTCCATTATGGGATAAGCCTGATATGGCTTAAAAGGAGATGACGTATATGAAAAAAGAAGATTGTGGAATGATGATTCAGCCATATTTGATGAGAGAGTGTGAAGGCTATCATCAAGTGATGATCAATAATTATGGTATTTCACATTTTTATGAGTTGATGACCGGAGAGCATCCGTGTGAGGATGTGAAGGCAGTGCCGGATGGATGTGTCGATCTTCTTTTTTCATTGGATCAAGATCAGGTTCATACTTACATCGGAGGAACGGTATTTCGGGCAAAAAAATGGCCGCTGATGAAAAATACCAGATATTTTGGTGTGAGATTTAAACCTGGAAAGTGTAAGCTTCCAAAGGATCTTTCCATTGAGGAAATTATAGATGATGATCTTTTGATTGATGGAAATGCATTTGGGGATTTTTTGCAGGAAGAGATTGCAGATCAAAATTCTATGGAAAAACGAATGGAGACTTTTTTGAAGCAGTATTGTAAAAAGCTTGCAAAGGATGAGAAATCTTTCTCTTTGGAAGATTATATCCGGATGAGAATTCAGGATAAGAAAGGCAATCTTTCCATTCGAGCTTTGGAAGGGGAGACAGGGTATTCGGCTTGTTATATCCGAAGAGTCTTTAAGAAAGTACATGGAATTTCACCGAAGGTATTTGGAGAGTTCGTTCGTTTTCAAAATCTGATTCAGAAGATGGAGAAGAATGGAAAAAGAATGAGTATGGAAGAATTGGCGGTGGAATGTGGCTATTATGATCAACCGCATATGACGAGGGATTTTAAGAAATTTGCTGGGATGACGCCGGAGGCGTATCTTCGGAAATGGAAGAAAAAATAAAAGAATACGGAGGAATGAAGAATGAGTTTATCAAAGATTGAAATTATTACAGGGATGTCAAAATTACCAAATTTAAAAGCAGTGTTAAGCCAGGCTGGAGTTCGTGGAATGACAGTGATGCAGGTTCTTGGTTGCGGTATTGAAAAGGGTACGAGAGAGTACGAGGTTGACGAGTATAATGAAATGGAACTTCTGCCAAAACAACAGATTAATATCGTTGTTGAGACAGATAAGGTAGATGATATTGTGGAAACAGTAAAACATGAATTGTATACCGGACACATCGGGGATGGAAAGATCTTCATTTATGGAATTGACAATGTTGTTAGAGTCAGAACCGGAGATGAAGGCGTCGATGCTCTGTAAAAGGGAGGTGGCACGATGGCAGAAGAGAAAAAACTTGGATTAAGAAGTGTCATATCGGTTTCGGTTGGTTTGGTCATTGCGACAAGCTGTCTGGTTTCTCTTGGACAGGGAGCAGGAACCATTGGAGTTGTCTTTATCGTTGCGATGGTGATTGCCTGTTTACTGAATATGACAACGATTGCGTCTCTTTCAGAGCTGAATGCATTGATGCCGAATACAACGGGTGGTTTGGCACAGTATACACTGGCAAGTATGGGACCTTTTCCAACACTGATTTCTATGGTTGGCGGATATTTATTATGTAACGTATTATCTTCTGGTGTGGAAGCATCTATTTTTGCTTATGCGATGGAGCAAACGTTTCATTTGCCAATTCCACGTCTTGCATATACCATTATTATGACTATTATTTTATTGATTGCAAATTTACGTGGTGTTGATATGTTTGCAAAGATTCAGGATTTGGTTGCTTATCTTTTGGTCGGTTCGATGATCTTGATGGGAATTATTGGAGCACTTGGTCTTGGTACTGGAAAAATGGTTCATCAGCCAATGTGTATGGCAACGAATTTTTCTTCCGTTGTTTCAATGACGGCGGTGGCATTCTGGCTGTTTATTGGTGCGGAATATGCGATTCCAATTTCGAAGGAAGTAAAAAATGCAAAGAAGAATGTACCGCTTGGTATGATGCTTGGATTAATTATTATTTGTGCGGTACAGTCGATCCTTGTTCTTGGTTTTCATAACTATACAGATTGGAAACAGCTGGCAGATTCTGCAGCACCACATTTGTTATATGGAGTCAATCTGCTTGGACAGCCAGGAAAAATCTGGATGGCTTTTGTAGCGGCTCTTGCGGTGATTAGTTCACAAAACTCTGGAATTCAGGGGTTATCAAGCATTTGTCAGGGAATGGCAAAAATGAATATGATGCCGCAGTGTTTTGGAAAGACAAATAAAAATGGAGTTCCTTACATTGGAGTATGGTTTGTCAGTATTGCAATTATGATTTTTGCTGTGATTAGTAATGGATCTACCGATGCCATTAGTTTTATGATTTTGGTTGGTTCTGTATTCTGGATGATTTCTTATATTTTGGCACATGTGGATGTATTGATTCTAAGAAGAAGACTTCCAAAAGCTCCGCGTTCTTTTAAGAGTCCTGGCGGCGGACTCCTTCAGATCATTGGAATTCTTGGAACCGTGTATATGGTATTAAATATTTCTACGGATCCTGCAGAAAGAAATGCCATTTGGTTGATTACCATTGTTGTGTTTGCCATTCTTGCGGTTTATGCATTTTTCTGGATTCGCTATAAGATGAAGATTCCGGTATTTAAGAGTGTTCCTCTGGAAAAAGTCATGGCGATGGAAAATAGCATGTATTATGTAGTGCGCCGGCGCCGAGGATTATGTAAATAATTGTATATATAATAGAAGAAAGAGAATTCTGATTTTGATGCAGGGTTCTCTTTTTTTACTTGACATTGTGTGATAAGTATTATAGCCTGTATATAACACAATAGAGAAAGAAGGGTTGCAATTATGATATTGGAGATTGATTTCAATAGTAACGAGGCAATCTATATACAGCTTCGAAATCAGATTGTCATGGGAATTGCCCGTGCTGAATTTGCGGATGGTGAGTCTCTTCCTTCTGTGCGCCAGCTGGCACAGATTCTTGGGGTAAATATGCATACGGTTAATAAAGCATATGCGATTTTAAGAGAAGAAGGTTATTTGAAGCTGGACCGCAGAAAAGGAGCGGTAATCAGTGTTGAGGCAGAAGAAAAGCAAAAAGAACTAGAACATCTCGGTGAAGATCTTCAGATGCTTGTTGCACAGGCAATCTGTAAAGGGGTTAGTAAAAACGAGATGCATCAGTTGATTGACTACATGTATGAGAACTTAGATAGAAATCAGGAGGAACGGCTATGAATCGCTTACCTTTTACAAAATTAGCAGCGAAAGCCCTGGAAGAAGGAAAAGAGATTGCAAAATATCTCGGCTTTCGGGACGTTAGCACGACATTTTTAATGCTTGGTCTTTTGGGAACGGATGGTTCCATGGCAAGTGAAGTATTAAAAATGCATGGACTTACAAGACAGATGGTAGAAAGTTATGTGCAGGAGAAAGCTTCTGCTTCGAAGGATGGGAGAAAGAAGCTTGCTTATACACCAAAGGCAGAAGAAATTTTAGAACTGGCCGGAGAAACTGCATTAAAATATGGTTGTGATTCGATTGGAACAGAACATATTTTAATGGCGATCATTCGGGAAGGGGATAATGAGGCAGTGCGTCTTTTGAAAAATAATAAGATTGCGCTGGATGGTATTTATACGGATATTCTTGTGACAGCAGGAATTGATTATAAGACAGCAAAAGCAGAGTTTTTGGATGCGGTTAGCGGACCGGAAGGAATGGACCAAGAAAATGGAGGAGACTCTCTTTTGATGCAGTTTAGTACGGATCTTACAGAAAAAGCAGCAGATCACGAGCTGGATCCGATGATTGGACGAGAAGAAGAGATGGAACGTGTTATGCAGATTTTATGCCGCAGAACAAAAAATAATCCATGTTTGATTGGGGATCCTGGTGTTGGAAAAACAGCGATTGTGGAAGGACTTGCACAAAGAATTGTTGATGGAACGGTTCCGATTTCTCTTCAGAAAAAGCATCTGCTGTCTTTAGATCTTACAAAGGTCATTGCAGGTACGAAATATAGAGGAGAGTTCGAGGAGCGAATGAAACGAATCATCGCGGAAGTAACAGATGATCCATCCGTGATTTTGTTTATTGATGAGATTCATACAATGATTGGTGCTGGTGGTTCAGAGGGTGCTATGGATGCATCGAATATTTTAAAACCAGCTTTGGCCAGAGGTGATTTTCAGCTGATCGGTGCAACGACAAATGAAGAATATACAAAATATTTTGAAAAAGATGCAGCACTTGAGCGAAGATTCCAGCCGGTAAGAATTGAGGAACCAACAAGAGAAGAGACGGTAACTATTTTAAAGGGATTGAAATATCGTTTTGAAGATTATCATAAAGTTGTGATTCCAGATCACGTATTAGAAACGATGGCAGAGTTATCCGATCGTTATATCAATGATCGTTTTCTTCCGGATAAAGCGATTGATCTTTTAGATGAGACTTGCGCAAAGAAGCGTATGGGGCTTTTGAAAGTTTCACAAGATCATATCGAAGAGAAAAAAGAAATCGAAAAAATGGTTTCAAAAATTGAAAGCTTGATTGCGGATGGTCAGATGATGGCTGCAAAAGAGCTGAAAAAAGAAAAACAGAAGATGGAAAAAGATCTGGAACGTAAGCAAAAGAGAATGAACCGTCGTCAAAATTCTATTCCTCAGATTGAGGATGAAGATGCAGAAGAAGTGATTGCTCTTTGGACAAAGATTCCGGTGAATCAGTTAAAGAAGGGAGAAATGGAACGTTTGCGCAATTTGGAAAAGGAATTGCATAAACGTGTCATTGGACAGGAAGAAGCAGTAAAAGCAGTGTCAAAAGCAGTTAGACGAAGCAGGGTTGGTTTACAGGATCCAAAACGTCCGATTGGCTCTTTCTTATTCCTTGGACCTACCGGTGTTGGAAAAACAGAACTTTCCAAGGCACTGGCTGCAGCAATGTTTGGCAGTGATGATTTGATTCGTGTAGATATGTCAGAATATATGGAGAAACATAGTGTATCGAAAATCATTGGTTCTCCTCCTGGATATGTAGGATTTGGGGAAGGTGGCCAGTTAAGTGAGCAGATTCGAAGACATCCATATTCCGTGATCTTATTTGATGAAATTGAAAAAGCACATCCAGATGTGTTTAACATTCTTCTTCAGGTGCTGGATGATGGGCACATTACGGATTCGAATGGAAGAAAAGTAGATTTTAAAAATACAGTAATTATTATGACTTCAAATGCGGGAGCCAATCGAATCATTGCTCCAAAGCAGCTTGGTTTTGTTACAGAAAATGACCGTGCGAAAAATCATGAACGTATGACAAAGGGTGTTATGGAAGAAGTAAAACAAATCTTCCGCCCAGAATTTTTAAATCGTATTGATGAGACGGTTGTCTTTGCAGTTCTTACAAAAGAGGAAGTAAAGAGAATTGCAAAACTTCTGATGCGTCAGGTAAAAGATCGGCTGAAAGAAATGTATCAGGTCAATCTGAAAGTAACGGCTGGTGCTTATGAATGGCTTGCAGAAAAAGGTTATGATGAGCATTATGGAGCAAGACCGCTGCGTCGTGTGATCCAAAATGAAATTGAAGATATCCTTGCAGATAAGATCTTAAATGGAGAACTAAAAGAAGGAACAACGCTGACAATTGGGAAAAAAGAAAAGAAATTAACATTTTCTGTGAAAGAATAAAAAGGCACGCGCAAATGCATAGCCCTATTAGGACTGGACAGACTTTGTCCGAAAAGGGATACCCTCTGGGGCACGCGCAAATGCATAGCCCTATTAGGACGGAACAGACTTCGTCCGAAAAGGAATACCCTCTGGGGCACGCGCAAATGCATAGCCCTATTAGGACTGGACAGACTTCGTCCGAAAAGGGATACCCTCTGGGGCACGCGTAAATGCATAGCCCTATTAGGGCTGGACGGACTTCGTCCGATAAGGTATAATAAAATGTATGTTCAGGGGAATGTTTTTTGCCCTGTTTGGAAGCATGTTACAGATGCTCGGAAGTATAATTTCATTTATTAGGAGGATAAGACAATGGCAGTGGTAACTGAATTATTTCGCAGCGAAGAGAATGGAACCCTTTGTTTTGGTGACTACACGTTAGATACAAAAGCAAAGAAGGGTGATATTCCATTTGAAGGAGACATCTATAAGATTAAAACCTTCAAAACAATGACAAAGCTTGACAAGAACGGACAGCTGATTTTTGAATCTGTTCCTGGTTCAAGTGTTCATAATTTCGCAGCAACAGCAGATGGAGTTGCATTTGAGATTGAGTCTAAAGGAGATGTCCAGGTTACGCTGGAAGTAGAACCACAGCAGGAATATAAAGTATATATTGATAACACAAATATTGGAACTATGAAAGCAAATCTGGCAGGAAAATTAACCATTGGTGTGGAATTAAACGAAGGTACACCAGCAGCTGTCAGAGTAAGAAGACAGTAAGGAACAAAAAGGATAGGGAGAGTTTATGGCAAAGCAAAAAACAGTATATTTTTGTAAGGAATGCGGTCATGAATCTTCCAAGTGGATGGGGCAGTGTCCGGCCTGCAAACAGTGGAATACGTTTGTAGAAGAAAAGATTGCATCATCCGGCAAGCAGGGAGGGGCGAAGCCTTTGAAGACTTCTGCCTCTCCTATGAATATATCCGAAGTTGTAATGGAATCTGAGGAGCGGATTCCAACTGGGATTGGGGAGCTTGATCGGGTGCTTGGAGGCGGTATTGTGAAAGGTTCTCTTTCACTTGTTGGAGGGGACCCTGGGATTGGAAAATCTACGTTGCTTTTGCAAGTATGTCGGAATATGGCAAATGCTGGTCGAAAAGTTTTGTATATTTCCGGGGAAGAATCCATGCATCAAATTAAAATGAGGGCCGAGAGACTTGGTACGTTTGAAAAGGAAATGCTTTTGTTTTGTGAGACCGATTTAGATGCGATTTGTCAGGCAATTTTAAAGTCAAAGCCGGAGTTTGTTGTCATTGATTCCATTCAGACGATGTATAGTGAAGAGTTATCTTCGGCCGCAGGCAGTGTTTCCCAGGTTCGTGAAGTTACGGCTCAGATGATGCGTATCGCAAAAGAAGAAAATATTGCGGTATTTATTGTAGGACATGTAACAAAAGAAGGGGTTGTGGCAGGGCCAAGAACTCTGGAACATATGGTGGATACTGTTTTATATTTTGAAGGAGAACGGGAAGCTGCTTATCGCATTCTGCGTGGTGTAAAAAACCGTTTTGGATCAACAAACGAGATTGGTGTTTTTGAGATGTCTGGAAATGGACTTTTGGAAGTTGAGAATCCTTCAAAAACGATGCTGAATGGAAGACCACTAGATGCTTCTGGTTCGGTTGTTGTCTGTTCCATGGAAGGAACACGGCCGATTTTAATTGAAATTCAGGCTCTGATTTCGCCAACAAGTTTTCAGATGCCGCGAAGAACGGCGGTTGGAATTGATTATAATCGTGTAAATCTTTTGATGGCGGTCCTTGAAAAAAGAGTTGGACTTGCGCTTGGAGGGTGTGATGCTTATGTCAATTTGGCAGGAGGCATGCGTCTTGGAGAACCGGCAATCGATTTAGGAATCATTATGGCGATTGCATCGAGTTATAAAAATACAGCTCTGCCAGAAGATACGATCATTTTCGGAGAAGTTGGATTGGTCGGAGAAGTAAGGGCAGTCTCTGGTGGAGAATCGAGAATCAAAGAAGCAGAAAAACTTGGATTTAAGCGGTGTATTTTACCAAAAGCAAATGTTGATACCATAAAGAAAAAACCAAAAATTCATTTGATTGGCGTATCGAATGTAAGAGAAGCATTGGATCTTATATAGACGGCAAAAATGATAAAATAGAAGACAAAATATATGGAGGACAAAGATGGAAGAAACTGTTTCTAAAAATTTTATTGAGCAGATCATTGATAAAGATATTGCGGAAGGGCATTGTAAAAAAGTTGTGACAAGATTTCCGCCGGAACCAAATGGATATCTGCATATTGGACATGCAAAGTCTATTTTATTAAATTATGGACTTGCCAAGGAATATGGTGGGGATTTCCATTTCCGTTTTGATGATACAAATCCTACCAAGGAAAAAGAAGAGTATGTTCATTCCATTAAAGAAGATGTGGAATGGCTTGGTGCAGATTATAAGGATCATATTTATTTTGCATCCAACTATTTTGATAAAATGTACGAGTGTGCAGAATTTTTGATCAAAAAGGGGAAAGCATATGTATGTGATCTGACACCAGAGCAGATTCGTGAATATCGTGGAACTTTGACAGAACCTGGAAAGAACAGTCCATACAGAGACCGTACACCGGAAGAAAATCTGCAGTTATTCCGTGATATGAAAGATGGAAAATTCCCAGATGGAAGCAAAGTACTGCGTGCAAAAATTGATATGACATCTGGAAATATGAATATGAGAGATCCAATTCTCTATCGTATTGCAAGAATGGAACATCACAATACAGGAAACAAATGGTGTATTTACCCAATGTATGATTTTGCACATCCGCTGGAAGATGCATTTGAAGGAGTTACACATTCGATTTGTACGTTGGAGTTTGAAGATCATAGACCATTGTATGACTGGGTTGTTCATGAATGTGAATTTGAAAATCCGCCAAAACAGATTGAATTTGCAAAGCTGTATCTGACCAATGTTGTTACAGGAAAACGTTATATTAAAAAACTGGTAGAAGATGGAATTGTAGATGGATGGGATGACCCAAGACTGGTTTCTTTATCTGCATTAAGAAGAAGAGGATATACTCCGGAAGCAATTAAGAAATTTATGGAATTGGTTGGTGTTGCAAAAAGCCACAGCTCTGTTGATATTGCGATGCTTGAGTATTGTATCCGTGATGATCTGAAATTAAAACGTCCTCGTATGGCTGCAATTTTAGATCCAATCAAACTTGTGATTACAAATTATCCAGAAGGACAGACAGAATATGTTGATGTTCCAAATAATCAGGAAAATGAAGAAATGGGAGTTCGCCAGGTTCCATTTTCTGGAGAAGTTTATATTGAACGTGAAGATTTCAAGATTGAAAAACCAAAGAAATATCGCCGTCTTTATGTAGGAAATGAAGTCCGTCTGATGAACGCATATTTTGTAACATGTACAGGGTATGATGTTGATGATGATGGAAATGTAACAACGGTTTATGCAACATATGATCCTGCATCTAGAGGTGGAAATAGTCCAGATGGAAGAAAAGTACGAGGAACTATTCATTGGGTATCTGCAGAGACCGCAAAACAGGCAGAAGTGAGACTATATGAAAACATCGTAGACGAAGAAAAAGGTGTTTACAACGAAGATGGAAGCATTAATGTAAATCCAAATTCATTAACGGTCATTTCGAATGCTTATGTAGAACCTGCATTGGAAGAGTATAAACCTGGAGATAGTTTCCAGTTTATGAGAACCGGATATTTTTGCCTGGATACCAAAGACTCAACAAAAGACCATATGGTATTTAATCGTATTGTAAGTCTTAAGAGCTCTTATAAACCAAATTAATAATTAAAATACGCCTTGGTGTATTTCTTGTAAGTGGAATGTAATCCCTTTTTTATGGAAATTTTATAAAAAAGGGGTTGCATTTTTTTTAGTCAGTGTTATACTTAGAAGCATAAGGTTAGCACTCGTACAGAGTGAGTGCTAACAATAAAAAAGAAAAAAAGACATATTTCTAAGTTATTTAGGAGGTATTATTATTATGAAATTAACACCATTAGGAGACAGAGTTGTATTAAAACAACTGGAAGCAGAAACAAAAACAAAGTCTGGAATCGTTTTAACGACTGCTTCTCAGGAAAAACCTCAGGAAGCAGAAGTTATTGCTGTAGGTCCTGGAACAGAAGATGTCAAAATGGAAGTTTCCGTTGGTCAGAAAGTTATTTATTCTAAATACGCTGGAACAGAAGTAAAATTAGAAGACGAAGAATATATTATCGTAAAACAGAGCGACATTTTAGCAGTCGTAGAATAATTCATTGATTTGGAGGGACGTAAATTATGGCAAAAGAAATTAAATATGGAATTGAAGCAAGAAAAGCACTGGAAGCAGGTGTTAACCAGTTAGCAGATACAGTAAGAGTTACAATTGGACCAAAAGGACGTAACGTTGTTCTTGATAAATCTTTTGGAACACCATTAATTACAAATGACGGTGTTACAATTGCAAAAGAAATCGAACTGGAAGATCCATTTGAAAATATGGGAGCTCAGGTTGTAAAAGAAGTTGCAACAAAGACAAATGATGTTGCCGGAGATGGTACAACAACAGCAACTGTTTTGGCACAGGCAATGATCAACGAAGGAATGAAAAACCTGGCAGCAGGAGCAAACCCAATCATTCTTCGTAAGGGAATGAAGAAAGCTACAGAAGCAGCCGTTGAAGCAATTGCTGAAATGAGCAGCAAAGTTACAGGAAGAGATCAGATCGCTAAAGTAGCAGCAATCTCTGCAGCAGATGAAGAAGTTGGAGAATTAGTAGCAGACGCTATGGAAAAAGTATCCAACGACGGAGTCATTACAATCGAAGAATCTAAGACAATGAAGACAGAATTAGATTTAGTAGAAGGTATGCAGTTTGATCGTGGTTACTTATCTGCTTACTTCTCAACAGATATGGAAAAAATGGTTGCTGAATTAGAAGATCCTTATATCTTAATTACAGATAAGAAGATTTCTAATATTCAGGAT
>SKEG01001379.1_pt1 | contig 19270 bp, 14 predicted proteins | sample 4826631 | NCBI WGS metagenome assembly SKEG01 (sample SAMN11008815, study PRJNA524170) | human gut metagenome | biome: Human fecal sample; material: Feces; isolation source: fecal sample from pouch patient p26, p34, p50 | host: Homo sapiens | place: Israel: Tel-Aviv | collected 2016-11-02
ACTTAAGAAAGAGGAACTCTATTTGCAAGAGTATTCTGTTGAAATTACCCTAAATCACCCAGATGATGTCTTGTCGCTTTTTGGAACCAATGAGCGTCATTTAAAACTCATTGAAGAAAACCTAAATGTTATCATACATGCTCGAACAGAGCGTGTGCAAATCCTTGGGGATGACGAAGAAAGTGTCGAATTGGCCCGCTTGACCATTCAAGCTCTCCTTGTTTTAGTGGAACGAGGAATGCTAGTTAACACTTCAGATGTTGTCGCGGCCTTAACCATGGCTCAAGATGGTTCGATTGACAAGTTTGTCGCTTTATATGAAGAAGAGATTATCAAGGACAACAGTGGTAAGCCTATTCGAGTGAAGACCTTGGGGCAAAAGGTTTATGTTGATAGCATTAAAAGCCATGATGTGGTCTTTGGGATTGGTCCAGCTGGTACAGGTAAAACCTTTTTAGCGGTCACTCTTGCAGTCACAGCTCTTAAACGTGGTCAGGTTAAACGTATTGTTTTAACACGTCCGGCGGTTGAAGCAGGTGAAAGTCTTGGCTTTTTGCCTGGCGATCTCAAGGAAAAGGTAGATCCTTACCTTCGTCCCGTCTATGATGCCCTTTATCAAATTCTTGGCAAAGAGCAGACGACTCGCCTCATGGAACGTGAAATTATTGAGATTGCCCCTCTTGCTTATATGCGTGGTCGTACCCTCGAAGATGCCTTTGTAATCCTTGATGAAGCGCAAAATACAACCATCATGCAGATGAAGATGTTCTTGACCCGTCTTGGTTTTAATTCTAAGATGATTGTTAATGGAGATATGAGTCAGATTGACCTTCCACGTCGTGTTAAGTCTGGTCTTGTCGATGCCATGGAGAAATTGAAGGGAATCAAGGCTATTGATTTTGTCCATTTCTCTGCTAGTGATGTCGTACGTCATCCAGTTGTTGCCGATATCATTAATGCTTATGAAAAAGATGCACCTAAGTTTAATCTTGAGGAAAAGTCAGAGGGATCAGACCAGGCTGAAGAAGTAGCATCAGGATTGACCGAATACCCAGTCATTGGTGCTGAGGATGTTAAAAAGTAAATAGATGAAAAGAGGTTTGAGAGTAAGTGTTTTCTACCTCTTTTGCTTTTCTAGTCAAGTAACAGATTTTCTCTCTATTTTTTTCTAAAATAGTACTAAAGAATAGGCTAATTTAGAGGAAAGAAGTATGACTAAAGCCCAAAATGAAAGGTTGCTATTATTTTGGTTCTTGGTCTTATGGTGATAGTCTTAATAGCTATTAGAGGTGGAAGGTTTTGGAAGTATCAAGAGAACCATATTATAGACGGTACCTATCAGATGGTAAAATAGGAAGCTACTTTGGCATATTCAGATGAGTTGGTAAATTGGACTAAGCGGGGGAGAAGAGATAATGATACCTTACATAAAGAGTTTATAGTTGTTGAGAATATGAAATCTCAATTTTATTCTCTTTCTTATGGGGATGGGGAACCTTTTATTTCACTAAAAGAATCTTGAGAAAAAGACTTATGAGAAAAGATCTAACGGCTTCGTAATAAATGTTTATGATATGGATGCCAATATTTTTTCTTGAAGAGTTTTTGAGCGTTTGGATTCGAGTGAAGCTGATGACTTTCATTTGGGTTATGAAAATGCATATAAATTTGTACTAGAGTATAGATTTGATTGGCGAACTGAAAGTGATTATCTCAGCTGGTGTTGATAAGTAAACTGACCTAGTAGTTCTTTACTGTGTAGAATCATTGTCTAAAAAAATTATAAAAAGACTTACAGTCTTTATGATAATTGTCAAATACTATTTGGTCATTTATTTTAGTACAATAAAACAGTAGACCAATAAAAAAGGAGATTATTATAAACCAGCAAGAGTGGATTGAGTACCTTGAATTAGTCAACGGTCATAAACCAACTCCGGCAGAGTTATATCAAGCTCAAGCAACTGGCGAGTTTATACTTGAGCGACCTAACATTTTAAGCTCAAATGAACAAGTGAGGGAACAAAGGCCGACTAAGCCAGCTTAACTTGTGATTGCTATGACACAATAGCCTCAGTTTGCCCAAACAGCAGCAACTTTCCAACAAGTAGTGTCCCCTAAAAGAGCTATGTTTAAGAAAACTAAGATTATTTTGGTATCAGTCTTAGGATCCTTGACAGCGATTTTACTTATCGTTGATGGTTACTCAATATGGCGTTACTAATCAGGTAAGATTGCGGATGGAACATACGAGGTAGTAGCCTATTCTTAACGTAATGATGATAAAGATAAGATGGTAGACGCTTTTGATGATGTTTACTTTTACTCTTTTGTAGAAGTTAAAAATAATAATTCTAGATACTATACTTATCTTGAAGACAATAAATCATCTTACGTTAGCTTGTTAGAGTATGAAAGTGATATCCCTCAGAAGTTTGATCCATGGAACAAGACTCAGACAGAGGTTTTAACGGTTGAAGAGTTTGAATCTACTACCAAAGATTTCGTGAAGAAACTGTCCAAGGATTATTCATTCTACACTAAAGATGCTGCTAAAGAAGCTGCTGAAGAATCTGTAAAATCATATAAGAAATCTCTAAAAGAAAAACGTACTTACGTCAAAACAGGAAACGAGTATACTCTGTCTATTTATGACAAGGATGGAGAACTTCAATCACGTGTTACTTATAAACGTATGAGTAAGTGAGACGCTGAGGAGCGCTGGGATGACTATAAGGATATAAGGATGCCATCAAAGATTAAAAGATTATAAGAAAGATTTGAAAAAATATAGTGATCAATATGATAACTACAAGGATCACTTTGATTATGGTTATGGCAGTGATTCTGAATCAGGCTCTAACGATAGCGATAGTAGCAAAAAAAGGAATTGATAAAATCTAATCAGTTAATTTCATAAATAAGTAAAGTGGTATTAGAAAGAGACTTGAGTTTCTAATCTGGTATTGCTTTTCTTTGTATGAAAATAGTCAAATAGCTTAAAAGTCTCTTTTCTTGTAGAATAGAAAGATCAATAAAAAGGGGACTTTTATGAACAAAAAATGAGTGGTTAGATTATTTCAAAACAATCAATAATCGCAAACTAACCGAAGAAGAAATTCAACAAGCTAAAGCGAACGGCGAATTTATAGCCTCAGAGCCTGTGTCAGAGAATAGTCAGCCACAAGTTCAGGTGAGTGAGCCAGTAACTGAACAAGTGACACCAGTTGTGGCATCTAAAAAAGGCTTATCTAAGAAAGTTACAGTCGTTATTGCTTCTGTTATTGGAGCAGATGTAATAATTTCACTTTCTTTTGGTGGTTATGCTTATATCTACCTAGAGGGAGGTGAAAATCTTAGAAGAAAATTATCGATATTATGATAAGGACGAAAAAAGATGATTGATGGTATGAAATTCTATGAGAAAAGTAAGTTAAAAGACGGTAATTTTGTTAAAGTTAAAGGCAATCAGTTGAAATTTTATGAATATACCTTGGCTGGTGAGGTTAACTTGGATTGTGATACTGAAAAAGCTTTCCGTTTTGACAACTGGTCTATAACGCTCGAACTAACAATATCTTTGGTCGATTATACAAAAGTCGTTGAGAAAACTGTAGATAATCATTATAAGGTGGACGAACATACCACTAAATCTGATATCGACGATAGTAAAAAAGTTTATATTAAGTCTTATAAGGAATTTCATAAAGAGACAGTTCACTATAAGGTTAATGACGATAAAATCAATGTCCTTACCTATGATAAAAAAGGCAAACTTTCAGAAGAAAAATCTTTAAACGTCTAACAAAAGAAGAGAAAAAACTGGATTACGACTATGAGCGTGATGTTAGGGACGATAAAAAATTCTTTCATTCCTAGGTGAATATTAAAAGAGCAAAAATCAGCTAGTCTGGTTTTTTTAGTGTCCAAAACGTGCTATAATAAGATGTTATATCATCAGTGTTAGCCCATTTGTTAACACATGAAAGGAAATTAAAATGACAAAAACATTCTACATCACAACACCTATCTACTACCCATCTGGTAAATTGCATATTGGTTCTGCCTATACAACCATTGCTTGTGACGTCTTGGCACGTTACAAACGTATGATGAACTATGATGTCTTCTACCTTACTGGGCTTGATGAACACGGCCAAAAGATTCAACAAAGGGCTGAAGAAGCAGGAATCACACCACAAGAGTATGTGGATAGTATGGCTGTTGGTGTTAAGGATCTCTGGCAACTTTTGGATATCTCATACGATAAATTCATTCGTACGACTGACGATTACCATGAAAAAGTTGTTGCTCAAGTTTTCGAGCGTCTCTTGGAAAAAGGTGATATCTACCTTGGTGAATACTCTGGTTGGTACTCAGTTTCAGACGAAGAATTCTTCACTGAAAGTCAGTTGGCAGAAGTTTACCGTGATGAAGAGGGCAATGTCATTGGTGGTGTGGCTCCATCAGGGCATGAAGTGGAGCTAGTGTCTGAAGAATCCTATTTCTTTAAACTCAGCAACTACGCAGACCGTTTGACGGCCTTCTATAAAGAACACCCAGAATTTATCCAACCTGATGGTCGTATGAATGAAATGCTTAAAAACTTCATTGAGCCAGGCTTGGAAGATTTGGCGGTATCACGTACAACCTTCTCTTGGGGAGTTAAAGTACCATCAGATCCAAAACATGTGGTTTATGTGTGGATTGATGCCCTTATCAACTATATTACTGCCCTCGGTTATGGCCAGAATGAGCATGGTAATTTTGACCTTTTCTGGCAAAATGATAAAAACCACGAAATCATCCACATGATTGGTAAGGACATCCTTCGTTTCCACTCAATCTACTGGCCAATCATCTTGATGGCACTTGATTTACCATTGCCTACACGTCTTGTTGCTCATGGTTGGTTTGTCATGAAAGACGGTAAGATGTCTAAGTCTAAAGGTAATGTCATCTATCCAGAAATGTTGGTAGAGCGATTCGGTCTTGATCCCCTTCGTTACTACCTCATGCGTAGTCTTCCAGTCGGTTCAGATGGTACTTTCACGCCAGAAGACTATCTGGCCCGTATCAACTATGAGTTGGCTAATGACCTCGGAAACCTTCTTAATCGTACAGTTGCCATGATTAACAAGTATTTCGATGGTCAAGTACCTGCCTATATTGAGAATGTTACAGACTATGATGCTGATTTGGCTAAGGTTGTGGCTGAAAATATCGAAGAGTTCCACAAACAAATGAATGCTGTGGACTTCCCACGCGCCCTAGATGCTGTGTGGAATATCATCTCACGTACCAATAAGTACATTGACGAAACAGCCCCTTGGGTACTTGCGAAAGAAGATGGTGACGAGGAACAATTGAGAGCAGTGATGGCTCACTTGGCAGCTAGCCTTCGTGTGGTAGCCCACCTGATCCAACCGTTCATGATGAGCACTTCAAATGCCATCATGGAACAGCTCGGATTGCCAGTGGTATTTGACCTTGAAAATCTTGAACTTTCAGGTTTCCCAGAAAATGTTACAGTTATTTCAAAAGGAACTCCAATCTTTCCACGTCTTGACATGGACGAAGAAATTGCCTACATCCAATCTCAAATGAACGCAGGCAAACCACAAGAAAAAGAATGGAACCCAGAAGAAGTCGAACTTAAATCTGAAAAAGACCAAATCAAATTTGAAGACTTTGACAAGGTTGAAATCCGTGTTGCTGAAGTTAAAGAAGTAGAAAAAGTCGAAGGTTCAGACAAATTGCTCCGTTTCCGTCTTGATGCTGGTGACGGTGAAGACCGTCAAATCCTCTCAGGTATCGCTAAATTCTATCCAAACGAACAAGAATTGGTCGGCAAGAAACTTCAAGTCGTGGCGAACCTTAAACCACGTAAGATGATGAAGAAATATGTCAGCCAAGGTATGATTCTTTCTGCTGAACATGACGGTAAACTCACTGTCTTGACAGTAGATCCATCTGTTCCAAATGGAAGTGTGATTGGCTAACAGTAATTCTGTTTTATAGTATTTCCTTAAGTGGGAGTGGGAAAACGAATTGATTTTGAATGGTAAGCCTTCCGTTCCATTCCTTATTTTGATTTCGTTGTATACCCCTACTCACCTAAGAGTAATGAAAAGAGATATTTTTAACATTAAAACGAGTTCAGTCGAACTCGTTTTTTTATACACTATATTTCAATAAATGTTTAATTTGTTCTACGTTTCCATCAGGTCCATAGGCATTAGGGTATCTGTTTAGTTTACTAATAGCATCAAGGTCTCCTTAGTGGTGGGGTAGTAAGCTATCTCGAATTTCTTCGATAAATGCTTGAATAATTGTAGATTGTTTTTGTTTATTGTTGGTTACAAAACCCAAAGTGTGCTTGGTACTATCCTTAAGTGGGATTAGGACAATCTGGTCCTTGATAAAACTGTTGACAATACCAAGGCCAGAAGCATAACTATCAGAGGAACATAGCAGATTCATGACACTGCCTCGGTCATTACTGTAGATAACTTGCTGGTCAGGCAGGACTTCCAGCGGATCCTCGGTGAGATGAATTCCAGAGCTTTCCTGACGAAAACGGACTTGTGGATATCCCTCTAAATCCTTGAGATTTAGAGATTTTTTCTTGGCTAAGGGATGTTGACGTCCCAAGAAAATCTTGGTTTTAAAGTCTCCAAGTGGAGTGAAAGTCAAATCCATGTGTTTGAAACTGCGCTCTAGGATGTGGACGTTATCTTCATTGAGATAAATAATCCCCAAGTCACTTTCGAAACTCTCTACGCTCTTGAGAATCTTTCTAGTTGTTGTTTCGATTAATTGAAATTCTTGATAATCACTACGGAAACGTTTGGCAATATGAGCCATGGGAAGTGACAAAAAATCATAGTGGTGACTGGCAATGGTGAACGATTTCTTAAAGGACTTGTGATAGCGTCCTTTTAGTAGATCCAGCTCCCTAAGGATACGTTTGGCGTATTTTAGAAAATCATGGCCATCATCAGTCAGTTTGGCTCCCGTATTGGAGCGCTCAAAGAGTAGAACTCCCAGTTCTTCCTCTAAATCACGAATGGATGCTGAAAGATTGGGTTGGGTCAAAAAAAGCTTCTTAGCAGCCTTACTAAATGATCCTGTTTCAGAGATAGTATGAACATAGCGACATTGTTGAAAATTCATAAGCAACCCCTTTTTAAAATATGATTGTGACCTATATTATAACAAAATGAGAAGTCTAATATCAGTAAAATCCTGATAGGAATAGATGAAGACCTGATATGAAATTTTTATAAAGTCAGGTCTTATAGGAGTACTGATGGAATGCTGTATAAAGTGTCAGTTGCTAAGACGTCTAATGGCTTCCAATTTTTTAGGACGAATGAGGCAGAGTACTATGGTAATCAGTAGTAACCAGAGAATGAAATACCAGATACTTGTAGCTGGAGCAGCCTGTGTCGCTTGTGACAGAAGGAAACTAGTAAAAATAACCAAAAAGTGCAGAACAATAGTCCATCAGAGGATGCCAGTACGTAGATAAATAGCGGAAAAGAATATACCGATAGCTGAGGCATAGTAAACTTGAACAAGGGTTGCGTCTAAAGGTTGGTGGGTGAGATTTTCTAGACGAGCCAATCCAAAAAATCAGGATGATAAGAAGACGACTTCTAACACATGTTTTGGAGATCTAATCCCATTTTGGAAGGCGAGTTTAAGGGAGAGTACTTTTTTAAATGGAGAGGGAAAGAAAATAAAGCAGTACCTGCAAATAGATCTATCAGAAGGCGGACTAAATCTTTTCTTAACAGGTGGTATGTTTTGAGAGTAGCTATTTTAGCTGATACTCTTCTAGAAAATAGTATTTTGTACGCAGTGTGACGATTTGCACAAAAGCTAGAGGGAAAGCTTTTTAGATTGACTGACTATCAATCACAAGATACTCTTTGATAGAAACCATTTTGTACCAACACGGTTTTGCGTTTGTTGGTATTGAACTGCACCTAGGGAAATTGTGGTTCAATGTTAGTAAATCAGGATTTTGGATGGTGATTATCCAAATCTAAAAATTGTTTTATCTTGTTATTGACTAAAGGAAGTAAGTCCTTGATGAGAATTAGGAACTAGAGGGTAAGAAGCATATTGGAATGGTGTTTTAGAGATGGAATTTGACTAGATGTTTGTGAGAGCATCTGTCTATGCTACATTGACTATTTTCAATGGTCGTGTGGGATAGAGACTGTTTTCGAGTTTTAATTTCAGGGTAGATTGGGGATTTACCTCTAGAAATTGAAAAGAGTTCAAATGGATTGATCGGCACTTGTATCTTAAAGTAGGTAATACACCTATGAACCTATGTTTCCATACAGCAGGGAGCAAGTTTTAATTTGAATAGGGGATGCATCTAGAGAAATCTAGATGCTTTTTTTCATTTTATGACATTTTTTGCGAATACGTAATAGAGTGTATAAAGGAGGGAGTCATGTTAATCGCTAAAAATCAGAAAGGGCTCTTGGTTTCGGCTCTTGAAAATGGGTTGAATCGTGAGGAAACTTATAGGTGCCCTGGCTGTCAAGGAATTGTATTGTTGAGACAGGGAAAGGTGATATGCCCGCATTTTGCCCATAAATCTTTGCAGGATTGTCAGTTTTTCTCAGAAAATGAATCGGCCCAACATTTATCCCTAAAAGCCACTGTGTATCAATCCCTGGACAATCATGGTGAAAGAGTTTGTATTGAAAAGGTTCTGCCTGAGTTAGGTCAGATTGCGGATTTATTCGTTGGAGATTCCTTAGCCTTGGAAGTCCAGTGTTCTCGTTTATCACAGAAACGTTTAAGAGAGCGGACTTTAGCTTACCATCAAATAGGTTACGAGGTACGATGGCTTTTGGGGCAAGAACTGTGGTTGGGACAGCGTTTAACAGATCTACAGCGTGATTTTCTTTATTTTACAACTAAGATAGGTTTCCACCTTTGGGAACTTGATTGGGAGAGGGAAGAGATTAGACTTAAGTATCTCATCTATGAGGATATTTTTGGGAGAGTTTATTACTTAACTAAGACCTGGTCTTTAATAGAAAATCTCATGACCATATTACGTTTTCCTTATCAGGCCAGAAAGGTGGAGACTTATCAAGTGACTCAGCGAAAGAAAGTCTCACATGTTATTCAACGGGAATTAATGGGGAAAAATCCAAGATGGATGAGAAGACAGGAGGAGGCTTATCTTAAGGGGATGAATTTGTTAAGTTTGTCCGATCAGGATTTTTTTCCACAAGTGCGGTTTCCTGAGTCTAAGCATGGATTTGTCCAAATTAGATTATCTATTGATGGTTTTGAAAAGCTTTTCATGCAGTATTATCGAAAAAGGGATTTTTCTTACAAGCAAACCCTGTGCCCTCCCAACTTTTATGCTAAAATAGTAGATTATAGACACAATTAAGGAGAATATTATGTCAGACAATCGTTGTCATTTAGAAGAAAAATATACATGGGATTTGACTACCATTTTTGCGACAGACGCTGATTGGGAGACTGAATATGAAAGCATTGTTCAGGATTTGAAGAAGGCTAGTTCCTTTGCTGGTCACCTCTTGGACTCAGCCAAGAATTTGCTTGAGGCAACAGAACTTTATATGAGTTTGATGCGTCGTTTGGAAAAAATCTACGTTTATGCGTCAATGAAAAATGACCAAGATACAACGGTAGGTCTTTACCAAGAGTACAATGCCAAAGCCTCAAACCTATACTCACAGTTGAGTGAAGCCTTTGCCTACTTTGAGCCTGAATTTATGGCTTTGGAAGCTGAAAAATTAGTATCCTTCAAAGAACAAGAGCCAGGTCTTGGACTTTATGACCACTATTTCGAACGTCTTTTGGCAAACAAAGACCACGTTCTTTCTCAAGAAGCAGAAGAACTCTTGGCAGCAGCTGGTGATATTTTTAACGGTCCAACGGATACCTTCAACGTCTTGGATAATGCTGATATCCTCTTTCCATGGGTATCGGATGGTCAAGGGGATGTGATTGAGTTGACACATGGTAACTTTACCACCCTCATGGAATCTAAGAATCGTGAAGTCCGAAAGGGAGCCTATGAAGCTATGTATAGAACTTATGAGCAGTTCCAACATACCTATGCACAAACACTTCAAGGCGTTGTCAAGGTTCACAATTATATGGCTAAAGTTCGTCACTATAATTCGGCACGTCATGCAGCACTTGCAGCTAACTTTATTCCAGAAAGTGTTTACGACTCACTCTTAGAATCAGTGAATAAGCATTTGCCACTTTTGCACCGTTACCTTGATTTGCGTAAGAAGGTGTTGGAACTTGATAAGCTTAAGATGTATGATGTTTATGCACCACTTTCTGAGACAGAGACTGCTCTTACTTATGAAGAAGCCCTCAAGAAAGCAGAGGAAGTCTTGGCTATCTTTGGTGAGGAGTATAGTAAAGAGGTTCATGCAGCCTTTACGGAACGTTGGATTGATGTTCACCCTAACAAAGGGAAACGTTCAGGCGCCTACTCAGGTGGTGCCTATGATACCAATGCTTTCATGCTTTTGAACTGGCAAGACACTTTGGACAATCTCTTTACCTTGGTTCACGAGACTGGCCACAGTTTGCATTCAACTTTCACACGTCAGACACAACCATATGTTTACGGAGATTACCCAATCTTCTTGGCTGAAATTGCGTCTACAACTAATGAAAATATCTTGACAGAAACACTTCTTAAAGAAGTTAACGATGATAAGACACGTTTTGCTATCCTTAACCACTATTTAGATGGATTTAAGGGAACCGTCTTCCGTCAAACGCAATTTGCCGAGTTTGAGCATGCTATCCATGAAGCGGATGCATCGGGTCAAATCTTGACAGCAGACTTCATGAATAAGCTTTATGCAGACCTCAATGAGAAATACTATAACCTTAAAGCTGAAGATAACTATGAAATTCAGTTTGAGTGGGAACGTATTCCGCATTTCTACATGAATTACTATGTTTATCAATATGCTACAGGATTTGCAGCAGCAAGCTACTTGGCAGAAAAGATTGTTCACGGTAATGAAGAAGATAAAGAAGCTTACCTTACGTACCTTAAGGCAGGTAGCTCAGACTATCCTTTGGAAGTCATCAAGAAAGCTGGTGTTGACATGACCAACACTGACTACTTGGATGCAGCTTTCAAGGTTTTCGAAGACCACTTAGTTGAATTGGAAGCCTTGGTTGAAAAAGGTGTTCATCTTTCTTAAAAAGAAGTCAGTATACTATATTGAGAGAATCATTCTGGAAAAGAGTGGTTCTTTTTTAGGTTTAAGAGTGGCTGTCTTAAATGTAGGTTTTTACAATTTATTGACTGGGAATGTCAAAAAAGATGTTTCTATTAATCTAAATCTCTAGCACTCGCTAGGGATTTTTTATATAATAAAACACATGGTTAAATCATATAGTAAAAATGCAAATCACAACATGCGTCGTCCTATAGTAAACAAGGATATCGTGGACTACATGCGAACGCATCTTAAGGAGAGTACAGGGCACTTGGCTGAACTGGAGGTCTTTGCTCGTAAGGAGAATATTCCGATTATCCAACACGAGGTTGTTGCATATTTCCGATTTTTGTTGCAGACCTTACAGCCTAAGAAAATTCTTGAGGTAGGAACAGCTATTGGTTTTTCAGCCCTTCTTATGGCTGAATATGCACCTGATGCTCAGATTACGACAGTTGATCGTAATGAAGAAATGATTGGCTTTGCCAAGGAAAATCTAGCTAAGTATGACAGTCGCAAACAAATTACCTTGGTCGAAGGAGATGCTGCCGAGGTATTGCAAGACTTAGACACAGATTATGATTTTGTCTTTATGGACTCAGCCAAGTCTAAATATATCGTCTTTCTGCCTGAAATCTTAAAACGTCTTACAGTTGGTGGTGTCATTGTTTTTGATGATATTTTCCAAGGTGGGGATATTGCCAAAGACATCATGGAGGTTCGTCGTGGTCAGCGAGCTATCTATCGTGGCTTGCATCGCCTTTTTGATGCGACTTTAGATAACCCTGATTTGACTGCTAGTTTGATACCTATGAGTGATGGACTTCTTATGATTCGGAAAAACTCTGAAAATGTTATTTTGCCAGATTAAGCATTATTTAAGTAAGTGTGGTATAATAATGGAGATTTTGACAATTTAAGGAGTAGATAAAATGGCTAAAGAAAATGAAAACCTTGAGTCAACAGAAGAAACTGTTGAAGAGGTTGTAGCAGATAAAGATACAGAACAAGAGCAACTTAATCGTCAAAAAGAAGAAGAGGAAAGCATTGCCCTCGCCAGTGAAAAAGCGAAAGAAAAAGCTAAACGTGCTAAAACTAAGAAAACTCGTGATGCTGTTAAAACAAGTTCAGGTGCTCCCTTCCTCCGAGGTCTTGTCCTTGTAGCTGTTTCAGCCCTTGTTGGTGCTGGTGCTATGTATGTTTCTCTGGGAAACAAAACGACTGAAGAAACAATCTTAGTATCTATGAAAGGTGATACTGTTACTGTTGGGGATGTCTTTAATTCACTTAAAGGTAGCAACCAAACACAACAAAGTGTTTTGAGTGCAACGTTGCAAAAGGTTCTTGAAAAAGAATACGGTAGCAAGGTCAGCAAAGAAGATGTTGATAAAGCCTATAAACAAGCTTCAGAACAATACGGAGACCAATTTTCACAAGTGCTTGCAGCCTATGGTCAGACAGAAGAGTCATACCGTACTCAAATCCGTACACAGAAATTGGTTGAGTATGCTGTTAACCAAGCTGCACAAAAAGATTTGACGGAAGCAAATTACAAGGCTGCTTATGATAATTACACACCAAATACAGAGGTGCAAGTAGTTTCAACTACTGATAAAGCTGTGGCAGATAAAGTAGCCTCTGAAGCTAAAGCAGAAGGAGCAGACTTCTCGAAAGTTGCTAAGGATAACAGCTTGAAAGTAACTTCTAAGACAGTTAACTCGGCTTCTCAAGACTTCCCAACAGATGTTTTGACAGCGGCTTTCAAGCAAGATGCTAATGCCGTTTCTGATGTAGTGACTGTTTCAAATAGCTCAACTGGTGCTGCAACTTACTACGTCGTCAAAACTGTTTCAAAATCTGAGAAAAATGCAGATTGGAAAAACTATAAAGATGATTTGACTAAGGTTATCATCAATGGTAAGAAAGCTGATACTAATTTCACTAACTCAGTAATTGCCAAGGTTCTTAAAAAATACAATGTTAAGGTTGTAGATAAATCCTTTAGTACAATTCTTGACCAGTATGTGACTGGTTCTGGAGCTTCATCAAGTTCAACATCAAGCTCTAGCAAATAAATCAAAAGTTGATAATGTTGTTATCAACTTGACCTAAGACCTAAAACACGTTAAAATGGAAAGTAACAAAGAGTTTTAATGTTAGGAAACTCTGAGTCTTCCCTTTGAGAAAGGTAATCATTGATTCGGATACAGAAAAGTGGCGGTCGCTGCGAGCCATGGACGGATGAGATTACTTGCTACTCAAAGTTTAAAATTTAAGAAAAATAAGAATGACAAGGTCATTGAATGAAGGTGGTACCGCGGTTCACGTCGCCCTTCGTTTAGTGGTTTTGTCTTTTATTCTTTTAGTATTTTCTAATTGGTATAAATTAAGAAATAATTAAGGAGAAATAATGAAACAACTTACTTCAGCACAAATTCGCCAAATGTGGCTTGATTTGATTTCTGGAAATCAAAAGGTCATGCTGTTGAACCATCAGCTAACTTGGTTCCAGTTAACGACCCAACTCTTCTTTGGATTAACTCAGGGGTTGCCACTTTGAAGAAATACTTTGATGGCTCTGTGATTCCTGAAAATCCACGTATCACCAACTCACAAAAGGCTATCCGTACCAATGATATCGAAAACGTTGGTAAGACGGCTCGTCACCACACGATGTTTGAAATGCTTGGTAACTTCTCAGTTGGTGATTACTTCCGTGATGAGGCTATCGAGTGGGGTTATGAGCTTTTGACAAGCCCAGAGTGGTTTGATCTTCCAAAAGACAAACTTTACATGACTTATTACCCGGATGATAAAGATTCATACAACCGTTGGATTGCTTGTGGAGTTGAGCCAAGTCACTTAATTCCAATCGAAGATAATTTCTGGGAAATCGGTGCAGGTCCTTCTGGACCAGATACTGAGATCTTCTTTGATCGTGGAGAAGAATTTGACCCTGACAATATTGGTATTCGCTTGCTTGAAGAGGATATTGAAAACGACCGTTACATTGAAATTTGGAACATCGTTTTGTCACAATTTAATGCAGATCCAGCTGTTCCACGTTCAGAATACAAAGAGCTTCCTAATAAAAACATTGATACGGGTGCAGGTCTTGAACGTCTTGCAGCCATAATGCAAGGGGCTAAAACAAACTTTGAAACAGACCTTTTCATGCCTATTATTCGTGAAATTGAAAAAATGTCTGGTAAAGCTTATGATCCAGATGGTGAAACATTGAGCTTCAAAGTTATCGCAGACCACATACGTTCATTGGCCTTTGCTATCGGTGATGGAGCCCTTCCAGGTAATGAAGGCCGTGGTTATGTTCTTCGTCGTCTTCTCCGTCGTGCCGTAATGCACGGTCGTCGTCTTGGTATTTCTGATGCTTTCTTGTATAAACTTGTCCCAACTGTTGGTCAAATCATGGAAAGCTATTACCCAGAAGTTCTTGAGAAGAAAGACTTTATCGAGAAAATTGTTAAACGTGAAGAAGAAACCTTTGCACGTACTATCGATGCAGGTTCAAGCATGCTTGATGAACTTCTTGCTAACCTTAAGAAATCTGGTAAAGATACGCTTGAAGGTAAAGATATCTTTAAACTTTACGATACTTACGGATTCCCAGTGGAATTGACAGAAGAATTAGCTGAAGACGAAGGCTTCAAGATTGACCATGAAGGTTTCAAAGCTGCCATGAAAGAACAACAAGACCGTGCACGTGCTAGCGTGGTTAAAGGTGGGTCTATGGGTATGCAAAATGAAACTCTTGCTAACATCACTGAACCATCTGAGTTCTTGTATGAAGCGGAAACTGCAGAAAGTCGTTTGAGCGTAATCGTTGCTGATGATGCTCGTCATGATAGTGTAAATTCTGGCAAGGCTCTTCTTGTCTTTGAACAAACACCATTCTACGCTGAAATGGGTGGACAAGTAGCAGACCACGGTACTATTTCAGATGCAGCGGGTACTACTGTTGCGCGTGTTGTTGATGTTCAACGTGCACCAAATGGACAAGCTCTTCATACTGTTGAGGTTGAAGGTGAACTTGTTGTCGGAGCTAACTACAAACTTGAAATTGACCACTCACGTCGTCACCGTGTTATGAAAAACCACACAGCAACTCACCTCTTGCATGCTGCCCTTCACAACATCGTTGGTAATCACGCAGTCCAAGCCGGTTCTCTTAACGAGCAAGAATTCTTGCGTTTCGACTTCACTCACTTTGAGGCGGTAACTCCAGAAGAATTACGTGCTATCGAAGAACAGGTCAACGAAGAAATCTGGAAAGCAACTCCAGTAACAACTATTGAAACAGATATTGACACTGCTAAGTCAATGGGAGCTATGGCCCTCTTTGGTGAAAAATATGGTAAGCGTGTTCGTGTCGTTTCAATCGGTGACTACTCTGTTGAGCTTTGTGGTGGTACTCACGTTGCCAACACAGCTGAAATTGGTATGTTCAAGATTGTTAAAGAAGAAGGTATCGGTTCAGGAACACGTCGTATCTTGGCAGTTACATCACGTGAAGCTTACCTTGCTTATCGTGAAGAAGAAGATGCCCTCAAATCAATCGCAGCAACACTTAAGGCTCCACAATTGAAAGAAGTGCCTAACAAGGTTGCTAGCCTTCAAGAGCAATTGCATGCCCTTCAAAAAGAAAATGCTGCGCTTAAAGAAAAGGCAGCTGCAGCTGCAGCTGGTGACGTCTTCAAAGATGTTAAAGAAGCTAACGGTGTTCGTTACATTGCTAGCCAAGTAGAAGTTTCTGATGCTGGTGCCCTTCGTACTTTTGCTGACCAATGGAAACAAGCAGACTACTCAGATGTTCTTGTCCTTGCAGCTCACATTGGCGAAAAAGTTAATGTTCTTGTAGCAAGCAAGTCTAAAGATGTTCACGCAGGTAATGTTATCAAGGTTCTCGCACCAATCGTATCAGGTCGTGGTGGTGGTAAACCAGATATGGCCATGGCCGGTGGTAGCGATGCCAATGGTATCCAAGATCTTCTTTCAGCAGTAGCAGAACAGCTTTAAGATGTGATACAATAAAAGTAACTTGAAAAGGTAGGATGAAAATCCTATCTTTTTTAATAGATTCACATTCTTGGGGGGATTATGGAAGATAAAAATGTTAGGGATTTTAACGATGTGCTTATATTCATAATTACAGTCTTTTTATCGTTTTGTTTTTCACTGATGTATATTGAGTGGCAAAATTATCATAATCAACAAACTGACCGGTATTTAAATGGTTATGCTTATGTGACAGGTTTCAGTTCGGTTGATGCCTATGTGAAATTAACAGATCCTGATGTTCTAGCTGTCCAATCAACTGGCAATATCCAATATTCCGATAACTATATGATGTCTCAAAACTATCGTTATCATGATTCTTTTAAAAACACAGAGAAAACATCTCAAAAGGATAATCAATATTATCGACTATCTATATATGATGTTAATGATACGAGTAATCAACCGATTGAGGTAGACCTTTTTAAGTTTGTACCAGAGTTAAAGAAAGGTAAGGGGATTAGCAATCTTAAAGCAAAGCTTTATGAAGAGAATCAGAAAGCCTATGTTCTTGTTACTTTTGAAGGCACAAAGGTAGGGCAAAATCGTGAGCCTGCTTATACTTTTGAGGTTTCAAAAGATGCTAAAACATTAAAGTCAATAAGCAATTTCTCAGACGCTAGCCTTTATGATATTGATACTATCCCAAAAGATAGTATCCCAAAACAGGAACAAAGTGTAAAAGGCTATTTACCTCAGACTATTGGGATTATCCATAATCTTGGTAATAATCTTTTATCTAATGTTCATACTTTAGATTCGGGACGTGTTGCTATTAGTGTTGGGGCTTTTGATGGTACATCGAGGACGATTTATGACCAAAATTCTAAACTTCTAGAGATGGCTAAAAATGATAGTTATCAATTGGTAGTTACAGATAGTTTTTGTAATGATCAGGCAAAGACCCAAAGTCTTTTGGATTTATACAAGGAAGATGGTAAGACTAGTTTTGTAGATGGTTTGGTAGCTAAAGCAGATACAACAATTGATGGACAAGAACACCTCTTGTCAAATTTTCAGGATTTTGACAGATGGATATATCGAAACGTCAGCTTGACAAGAAAAGAGTTTAAATCCCGAGAGGATGTTCAAGCTATTTTATATGATCCGAATTCAACCTTGCTTCCGATTGGTATTAACGCCCTAGATAATAGTCTCGTAACTTACGATTTAGCTTCAGGGCCTTTATATAGTTTTTATACTTATAGTATAGGTTCTGAAACAAGTAAACTAAAGAAAAGCATCGAACTGATTCAAAATTGGAGAGCTGGTTTTAAGTACAATGAGGTCGTTAAGGAATTGTATTATGAGCAATACTATAGGAGTGACTACAGCCCCTATATAGAACGTATTGATACTGCAAATGCGAACCAAGAACCCAAACAAATCTTATTTATGCAAGAGAGTATTTTTGAATTGCTTCAATCAAATCCCTTTGAAAATGCGATGAAAGAGGGTAAAGATGCTTTCAACCGTATTATTAATGAAGGAGCACCTGTTGGTCTGTATTCCATTCTTGATGTACCTAGGGATGCTATTGATAATGAATCGTTTAACATTAGTCCAGATATGGTACAAAGGGGTTATCTTTTAGGTACAACTCCAAGTAATCAAGCGAAAGAAAAATATGGCATTAACGAATTTGAAGGTCCGAGAACACAGGCAGTGTCTAATAGTATGTCTTTTGTTCAAAATGGTAAGGCCATAACAGTAATAATCCCAAGGGAGGAAGAGTAGATGGCTTTAATTAAAGAGCTTTTCAAAGATAAAGTGAGAATCGTGATTATTCTTCTAGGAGCATTACTTGGCTTCTATCTTGCTTATAGGCACAAACCCATAGAGTCATATTCACATAAAATTGAAACCATTAAGAGATCCACTCCTCTTCGAGATATTCGAACGGTTCAGGACAATGTACTGTATCTTCCTGAAAATCAAAATTATGTCGCCTTGACTAAAGATTATCTGATACTATTTGATGAATACTACCATAGGGGTGAAGATATTAGGGATAACTATGACATCACTGATGAGGATTACTACAAGGTGATGATTTATAACCCTTTTAACACCAAGAAGATTTACAAAAAATGGGATGTCTTGAAAATCTTACGAAAGGATTTTCCTGAAGAATATGTTAGTGATGTGGATCTTGACAAGGATATCAGTGGGAAAAGTTATCTTATCGTAACTACTTTGATTACTAATTCTGGTGGAGAACGTGATAGAATTGGCCGACGAAGGGTCTTTGATTTTGAGACTGGCAAGTTCGTGACGGGAGTTGCTATTCAAGGTGGAGTAGATAAAGATGATAAACAGATTTACAAACGAGACTATTTTAGTAAATCGCTAAATGAAAGATTAGATTATTATGGACTTCGTATTCGGAAAAGGTCTAATGCAGTATTTCTAGAGTTGTCTGATCCAAATTCTTCTAGAATTAAGGAATTAAACATCAATTCCAATAAAGCGCTTATGACAATTTTGAACACGGAAGTTTCTGGAGAGTTGGTTTTCTTTGGAGATGATGCTCTAGAGCAAGTTTCTCATTTGCTAGCTAAACCAGATCAGACGGATATGTTTAGTGGAACAAAACTTTCAGCTTCTGAGTCAAAGGATGGACAAGAGCATGATATCGGTTCGCTTCAGGACTATAGTACCTGGGCAGAGTAAAAACATTATTGAAGAGCTGAACTTTCAGCTCTTTTTTCATGCTTAAAAAAGTTTAGTAATAATATTGAAATAATTGTAAAAAATATTTCAAAGGGGTATAATAGAAATATGAAAACGGTTCCAATTTTTATCAAACAGCCTAGAAAGTGAGAGTGATCAAAATGAGAAAGGCATATGTTGTTAAGGAACGTCAACGTTACTCAATTCGTAAATATTCTTTTGGAGCTGCATCAGTCTTGATTGGTGCGTGCTTGATG
>SKEG01001382.1_pt1 | contig 19260 bp, 16 predicted proteins | sample 4826631 | NCBI WGS metagenome assembly SKEG01 (sample SAMN11008815, study PRJNA524170) | human gut metagenome | biome: Human fecal sample; material: Feces; isolation source: fecal sample from pouch patient p26, p34, p50 | host: Homo sapiens | place: Israel: Tel-Aviv | collected 2016-11-02
ATGCTTTTCTCTGAAAAGTGGAGCGATCATCACCATGCCGCAATGCAAGCGCGGCTGCTTGTGGGCCATGACATACAGGCAGGCTGATACTCCCTTACCGTCAAAGTCCGAGCGTTCAGAGCGTCGCAGGCAATGAGTAGGGCTGCATGAGGAATGCAGGGGTGAGATTCCCGTGGGTTGCTGCCAGCAGCCGTCCGTTGGCTCATTTTTTATTTTGTGAAAGGGGGATATTTTTGAAAGAACAAAATTTGATACGTTATAGCATTCAGCTTGCTTTTTTGAAGCAGCTGTTAGAAAGAAAGCTCATAACCGATAGAGAGTATTCCCTTATCAAGCAGCGCTTAATGAAAGATTATCGTGTGGTTTCCGAACTATCCTCTTGATTTTGTGTTGCATTGGCGTTATGATTAACGCAATGAAAGGAACACATTCAACAAGGAGGTCAAGCATGAAAGATGTTGAAGTCATTAAAGCGCGAAACACGCTCTCTCCACGAGCGCGCACAAACTTTGAAAAAAGGCTGCGCGTAGCCGCCTATTGTCGTGTCAGCACCGATACCGAAGATCAGCTGAACAGCTACAAGTCGCAGGTCGAATACTATACCGAACTTATAAAAAGTAAGCCGGAATGGTCTTTGGCAGGCATCTATGCTGATGAAGCTATCACAGGTACGCAGGTGAAAAAGCGCGAGGATTTCCAGCGGTTAATCAACGACTGTATGAACGGTGACGTGGACATGGTGATTACCAAATCCATTTCGCGGTTTGCACGAAACACGCTTGACACTCTGAAATATGTTCGGATGCTCAAAGATAAAGGTGTGGCTGTGTTTTTTGAAGAAGAAAACATCAACACCCTTACTATGGACGGCGAACTGCTCCTTGTGATTTTAAGTTCTGTTGCACAGCAGGAAGTCGAAAATATTTCTGCGAATGTCAAAAAGGGCTTGAAGATGAAAATGCAGCGCGGTGAGCTGGTCGGGTTTCAGGGCTGTTTAGGCTATGACTACAATCCAGAGGACAAAACCCTCACCGTCAACGAAGAAGAAGCGGCTGTTGTCCGTTACATTTTTCAGCGATACACGGAGGGTGCCGGTGGTTCGGTTATTGCCAAAGAACTTGAAAACTTAGGTTATAAAACCAAACGCGGCAGTCCCAAATGGGCAGACAGTACCGTAATCGGCATTATCAAAAACGAAAAATACAAAGGCGACATTTTGTTAGGAAAGACATTCACCGTTGACCCTATTTCAAAACGGCGTCTGTACAACTTCGGCGAGGAAGATCAATTTTATATTCGTGAGCACCACGAGCCCATTATTTCGGAAGAAGTCTTTGAAGCCGCCCAAGAAATTTTGCGGCGGCGTGCAAAGCCCCGCAGCCTTAATGTAGACGGCAAACGTGAAAAGTTCAGCCGGAAATACGCTTTTAGCTGCATGATAGAATGTGGTTTCTGTGGTGGCACCCTGACAAGGAGGAGTTGGCATAGCAGTTCACAATATAATAAAGCAATCTGGCAATGTGTCGTTTCCACCAAAAAAGGAAAAAAGTTCTGCCCGGAGAGCAAGGGTGTTGACGAAAGAACGATTGAACGGGCTTTTGTAGAATCCTATCGCCTCTTGTGCCAGAACAACAAGGATGTTCTGGACGAGTTTATGAAACGGACGGAAGAAGCCCTTTCCGAAAGCAACGCGGGCAAGCGTCTTGCAAAAGCTGAAAAGGACATTCACGCTCTGGAAGTCAAGAAAAACAAGCTGGTTGATATGCGTCTTGAAGATACCATTGACAAGGAGACCTACGACCGAAAGTATTTAGACCTGTCCAGCCAGATTGAGCAGTTGCAGAAAGAGTGTGAAAGCCTGCAAGATGCAGCCGAAACCGAAACTACCATGCGCAAGCGTGTCGCCATGTTCCGACAGACACTTGAACAGAATGAGGTTCTGGACACCTTTGACCGACATATTTTTGAAAGTATAGTTGAAAAAGTAATCGTGGGCGGTTATGATAGTGATGGGAACAAAGACCCCTACATGATTGTCTTTGTCTACAAGACCGGGTTCAAGAACAGCGTGGACGGCAAGAATTTCAAGCCGCTTCGCAAGAATAGCAAGGAGAACCACTCCCCTGCTGTTTTGTGTTCCCATGCTTCTAACGAGGCTGAATCCATGTGTTCCGATTCTAGCGACGACACATATCGAGGTGGTATGTGCGCTGAGCAGACGGCACAAAGCATAAGACGCGAAAAATACAGATTCCTTTATGAAGAGACAACCAGATAAAAACAAACAAAGCGAAAGGAATCCGACAATGAAAAATTTAAAAGTCACAATCAACCGTTCCGCAGGGGTAAAAAAGTATGAAGTACTGCCTCGGCAGGAAAAAGATATGCGCGGATGTTGCTTTTGCATTAAAAACGCAAACTGCCAGAAAAAACGAAAATACGCAGTTCCTGGTTGAGAAAAGTGCTGCGGAGTGATACAATAATACTGTATCTGCCCCGTCCGGGGCGTCAGTTCACAGAACGGTATAGATTGCAATGGACAGCTATTTTTTTATTTTAACGACCATTGATCTTTTTGTGCTTGGCTTTATGAGCCTTCTTACAAAGCTGAGCGAATCTTTGAACAAAAAGCAGAAGCGCGGGTTCCTTCTGGCTTTTGCGCTCATTGCGTGCATCTCGGTGCTGGAAGTCATCACCATCGTGGTGGACGGCGCACCGACGGGCTGCCGCTGGCTGAACATTTTGTCCAACTATCTGGGCTTTGGGCTGACACCGGCGGTGGCACTGTGTCTGGTATATGTGCTGGACAAAAAATCCATTATCCGGCGCGGGTTCAAGGCGGCGGTCTGCTGCGAGGGTGCGTATCTGCTTTTTCTGGCGGCAACACTGCCCTATGGGCTGGTATTCTCGGTGAGCAGGGAGAACCTCTACGCCCGGGGAAAATACTTCTATATTTATGTGGCGATGTACTATGCCGCCATGTTGTACCTTATGGTGGCTACGGTGCGCACGGCAGCGGCTTTTCAGAACCGCAGCCGCACGCTGATCTACCCGCTGACCCTGTTTCTGGGTGCGGAGACCGTGATCCAGATCGCGCTGCCATCGCTGCACGTCACATGGCTGTGCGTCACCCTGCTGTCGGTGTTGTATTATATCTATTGCAGCGAGATGTGGAACCAGCTGGACGCCCTGACCGGACTTTTGAACCAGAACAGCTACCTGAACCGCACCGCCGAGATGCGCCGCAGCGGCGGGGTGCTGGTGGTGTTCGATGTGGACAGCTTCAAACAGATCAACGACCGCTACGGCCATTTGCAGGGAGATGTCTGCCTTGCCGAGATCGCAGACTGCATCAAAAAAGCCTATGCCCGCTGCGGGTACTGTTACCGTATCGGCGGCGATGAGTTCTGCGTGCTGCTGAGGGATGCGGCAGATGAAGCCCGCTGCGCAGCGGCGCTGCAATCTCTGCTGGCAGAGCGGCGCAAAGAAATTACCCTTTTGCCGACGGTCTCCCTTGGCTCTGCTGTTTTTTCCGGGGAGGACGTGGTTACGGTGAAAGACCGCGCCGACCGTGCGCTCTACTGTGCCAAAAACGAGCTGAAAGCCCGCGCCGCAGCGGCAATGCCCGCAGGCGGCAGTGGGGAAAAGGATTGAACGGATCATTCGGCGGGAAAAAACGCCCGCACACTTTATAAATGGAGGAACACCGATGATCACCGATTGGAACAGCCCGCAGGGCGATTTTGACCCCACCGAAAAGCAGGGGGAGCTGCTGATGCTGCTGAGCGGCCAGCAGGTGACCGTGCACACCAGCGCGGAAGATGATTTTGACTATATGGAAAACGAGGATGTCGCTTTTGTGGTGAAGAACCCGCACAGCGAGGAGGATCTGCTCATTGAACTGTGCGGCGAGTTTTCCGTCTTTTTTGAAAAGTGGCATGGGGAGTACCCGGCCACCGAGGAGGGTTATGCGCAGATGACCCAGGACGTGCAGGCTGTTCTGGCAGGCAGCGCCGGGGCACTGAGCCTGTACACCGAGGACGGCTGGCAGGGCACGGCCCTCTGCACGGAAAAGCCTGGCCCGGATGCCGACGCAGCCGGTCTGCTGGAGCGCTGCTGGAGCTCCGAAAAGCCCCACACGCCTCTGGAGAAGGGCAGCCGGGTGGAGCTGGTGTACTGGGACCCGGCACAGAACCGGACCCTGACCGTATAAACCGCCGGACGGCAGAAACAAAGAACGTCCCCGTACTCTTCGGAGCACGGGGACGTTCTGTATAACAGGGCGGGGACTTATAGCTGGTACAGGGCCACCATCAGCGGCATGGTGAAGATACACAGCAGGGTGGTCACCACATTGATGGCGCTGGCGTAGTCGGCATCCTTGCCGTAGATCTGCGCCATCTGGGTGATGGTGGAAGCCGAGGGGGTGCAGGTGGCCAGCAGGCTCACCAGCAGGATGGTCTGGCCGTCCGGCACCAGATGGGCCAGGCCGCTGAGCTTGAGCAGGGCCACAGCTGCCAGCGGAATGCCCACCAGCCGCAGGGCCGTGACCAGCCACAGCCGACGGTAGCCCAGGATCTTTTTGAAGTTCATGCCCGCCATCAGCATGCCCAGGATGATCATGGAGATGGGGCCGATGGCACTGCCCACCATGTCCAGCGAATCCTCGATGAGGGCCGGCAGCTGGATGTGCAGCAGAAACAGGGCGGCACCCGCCAGAATGGCGATCATGTTGATGTTGGTGAGCACCTTTTTCAACTCAAAGCTCTTTTCGCCGCAGAGCATGCTCTTGGCGTGGCTCCATAGCAAAAACAGCTGTACCGACAGAAAGGCACTGGAGTAGATCACCCATTCCTTGCCCAGCACTGCCGTCACGATGGGAATGATCAGGTTGCCGGCGTTGGAGTAGATCATGGAGGCTTTTTCCACGGCGTCCAGATGCAGTGCGTGACCCAGCAGGTTCACCACCACGATGATGCCGACGTGCAGCAGCACTGCCGCCGCCAGCGCCAGCAGCAGCCCGTGCAGCACATCCGGGGTGTACTGTACCTGAAAGGCCGAGATGATCACACAGGGCGAGATCAGGTACAGCGAGATCAGCGAGAGGGTCTTGCTGTCCTCGGCGTGCAGCAGGCCCCAGTGCACCACCGCATAGCCCATAAACATAGTCAGAAAAAGCGAGAAGATCTTTTCTGCAAGGATCAGACTGATCATACGAGTCACGTTCCGTTTCTGCTGCTGCAAATTTCGCCCGCCGGGGCCGTTCTGCAGACCACTATAATACGCAGGCTGCGAAAAAGCAAGAGAAAATGCGGTTTCCTAAATGATATATTCGTAAACTAAATTACTACTCGTTTACAAAAACGCTGCGTCTGCCCGCTAGTTCATAAAATGTTCAAAATAAATTCATATTCAGTCCACCAAATTTCGGTATAAGTGTGGCAGCAAAGGCGCAAACGGCGCCGAACCCACGCAGGTCTGGGCAAAAAAGGCAGCGGGCAAAAAGGCTGCGGCACATTTTTGCACCAAGCAGGGCTGCACACCCACACCGGCACAGGAAAGGAATTGGATCATTATGAAAATTGGTTTTTGGGAACTCGTCGTGGTCGTCATCGTGGCGTTCGTGTTCATCGGCCCGGATCAGCTGCCCGTCTACGCAAAGAAGATCGGCAAGATGCTGCGTGAGCTGAAGAAGTACACCGGCGCTGCATCCGAAGAGATCCAGAAGAACGTGGTGGAGCCGCTGAACGAGATCCAGGCTCCCCTCAAGGAAGCTGTCGCTCCGCTGACCGATATCAAGAAGGACATCGACAACAGCGTGAAGGACGTGACCAAGGGCTTTACCGGCATCGGCAAGACCAGCAAGGAAGAGGCCGCCAAGAAGGCTGCGGAGGAAGAGGTCACCGACCTGACTGCCGAAGAGCCGGTGGAGGAGCTGCCGGAAGAGAATGCAGCCCCCGCCGCCGAGCCCGCCGCCGAAAAGGCTGAGGCCCCGGCCGAAGAGAAGCCCGAGACTGCCCCTGTGCAGGAAGAAACCGCCCCTGCACCCGCACCCGAAGCTCCGGCTGCGGAAGCGGCCCCGGAAGCTGCCGAGGCAGCCCCGGCAGAGGAAACCACCGTTTAAGTTTGGATACACCGCGCCCGCGGTTGTCATACATAAGCAATAAGCCCGCCACGCGGCGCGGCAAAGTAAAAAGGAGATTTTTATTATGCGTATTGGTACCAACGAACTGCTGATCATCCTGGCTGTTGCACTGCTGATCTTTGGACCCAAGAACCTGCCGAAGCTGGGCAAGATGTTCGGCAAGACCATCAGCGGCTTCAAGAAGGGCATGGAGGAGCCGGAGGATTCCGACGATTCCGAGGAGAAGGCCGAGAAGAAGGCCGCTAAGAAGGACGAAGACGAGGAGTAATTGTGGCTACGAACATGAAGCGCAAAAAGAAAGCCGAGGTCATGGAAGATGACGGCAGCATGACGCTGACCGGCCATCTGAAGGAACTGCGGAACCGGCTCATCATCTGCGCAGTGGTGTTTGTGGTGGGTGTTGTGGTCTCGCTGGCTTATGCAGACCGCCTGATCGACCTGCTCACTGCCATGGGCCGCGATTACTATCAGTTCGTGTCCATTGCACCGCAGGAAAAGCTGATGCAGTACTTCCGCGTGTCCATTCTGGCTGGCGTGGTGGTCACGGTGCCGGTGGCATTCTACCACATCTACGCCTTTGCAAAGCCGGGCCTGAAAAAGAGCGAGAGCTTTTTCTTCAAGATGGTCATGCTGCTGGGCCTGGCATTGTTCTGCGTGGGCGTGCTGTTTGCTTACAAGCTCATGATGCCCTTTATGCTGCGGTTCCTCAGCACGGGCATCGAGGGCGCTGAGTACATCCAGACCACCACCAGCATTGAGAGCTACGTCAACCTCTGCCTGACGATGTTCATCATCTTCGGCTGTGTGTTTGAAATGCCCCTGATCACGATCATCCTGTCCAAGATGGGCATCATCAACCCCACGCTCCTCAAGCAGGTGCGCGGTGTGGCCATCGTGATCATCTTCTTCATCGCGGCTGTTGTCACCCCGCCGGACATCGTGTCCCAGTGCATGGTGGCAGGCCCCATGGTGCTGCTGTACTTCATCAGCATCTTCCTGAGCGGCATCTTCTACAAGCCGAAGTCGGACGATGACGATGAGGACGACGAAGAAGAGGACGACGAATAAGCGCCCTGACCCGGTTTTCTCAGAAAAACAACAAAAGGCTGCTGTGCCGCTTGGCATGGCAGCTTTTTGCGTATGCGGCGCGGCAGCCTCGATTTTAAATCATCCCGGCTATACAAACCACCCGCCCTGTGCTAGAATGGAGCCAACAAACAAAAGGCGGTGAGCGGATGCATCCTCTTGCAGAATATCCCCGCCCGGCCATGCGCCGGGACAGCTGTGAGATCCTGAACGGGCCGTGGCAGTATGCCATCACCCAAACGGCCGAATACCCTGCGGCCTGGCAGGGCAGCATTCTGGTGCCCTATTCGCCGGAGGCCCCGGCCTCCGGGGTGGGGCGCACCCTGCAGCCGGGGCAGTGGCTGCACTACCACCGCCTGTTCGCCCCGCCGGCGGGGGAGGGCGGCCGGGTGCTGCTGCACTTCGGGGCCGTGGATTATGCCTGCGCCGTGCAGGTCAATGGGCATCTGGCAGGCGGCCACCGGGGCGGCTACTGGCCCTTCACACTGGACATTACCGACCTGCTCAACGGCACCGGCCGCAACAGCCTGTGGGTGGCCGTGCAGGACCCCACCGGCCACGGCACCCAGGCCCGGGGCAAACAGACGTTGAAACCCGGCGGGATGTTCTACCCGGCCCAGAGCGGCATCTGGCAGACCGTCTGGCTGGAGCGTGTGCCGGACAATTACATCCAGACCCTGACCGTCACCCCGGACTACGATGCCCGCACGGTGACGGTGCGGGTGCACACGGCAAAGCCCGGCGGTGCGGTCAACCTGTGGGCCATGGTACGGGCCGGGGGCGTGACCATCGCCGAGGACTGGGGCAGCGACGGGGCCGACCAGGACGGCGAAGTGACCCTGAACATCCCGGAAGAGCATTTCTTCCCATGGAGCCCGGACACGCCCTTCCTTTACGACCTGACGGTGGGCACCAACCAGGGGGAGGAAGCCGGGCTCGACACGGTGCACAGTTACTTTGCCCTGCGCAAGTGGAGCTGTGCACCGGACGCCCACGGGGTGCTGCGCTTCTGCCTGAACGACAAGCCCATCCTGCTCAACGGTTTGCTGGATCAGGGCTACTGGCCGGAGGGCCTGTATACGCCGCCCTCGGACGCAGCCGTGGAGCGGGAGCTCAGCGAGGTGAAAGCGCTGGGCTTCAACCTGCTGCGCAAGCACGCCAAGATCGAGCCGCAGCGCTGGTATTACCACTGCGACCGTCTGGGCCTGATCGTCTGGCAGGATATGGTCAACGGCGGCAGTGCCTATAATTTGTGGTTCGTCACCTACCTGACCAATGTGCTGCAGCCGCTGCTGCGCCGCTTCCCGGACGGCAAAGCCTGCCGCCGCCTGCTGAGCCGGGCAAAACCGGCCGGCCGGGAGGAGTACGCCCACGAGCTGGCCGACACGGTACAGGCGCTGCAGTGCCACCCCTGCATTGCCTGCTGGGTGCCCTTCAACGAAGGGTGGGGGCAGTTCGATGCCGGAAAAGCCGTGCAGGCCCTCCGGGCGCTGGACGGCACCCGTCTGGTGGACGAGGCCAGCGGCTGGTTCGACCAGGGCGGGGGCGATGTGCACTCCCTGCACAATTATTTCTATCCGCTGCGCATCCGCCCGCAGAAGCGCACGGTGGCCCTCAGCGAATACGGCGGCATTGCCTGGCCCATGCCCGGCCACGAGCCGCCCCACAAGACCTACGGCTACGGCACGGCCAAAGACCGGCAGGAGCTGACTGCCCGCTACAAGAAGCTGCAGCTGAAAACTGTGCTGCCCCAGCTGGAAAAAGGCCTTTCGGCGCTGGTGTACACCCAGCTCACCGATGTGGAGGACGAGGTGAATGGGCTGTTCACCTACGACCGTGCCGCCGTCAAGCCGGACGCCAACGCGGTGCGCTCGGTGAATGCGGCACTGGCCGCCGAGTTTGCAAGAGTGACAAATCCCGCGAAAAAATGAGCAAGATCCCCGGTGCAGGAAACAGAGAACTGCACCGGGGATTTTTTACCGGACAAGATTTTGTTTTTTGTTTACAAATGGTTACTTGACATGGAAATATCCATTTTGTAATCTGAAAGGGTATTCAATTTACATGAAATGCCGCTGGAAACGCGGGCCGGTGCACCGGCTGCGTCTGCCAGCCTCCGGGGAAAGGAGCAACACACCATGGACTACCTGCAGAACGTGATGGGATATTTTGACCAGCAGCAGCCGCTGTGTGCACAGCATGATAAGATCAGCAAGGATCTGTATCAGGAATATGGCGTCAAGGCCGGTCTGCGCGACGAGAACGGAAAGGGCGTGCTGGCGGGCCTGACCAACATTTCGGACATCCGCGCCTTTGAGTATGTGGACGGCGTCAAGCGCCCCGCCCACGGCCAGCTGCTCTACCGCGGCTACGACGTCAAGGACCTGATCAACGGCAGCCGCGGCGGCCGCTTTGCCTTTGAGGAAGCGGGCTATCTGCTGCTGTTCGGTGAGCTGCCCACCCCGGAAAAGCTGGAAGAATTCTGCCGGGTGCTGGGCGAGTGCCGTACCATGCCCACCAATTTTACCCGTGACGTGATCATGAAGGCCCCCAGCCACGACATCATGAATTCCATGGCCCGCAGTGTGCTGACCCTGGCCTCCTACGACCCCAAGGCATCGGATCTGTCCATCCCCAACGTGCTGCGCCAGAGCATCCAGCTGGCCAGCATCTTCCCCATGCTGGCTGTGTATGCCTACCACGCCTACGACCACTACGAGAAGGACGGCAGCATGTACATCCACCGGCCCGACCCGCAGCTGTCCACCGCCGAGAATTTCCTGCGGATGCTGCGGCCGGACATGCAGTACACCCCGCTGGAAGCCCGTGTGCTGGATGTGGCACTGCTGCTGCACGCCGAGCACGGCGGCGGCAACAACTCCACCTTTACCACCCGCGTGGTCACCTCCTCCGGCACCGATACCTATTCGGCCATGGCGGCGGCGCTGTGCTCCCTCAAGGGCCCGCGCCACGGCGGTGCCAACCTGATGGTGATGCAGATGATGCAGAACATCCGCGAGAATCTGCACGACCAGGAGGACGACGAGGAGCTGGAAGCCTACCTGAAAAAACTGCTGCACGGCGAAGCCTTTGACCACAAGGGCCTGATCTACGGCATGGGCCACGCGGTCTACTCCCTCAGCGACCCCCGTGAGGTGGTGTTCAAGGGCTATGTGGAACAGCTGGCCCACGAGAAGGGCCGGGACAAGGACCTAGCCCTGTACGCCAAGATCGAGCGCATGGCCCCGCAGCTCATCGCCGAGGAACGGAAGATCTTCAAGGGCGTCAGCCCCAACGTGGATTTCTACAGCGGCTTTGTGTACGATATGCTGGGCATCCCCATGGAGCTGTATACCCCGCTGTTTGCCGTGGCCCGCATCATGGGCTGGAGTGCCCACCGCATCGAAGAGCTGCTCAGCGCCAACAAGATCATCCGTCCGGCCTACAAGAGCCTGGGCGGCACCCACGACTACATCCCGCGGGATGCACGATAACAGGAGGGCTGTGCCATGAAACAGGAGGCCATGCAGAAGCACCCGGAAGAATGGTTCTTCTTGCACAATTTTGACGTGGACCGGGTGTTCAGCACCATCCGGCGCACGGATTATCTGGTGCTGTTTTACATCAAGATGCGGCAGGAGAGCCACCCGGACGAGAAACTCTATCTGGCTGATCTTGCCGCCGAGATGGGCGTGAAGGTGACCGAGCTGTCCAAAGGCATCGAGAAGCTGCAGGACCAGGGCTATGTGCGCTGGCTCACCGACCGGGAGGCCGGCCGCACCTATGTGGAGCTGACCAGCAAGGCCGTGGAGCTGATGGCCGAGGAACGCGATCTCATGAAGCGCTGCTATGCCCGCCTGCGCACCGAGCTGGGGGACGAAGAGCTGCGCCGCACCGTAGACACCCTGCAGCACATGCGGGACATCCTGAAGGATGAGCGGGAGCGCGGCGCGTAAGCTCTGCTCCAAAATACAACGCCGAAAAAGGCCCCGCTTCCGGGTGTGGAAGCGGGGCCTTTGTGCGTTTGGGGACAGATCAGCTGTTGCTGGAAGAGGACGGGTTCACGATCTTGCTGGCGGGCATCTTGTTCATGGCAGAGGTGCTGAGGTTATTCTCCAGCGTGCTGCCGTAGGCGGTGAGGGCATCTTCCAGCTCGTCGCCCTTCATGTCGCTCAGAATCTGGGTGCGCAGGGCGTCCAGCGTGGACACCTGCAGCGGGTCGAGGCGCATCATCAGGATGATGGAAGCGGCATTGTACTGCACGGCAGCGGCCTCGCCGTACACAAGGCCGCGCACGGCGTCGGCGGCACCGTCCTGGGTAAAGGCACCGGTCAGGTCGCTTTCGGTCAGCAGTTCGGTCTGCACGTTGGAAGCATCCTCGGCGGGGGTGGAGTCCAGCACGGCGTAGATGTCCGGCAGGGCGGCAGAAGCGGCAGAATGCAGGGCGCTGACCTGCTCGGACACCGAGCCGTCCTGCGTTTCGCTGCAGCTTGCGGCGGCTGCCTGTGCCAGCTGCAGCATCTGGGCCTTCTGGTCGTCGGAGGCGGACACAAAGGTGCTGGTGTTGTACAGCGGGATGTTCACATAGGCCAGCTCGTACATCTGGCTGTCCAGATGCTCGGTCAGGTCGCTGTCATCCACGGGGCTTTCGCCGTCCGGACCGTACACCAGCGTCAGCAGCAGGGTGTGCTTGAGCTGGATGCGCTCAAAGGCCTTGAGGGTCTCCAGGCCGATGCCGTTGGCGGTGTAGGTGCTGCCGTACTGGTCCATCAGCTGCTGGGCGTAGTTGTCGGCCACCTGGGTCTGTTCGGCGGTCAGCTCCCCGCCCAGCTCGGCAAAGCGAGCGTCGATGGCGGCAAAGGTGCGCAGGGTCTCCAACGTCTTGTCGGCCACATAGTCCTGGACCACGGCGGTCTCGCCGCTGTCGGCATCGGTGGTGATGGTCTCCTTCAGGAAGGCCTTCACGTCGGTGGTGTCCTGGTCGGTGCCGGCCAGCTGGGCAGCCTGCTGGTAGGCGCTGAACTGGGCCAGCAGATACAGGCCGGAGGACACTTCAAAGTCGCCGACCTTGCCCACGGTGTCCGGGGTGGACAGGCCGCAGCTTGCCAGACTGAAGATCATGACGAGTGCGCATACCAGCGCAAGCAGTTTCTTTTTCATGTGTAATGCTCCTGTTTTTTGAAATTGTAGATGGCTCGCCCTCTCAGGCGCTGACGCGCCAGCTCTCCCAAAGGGAGAGCCTCTGGCGAAGAGATAACGTCTCCCGGTTTGCCAATGGCTCTCCCTTTGGGAGAGCTGGCATCGAGCGGATGCGAGAGGACTGAGAGGGCGAGGATGCTATCGGTTACTTGCTTTCCTGCGGTTTGTCCTTGCCATTCAGGATTTCCGCCATTGCCTTGAGGATGCTCTGCAGCAGTTCCAGCGGCTTTTCGTCGGGGTGCAGGGTGACCGAAAGGTAAGGCTTTGAGCCTGCCCCGGCGGTGACGCGGCCGTTGAAGGCCACCAGCAGGCCCCGGATCATGGGCACATCCAGGTGTTCCAGATTCAGCACGATGGTGTCCTTCTTCTGGGTCACCTCGTACACGCCCACGGCGGTGGCCTGCACCCGCACCAGCGAAACGTTCACCAGGTCGCTCACCGAGGGCGGCGGGTCACCGTAGCGGTCGATGAGCTCGTCCAGCACGTCGGCGGCGTCCTCGGGGGTCTGGATGGCAGCAATGCGCTTGTAGGCCTCGATGCGGCCGGGGCCGTCGGCAATATATTTTTCCGGGATAAAGGCATCCACCCGCAGGTCCACCAGGCATTCGCTCTTGTCCCGGCGCACCGGCTCGCCCTTGGCGCGGGCGATGGCCTGCCCCAGCATCTTGACGTAGAGGTCATAGCCCACGGCCTCCATGTGGCCGTGCTGGCTGTGGCCCAGCAGGCTGCCGGCACCACGGATCTGCAGATCGCGCATGGCGATGCGGAAGCCGGAACCAAAGGCCGTGAACTCCCGGATGGCGGACAGCCGCTTCTGGGCGATGTCCGAGAGGGTCTTGTCCCGCCGGAAGGTGAAGTAGGCGTAGGCCTTGCGGCCGCTGCGACCCACCCGACCCCGGATCTGGTACAGCTGAGCCAGACCCATGCGGTCGGCGTCCTCAATGATGAGGGTGTTGCAGTTCCGCACGTCGATGCCGGTCTCGATCAGGGTAGTGCACACCAGAATGTCGATCTCGCCGTTGAGCAGGTGCTGCCACACCGGGTTCAGCTCCTCCTCGGTCATCTTGCCGTGGGCAATGCCCACCCGGGCACCGGGCACCATCTGGCTCACATGGGCGGCACAGGCCTCGATGTTGTCCACCCGGTTGTGCAGGTAATACACCTGCCCGCCGCGGGCCAGCTCCTTTTTCATGGCCTCGGCCAGGATCACGTCGTTGTACTCCAGCACAAAGGTCTCCACCGGCTGGCGCTCAATGGGCGGCTGCTCGATGGTGGAAAGGTCCCGGATGCCGCTCATGGCCATGTTCAGGGTGCGGGGGATGGGGGTGGCCGACAGGGTGAGCATGTCCACCCCGATGAAGTTCTCCTTGAGCTTTTCCTTGTGCTTGACGCCGAAGCGCTGTTCCTCGTCGATGATCACAAGGCCCAGATCGTGGAACCGCACATCCTTGGACAGCAGCCGATGGGTGCCTACCACGATATCCACGCTGCCGGACTGCAGGCCCCGCAGGGTCTCCTTCTGCTGCTTGGCGGTGCGGAAGCGGGACATCATCTCCACCTTCACGGGGAAGGCCTCCATGCGGGAAAGGATGGTGTTGTAGTGCTGCCAGGCCAGCAGGGTCGTGGGGGCCAGAATGGCGCACTGCTTACCGCCCATCACGCACTTGAAGGCGGCCCGCAGGGCTACTTCGGTCTTGCCCACGCCCACGTCGCCGCAGAGCAGCCGGTCCATGGGGTAACCCTTTTCCATGTCCTGTTTGATCTCGGCGGTGGCGTTGAGCTGGTCGTCGGTCTCGTCGTAGTCGAAACGGGTCTCAAAGTCCCGCTGCCAGTCGCCGTCGGGCGGGAAGGCGTAGCCGGTGGCCTGCCGACGGCGGGCATACAGCTCGATGAGCTCCTGCGCCATCTCCTCGGTGGCCTTTTTGACCTTGGCACGGGTGCGCTGCCACTCGGCACCGCCCAGCTTGGCCAACTTGACCTTTTCTTCGTCGCCGGGGGCGGTGTAGCGGCTCAGCAGGTCCAGCTGGGTGACGGGCACATACAGCACGTCCGAGCCGGAATACTGTACCTTGAGGTAATCCTTGATGGCACCCTGCACTTCCAGCCGCTGGATGCCCGCATACATGCCGATGCCGTGGCTCTGGTGCACCACATAGTCGCCGGGCTTGATATCGGAAAGGCTGGACAGGGCGTTCTTGTTCTTTTTGCGCTTTTTGGTCTCGGCGGCGGTCTCTTCGTCCAGACCATGGCGGCGGGACGAGAGCACGGCCGCGTGAGCAAACGGGAAGGTGCACCCGGCGGTCAGATGACCCGGCAGCACCTGTACGATGCCCTTGGCGGGGCGCACATCCCGGCTCATGCTCACCGAGTAGCCCTTGTCGGCCAGGTCACGGGTGAGGGCAGCGGCACCCTTGGGAGTGCCGGAAAACAGGGTGATGGCATACCCCTGTGCAAGGAGCGGGTCCAGGTCCTCCCGCAGGGAGGCAAGGTCGCCGTTCCAATTGGGGGCCGCAAAGGCCTCGGCATTGATGAGGTCTTTCAGTTTGAACTCGTTCATGCCGCGCAGGAAGTTCTCGCACAGCAGGGTGCTCTGCTTCTGGGCGGCGATGACCAGATCGTCCATGGTCTGGTACAGCACATCCAGCCCGGGGCAGAGCACGCCCTCTTCCAGCAGGCCGGTCAGCTCCTCACTGCGGCGGAATTCGGTGGCCTTCTGGGCATCCCGGATGCCGCCCACCTCGTCCAGAATGAACAGGGGCGCGTCCAGATGATCCAGCAGGGTGGCCGGTTCCGGGTAGCGGATGCCGTAATACTTGTCCATGGCTTCCGGCATCAGGCCGGAGTCCAGCTGGGATAGGTCGGCCTCGGTGGCCTTTTCCAGCGCGGTGCGGTGTTTGCCGCGGGCCTTTTTCACAGCGGCACGCAGGGCCCCGGCAGTCTCTTCGGTGCTGCCGAACAGCACTTCGCGGGCAGGGGAAAGGTAGATCTTTTCCAGTGCGCCGTCCCGTCGCTGGGTCAGCAGGTCAAAGGAGGCCATGGAGTCGATCTCATCGTCCCAGTATTCCACACGGGCAGGCTGGCGCATATCCGGGGCATAGATGTCCACGATATCGCCGCGCACGCTGAACTGGCCGGGGCCGTCCACCTGACTGCGGCGCACATACCCGGCGGCAAACAGCCGGGCCACCAGCGCTTCGCGGTTGTACACCATGCCGGGCTTGAGAGTGAGGGTGTTTTTCAGGAATTCATCGCGGGGCACCGTGTACTGCAACAGGGCTTCGGCAGGGACGCACACGGCCTGCAGCCGCCCGCCCGCCAATGCACCCAGCACCGAAAGGCGGCGATACTCGTATTCGCGCCCGGCACCCTCCACCGGGCGCAGCATGAAGTCCCGGGGCGGGAACACCGCCGCGGCAAGGCCCAGCGCCTTGAGGTCATCCGCAAAGTGGGTGGCCTCGGCTTCGCCCGGGGTCACGATGCAGAGCACCCGGCCCAGGTCCTTCTGCAAAGCGGCATACAGCAGGGCCCGGCCTGCCGGGGGCAGACCGAACAGCGCTGCCGGGCCGGGCTTTGCAAAGCTGGCCGCGATCTTCTGGTATTCCTGGGTCGCTTTCAACAGGGCTTCGTACATGGGGGACCTCCTTTCTCAAAACCCTCTCAGTCATCGCTGGCGCGATACCAGCTCCCCCGAAAGGGGGAGCTTTTGACAAAGAGATTTTGTTTATCGTTCAAGGGAAAGTTTATGGGGTGATGCGGAAAAGCTCCCCCCTCGGGGGAGCTGTCGCCGTCAGGCGACTGAGAGGGTCCGCTGCTTTTACCCGTTGTACTTGCTCTGTGCCAGCCCCAGCTTGCCGTCCATGATGAGCTTGGCGGCAGCTTCGATGTCCGGGCAGCGGTCCGCCAGAGCCTTGGCGTCCTCGGCCGGAAATTTGCCCAGCACCCAATCCGCCAGGTCGTAGTCCGGGCGGGGCTTGGCTCCCACACCGATGCGGATGCGGGGAAAGCCGTCGCCGCCCAGCCGGGCGATGATGCTCTTCAGGCCGTTGTGGCCGCCTGCCGAGCCGGAAGGCCGGATGCGCAGCTTGCCGGGGTTCTGGGTGATGTCGTCGCACAGGACGATGACATGGTCGGCCGGGATCTTGAAAAAGCCCGCCAGCGGCGCGATGGAATCGCCGGAAAGGTTCATGTAGGTCAGGGGCTTGAGCAGCACCACCTTGTGACTGTCCACTTCACCCTGGCCCCACAGGCCCTGGAATTTGGTCTTGCTCACGCTGATGCCCCATTTGCCGGACAGGTAGTCCAGCGCGGCAAAGCCCGCGTTGTGGCGTGTGCCGTCGTATTTGGCCTCGGGGTTGCCCAGGCCGGCGATCAGCCAGATATCGTTTGTGTTCATGTTGTTTGTTTAACCTTTTCTCTGAAAAATAGAATGGGATACAGCTATTCAGTATAACATACGCGCGCGAAAAAAGAAACGGATTCCGGGTGAAAGAACCGAAAATGCCCCCGACCATACAGGGGCCGGAGGCAGAAAATGCTTAGTTCAGGTTCAGCGTGAGGTCAGAGGCCTTCCACGCGCCATCCTCTTTTACCATGGTGATGGTGCCGGTGACGCTGGCCGTGGTGGTTCCGTCGGCGGCCTGCAGGTCTGCGGAAAAATCATAGCAGTGGTCGGCACCGGAGCGCTTTTGCAGGGTGAGCCCCGCGGGCTGGCCGGAAAGCGAGGCAATGCGGGTGGGCAGACGGTTCGCAAGGAGCTTTTCCAGACACTGTTGTGTCATGCAGTCCCCGAACTGTGCCTGATAGAAAGCCGCAAAGCCGCCGTCATCCACCTGCACAAGGCCCGGCTCGCTGGCGGTGTAGGAATCGTCCGCCGCCGGTTCCACGGCATCGGAGCTGGAAAGCAGCTGGGTCAGGATGGTCTGCGCCTGCTTCCCGGCGGGGTCGCTGCGCAGGCGGGTGAGCGCGAACACCGCCGCAATGGCCACGAAAAAGACGATCAGGCTCAGGGCCTGCTTACGGAACGTCTCAGACTTCATACAATGTGCCCTCCCGGAAGGAAATCACTTGTTCTGGTCGGCTTCCAGCTTCTGCTTCTTGGCGATGTAGGCTTCCATCTTCGGTTCAGCCCAGCCCTCCAGATTGGTCTGGCGCTCCCGGGCGATGCCCAGCGCCTGTGCGGGCACATCCTGAGTGATGGTGCTGCCGGCGGCGGTGTAGGCACCGTCGCCCACCTTGACCGGGGCCACAAGGTTGGTGTTGCAGCCGATGAAGCAGTAGTCCCCGATGGTGGTGCGGAACTTGTCCTTGCCGTCGTAGTTGCAGGTGACGGTGCCGCAGCCGAAGTTGCAGTACTTGCCCACGTCGCTGTCGCCGATGTAGGTCAGGTGGCTCACCGTGTTGCCGCGGGCAAAGTTGGAATTCTTGGTCTCCACATAGGCACCCAGATGCACACCGTAATCGGTGACCGTGTTCACCCGCACATGGGTGAAGGGGCCGATGTTGTTGTGAGGGCCCAGGTGGCTGCCGTAGACCTGGCTGGCGTTGACGGTGGTGCCCTCGTCCACGATGCTGTCCTCGATGAGGGTGTTGGGGCCGATGATGCAGCCTGCCCCAATGATGGTATGGCCCCGCAGGATGGTGCCGGCCAGGATGACGGCCCCCGGTGCGATCTGCACGTCGGGTGCGATCTGCACGGTGCGGCTGTCGATGATCACGCCGTTGGCGATGTGCTGCAGCAGGATCGTTTCACGGGCGGCCTCGGCGGCGTCCAGACGGGTACGCGCTGCATCCAGTGCAGCGGAAGAAACACAATTTTCCATGGTTCAGGAGCTCCCTTCCGGTACGGCTCCCGCGGGACGATGCGGCCCGGTGCACCCGGATGCGGATGCGGCAGGAGCTTTGTACCGACAAAAAGAATGTTTGAAGTTTCAGGGATAGAAAGTTGTATCCAACAGACGAAGAAATCACGTCAGAAAAAGAAAAACCTCTCGAACTTTCCCCCATTTTATATTACCGGAAAACTTGGTAAAATTCAAGTGATTTGCATAAAAAACACCAAACAAATTCGGGATTTTGCATGGTGGCAACCCTTGGATTTTTTGGTATAATAGTTTAGCATTCACGAAACAATGTTCATCGCCTATTGAGACAAAGGTAAACGATGAGACGGACGGGCCCTTCCGGCACGGCCGTGAACTATGGGAGGTAAACAACGCATGAGCAAAAAGTATCTGTACTACTTCAGCGAAGGCAACGATGCTTTCGGTGGCGACAAAGTCACCATGAAGAACACCCTGGGCGGCAAGGGTGCCGGCCTGGCTGAGATGACCGCCGCCGGTATGCCGGTGCCTCAGGGCTTTACCATTACTACTGACGCCTGCACCCAGTACTATGCAGACGGCCGTCAGATCAATGACGCCATCACTGCTGACATCTTTGAGCACCTCAAGGGCCTGGAGGAGATCACCGGCAAGAAGTTCGGTGACAACACCAACCCCCTGCTGGTCTCCGTCCGTTCCGGCGCACGTCAGTCCATGCCCGGCATGATGGACACCATCCTGAACCTGGGCCTGAACGACGAGGCAGTTGAGGGCCTGGCCAAGAAGACCGGCAACGCCCGTTTTGCATACGACTGCTACCGCCGTTTCGTCCAGATGTTCGCCGACGTCGTTATGATGGTCCCCAAGAGCCTGTTCGAGGTCGAGATCGACAAGATGAAGGAAGCCAAGGGCGTCAAGAACGACGTGGACCTGACTGCTGACGACCTGAAGGTACTGGTGGGCACCTTCAAGAAGATCTACGAGGAGAACGAAGGCCGTCCCTTCCCGCAG
>SKEG01001209.1_pt2 | contig 19254 bp, 11 predicted proteins | sample 4826631 | NCBI WGS metagenome assembly SKEG01 (sample SAMN11008815, study PRJNA524170) | human gut metagenome | biome: Human fecal sample; material: Feces; isolation source: fecal sample from pouch patient p26, p34, p50 | host: Homo sapiens | place: Israel: Tel-Aviv | collected 2016-11-02
TTTCTCCATGATAATTTGCTACCGGCGAATTAATATAATGATTAAATTCAACCAAATCTGTTACATAATCCCAAACTTCTTCATTGCTTGTATGAAAAATATGGGCTCCATATTCATGTACCATGATTCCTTCTACTTCTTTGCAGTAAATATTCCCACCAAGAACATCTCTTTTTTCAATAACCAGGCACTTCTTTCCCCTTTTTGCCGCTTCATGTGCTACAACACCATTAAATAATCCTGCTCCTACCAACAGATAATCATAATGTTTTTCCATTCTTTTCTCCATTCTATACTCTACATGTTTTTCATTTATTATACAAAATATAAAAAAAAATAACAATCTTTTCTACGATTATTTCAATTCCACAATTTGATAGTCAAATGCTTCGATCTGCGCTTCTATTTCCGTTGCAGATAAATAATCCATCAGTTTTTGGTGCACCTCATGCGGAATTCCCTCTTCTCTTGTTTTAAGGTCAAATTTTATTGTTTCCTTTTGATTCGTTGGATTTATTAACATGAGAAATGCTTTATTTTCTGCTTTTTCTCCAAAAACATCTTTTTTTCCAACAATAAAGCGTACCATGGCTAATATATTCTCATTTACTGCAAAATAAAGCGCATACCCCGTTTGCAATGCTCTTTCTCGCTTCCTGATGCCCGTTAAAAATAATAATTCTTCATAAATTTCTTTGTTATTTTCATAAAAAGTTCCCCGATTAAACGGATCCATAAATCCATGCATCCCATATTCATCTCCATAATAAATGGATGGGATTCCAGGGACAAAAAACTGCATTGCCATAGCCAGTCTGGATAAACGTCCACCTCTTTTATCCATCTCACTTGTTATAACATATTCTATCTGTTTTTCTCTCGATGGCAGTGTCTCATTCATTCCAGATGCAAATGTCGTACGAATTCTTGGAATATCATGAGAAGATAATAAATTCATGACTGCATAATAAAAAGGTTTTGGATAATTACATTGCTGTCCTAAAAGAAATTCCTGCATTGCATAAGCATTTTGACTTCCAAGAAGATAATTTACTACATGAACTTTAAATGGATAATTCATCGTACTATCCATGCCATTTCCAAGAGCATATTTTCTTTTCACTCCATAACTTTCTTTTGTCGTAACATCTTCCCACACTTCCCCAATTAAAGCATAATCTTTTTCTTGGGCTTTTAATTCTTTTCGCATCTCAAAAATAAATTCATCTGGCAATTCATCTGCAACATCCAGGCGGAAACCAAATGCTCCAAGAGAAATCCAATGCTTGATTACAGAATCCCTTCCATTAATAATAAAATCTATAAACTTAAGATTCATCTCATTGACTTCTGGCAATGATTGAAATCCCCACCAACTATCATAATTTCCATCTTGATCAAACGTATACCAATCATAATAAGGAGATTGCGGTCCTTGCCAAGCCCCTTTTTCTGGATAATTTCCTTTTTTATTAAAATACACACTGTCATCCCCCGTATGAGAATAAACCCCATCAAGAATGACCCTCATTCCTCTTTCCTTGGCTAATTTACAAAGACGCTCAAAATCTTCATTGGTTCCGAGAAAAGGATCCACTTTTTTATAATCTGATGTATTATAACGATGATTAGATGCAGCTTCTCCAATTGGATTCAAATAAATACATGTAACCCCAAGCTTTTTTAAATCATCAAGCTTTGAAATAATTCCTTCAAGATCGCCTCCAAAATAATCACATGGATCATAAAATTCATGTCCAGGCAACGGCCCAAACAATGGACGTTCTTCCCAATCTTCATGAATATATACGGTTCTTCCCATATTTTTATGATATTCTTCTCCACGTTTTAAATTTTTTGGATTTCCCTGACAGAAACGGTCTGGAAAAATTTGATACATAATTCCTTTTGGCATCCATCTTGGAGTATCAAATCCATTTTCATATACAGTAATCTGAAAACTGAAAGGATTTTCACTAACTACTATTCCTTCCCCCTGGCTCTGTCCAGGCCTGGCTCCATAATAATAATTATGATCTCCCTCCCAGATTCGAAAATAATACCATACAACACAACATTTTTCAGGCATACAAATGGTTTGCTCAAACAAATCTTTTTTCTGTTTCATTTTATATTCCCTGTGAAAATCTTCTGCGTAAAACACAATTTCCACATGGGATGTTTTTTCCGGCAGACCAAAAAGGCGAAGTATTACCTCTTCGCCTTTTTCTACTGCACCGACCGGAGTTCTATATTTTTCAATTGACGCATTATGAATCATAGTCTCATCTCTAACTTTTTCTTATTTTATAGTTGAAAGTTTCCAAATTTTATCGTTATACTCTGCGACCGTACGATCTGAAGAGAAAAATCCAGATTTTGCGGTATTAACAATTGCCTTTTGTATCCATTCATCATAGTGATTGACATAAGTATTATAAACTTTATCATAAGTTTCGATATACGAAGGCAAATCATACAATACAAAATACTGATCTGGCTGTCCATATTCCCCAAACAACAAAGATTGATAGATATCTGAATATTTTTGTTTTCCAATTTTTGGAAGTTCTCCATCAATCAGGCAATTGCAAATATCTCTTATCTTCGGATTTTTTTCAAATACCGTTCCTGGATTATATGTATGATAACGTTTCATATTGCCAACTTCTTCCACAGATGCACCAAAAATAAAAATATTTTCTGCTCCTACCTGTTCAAATATTTCTACATTTGCCCCATCCATCGTACCAATCGTTAAGGCTCCATTCATCATAAATTTCATATTTCCAGTTCCGGATGCCTCCATGCCTGCAGTCGATATCTGTTCACTAATATCTGCAGCCGGAATCAAATTCTCTGCTACAGAAACCGAATAGTTTTCTACAAATACGACTTGAATTTTTTCCCGAATCACAGGATCGACATCTATCATATCTTTCACCGAATGAATCAACCGAATGATATCTTTTGCTCTGGCATATCCAGGAGCTGCTTTTGCTGCAAAAATAAAAGTAATTGGTGTTGATAAATAATCCGGCTGTTTTTTTAACTGCTGATACAAATAGATGATATGCAGACATTTCATTAGCTGGCGTTTATATTCATGCATACGCTTACACTGCACATCAAAAATAGAATCTGTATTTATTACAACCCCCTGTTTTTTCTCAATATATTTTGCAAATCTTTTTTTATTTTGTTGCTTGATTTGCTGATATTTATGTTGGAAAGATACATCATTTTTGAATAAAAGAATTTGCTCAAAAATTCTATAATCTTTTAAAACATCTCCTGTTGTATGATCCTTAATTAACTGGCATAGTTGTGGATTTGCCAAAGCCAGCCACCTTCTATGAGTAATTCCATTTGTGATTGCTATATATTTTTGTGGGTATAAATTGTAAGAATCATGAAATAATTGCTGTTTTAAAATATCACCATGCAATTGAGAAACTCCATTCACTCGATGACACACAGCAATACATAGATTTGCCATACGAACCTGATTATTTCCTATCATCGACATTTTTGATATTTTTTCATGATGCTCCCCATAATAAATTCGAAGCTTATCGCAATATTTTTCATTCATAACACAGATAATTTGATAAATGCGTGGAAGTAATAACTTAAACATATTTTCATCCCAACATTCCAACGCTTCTGTCATAATGGTATGATTCGTATAATTAAAAATTTTTCTTACAATTGCATAAGCTTCTTCCCAGCCAAATCCTTCTTCATCCATAAGAATTCTCATTAATTCTGGAATTGCAAGTGTTGGATGTGTGTCATTGATCTGTACGGTAACATAATCTGATAAAGTATGAAGGTCTCCCTTCTTTTCTTTGTGATGTTTTACCATCAACTGCATCGTTGCAGACGCTAAGAAATAAAATTGTTTTAATCTAAGCATTTTCCCTTGCATATGATCATCTGCCGGATAAAGAACTTTCGATATTACTTCGGCAAAAGCTTGATCAGCCATTGCTTTATCATAGATTCCTTCGTTAAAAGAATGAAGATCAAATCGCTGTTTGCTTCTAGCTGACCATAATCGCAAAGTTGCCGGTGTATCGCTTTTATATCCGATCACCGGCATATCATATGGTACTGCAACTACCGTATTATAATCTTTATGAATAATTTTTAAACCTTTTTCTGTCCAGTGTTCTTCAATGTACCCATTAAAATGTACTTCTACACTTAATTCTGGACGCTCTACTTCCCATATATTTCCCTCACGCAACCAGTCATCTTCCATTTCCACCTGCATGCCATCCATAATTTTTTGCTTAAACAATCCAAATTCATAACGAATACCACATCCAATGACAGGGAAATTCAACGTAGCCATGGAATCAAGGAAACAGGCGGCAAGCCGCCCAAGTCCCCCATTTCCAAGTCCTGCATCTGTTTCCTCTTCAACGATTTCATCAAAATCAATTCCAAGTTTCCACAGAGCCTGCCTGTAATCTTTATACATTTCCATATTAATCAGATTGTTGGAAAGGGCCCTACCCATCAGGAACTCTGCTGACATATAATACAGCTTTTTTACTCCTTGTGCATCTGATTTTTTACGACTTTCTGCCCACTTCGTCATAATATCATCACGAATGCATCCTGCTGTTGCTTTATAAATTTCATCATTTGCAGCTTCTTCTAAAGTCGTTCCTAATGTGTTAATCAGCTTATGCTCAATTTTGGCAGCAATTTGTTTTACCCGATCGCCGCTAATGATTGTTCCCATTCCCTCTCCTTTCCGGTCATACTATAAAATACTTCGATACAGTTCCATATAAGTATGTGCTGATTTTGCAAAGCTGTTATCTGATTCCATTGCACGCATAATCAGTCCATGTTTCCTCTTTGGACTATGTAATGTTGTTAATGCATAACGGATCGCATGAAGCATTTCATGCGCATTATAATTGGCAAATGAGAATCCATTTCCTGTGTCCTCATATTCATTGTAGCTTTGTACAGTATCTTTTAATCCACCTGTTTCACGTACAATCGGTAATGTACCATAACGCAATGCAATCATCTGTGAAATACCGCATGGTTCAAATTTTGACGGCATTAAGAACAAATCACTTCCTGCATAGATCTGATGTGCCACTTCATTATCATAAGCAATATAAGAACATACTCTTCCTTTATATTTCTGTTCCATATAACGGAAAAATTCTTCATATTCATGATCACCAGTTCCAAGGACAACAAAAGCAACATCTTCTGTACACATGATTTCATCCAGCATATATTTTACAAGATCAAGACCCTTTTGTTCTGTCAATCTTGTTACCATACCAATAATTGGAACGCCTGGAGTAATAGAAAGTCCAAGTCGTTTGATTAATTCCATTTTATCTTTCTTTTTGCCAGAAAGATCTTCTTTACTGAAATGATATGGAATCAATGGATCTGTCTGTGGATCAAATTCTTCCATATTCATTCCATTTAAAATTCCCCATGTATCATTTGCTCTTGCATTTAAAATTCCTTCCTGACGATATGCAAAAGCCGGATTACGGATTTCTCCTGCATAAGTAGGGCTTACTGTACTCAAACGGTCCGCAAATACAAGGGCTGCTTTCATAAAGCTTGCACATTCATAATTATGCATAAATTCTGGTGTATCATAACGTGCATCAATTCCAAGCCACTGCTGGAACTGATCAAATCCATACTCACCCTGATACATCATATTATGAATCGTAAAGATTGTTTTTGCACGTCCAACTTCCCAATGTCCATACTGTGTTCTTAATAAAAGAGGAATTAATCCCGTTTGCCAATCGTTGCAATGAATAATATCTGGAATAAATCCAATTCTTCCAAGAGATTCAATGACCGCGCGGCAGAAGAAGGCATACTGCTCTCCTTCTGCAACACCACCGCGGTAAACGGCATCTCCAAAGAAACTTTCATTATCAATCAGATAATATGTAACTTCATTGTAGACAAGTTCCTCTACACCTATATAGGCCTCACCGCCATTAAATGCAATATAAAAATCTGCAAGATGTCTTGTCTGTGATGCATATTTCCACTTCATCTGACTATGAAATGGCATCATAACTCTCGTATCTGCCCCAATTTTATTTAATTCTTTTGGTAGTGTTCCGATAACATCGGCTAGTCCTCCTAATTTTACAAAGGGTGCACATTCAGCTGCTGTCATCAGGATTCTGATATCATTACTCATTAATACTAGCTCCTTTCGGAATGAAAACCGGATGGTTTGATGATCCTGACAAACGAGCATTTGAATAAACTTTTACATGACGATCCATAATCGTATGATCAATATCTGCACCTTTTGCAATGAATCCTTCTGCCATAACGATAGAATTTTTCACGGTAGCGCCTTCTGCAATCTGAGATCCACGGAAGATAATCGAATTTTCTACCTCTCCGTCAATTTCACATCCACTACAAATTAAGCTGTTACTTACCTCTGCATTTGGTCCATATTTTGCAGGTGCTCCATCTGCAGTTCTTGTATAAATCTTTCTCTTTCCTAAGAATAATTCTTTATACACATCATGCTTGATCATATCCATATTGATATTGTAGTAAGCTTCAATTGATGTAATACATCCTACATATCCTTTAAATTCATATCCTTGAATATGAAGGCGATTGAAGTTTGGAACAATAACATCAAAGAAAAAGTGTTTCTTATTATGAGAGATTGCTTCCTGAATAAAGTCAATCAGAAGAGTTTTTTTCATAATATAAACATCCATACTCTTCTTATTTGAGCGATGTCTGGATTCTGCATAACACATATCAGTTACACGTCCAGTCTCATCTGTTTTCATGTAAACTCCATCCTGGTCAATATTTGTTTCATCATTACTGTTATCAAAATACATCAAAGAAATATCTGCCCCTGATTTGATATGTTTCTTAAGCATATCATTGAAATCTGCGTTGAATACAACATAAGAACGTCCCAAAAGAACATATTCTTCTTTTGCACTCTTTAAGAAATCAACCGTTCCGCGAAGCCCATCCATAACACTTGCGTATTCTCCAGATGGAGAAGAACCTGTGATATATGGAGGGAAAATATATAATCCTCCACGTTTTCTATTCAATCCCCAATCTTTTCCGGAACCAACATGTCCAAGCAAGGAATTATAATTTCTTCTTGTCAAAATTCCAATATTTTTAATTCCAGCATTCACCATATTACTTAACAGGAAATCTACAGTACGGTAACGTCCGCCTACTGGAACTGCCGATAAACTTCTTTTGCGTACCAAATCCTGTAATCTTCTATTTTCTTCTCCTGCATTGATAATGCCTAACATCCGATTATCCATATTTCAATCCTCCTAATGTAAGATGGTGTCTGGGTAGATCATTGCACCGTCTTCAACAACTGCATTTTCAAGAGCAACACTATGATATCCAATAACGGTTACCGATTTTCCTTCTCCAATCGTACATCCCTGTTCAATTACAACTTCTTCGTCAATTAAAGCCTTATCAATTGTACAGTCTTTTCGGATCACCGTATCTTTCATAATCACACTGTTTCTTACCACGCTTCCTTTTCCGATTTTAACACCAGAATGGATGACGCAATTTTCCACATCACCTTCAATATAGCATCCATCAGCAAGAATACAATTCTTTACAGATGCACCTTCTGCGACAAAATGTGGTGGAAGTGAGAATGTTCTTGTATAGATTTTCATTTTTTCATCATTCAGATTCAGCTGAGGATTCTCATCAAGCAATTCCATATTTGCTTCCCATAAGCTGTCGATGGTTCCTACATCTCTCCAATATCCGTCGAAAGAATATGCATACATTTTCTTTCCTTCTTCCAGCATACGAGGAATGATATTCTTTCCAAAATCATGTTCAGATTCTGGATCATTTGCATCATCAATCAAATATTGGCGAATCAATTTCCAATTGAAAATATAAATTCCCATAGATGCTTTTGTACTCTTTGGATGTGCTGGTTTTTCCTCAAATTCATAAATTCTTCCATCATCATCTGTATTCATAATTCCAAAACGCTTTGCTTCTTCCAGCGTAACATTTAATACAGAAATTGTACAATCTGCTTGTTTTTCTTTGTGATAAGCCAGCATTTTCTGATAATCCATACAGCAGATTTGGTCTCCAGACAAAACAATGATGTAGTCTGGATCAAAATTATCAACGAAATTAATATTCTGATAGATTGCATCTGCTGTTCCTTTAAACCAGTTTCCTGTTTCCCCACGTACATAAGGAGGCAGTACATAAGCTCCACCGGTCATACTGTCCAGATCCCATGATCCACCAGTTCCTATGTAAGAATTCAATTCCAATGGTTCGTACTGTGTAAGAACACCTACCGTATCAATACCAGAATTGGCACAGTTTGATAATGGAAAGTCAATAATTTTATATTTACCACCATATGAAACTGCCGGTTTTGCTTTTTTCTGAGTTAATGCGAATAATCTGCTTCCCTGCCCTCCAGCAAGCAGCATCGCAACAATTTCCTTTTTGTTAATCATAACTCTTTTTCCTCCTTGATTCAGATCTAACTCACTTTCTTTTATTTTTTAGCGTTTCTGTTTCTATTTTTTCTCCTTTTCTTCTGTTTTTTTATTTGCTTTTATTACAGTTGTTTCAGCTTTTGTTTGCGTAGTTTTTTCTTCCTTCTTTTCAGTTTTTACTGTTGATTTCTTCTCAGTTTTTACTGCTTTATCTGCTACTGTTTTTTTTGCTGAATTTTCTACTGCTTTTTTCTGAGTTTTTGCTGCTGATTTCTTTTCTGTCTTTGCCGGCTGTTTTGTCTCTTTTTTTGTAGTCGTGGCTTTCTTCTCAGTTTTTTCTGTAACGTTTTTTGCTTCGAGTTTTTCCGACTCTACTGCTTTTTCAATTTTTTCTGGAGCTGGTTTTACCCCGATTTTCTTTGCCTCTGGTTTTGCTGTAATTTTCTTTGCTTCCGGTTTTACCCCGATTTTTTCCGGTTCGGCCTTCTTTGTAATTTTAGCCGGTTCTGCTTTTTTCTCAATCTTTTCCGGTGCTTTCTTCTTTTCTACAGTTTCTTTTTTTGTCGTCTTTGCTGATGTTTTTGTCGCAGCAGCTTTTTTTGTTGTTTTCTTTTCTGCTGCTTTCTTCTCTGCTGTTTTACGTGTTGTTCTCTTCTTTGGCGCCTCTTCTTCCAACTTGTAATATACAACACTTAATGGCTTCAATGAGATATTTGCAATATTCTTATAAGTGCCTTTTCCATCTTCATTGACAACTTTTACTCTCTTTGTCTTTGCTTTTTCTTCGCTGACATCTCCATCTCCACCAAAATCAAGTTCACTACTATCTAAAATTTTTGTAAGTTTTGCTTTTCCTGGAAGCGGAACTTCATATTGATCCCATTCCATTGGCGTGAAATTACAAATACACAATAGTTCCTCTTGTTTTTTACCACGTTTTTTCTTTCCTTTTCTTATGAAAGCAACTACGCTGTGGTCTGCATCTCTTTGCAAGCACCACTCAAATCCTGCGGGATCTGTATCCAATTCATAAAGTGCTGGCTGCTCTTTATAAATTGCATTTAATTTTGCAACATATTCATGGAAAGAATGATGCATCTCAAAATCATCAATCAAGAACCAATCTAATTGCTGTGTATCTCTCCACTCAACAAACTGTGCAAACTCTCCACCCATAAAAAGAAGTTTCTTTCCAGGATGTGCATAAGTAAATCCATACAAAGCACGAAGAGCTGCAAATTTTTCTTCATAGGCTCCATACATTTTATTAATCATAGAACCTTTTCCATGTACCACTTCATCATGAGAATACGGAAGTATATAGTTTTCACTATATGCATAATCCATAGAAAATACAATTGCACCATGATTATCTTTGCGGTAAAGCGGATCAAGTTCCATATAATATAAAGAATCATGCATGTATCCCATATTCCATTTATAGACAAATCCGAGTCCATCTGGATCGTCAATATCACTTGTAACTTTCGGGAATGCAGTTGACTCTTCTGCAATTGTCAGGAATCCTTCATGTTCAGAACGAAGTGCTTTATTTAAGTTTTTCAAGAAATCAATGGACTCATAATTAATGTTCGTTCCATCTTCATTCGGAACGTATTCTCCTTCTTTCTTTCCAAAATCAAGATACAGCATAGCACTAACTGCATCGATGCGAATACCATCAATATGATAAATATCAGCAAAGAACATAGCACTTGATACGAGGAAGCTCTGAACTTCCGGCTTTCCATAGTTAAATAATAATGTTCCCCAGTCTGGCTGACTTCCCTTTCTAGGATCTTCATGATCATAAATATGTGTTCCATCAAACATTGCCAGACCATGTTCATCTCTTGGAAAATGAGCTGGTACCCAGTCAAGAATTACACCAATTCCTGCTTTATGTAACTCATTAACCATATAGTTAAAATCTTCCGGTGTTCCATATCGCGCGGTTACTCCGTAATATCCGGTTACCTGATATCCCCAAGATAAATCATATGGATATTCCGTAATCGGCATCAATTCTACATGGGTATATCCCATTTTCTGAAGATAAGGAATCAACATATCTGCGATTTCACGATATGTATAGAATTCCCTGTCTTCTCCTTCCGGCATTCTCCATGTTCCAAGATGGATCTCATAAATAGACATTGGCTGATCCAGCGCTTGTTTTTTCTTTCTCTGATTAATAAATCTTTTATCTGCCCATTTAAAATCATCGAAATCCCAAATTTTTGAGGCTGTCGCTGGTCTGCATTCTGAATAAAATGCAAATGGATCACTTTTATAACGACATTTTCCATCATATCCTTCGACATAATATTTATACAAGTCACCCTTCTTAAGCCCTGCTATCTCGATTGTATATATTCCATCTTTATTACCCTCCATAGGATGAGCTAATGGATTCCAGAAGTTGAAATCTCCTACTACACTTACTGATTTTGCATTAGGAGCCCAAACCGTAAAACGGTATGTCTTTGTTTCTTTCTGGTAATGACACCCAAAGGTTAAATATGCTTTTTGCGCTTTTCCTGTTTGAAACAAATACAAATCTTCACGATTGATAGCTTCTTTCATAATTATAAGTTCCTCCTTCTCGTTGTTGTTGTCATCATTTTTCTTTTCTGATGTCAATTTTGAAAAACAATATCTGCCTTCTGAGAGAATGTGCTTCCATCTGTTTTTATTTATCCAGAACTTTTCCCTTCAAATAAAAAAGCGCAGATGAAACCATCCCAATATTCTTGTAAAATGGCTCATTTACGCTTCTTAGTTATATCAAATGTAACACGATGTATAGCAAAGAACGTGACATGTTGTCCGCTTACAAGACACTCATATTTTTTCTATCGTTTTCATATCTTTACTATACCAAATTTCAGAAGAAAATTCAACAAATTGCACAAATTTAAATACATTTAACATAATCTATTTTGCACAAATTCTTCTCTTTAAAAAACTGATTTTGAATTTCTGATCTGAGGGTCATAGCCCGCATCTTTTAGTGCTTTAATAATCTTATCTTTATGTTCTGTTCCAAAGGCTTCCATTGTAATTGTAAGTTCTACAGCACTATTTCTATTAATACTTACAAACTGATTATGTTCCAGTTTTACAATATTACCCTGGGCATCTGCAATCACCTGAGAAACTCTTGTTAATTCTCCTGGTTTATCTGGAAGGAATACTGACAGTGTGAAAATACGATCTCTCATGATCAGTCCATGCTGTACAAGAGATGCAATCGTAATAACATCCATATTTCCTCCGCTGATAATAGAAACAACTTTTTTGTTTTTTACATTCAGATGTTTTAATGCTGCGATTGTCAGAAGTCCTGAATTTTCTGCAAGCATTTTATGATTTTCCAAAAGATCAAGGAAGCAAGGAATTAATTCTTCATCCTCAACGGTAATGACATCATCCAGATTTTTCTGAACATAAGGAAAAATAATTTTTCCAGGTGTCTGTACAGCTGTACCATCTGCGATCGTGTTCACATGATCACAAGAAACAACCTTTCCAGCTTTTAAAGATGCCTTCATACAAGCAGCCCCTGCTGGTTCCACGCCAATGACCTTCACTTTTGGATTTAAAAGTTTTGCAAGTGTAGAAACTCCTGTTGCCAGTCCGCCTCCTCCGATTGGTACAAGAATGTAATCAACCGTCGGAAGTTCTTTGAAAATATCCATAGCAATGGTTCCCTGTCCAGTTGCAACTGTCGGATCATCAAATGGATGTACAAAAGTATACCCGTGTTTTGCAGCTAAGTCAAGTGCGTGGTCACACGCTTCATCATAAACATCTCCATGAAGAATCACCTTAGCTCCAAGTGCTTTTGTACGATTTACTTTTAATAATGGAGTAGTTGTTGGCATAACGATGGTCGCCTTTACTCCCTGTCTTGCTGCTGCCAGCGCTACACCCTGTGCATGGTTTCCTGCAGATGCTGTAATCAGCCCTTTTTTCTTTTCTTCTTCTGTTAAAGTACTAATCTTAAAATATGCCCCACGAATTTTATAAGCTCCTGTAAGCTGCATATTTTCTGGTTTTAAGTAAACCTGATTTCCTGTCTGATCAGAAAAATAATCACTTTTGATCAGTTTTGTTGGCAGAACAACTTCCTGCACTTTGTCGTACGCTTTTTCAAAGTCTTTTAATGTTAACATTTACTCTTCTCCTCTTTCGAATAACGCATTCACGAACACATCAGAATCAAATCTTTGAAGATCATTTACCTGTTCGCCAATCCCTATATATTTTACTGGAATTCCCAGTTCAGATTGAATTGCGATTGCAATTCCTCCCTTTGCAGTTCCATCCAGTTTTGTAAGAATAATTCCAGAAATATCTGTCGCTTCTTTAAACTGTTTCGCCTGCGCAAGCGCGTTCTGTCCAGTTGTACCATCCAGAACAATCAGCGTCTCAAGATAAGCTTCGCTGTATTCTTTTTGAATGATGCGGTTGATTTTACTCAATTCATTCATCAAATTCTTTTTATTATGAAGACGTCCTGCCGTATCACAAAGCAGGATATCAACATCTCTCGCTTTTGCAGCAGCAACGGCATCATACACAACTGCTGCAGGATCTGCTCCTTCTTCCTGGCAGATAATATCAACACCGGCACGGTTTGCCCATTCTTTTAACTGTTCGATTGCCCCTGCACGGAAAGTATCTGCAGCGGCAAGCAAAACCTTCTTTCCTTGTCCTTTTAAAATAGCTGCAAGCTTTCCAACAGATGTTGTTTTTCCTACACCATTGACACCTATGACTAGAACTACGCTCTTCTTATTTTGATACTCATAGGCGTTTTCGTCAAGCTTCATTTGCTCTTTTATGGAATCAATAAGAAGTTGTCTGCATTCTTCTGGTTCTTTGATTCTTTGTTCTTTTACTTTTTCCTTTAATTTTTCAATGATATTCATGGTTGTATCAATTCCCATATCACTCATAATCATGATTTCTTCTAATTCCTCATAAAAATCATCATCAATTCCAGAAAAACCGCTAAAAATCGAATCAAATCCTGCCGCAATATTATTTCTTGTTTTTGTTAAGCCTTGAGCAAGTCGTCCAAAAAATCCTTTTTTCTCACCCATACTTTTTTCCTCCTTATTCATCTAAATCATTTTCTATTAAATTTACAGAAACTTGTGTGGATACTCCTTTTTCCTGCATTGTAATACCATAAAGGATATCAGCTGCCATCATAGTTCCTCTTCGATGGGTAATGACAATAAACTGTGTATCCTTTGTAAGCTTATGAAGGTAATTTGCAAACCTTGCAACATTAGAATCATCAAGTGCCGCTTCAATCTCATCCAGAAGACAAAATGGTGATGGCTTAAGATTTTGAATTGCAAATAAAAGTGCAATCGCCGTTAATGCTTTTTCTCCTCCAGAAAGCTGCATCATGTTTTGTAGTTTTTTTCCTGGTGGTTGTGCAATAATTCGAATTCCACTCTCCAAAATATCATCTTGAGTCAGTTCAAGCTTTGCCACTCCACCGCCAAATAACTCCACAAAAACATTTTGAAACATTTTTTGAATCTCACAAAACTTCTCACGAAATTGCTTTCTCATTGCTTCTTCCATCTCACGCATCAAACTACTTAAATGTTTTTCTGCTTTTACAATATCTTGCTGCTGTTCCGAAAGAAATTCATAACGTTTTGCAATTTCACGATATTCTTCCACTGCATGAACATTGACCGGACCAAGTTCTCGAATCTTTCCTTTCAATTCTGTAATCGTTTCTTTTACCAAAGAAAGACTTTCCTCCCTCTGCCCTTTCCATTGTTCTTTTACCTGATGATAAGTAAGCTCATAAGTTTCCCACATATAATCAAGAAGTTCTTTTTGTCGTTCTTGTTTCTTTTCAAGAATGCTATTAAGACGGTAAATTTCTTTATCAAATCCATTCGCACATTCCATACTTTCTTCCCGTTTTAAGACCGCTTTTTTATATTGTTCAGAAACTTTTTGTGATTTTTCTTTTAAAGAAATAAGCTTTTCAGCCCGCTTTTTATTTTCTAAATCAATCTGTTGTATTGTCTTTGTCAAATCAAAAATTTTCTCTTTGATCTCTTGAACCGTCTGATCGATATTTCCTGCACTTTTTTGATTATGCTTTAAATCATTTGACAATTTTTTGTACTCTTGATAGATTCTTTCATAATTATCCTTTGTAAATGCAAGTTTTTGTTTGAATTGTTCGGACTTTATATTTTCTTCACTAATCTGTCTTGTTTGAACTTCCACATTTCTTTTTGCAGTTTCAAGATCCAGTCCTACCTGTGAAATCTGTTCCTTATCTTTTTGATTTATAATCTCAAGATCTAATTTTTGATCCCGCAAATTTAAAACATCTTCTTTAACTGTTTTCTTTTCTTCCGCTAAATGCTGTGCCTGTTTAATAAGAGAATTTCTTCGAATTTTTAAATTTTCTTTCTGCTCTTTTAAAGATTCCAACGACATCTGTGACCTATTGAGATTTAATAGGACCTCCTGATACATCCCGTTTAATCTTACCACAGAATCTTGGTATTCTTTGACTTTTTTTGTATTTTCTTCTTTTTGTTGCTGTATTTTTCGAACTTTTTTTTGAAATTTGGCTGTTTTCTCTTCCAGTTCTTTCATTTCTCGGCTTCTTCCAAGTAAATTGCTCTTATTTTTAAAAGCTCCTCCGGACATAGACCCTCCACGATTAAGAGAATCTCCATCCATTGTAACAATACGAATCGTATGATGATATTTGTTTGCAATCATAATTCCATTTTCCATATGATCTACAACAAGGATTTGTCCAAGAAGAGACGCAAACAATCCTTCATACATAGGATCATAAGAAATAAGTTCATTGGCAATTCCCACAACACCAGCTTCTTTCAACGCTTCCGGTTTTGAAAAAGGTCGTCCTTTCACAGCATCCAATGGCAGAAATGTAACTCTTCCATATCGATTCTGCCTTAAATACTCTATCATTTGTTTTGCTGTATATTGCGTATCCGTTACAATGTTTTGAATACTTCCACCAAGTGCTGTTTCAATTGCAGATTCATATATCTGATCTACTTTCATAATGTCTGCAACTGCTCCAATAATTCCAGAAACACGACTTTTTTGTTCCATTACTTTTTTTATTCCAAAACCGTAGCCATCATAACGTTCTGCCATATTACGCAAAGTTTCATAATTAGACTGCATTCTATGGTATTTTTCCATAGACATAGACATCTGACGTTCTATTTCCTGGCCTTCCAATAAAAGTTTTGCCGAAATTGCACGAGCATTTTGAATTTGTCCCTCTAAATACTGTTTTTCTTTTTTATATTGTTGTGTTTGTTTATGAAATTCTAGTTCTTTTTGCTGCTTTTCATCTTCTTCTTTTTTTAGTACATCTTCTTGACTTTCAAGATTTTTCATTTGCATATCCAGCTGTTCTTCTACTGTTTGAAAACGCTCTAATCTTCCTGCAACTTTAAGCTGGCTGTTATTATAGTCCTGTATTTTTTGCCTTAACAAAGAAAGTTTCTGTTCAAGTTTTTCTACTTCTTGCTGATACGAATGTATTGTTTTTTCCTGTTTTAAAATTCTTTGCTTTGCATTCTTATATTTTTCTTCAACTTTTGATGCTTCGTCTTCCAGAGCTTTCATCTGAATATCTTTTTCAGACATTTCTTGTTCCAAACGTTCTTTATTGGACTGATAATGCTCTTCTCTTGTTTTTTCTGTATGGATCTGTTCTTTCAGAACTTCAATTTCACCCTTTTGTTTTTGTATAGAAATTTTTCCTTCTGAAATTTTTCCAGTAACCTCCGTAATCTCGCATTCCAACATATTAAGATGTTTTTCTTCTTCCTCATGTTCTGCAGAAGCTTTTTGCATCTGTTCTTTTGCTTCTCTCATTTCACGCTCAGCAATTGCTATCTTTTGCTCCATCTGTTGAATCTCTTGAATCATCCGACGGTTTTCCAAAAGAAATAATGCAATATCTTTTTCTTTTAATTGTTCTTTATAACTCAAATATTTTTTTGCCTTTTCCGCCTGAAATTTTAAAGGTGTTACCTGACGTTCAAGCTCTGCTAAAATATCATTCACACGAACAAGATTTTCACGTTCTGCTTCCAGAGATTTTTGTGTTTGTTCTTTATTTTTCTTATATTTTACGATTCCTGCTGCTTCATCAAATAATTCTCTTCGATCTTCCGGTCTCCCATTTAAAATCTGATCGATCTGTCCTTGCCCAATGATGGAATATCCTTCCTTCCCAACACCAGTATCAAGGAACAAATCTACAATATCCTTTCTTCTGCACGGACTTCCATTGATCAAATATTCACTTTCCCCTGAACGATAGACCCTTCTTGCAACGGTTACTTCCTCAAATTGTATTGGAAGACTCTGATCACTATTATCCATCGTAATCGCAACGTAAGCTGATCCCATAGGTTTTCGAAGCTGTGTCCCGGAGAAAATAACATCTTCCATCCTGGATCCTCTCAGCTGCCTGGCACTTTGCTCTCCAAGCACCCACCTCACTGCATCTGCTACATTACTTTTTCCACTTCCATTCGGGCCAACAATTCCCGTAATTCCATGATGAAACTCAAAAACCATTTTATGAGCGAAAGATTTAAAACCATTGATCTCAATATTTTTTAAATACATGTCGTTCCCCTGTTTTATAAAAGCAAATATTATCTGCCTTTATTCACTGTCTACTTTTTTGTCTTTTTCTGTGTCATTTTCTTAATTGCCTGGTAAGCAGCATGCTGCTGTGCAGTTTTTTTACTTCTTCCTTTTCCCATTCCGATGACTTTATCTCCAAGGCGTGCTTCCACCGTAAATTCTTTCTGATGATCCGGTCCTTCCTCCTTAATCAAAACATAACTTAATGTCTCACTGCCTTCTCCCTGGACAATTTCCTGCAAATGCGTTTTCGCGTCAAAAAATAAAACTTTGTTTTCCACATCTTTGAGCAAATGAATTTTAATAAATTCTCTTGCTGCATCCAGCCCTTGATCTAAATAAATTGCTCCAATAACTGCTTCAAATGCATCCGAAAGAATGGAATCCCTTTCTCTTCCTCCTGTCATGTCCTCTCCTTTGCTCAAAAGAACATAATTTCCAAGAGAAATATCTCTAGCACAAATTGCAAGCGTTGGTTCACACACGAGACTAGCTCGAAGTTTTGTAAGTTTTCCTTCTGGCTCTCTGTTATATGTTTTATATAAATAATCACTTGTTACCAATTCAAGTACTGCATCTCCAAGAAACTCCAGTCTTTCGTTATTCTGTTCTTTTGTCATCTTTCTTTCGTTAGCATAAGAACTATGAATCAGCGCATGTTCCAGAAGTTTCGTATCTTGAAAAGTAATTCCTATGATTTTCTGAAATTCTTCTATTTTTTCTTTTCTCATTTTTTACGCTTCCTCTTTTTTCAAAATTTCTTCCTTAATTCTCTCATTAATTTTCTGTTTTGTGAACGTAATACACTGAATCAGTGCATTTTTTGTTTCCTTTGCCGTTGCAGAACCATGAATTTTCACAACAAGACCATTTAATCCAAGAAGTGGTGCTCCGCCATATTCTGAAGCATCGAATTTTTTTAATGTCTTTTTCAATGCCGGCTTTACAAGAAGTGCCCCAATTTTGCTTCTTAACGTGCTCATCATTCCTTCTTTGATCTGACTGACAAGAACTCCGCTCAATCCTTCTTCCAATTTCAAAATTACATTTCCGGCGAATGCATCACAGACAACAACATCTGCATCACCATACGGAATATTTCTTGCTTCAATGCTTCCTGTATAGTTAATGGTCTTACATTCCTTTAAAAGAGGTGCTGTATTTTTTACAAGTTGGTTTCCCTTTGCTTCTTCCAAGCCAACATTAACAAGTGCAACCTTTGGCGATTTGATCCCAATGACATCTTCCATATAAATGGATCCCATCTGTGCAAATTGCAACAGATATTCTGGTTTGGCATCCATATTCGCTCCGGCATCGATTAATAACATAACCCCTTTTGCTGTTGGCATCACTGTACCAAGAGGTGCTCGTTTGATTCCTTTGATGCGTCCGACAATAAACTGACCGCCTACAAGAACCGCTCCCGAGCTTCCAGCAGAAACAAATGCATCTGCAGTCTGATCTTTTACCATTTTCATTGCAACTACCATGGAAGAATCTTTCTTCTTACGAATCGCTTCAACAGGTGATTCGTCACAAGAAATCTCTTCTTCTGCATTTACTACCTCGATCTGCTGATCACTGTACTGATATTTTTTTAATTCTTCATGGATTCTCGATGCTTTCCCTACAAGAAAAACTTTCATATCTTTTCGTTCATTCACTGCATCGACAGCACCTTTTACAATTTCACCAGGTGCATGATCTCCTCCCATAGCATCCAGTGCAACTTTTATCATTTCTTTCATGAAAAAACTCCTTTCGTTTTCTCCCCATAATAAGCTAAAAGCGCCACACGCCTAAACCTTTTGTAAAAGTCTAAACGCATGGCGCCTATAAAACCGACATGTGCGTCAGGCACTTGTCCTATTCAGCGTGTGCTGAAACGATTTCTTTTTTATTATAAGATCCGCAGGCTTTGCACACTCTGTGAGGCATCATAAGAGCACCACATTTGCTGCATTTTACAAGTGTTGGAGCAGTCATCTTCCAGTTTGCTCTACGTCTGTTTCTTCTTCCTTTGGAT
>SKEG01001385.1_pt1 | contig 19244 bp, 23 predicted proteins | sample 4826631 | NCBI WGS metagenome assembly SKEG01 (sample SAMN11008815, study PRJNA524170) | human gut metagenome | biome: Human fecal sample; material: Feces; isolation source: fecal sample from pouch patient p26, p34, p50 | host: Homo sapiens | place: Israel: Tel-Aviv | collected 2016-11-02
ACATATGATCATACTGAAGTTTGGAAAATGCTTGGTGTCTAAATGTATAAAGTAGAATTTACTGAATCTGCAGTTAAACAGTTAAAAAAATTAGATAAGCAAACTGTTCGTGTTATAAAAAACTGGGTTATCAAAAATCTAGTCAATACTCCTGATCCTAGACTGCATGGAAAAGCTTTGAAAGGAAATCTAAAAGGGATTTGGAGATACAGGGTAGGAGATTATAGATTATTTGCATCAATTGAAGAAGAGATAATAACTATCAGCATTTTTGAAATCGGTCATAGAAGGGATATTTATAAAAAATAAAAAAGAGCATAAACGCTCTTTTTTATTTTTTATAAAATATATTTTCTTCTTTTATTAATCTATAGTTTTTCAAGTTAACACATCCTTCTAGGTTACGTTATATTATCAGTAGTTTTTTGTTTACATTTTTGCATCAAAATAATGTCACCCTATTTCTAGGGTGACATTTCCATTAAAATAGATCACTGTGAGTTCCTGTTCTTGTTAAATATAAGAATAAATGTTTATCATCAACTTCATAAATCAATAACCAGTCTGGAGTTATATGACATTCTCTACACTCTTTATAATTACCTGCTAAATTATGATCTTTGTATTTTTCAGGTAATTGTTCTCCTTTAGCAAGTATATCAATAACCTCCTCTATAAGAGTCATGTTATATCCTCTTTTAATGGCCATTTTTAAGTCTTTCTTGAATTTATTAGTCGGGACTATCTCATACTTACTCATTATCAATATCCTTCATTAACTCAGCAAAGCTACTATATGTTTTTTTGTTTGGATTCTCTTTTAAGTTTCTTACCTCTTCAATAGCCTCAATTGTTTCAGCATTAGGTGTCTCATATTTAATTACATTCTTCATGTATCGAACAAGATTTCCTTTTACGTTTTCTCCGTATGCAGAAACAACACTCTTATATGCATTATAAACATCTCTGTCCATTGTAAAAGAACAGGTAACAGAATTTGACTTATTCATCATAACGCCTCCTCTTTGTTTGCTAAGTTATCTTACTTAGTAAAATTAGTATAATATTGTTTGCATTTTTTTTCAAGTTATAAAAAAAGATATAGGTTTCCAATTTTCTAAATATCTATTTGCATGTTCTGCCCATGAAGATCTCCACTCCTCAACTTTTTCTTTTTTATTCCAGTCTACTGTGTCTATATTCGTGTATAAGGCATATTTTGAGAATCTCATGGCCCTTTAATTCTTTTTTGAGTATTTTAGGTTCTACATTCGTTTATTTCTCTTTAAGGTGCTTTTCTGCATACAAAAAGACCTCCTTTCACTACAGTCAAACTATAGCATTAAGGAGATCCTATTACACCGGTTGTACGTCGTGTTGCACCGATTTAAACGTCATCTGAAACCGATATGACCGCTAGAAGCGCACCGAATTAGCCGTCAATTGCATATATAGAAGAACTTCATATATCCAAATCACTTTTTAAATAATTTAACAAATGCTTGGTTTCTATTCATTAAATCATAAAAACTTCCATGCTCAATTAATTTTCCTTTTTCCAAAACAAGAATATCATCAAACTTCTTTAATTGATCCTCTTTCAACTTATGCGTTATATAAATCAAAGTAATATTTTTTAAATTTAATAAATTATTTTCCACATATTGCGTAGTTTTATTGTCTAAACTGCTAGTTATTTCATCACAAAGCAAAATTGAATTTAAATGTGTGTATGCACGAGCAATGGATATTCTCTGGAGTTGTCCCCCCGATATATTATCCCCATTCTCAGAAATTATTTGATCTAAATCGATATCAGAAAGGGCAGATAACTTTAACACTTTTTTTAAACTTTTATCATCTATATTTTTTCCTAAACTTAGATTTTCGCGCAAAGAATCATTAAATATATGACTTTCTTGATGGATTGTCGTACAACAATTGCTTGGCAATAATGTAACTTTTCCAGATTGTACAGGATAGTACCCTCGTAAAATCTTAATCAATGTTGATTTTCCTGAACCGCTATCTCCAACTACTGCATATTTTTTCCCTTTTTCAAATTTAAATGAAAAATTAATGAGAACAGGCTTTAAAGGATCATACCCAAAAGTTACATTATCAAAATCTATTACAGATAAAGGCTCAATTGCGGATTGAGATTCAATTGATTGACTATTAATGATATTAATCAAATTTTCTCCGATTCCCCTAACTGATTTGAAACCACCTAAATCAGATGCAATACCACTGATTGAAGCGATAAAATTTCCAGATATATTAGTAACAGGCAACAAAAACATAGGATTTACCTCACCTATAATAATTAGATATCCTATAAAAAGCATATAAAATAATTGGCCAACACTAGCAAATATACTTGCAAGGTTCTGATTTAAATTAACCATTGCATTAACTTTAGCTTGCTTTTTTTCAAAAGAACGGATCAGTATTTTACCTTTTTTCAAAAATGAAGGCAAAACATCATAATCATGAATCACATCAAAACCCTGAAAATATTCTTTTAATTTTGAATTATACTCCTGTGAAAATTGTGATAACTGATTAGAATATTCCTCTAGTTTTTTTTCCATTAATTTTGGAATACTAAGTGTGAACAAAGAAACTAAAAACATAGCAAACAATATTCTAAAATCAACACTCCCGACATAAAAAAATATGCACATAATCAGAAAAAGATCTGAAATAAAAGTTAACATTGGTACAAAATAATATTCATCAATCATTTTTATATCATTAGTAAAATATGATAAATAAGTGCCTTGACTATTTTTAGAAAATTCATTATATTTTTGTGTCATAATACTACTATAAAGATCTGCTGAAACATCTGCTTTCAATACCTCTCTATAATGAGATTTAATATTTGTAAATAAATAAGAAATAACACAAGAATATATAAAAAAAACAACAATCAATAAAACACATTCCATAATTCGAGTTGTATTTAAATTAAACACAATATCCGATACAACTTCCATAATATATGCCAAATAAAGCGAAATTAATCCAGAAAAAACACTCAAGATCACCGTTATTAAAAACAGCAACTTATGTCTTAAAATATATCTCTTCATACTATCATTACCCTCCTATATATTCGTCAAACACGATACATATTCTTGATCTTCTTCAATATAAATAAGTTGAAATTTTCTTCCTTGAACATTAATTAAAGCTCCTATTACAATTTTTTTAGAAAATAATTTATTATAAGTACACGAAAACTTTTCTAAAAATGATTTATCTGGCAAGGAAAATGTTTTATCTTCTTCGTTTAAATGTGTATGCAAAATAAATGGAACATAATCATTTAACAAACAATATTTCATAAATTTTATTTGTTTATCAGGAGTAAAAATAACCATATTTTCATCACCATATACATCCATATAAGCAATATTTTCTAATATAAATTTATCATCTTTTTTTTTTAATGTTCCTACATACAATAATTCTTTCTCATGAGCTTTACTATTATTTAGTACATCAAGTATTACATTATTTGGAATATCTATTGAATTAATTAACATAGTTACCTCCATCATAAAATAAAGTACAAGAGTATAAAATCTTGTACTATTGAACTGTCTATTATTTATCTTTTTTTAGTGAATACAAATGCAAATTGCAGCTGAGCCACTAGAACCTCCTCTAGCCATGTTTTTTTGTAAATTTTCTAATTCCTTAATTTCTGCTTCAGTTAATTCAATTTCCTCAAATTTAATTTTTTCCATATTAATTACCTCCTAGTTTTAATTTCTTGTTTTCAATTTAGACAGTTCATTTATATTAATATTGTCAATACTGGCAATATAATATCGATTAAATTGACGTATTTTATCACAATTAAACTTCAATACATCATTCGTATATATCATTTTTTCAAAGCATTGTGAACAAATATTTCTAGCACTACATTCATCACATCCAAGTACTTTTCTTTGATTTTTTAATTTTTTATATGACAAGGAATTAAAAATATTCTTTTCTTTATCATATATATTTCCCATTTTAAAACTATCATTTAACCTAAACAAATGACATGGATAAATATTCCCTTCTGGATCAATAGATATTGAAAATCTCCCTGCCGCGCATAACCCATCACCAGAGTATTCTTTGTTTAAACACCTATTTATCAAAATTTCATTTGTTTTCAATTCCTCTATGTTAGAATTTACTGATTTTTCTAATTGTCCGCAGTCAATACATTTTGAATTATCTCTTATCATTTCATCACAAATCATTATTTGATTTACGTTAAAATTAGTTTTTAAATATTTTTCTAAATCATTCTTTGAATAACCCATTATTTTATGCTGTTCGGTATAAGTGCACTCTATTGCCTGAATTTTATAATTTCTTTTCTCTAACCTACAAAGATTTTGAGTTACTGCATCATATACGCTTAAGTGCTGATAAGAAAATACCCTTTGCTTGTCATTAATTTCTTTAGGTCCATCTAAACTTACCGTAATAATTATCTTATATTTTATGATGGCATCCAATAATTCATCAGGAAGGTATGTAAAATTGGTTACAACCTTAAATATTGGTAATTCATCATAATTTTTTTCAAACCATTCGCATGTTTTTATAATTGCTTTATATCCTAAAAATGGTTCGCCTCCAAAAAAATTAACAATTTTTATATTATTTGATATTTTAGATACATAATTTAAAATATCAATAACTGTATTCTCTTGCATAATACTTCTATTTTTCCCGTATGTTCCTCCATTAGCATAACAATATTTACAAGATAAATTACAAGTATTAGCAGTCATTAATTCAATATTAACAATATTATCTTTATTCTTTTTTTCTTCATCAAAAGTATTTACTAGAAATTCATAAAATTCCATATCTTCTTTATTTTTATCAAGATAATCTATTACTCTTTCTGTATACTTTTCATCTAGAATAATTCTACGCTTTGAAGGAACATGATATATAACAATTCCTTTTTTATTTTTATAATAAATATAATCTTGTTTATTCATATCAATATTCATCCATTTCTTTCAATGCATAAATAATAGCGGTTGTTTCATTTGCTTTCAAGTTAATCTTTTTTTACATTATTTTTACATTATTTTTACATTATAAAAAACAACAATTAGCTAATAAAAATAAATAACTAATTATTGATTTTTATCTTCGTAAATCTTTATTTATATGTTGTCCATTGACCGTAATGGAGGTGGTCGCATGAGTTCTTACGAAATATTGTCTCTGACAATTTCTATACAAACTCTTGTCGTACTTCTATTAATTGAGTTAATCAGAAGAAAATGACAATAAAAAAAACTACCTCAGCCTCGCAAACTTAGGTAGTTTTTTTGCCACTAAAAATCCAGGACAGAATAGTCTGTCCTTTTTCTATGTTCATTATAACATAGAAATATAATCTCGATGTATTGTCTTTTATTTTTTGAACAAGCGGCTGAAAAAGCCTTTGTTTCTTTCCGCTTCTAACTCTTTTTTTAATCGCTCTAACTCTTCTTCTTGGTTCTTCTTTTGTTCCAAAAGAAGAGTTTTTTCTTTATCTTCTAATAACAAAGATGTCATTTTTTCGGTTTTATTTTTTAATTCTTCGCTTAACTGTGATATTTTATCTGCTTGGGCAGCTACCTTGACTAATAAATTCTTATTCTCCTCTTCTAATAGTTGTAATTTAGAACTAGTATCTTGATTGACTATAACAATGGGACTCTCTCCCCTATGTCTGTCAAGAATTTCAACCGCAACTTCATCTAGAAACTGTGTTCTATTTTGCTTAATAATGTGTTCCTTAAGTTCGTTTTCATAACGTTTAATTTGTTTTCTTATCGCTTCATAAGAGACATTATTTTTCCTTGCATATTCTCTAATTGTTATCATTTAAACCTCCGCCACAACTCGGTTGTACAACCATTGTACAACGTTGCATTTATTATATTATGTAGCATTTTCATTATACAACTTAGTTATACAACCGTTGTGCAAGGTTGTATAACTATATATTTCACCTTATTTTTTCGTAAAATCCAAAATGTTTTTCATAGTTCTTTGCGTAGATTGAACTAATTCCAAAATTCTATCCTTTTCTTCCGTTGAAGAGTTTGGGTCTACTGCTTGAACAACCTTCTCTGTAATTTCCTCTGCAGACAATCCACTCATAATGTCTGTGACAAACATTTGAATTATCTGCTCGTCTGTAAGTTTTTGCTTTTTTGAAATCGTTGCATGATTTAAAACAGTCTTCGGCCTTTGATTAGTAAACCACCACTTATAGACCGTCTTTTTGTCCAGCCCTGTATCACGAATACAATCGGCTTTTTTTCCTTCCGGATGTTCTAATCTCCATTTTTGAACTATATCTTTTTTTGGCTTTCTGCCATTTCCATCTCTCCAGTTTGGATTATTTATATCTCTAATTGCTCTAGCACCTTTTAAGTGCATTTCCTGTTTTCGGCCATTTCGTTTATTTCTTTCAATTCGTATATTCGTCAATTTCTCGATATCTTTTAAAGGAAAAGTATTATATCGTTCATCATAACACTCTAAAGCCGATTTAATATCTTCCTCGGTAAATGGTTCTTCTTTATTTAAACCATTTAAAAAAGGAATCAAATCTATTGCATCCTGCTTTATCTCATCTTTAGATAAACCGCATTTTATGCCATAAATCACCAATGTCATAATGCAAAAATATCTGTGACCATAACTGGCTCCATTTTCTTCTTTTTTTATTTGCTGGATCCACCAGTTGTATAGATCACGTTTTACTGTCCAATAGCTTCTTTTACCCTTTAAAACCTTATTTTCGTACCATTCCGGATATTTTTCCTTTGCCTGATCCAGTGTTAATTTACTTTCCTTAAATAATTTTTTTTCATCTATCTCAATTTTAGTGGGAACAAAACGATTCAAATACTCTATATTGACTGGATGCTGGTTTACTCTATAAACTTCAATTCTATCCAGGGGAGCATTCTTTTTACATTTGCCACCCAATATTCTAAAAGGCTGATTGATTCCCTGTTTTTGTACCTTCTCATCAACAGAAGTGTTTTTGTTCCACATTTTTTCAGTTAAGGAATATTTAAATTCCTTTAATTGAAGCTTCAAATTAGGAAACAAAGGTACTGGTTCTTCAAAAACATAATATAAATGTATTCCATGACCACTTAAAGCCACGTAATTTGGTAATGGATAATAATCAAATTCCTTATTAAATGCAGCATAAAAGAAATTATTCAAACTCTTATCTGTAACACCATCAATATCAAATATCATTGCACACATTTTAGAAGCTCTATCCGATGTATATTTTGCCCCAAAATAAGTTAAACCATTCATTACACAGAAATCTGCATTAACAAGCTCATTTCGATAGATTTCTTCAAACTTATCTTCAAACATAATTCTGAAATGGCCATGCTCTTCGTTCTCATTCTTATAATAGGCAATTGGATTTGCTTTGAAACTTCCACTATCTTCAAACTCCTTCTGAATGAATCCTTCTCCAATTCTAAAAATATCTTTATATACATCCAGTGGATCCATCTTCTTTCCACCATACCTCTTAATAACATCACTTAACATTGTTAGAAACACCTCTCTAAAACAAACATAAAAAGACAAAAAAGAATCAAAGGCCAAAAGGCCTCTAGGTCACGTTATATTATCAATATATTTTTTCCACCTTTTTTCACTAAAAATATAACACCGAGTTTTATCGGTGTCCAGTCATGATTTTACTCTGGCACACCATAGTAAAATTAATATAATTATAATTGAATTTTAATTATAATTTAATTAAAATATATGTATAAAGAGGTGTTGTTCATGAAACTTAAAGACTTATTATTAGTTGCCGACTGCAACTATCATGTATTTTTTAAAACAGAGATTGCAAATATTTCCGGACTTCCATACGAAGAAATTCAAAAAGAACAGTTAAAAGATTACCTAGATATGACCGTATTACGTGTTGATCAGGAATGGAACATTACGATTGGATAGGAGAACGAATATGACAGATATTAGAATTGATAGACCAGAAGAACCTAAAACACAGACTAAGAAATATTATAAATCTAAATACTGTTTCAGTTTGCATCTTCCAAAAGACCTGGAAGAAAAAGTGAAGGATGCTGCCGAATCCGAAGCACGTAACGTTACATCTTATATTACGAGTCTTATCTTAAAAGACCTAAAGGAAAAAGAACTATTAAAATAAAAAAGTAGATGCAATCATCTACTTTTTTATTTTTTAATAATTTTATCATTTGTTTCTTCTAAATGATGTGTGTATATATACAAACATATAAAAAATAAGATATCTAATACATAAAAAATGCCTTTTCCTATATCGTGTTTATAAAAACTGTAAATTGCCAATGGTAAAGAAAGTATAATGTATGATATCAATGTCCACAAAGGAAAATATATTTGCGATATAATAAACAATACTATTGAAATAATTATAGCTACACCTGCCATATAACTTCCCCATTTAACTTACTCGTTTTAAATAAGTTTTTATATATGCATATGGAGGCTGAGAACATTGTAAAGAATTAATCGGATATGGACATGCTGAATCTTTATAAATATATTGACTTACTTCATATTTTGCTTGCTGTGAATTAATTAATCCTTGAATAATTTGATCTGTTAAATATGCACAAGGATTCCCATTTCCAGTCATTTGAACAATTGCACATGAATAACCAACAACTCTTCCAGCATTTTTAAGAATTTTATATATTTTCACAATAGCCCAGAAAATCGCCTCAGACAAAAGTCCTCTTTCATCATTCTCAGAGTTTGATTTTTGATATTCATAAATATCCTTTGCTTGCTCTTTAGTTAGAGAACTAAAAATTTCCGCATCTCCATTTTCTAATATTGTTGTTACACTAGCTGTTCCATCATCATAGTATTCAACGGATGTTGTATCACTATTAATATCTATATTTTCTTTTTCTAATATATATTCTACGAATTCTTGTCCTTCTTTAGAAGCTTCTGTTGTTGTGGTTCTGATCTCACATGCAGTAGGTGTAGTTGCTTTTGCATAAGCTGTAGATCCAAAATTATAATTTATTGTACTTCCTACACAAAGACTAACCAAAATAGGTATTAGTATAAACTTTTTCATAGTGTTCATCTCCTTTCTACTATTACCACTATATAAAAATCACTGATATATCCATTTGTATCAAAGCTCCTTTTTCATTCTTTATGTATCTCTATATAAGAATTCTAGCAATTACAAACACCAAAACACAGTCTATTAATGATCTAAAATACATGATACAATTTAAAGGTAGTCAATAAGTACGTGTCCTCGTACTTAGCTTCTGCTAAGTCTCGGATGTTTACTTTTAAAAAGTTCATGATATAATTCAGGTAGGCAAAAATCACAAAATTGTGCCACGTTAAGGAAAACTGACCTAGTCACTCGGTTTTCCTTTTTTTTGCAAAAAAAGAGAGTGGGTAGTCAGTCCACTCTTTTATGCTCTGTTGTCCGGTCATTTCTGTTGAGCCATTTGTAGATGTAGTTGGCGGCCACACCTGCTATAACAGAAACTAAAAAATCACAAAATTGTTGTACCACGTTCTCACCTCCTTCGCGTTGGTGAGCCCAGACAACAGAAAGATTATATCATAATTAAAAAACGCTCCTAATAATTTTAAAAACACTGTTCATCACTTTATATGTTGGCCATCCTAAAAAGCCTCCAATAAATACAAGCAAAAACCCGGCCGAAACAAATGCTATCCACTTATTGATCCATACATTTTTAAAGTTGATCCAGAATTCTTTCTTTTTCAAATCTGCACTGATTCTATCAAGCTCCTCCTGTTTGGATTCAATTGATTTATTTATAGTTTTTAATTTGTTTTCTTGATATTCTCTGTGCTCTGAAAGGCGTTTTATTTGTTCCTTAAGAACAGTTTCCTGGTTTCTGTAGTTTAAATCAAGCTCTTTTCTTTTTGCCTCGTATAGCGCATTTAATGAGGTTGTATCCGTAATATTGTCGTTTAATTCAATGATTTGCTGATTCATTACCTGCTGGTTATAGGCAAACTTATCTAATCTATCATTCAATTGTTCCTTCTCTTTTGCTGCAGCCACTTCATTTTGTGCGAATACAGAACGAATCAGTTGTCTCATTGCATCTTGATTAGAATCTAATTCTTGTTTTTTACAAGCAACTGTTTGTTCTAATTCATCCTTCTGCGTCTGTATCTGGTACTGCTGATTGCTTGTTTGTTGTACCTGCTGCTTCAGCCTATCCAGATTGCTTTTCTTAGATATCGATCTCATACCCTCTGCTCCTTTCTATCATTCTTTGATGTTCTTCAATCAGAGATGTAGCTTTATCTATACGTTCTTCAAAACTCAATCCTTTGATTTCCTTTCGATATTCCTCCTGTGTGAGGTCTTTATATGCTTCCGGTTCTAATACCTTTAGCTGACTTAACATCTCTTTTTGGCGCATATCTTGTTCTTCTATGTCATGTATCAGACTTAACTTGCTGTCTATCACTTCTGTAAATTCATGATCAAGATGATTTAGATCTTCAATCTGATTGCTTAGACTTTTAATTTCATTATCAAGTCTTTTATTTTCTTTAAACATGTCATTGAATTTATCTTTTATTCCATTCCAGGCCTTTGCAGCCTCATATTCTCTGCTTTTGCGTTTGATATATACTTTAAGATTTCGGAGTGTGTCCATGACCCAGTCTGCCATTTCATGCACTAACTCAATTGCTTTTGGCGTTATTTTCTTTTCTTCAGCATTTGCCTCTTTTACATTTTCCAGGACTTCTTGTTTAATAGAAATGTAATTTTTTAATTGTATCGGTTCTAATTCGATATGTTGTTTTACATTTTCGTTATATCGTTTAACTTCTGTATTCCACGCTTTTGCATTATCTAAATAATCTTTACTTGCTCCTTTGTATAACTTCTTCTGTGATAGATAGGGGTTATTTTTTATACCATCGTGTAAATCTAATTTGTAACCGTACTTATTTAAAGTGTCTTTGACTATCTTGTTTTTGTGATGTAACCACCAACGTTCAGTAAATTTTTTATCCTTTACTTTGAATATGTCCGTTTGATATTTGATGTTACCCTCTTTATCTCGTTGGACTTCTCCCTTTTTATGAACCAATACAGCATTTTCACTATTTGCTTTTGCTAATTTATGCGTATCTTTGTCATGCCAAATGTCTTTCTTGTATACTTTAGGCTCAAGATCTATTTGGTTTTCACGCTCACTAAAAAGAATATGGACATGAAGATTCGTGCGGTTGTGATTCCAATGAACTGCATATTCATAGTCCTTATTTTCGCCAACTATCTCATGAGCCAAGTCATCGCAGATTTGCTCTAATCTGCATTTATCTTCGGCAAGTTTATTCGGTAAAGCAATATGTACTTCAAGTGCCTCATTATTGGCAACATTCGATTTTTGATGTTCCTTTTCAAAAGAAGAATGTTCCTGCCATGAGTATTGCATTTCTATTTTTTGCAATACGATTTTTTCTTGTCGCTTCTCATCATTTAAGTAATCAGAACGCCCAACCACATTAGAAATTTTGGCTATTCTACCATAAACTGTTGCCATAAATTTCTCTCCTTTCTAGCCGTCTGCAAGACCGCAAACCCTTACGGCGATAGCCTTAAGGTTGAGTTTGCGCTCTCAATCGGCGAGGCCTTATATTCTTATTGTAGCACATGTTTTTCTAGTGAAAAAATATATATTTTCTTGTCTCTAGGTCTTTGACAAAAAAGAACTTCAATTATATAATTGTATTACAAGTAATACATAGAGGAGGGCTTATTATGACTACAATTTCTTTAAGAGTTAATGACGATGAATCTAAATTAATTCATGACTATGTTTCTATCAACCAATTAAATATGAGCCAGTTTATTCGTGATGCTGTTCTGGATAAAATAGAAAATGATCTTGATCTTGACGAAGATCGTATCTTATATGCGTTTGAAAAAGCTAAACAAGAAAAAACATATGATCATACTGAAGTTTGGAAAATGCTTGGTGTCTAAATGTATAAAGTAGAATTTACTGAATCTGCAGTTAAACAGTTAAAAAAATTAGATAAGCAAACTGTTCGTGTTATAAAAAACTGGGTTATCAAAAATCTAGTCAATACTCCTGATCCAAGACTGCATGGAAAAGCTTTGAAAGGGAATCTAAAAGGTATTTGGAGATACAGGGTAGGAGATTATAGATTGTTTGCATCAATTAAAGAAGATATAATAACTATTAGCATTTTTGAAGTCGGTCATAGAAGAGATATTTATAAATAAAAACCACGTCTAAAAGCGTGGTTTTCTCATCAGCTAAAAGCCTTTTTTGCCTGTTCGCGTCTCAAAGCGCTGCTTTCTCTTCGCTCAAGCTATTGTTTTTGAATCTCAAAAGCCCTATATTGGCTTTGTTTTTTTTATCCTTATACTAATTTTTTTATTAAATAGTCACATTTAGCAAAAAAAGATATAGACATCTTTAATGTCAAATATGCTTGTACAATTTTCCTGTAATTAAAGTAATGAAACACGTGTACAGAAATCAATTTATACAAGACGTTGTATGAGTGTTAATTTTAACTTTATATCCTAATTTATTAAATGTGTCTTAATTAAATAAACAACTACAATTAAAATATGTCAAATCAACGATTATCTCTATCATTGATTCATAAATAAATGGTAAAAATAATTCTTCTTGCAAAGCAAATCTTCAAATGATCCATGTTCTACAAGTTTACCATGTGATAAAACCAATATATCATCAAATCCCTGTAGCATTTTCTTATGAATCTTATGCGTTACATAAATTATGGTTTTATCAGTCAATTCTATAATATTACTTTCAATTTTTTCAGTATTAATACTGTCAAGGCTTGATGTAATCTCATCACACAACAATAAATTGTGACAATGTAGTTTTGCTCTTGCTATAGATATTCTTTGGATTTGTCCTCCTGATAAATTGCCTGCATCTTCAGAAACAAATCGATTCAAATCTAAATCTGAAATATTCGCAAATTCCATTGCACTTTTCAAATCTTCTTCAGAAAAATTTTCTCCTAAGCACAAATTTTCTCGAATAGTTCCTGAAAATAAATGTTCTTCTTGCCGAATGATTACCGGTTCTTTGTCAAATGAAATGATTCTTCCTTTTTGAATTGAATAATAACCCAAAATCAATTTTAATAAAGTCGACTTTCCTGATCCACTGTCTCCAACAATCGCATATTTTTTTCCTTTATCAAATTGGAAAGAAAAATCCTTGAATATAGATTCTTTGTTTGGAAATCCGAAACTCACATGTTCAAAACAAACTTTATTTTGTTTTTCTGAAATAAGAAGTGTTTTCTCGTTTTCTTTCTTATCAATCATTCTAATCAATCTTTCATTAATGCCTTTGATGGCCACAAAATTTCCATAATATGAAGCCATAGTATACAAACAATCAATAAAATTATTTGAAAGTGTCACCACAGACATAAAGTACGTGGCACTAAAATATCCATTTGAACTCAATATTGCTAATGCTAAAAGAAAAAACATTTGTCCAATTGCCGCTACGGAATTGGCATATGTTGTATTTAACTGAGTAAAGAAATTAAAGTGGAAACATTTATTCTCATAATTATCAATATTCTCTTCACCTTTACGAATATAATGTGGTAGAACACGATAATCTTGAATGATATCGAAACATTGAAATAACTCTCTCAATTTTGAATTATATTCTTGGCTTTGTTCAGATAATTGATTAGATGATTTCTTTAATATCTTCGCAAATAAACGTGGAATAGCTATCGTAAATATAGCTATCAAATCCATCATAAAAAAGACAGTCCAGTTTACATGTATTAAATAAAAACAAATACACAAAAACACAACGCATTGAGTAATCATTGATAGAAAAGGAAAGAAATAATTATCATCAACCATTTTTACATCATTTGTAAATAAAGATAAATATGATCCAATTGAGTTCTCATAAAATTCATTATGATTTTGATTAAATATACTATGATAAATATCTTTGGATAAGTCTGCCCTTAATTTCTGTCTGTATTTTGCTTTATATCTTGAATTCAAATATGAAAACAAAGCTTTATAAATCATAAAAGCTATGATCAACCATAAGCTCACGGTTATTTTAGATTCATCTTGATTTAAAAAAATGCCAGAAACATTTTCAATAATATAGGCTAAAAACAAAGGCGTCAAACAAGTTAGTAAATTGATAATCAGCGTGAAACAAAATAGTATTTTATTCCTTTTTATATATCTAATCATAATTATCCTTCTCCTTTATATAATTTTGTAATATGTTTTATAGCATAAATTTTTCCATCATATATATATATGTATCTAACATTTTTACTTTGTATATTTATTAAAGCTGCGTACATTTTATTATTTCCACCCATTTTTTTGTAACATTTATATAGTCTTAATAAAAAACTTAAATCTGGATCTGAAAATAATTTATCTTTTGCATGCAAATGCGTGTGTAAAATTATTGGTATGCTATCTTTTTCAATACAGAACTTTATAAACTTTAACTGTAATTCAGGATCAAATAAAACATAGCCTTCCGTTCCTTCATTTATAAAATTTAAATTTTTTACAAAAATTTTATTTTCTTTTTCTTCAACTTCACCAATCAATATTATTTCATTCTTTTTTTTATGAAGCATACTCTTTAATATTTTTGTATCTAACAAAACTATTTTTTTCATATTTATCCTTTATAAAAAGTATAGCCATTATATTTGACCATACTTTTTTTCCTTTATTCAAAACTATATTTTTTTTTACTAATTTAGCTTTCCCTAATTACTTTAAATTACTTCTCACAATGACAAAATACTGCAGATCCACATGCTCCGCCTCTTGCTAAATCTACTTGTAATTCTTTTAAAAACTTTTCTTCTTCTTCCGTTAACTTTACTTCTTGAATTTCTTTAATTTCCATAATTGTTCCTCCTTAAAAATCATTTAGTTTTGAATAAAGTGTTTCAATATCATTTGTAATTGATGCTTCAATCAGCTTTTTATTTAAATCTTTTATGATATTACATCTACCATTCAATGCTCCATTATTGAAAATCAAATTTTCATAACATTGAGAACATATATTTCTAGCTTCGCATGTATTACATCCTAATTTATCCCTTATTATTTTAAGTTGATTTTGAATAGGTCTAAAATTTCCAACATTATCATTAACATTTCCCATTTTAAATTCATCCCTATATAAAAATAAATGACAAGGATATATATCTCCATGTGGAGTAAACGTAATGCTATTTAAACCTGCTAAACATAATCCTCCTAAACAATAACCAGGTTTCAACAAACCTAAAATTAATTCTCTTTTTATTTTAGAATCACTTTTAATATTTTCTACCTCATCCCAACTTTCTAACATATTATTTGCTATAATAACTTCTTCGACACTAAATTCTTTTCTTAAATAACACTCTAATTCATTTTTAAAATATCCTTTCATTTCATGTAATTTTGTATATGTGCATTCAATTGCATGTATATTCAAACCTCTTTTATTTAATCTATCAATATTACTTTTCACAGTTTGAAAAACATTAAAATCTTCTTTTTTGCTAAATCTTAAACGATTATTAATTTCTTCAGGCCCATCTAAACTAACCGTTATAATAAACTTATATTTTACTAAAGTATTTATCAGTTCATCTGGTAAATATGTCATATTTGTAACTACTTTAAAAATTGGTAACTTATCTACTTTTTTCTCAAATAATTCACATATATTTATAATTGCTTTATACCCAAAGAATGGTTCTCCTCCAAAAAACGTAACAGTTTCTATAGAAGACATAGAGATTTTATTATCTTCTAAATATTTAACCAATTTATTAGACATTTCTATTGTCATGATTTCCTCATTTTTTCCATAACAGCCTGATTTTGCATAACAATAAACACAATTTAAATTGCAAGTAGTAGTAGTCATAATTTCTAATTTTTTTATATAACTTTTATTAACATCCACTTTGTCTAATTTTCTTATTGATTCCATATAGCTATATAATTGATCAATATTCTCATTCTTAATTAAATATCTTTTTTTTGATGGAATATGATACAAAATGTTTTTATTTGAATCCTTCAATTTAATTAACTGAAAATCAGTATTATTATTTTCCATATGCTATTACCTTTATACCTTTGAGATAAATTCAAAGAAAATATCTTTCATACAAGAATGATACCGCTTTCAATTGCTTTTTGCAACATTTTTTCAATTTCTTGTATCTTTTTCAATTGAGTAATTTAATTTTAATTATTGATTATTTATCTGCTGTTTTTTCCTAGGAGCCTTTTCGCCACATGACCACCACTTATAGACCGTCTTTTTATCCAGTCCTGTATCACGAATACAATCAACTTTTTTCCCTTCTGGATGTTCTGATTTCCATTTTTGAACGATTGATTGCTTCGTTGGAGCGCCTTCTTTGTTGATCCATTCTCTATTTGGATAATCAATCATTTGAACTGCTCTTGCACGTTCTAAATGTACATCTTGTTTTCGCCCATTTCGTTTGTTGCGTTCGATTCGTATGTTAGTTAATTTCTCGATATCTTTTAAAGGGAAAGTATTATATCGTTCATCATAACACTCTAAAGCCGATTTAATATCTTCCTCAGTAAATGGTTCTTCTTTATTTAAACCATTTAAAAAAGGAATCAAATCTATTGCATCCTGCTTTATCTCATCTTTAGATAAACCGCATTTTATGCCATAAATCACCAATGTCATAATACAAAAATATCTGTGGCCATAACTGGCTCCATTTTCTTCTTTTTTTATTTGCTGGATCCACCAGTTGTATAGATCACGTTTTACTGTCCAATAGCTTCTTTTACCCTTTAAAACCTTATTTTCGTACCATTCCGGATACTTTTCTTTTGCCTGATCCAGTGTTAATTTACTTTCCTTGAATAATTTTTTTTCATCAATCTCAATTTTAGTTGGTACAAAACGATTCAAATACTCTATATTAACTGGATGTTGGTTTACTCTATACACTTCAACTCTGTCCAGTGGAGCATTCTTTTTACATTTGCCGCCCAATATTCTAAAAGGCTGATTGATTCCTTGTTTTTGTACTTTTTCATCAACAGAAGTGTTTTTGTTCCACATTTTTTCGGTCAAGGAATATTTAAATTCCTTTAATTGAAGCTTCAAATTAGGGAACAATGGCACTGGTTCTTCAAAAACATAATATAAATGTATTCCATGACCACTTAATGCTACGTAATTTGGTAACGGATAATAATCAAATTCCTTATTAAATGCAGCATAAAAGAAATTATTCAAACTCTTATCTGTAACACCGTCAATATCAAATATCATTGCACACATTTTAGAAGCTCTATCAGATGTATATTTTGCACCAAAGTACGTTATGCCATTCATTACACAAAAATCTGCATTCACAAGCTCATTTCGATAGATTTCTTCAAACTTATCTTCAAACATAATTCTAAAATGGCCATGATCTTCATTCTCATTCTTATAATAGGCAATTGGATTTGCTTTGAAACTTCCTTTTTCTTCATACTCCTTCTGAATGAATCCTTCTCCAATTCTAAAAATATCTTTATATACATCCAGTGGATCTACCTTCTCTCCACCATAACTTTCAATAACATCATTTAACATACTTACTCTCCCACTCAGAACATCTATTTATTTCACCTACATAATCACCTGCAATTACACAAAAACTTTGTTCACTTCTATAGTTACAAGTCAAACAATTCTTAGGAATATCATTACCATCCATTTTCACCACATCTGTGTCTAAATAATAAATAACTCTATTTCTATAATTCTTTTGAGAATGCATTGGATATTCTCTTGCACCATCTTTTAAAATAAATCCTTTCTCTAACCATTGTTTTCTTGTAAATAATCTTCTTTGCAATTCTTTAGGTAATTTATTCTTATAACATAATCCAAATTCAGATACTAACTCAACATCATAATCTAAAATATGATAACCTATAAAAGACCACCTCTCTAGGTCACGTTATATTATCAATACAGTTTTTCCACCTTTTTACACCAAAAATATACCACGAATTTTACTCCGTGTTCAAGCAAATTTTTACTCTAGCAAAATGGCGTAAATGTTCCTCTATACAGTGCTAGAGTAAAACATGAAAATCTTGTTGTTATTAATAAGTACGTGTCCTCGTACTTAGCATCTGCTAAGTCTCGGATGTTTACTTTTGAAAAGTTCATGATATAATTCAAGTAGGTAAATTTGGTGGCAACACTAAAAGAAAAGAGAGGATTGCAGTCCTCTCTTTTTATTTTGTACTGTGCTACCGAGGACTATGTAACTAGTCCTTTTTCTTTATCTCTACAACAATCAGGTAAATCAACAAAAGTTGAATGATTGTATCTAAATTCATATAGGTAAATTTGGCAGCACAAGTACATGGACGTATCTAAAAACATACAAATACCTCCAATAAAAATTATAACATAATTAAAAAACGCTCCTAATAATTTTTAAAACACTGTTCATCACTTTATATGTTGGCCATCCTAAAAAGCCTCCAATAAATACAAGCAAAAACCCGGCCGAAACAAATGCTATCCACTTATTGATCCATACATTTTTGAAGTTGATCCAGAATTCTTTCTTTTTCAAATCTTCACTGATTCTATCAAGCTCTTCCTTTTTGGATTCAATCGATCTATTTATGGTGTTTAATTTGTTTTCTTGATATTCTATGCGCTCTGAAAGTCGTTTGATTTGTTCCTTAAGAACAGTTTCCTGGTTTCTGTAGTTTAAATCAAGTTCTTTTCTTTTTGCCTCGTACAGCGCATTTAATGAGGTTGTATCCGTGATATTGTCGTTTAATTCAATGATTTGCTGATTCATTACCTGCTGGTTATGGGCAAACCTATCTAATCTGTCATTCAATTGTTCCTTCTCTTTTGCTGCAGCCACTTCATTTTGTGCGAATACAGAACGAATCAGTTGTCTCATTGCATCTTGATTAGAATCTAATTCTTGTTTTTTACAAGCAACTGTTTGTTCTAATTCATCCTTCTGCGTCTGTATCTGGTACTGCTGATTGCTTGTTTGTTGTACCTGCTGCTTCA